>Ga0180439_100005_pt1 | contig 178930 bp, 167 predicted proteins | sample ChrtobMetaP5_0mM_FD_119744 | JGI IMG/M metagenome (GOLD analysis project Ga0180439, IMG submission 119744) | Chrysochromulina tobin associated microbial communities from unialgal haptophyte culture, Seattle, Washington, USA - P5_0mM MetaG | ecosystem: Host-associated > Algae > Haptophytes >...
ATATGCGTCAAATCGATCATTTCATCAGCGGTGGTGCAGGCGCCAGCACGTCGCGTTTTGGTGACATAATGGATCCCAATAATGGCGGCGTGCAAGCGCAGGTCGCCTTGGGTGACGCAAGCGTATTGGAGCGCGCAGTGCAGGCGGCATTGGCGGCGCAACCTGCGTGGGCGATGACCAACCCGCAGCGCCGCGCGCGGGTGATGTTCGAATTCAAGCGTCTTGTTGAGGCCAATATGGACGATCTGGCGCATATGCTGAGTAGCGAGCATGGCAAGGTCATTGCCGACAGCAAGGGCGACATTCAGCGCGGGTTGGAAGTCATCGAATTTTGCTGCGGCATCCCGCATGTGATGAAGGGTGAATATAGCCAAGGCGCTGGCCCTGGTATTGATGTCTATTCGATGCGCCAGCCCATCGGCATTGGCGCGGGCATTACGCCGTTTAACTTTCCCGGCATGATCCCCTTGTGGATGTGCGGTCCTGCCATAGCGACGGGCAATGCGTTTATCATCAAACCAAGCGAGCGTGACCCAAGCGTGCCGGTGCGCTTGGCCGAACTATTTATCGAAGCGGGCTTGCCTGAAGGCATCTGCCAAGTCGTGCATGGCGACAAAGAAATGGTCGACGCCATTTTGGACCATCCCGCGATCGGCGCGGTCAGCTTTGTCGGTTCCTCCGACATTGCGCATTATGTTTACAATCGCGGCGTTGCCAACGGCAAGCGCGTGCAAGCCATGGGCGGCGCGAAGAACCATGGCATCGTCATGCCCGATGCGGATTTGGACCAAGTGGTCAATGACCTTGCGGGCGCTGCTTTTGGTTCGGCTGGTGAACGCTGCATGGCGCTGCCAGTGGTCGTGCCCGTTGGCAATGACACAGCAGAGCGTTTGAAGGCTAAGCTCATTCCGGCCATCGAAGCCTTGCGCGTGGGCATCTCGACCGATGCCGAAGCGCATTATGGCCCAGTTGTCACCGCGCAGCATAAGGCAAAGGTTGAAGGCTGGATCCAGACCTGTGTGGACGAAGGCGGCGAGTTGATCATCGATGGCCGCGGGTTCAAGCTGCAGGGGCATGAAGAAGGCTATTTCATTGGCCCCACTTTGTTCGACCATGTCACCACCGACATGGAAAGCTATAAGGAAGAAATCTTCGGCCCCGTTCTACAAATGGTGCGCGCGGCCAATTTTGAAGAAGCTTTATCGCTGGCCAGCAACCACCAATATGGCAATGGCGTTGCGATCTTCACCCGCAACGGCCACGCCGCCCGCGAATTTGCCGCGCGCGTCAATGTCGGCATGGTTGGCATTAACGTGCCCATCCCGGTCCCTGTTGCCTATCACAGCTTTGGTGGCTGGAAACGCTCTGCCTTTGGCGACACCAACCAGCACGGCATGGAAGGCGTGAAGTTCTGGACCAAGGTCAAGACCATCACACAGCGTTGGCCCGATGGATCGCCCGACGGCGGCAACGCATTCGTCATTCCGACTATGGGGTAAGGCACATGAAAGTAGCATTTATTGGTCTTGGTAATATGGGTGGCGGCATGGCCGCGAACCTCGTTAAGGCAGGGCATGCGGTAAACGCCTTTGACCTGTCAGGCGATGCATTGGCACGTGCGCAGGATAATGGCTGCGCGGTTTTTACGTCTGTCCGTGCGGCTGTTGACGGCGTGGACGCCGTTGTGTCGATGTTGCCCAATGGCAAGATCGTCGCCAGCGTTTTTGAGAACGACATATTGGGTCATGCCCCTAAGGGCACGATACTGCTCGATTGTTCGACCATTGACGTTGGCACTGCGCGCAGTGTGACGGCGGCGGCGGTTGCAGCTGGCTATGACATGGTCGATGCGCCCGTGTCGGGCGGCATTGCCGCTGCCAATGGTGGAACCCTGACCTTCATGGTGGGCGGCACGGATACGGCCTTTGCGCGGGCAGAGCCGATATTGGCCGCTATGGGCAAGGCCGTCATTCATGCTGGCGCATCGGGCGCGGGGCAGGCGGCGAAAATCTGCAACAATATGCTGCTCGGCGCGTCAATGATCGCGACCTGCGAGACCTTTGCTATGGCCGAAAAGCTTGGCCTTGATCTCCAGACTTTTTACGACATCTCGTCGAAAGCCTCGGGCCAAAACTGGTCGATGACCAGCTATTGCCCAGTTCCGGGCGTTGGACCAACGTCGCCTGCGGATAATGATTATCAAGGCGGATTTGCCACCGCACTGATGCTGAAGGACCTGAAGCTGGCGATGGAGGCTGCGCGTTCTGTTAACGCCGATGTGCCGATGGGCGAACGCGCGGCGGAATTATATGCGCAATTTGCAGACTCTGGAAATGACGGATTGGATTTTTCGGCAATTATTCAGACTCTTAAATCCAAAAAGTAAATTGCGCAACGGCGCAAAGCTTTGAGCAGTAGGATTGCAAAGCCTGCAGAAAACATATTAGGACTGGTGTCAGTCTCTTCATCACTCGACAATCGGCGACCGCGCCGAACCTTAAAAATCAGGAGTTGCCCGTGCAATCAGTAACCACGCAGAAATTTGACGACGTCCTTGTGGTGCTTGTCGACAATCCCCCCGTGAACGCTTTGTCATGGCATGTCCGTCAGGGGCTGAAAGACAGTTTTGAACAGGGGCTGGCGGATGATGATGTAAAGGCCATAGTGCTGCGCTGTGCAGGATCGACCTTCATCGCCGGTGCCGACATCACCGAATTTGGCAACGCCCCGCAAGGTCCGGATTTGAACATCGTGTTGACCATGATTGAAGCTGCCAGCAAACCCGTTGTCGCCGCCATTCATGGCACGGCGCTGGGCGGGGGACTGGAAACTGCCTTGGTGTGCCATTATCGCATTGCCGTGCCGTCCGCGCGACTTGGCGTGCCAGAGGTCAAGCTTGGCCTTCTACCGGGTGCTGGAGGGACGCAAAGGCTGCCGCGCGTTGTCGGCGTAGAAGCCGCCGCCACCATGTGTGCGCTTGGCGAACCTTTGTCGGCGACGAAGGCGGCGTCGATTGGTTTGGTCGACCGGTTGGCAGGCGCAGACAGCCTTGCCGACGACGCCATTGCTTATGCGCGTGAATTGATCGCTATTGGCCCAAGGCCAACGCGCGATCGTCCGCTGGTTGGTGATGTTGGGATCATTGCACAATTGAAGGCGGCCAATGCCAAGAAGTGGAAAGGCTTTGATGCGCCTTATGCCAATCTTGCTTGTGTTGAGGCGGCCACGCGGTTGCCCTTTGACGAAGGCATGCAGTTCGAGCGCGCGGAGTTTTTGAAGCTGATGGGCGGATCGCAATCTGCGGCGCAACGCCACATGTTCTTTGCCGAACGCCAGGCCGCAAAGATTGACGGGCTGGCCAAAGATATTGCGTTGCGTGATATCAGGAAAGTCGGCGTGATTGGTGCGGGCACTATGGGCGGCGGGATTTCGATGAATTTCCTGTCAAAGGGCATTGCCGTGACCATCGTCGAAATGGTGCAGGAAAATCTGGACCGCGGCGTTGGCGTCATCCGCAAAAATTACGAAAACAGCGCAGCCAAGGGACGCTTCTCGCCAGAGCATGTCGAGGAAATGATGGCCTTGCTGACGCCATCATTGACGCTCGATGATCTCGCCGACTGCGACCTTGTCATCGAAGCCGTCTATGAAAGCATGGATGTCAAAAAAGAGGTGTTTGGAAAGCTGGACATCATTTGCAAGCCCGGCGCTATTCTCGCGTCGAACACATCCTATCTCGACATTGATGAAATCGCCGCCAGCACCGCGCGTCCGCAAGATGTCGTCGGCATGCATTTCTTCTCACCTGCGAATGTCATGAAATTGCTGGAGGTTGTGCGTGGCGACAAAACCGCGCCGGACGTGCTGGCCACGGCCATGGCGATTGGCAAGAAAATCGGCAAAGTCGCCGTAGTTGCAGGCGTCTGCCATGGCTTTATTGGCAACCGGATGCTGTCCACGCGGCAGCAGCCAGCGATGCAATTGCTGTTAGAAGGAGCGACGCCCGCACAGATCGACAAGGTGCATACCGATTTCGGCATGCCCATGGGGCCGTTTCAGATGAGCGATCTGGCTGGCCTCGACATTGGTTGGCATCGTGACCCGTCAAAGGTCGAAACCATCCGCGACGCGCTGTGTGCCGCTGGCCGTTTTGGTCAGAAGAACGGCAAGGGCTTTTACGAATATGATGAAAAACGTGTCGGCACGCCAAGTGCCGAGGCGCTGGCGATTATCGAGGAATTCCGCGCCACTTCAAATCTGCCCAAGCGCGAGATTAGTGACCAGGAAATCGTCGAACGCACGCTCTACCCCATGGTCAATGAAGGCTATAAAATCCTTGAAGAAGGCAAAGCCCAGCGCGCGTCCGACATCGATGTGGTCTGGATCTATGGCTATGGCTGGCCGATTTATCGCGGCGGTCCCATGTTCTGGGGCGATTTGGAAGGCGCGGGCAAAATCGTGGAAGCGCTCGAGCGGCATGGCGTCACAGTCGCAGAGAGCTTGAAAGCCAAAGCCTGATATTTGCAGCGACACACCCGGCGCCGACGATGCGCCGGGTGTGCGAATCGGTGCGGTGATCGGCAACCGAAGCCGCAAGCCCAAAACATCGCCGCATCGAAAGAATGCAGGTGGCGTGCCCTGTGATTGTTGGTGAGGAATTTCCGCCGAGATCATGGCATTTAAGCCATTGAGAAATATGGTGGGCGCTAACGGGCTCGAACCGCTGACCCTCTCGGTGTAAACGAGATGCTCTACCAACTGAGCTAAGCGCCCCTCTCGGGAGACGGGCCTTTGCCAAAGCGAAACACATTTGGCAAGGCCATTTAAATGATCGGCGCAGAACGTGTGCTGACTGCGACCATAAAATCGTCCATTTTTGCAGAAGTTTCGGGGGAAAGCTCAATAAACACGCGCCGTGCGTCGGCGGGGTCTTGCCGCCGCAAGAGCATGCCGCTTTCGGTCATTGCAGAAATCCATCTTAAGGCCGTTGTCGGCGGGACCGCAGCGGCGATACACAGGCTGGATACGGATACGTGCTGTCCCTCTTGTGCTGCTGCTTTAAGGTCAAGCAGGATATCCCAACTCGGATCCGCGAATAGGTCGGGCGGGAAAAACTGTTCGCGTAACCGGCGCAGCTTGATTATTTCGCGCAGACTTAGCTTTGGCGTGGCATCGTTGGCGACCGAATTCTCGCCCGAGAAACCTTGAAAGCCTCCCAAAGGCGCTGCCCTAAAGCCAGTCGATTTATCCCTTATCTTATCCTTCGGCTCTGGATCAGCCATCCGCGCCAACGTTCGGGCGAATTCGGCTAACTCGTCGCTGATCCGGTGCAGCGATCTGAACTCTACGTCTTGGTCTCTCTCCTGCAGTCGATCCATTCTGATCCGTCCAAATGCGCCCACTAAAATAGGCATTGCTTCGACGTCATCCGCATTGACCAGAAAGTGACATTGGCCGTGCGGAAACGCCGCATAAACTAATTCCAGCGTCTCCATCTTGGACCAGATCAATGCAGTGCTGTGATGTGTTTGCAGATAATGCGTTAGCCGCGATATGGTATCGCTGAGCCTGTCCGTTTCGGAGGAAAGGTCGATCAGCAGAAAATCCGCAGGCTGCGTATCTTCCATTGGTAACGGCGTACAACCGGCCAATGTTGCCAGCCATGCAAGCTTGGTATCTCGTTCATATGAACCCCCGGCGATCATCGCAATGCGTCCGTTTTGGCCCGTGCCGCTAGGAGGTGAGAGGTCTTGCATGTTGCTCAAACAACTGTCTGATAAGATTATGCTTTTGTGAACGCACGAAAAAAACGACGGTTCATTTGTAAAACTTATCTCCATATTGTCTCCATAATGGAGGAAACAGTTTTGGCGGACAGGAGGTTTGCTTACGGTGCACGATGCGCTATCCCCTTGTGCATGAAGCGCCAGCTTAGCTGCGGCATGACCCAAAGGAGCATAATTAGGTGAGAAAACATCACATCATGATGAGCGCAGCGGCGCTTATATTGTCAGGAGTATCAATGACAGCGGTTGCACAAACACAAAAAATGAATGCCAGCCAGGCTGCGAATGAACCGGCATTGTTGCAGGAATGGACGGGACCTTATGATGGTGTGCCACCATGGGATCAGGTGAAGGTCTCGCAATTTCCGCCTGCATTCCAAGCCGCTATGGCGGCGTCAAAGGCTGAATTTGAAGCCATGCTTGCACAGCCTGGAGCCATCACCTTTGACAATACAATCACCGCCAGCGAGCTGTCCGGTGAAAAGATCGGCCGCTTATTCTCGATTTGGGGCGTCTATTCGTCGAATCTGTCTACCCCCGAAGTGCGCAAAATTCAGGCCGAGTGGGAACCAAAGCTAAGTGCGTTCTTCTCCGAATTGGCGCTCGATGCGCGGTATTTTCAGCGCGTGAAATATTTATATGACCAACGTGCGAATCTGGGCCTCGATGCCAAGCAGATGCGGCTGTTGGAGCGTAGCTATGACGGCTTGGTCCGCAATGGCGCGATGCTGGATGCGGCACAGAAAGCGCAAGTCATCCGCATTGAGACCGACCTATCGAAAAAGTTTTCCGCTTTTTCCGACAAGGTGCTTGCCGATGAGGAAACCTTCATTCTGATCACGCAGGAGGCCGATTTGGCTGGCCTACCAGAAACTTTTGTCGCGTCGTTGCAAGCCGCGGCCAAGGCGAAGGGCCAAAGCGGATGGGCTGTCGTTAACACCCGTTCAGCGGTGCAGCCGTTCCTTGAAAATTCCACCCGCCGCGATTTGCGCGAAAAAGTCTGGCAGGCCTTTACCAAGCGCGGTGATAATCAAAATGCCAATGACACCAACGCGACCATCGCCGAAATCCTGAAACTGCGTCAGCAGCGCGCCGAAATTTTGGGATTTGCCACCCATGCGCATTACCGGATGGCCGATACCATGGCGCAGGACCCGAATAAGGCAATGGACCTGATGATGAAGGTTTGGCCGGCCGCCGCCGCGCGCGTGCGTGAAGAGGTGGCGGACATGCAGGCGATTGCCAATGCAGACAACATCACGATCGCGCCATGGGATTATCGTTTCTATGCCGAGAAAGTGCGCAAGGCGAAATATGACCTCGATCAGGAGGCGGTAAAGCCATATTTCCAATTGGATAATATGGTCGCCGCGATGTTTGATGCCGCAGGCAAATTATACGGCATGAGCTTCACCGAAAATACCGGCACGGTTCCGGTCTTTGAACCCAAAGTACGGACATTTGAGGTCAGGCGCGATGGCAAGGTCGTGGGCCTGTTTTACCTCGACAACTTCGCACGCGCAGGCAAGCGTTCAGGCGCGTGGATGACCACCTATCGCAGCCAGCATATATTGGGCGGTAAGAACAATATTGTGCTGGCGTCGAACAACAACAACTTCGTGCCCGGCGCCGATGGCGTGCCAACGTTGATCAGCATCGATGACGCCTCAACCTTGTTCCACGAATTTGGTCATGCGATCCATTATCTGAACTATGACATCACCTGGCCAAGCCTTGGCGGGACACCGCGCGATTTTGTCGAATATCCCAGCCAAGTGAACGAAAATTGGCTGCTGACGCCGTATATTCTCAACACTTATGCCAAGCATTATAAAACCGGAGAACCCATTCCAGCCGCTTTGGTGGAGAAAATCCGGGCAAGCGACACGTTCAACCAAGGTTTTTCCACGGTTGAATATCTGTCGAGTGCGATATTGGACATGAAATTGCATAACCGAAGCCAGCCTGTGGCGGATCCCGCCGCCTTTGAACGCGACACGCTTGCGGAAATTGGCATGCCAAAGGAAATGGTCATGCGGCACCGTCTGCCGCAGTTTAACCACCTATTTTCCAGCGACAGCTATTCAGCCGGCTATTACAGCTATCTTTGGTCCGAAACGATGGATGCCGACACTTGGGCCGCCTTCACCGAAAAGGGTGATGTCTGGGACAAGGAAACGGCAGAGCGTTTCCGCTCCATGCTGATGGCGACTGGTAATGAAACCGACCGGATCGAAGCCTATCGCGCATTTCGTGGTCGTGACCCCGACGTTAAATATATCATGAAAAAACGCGGATTTCCGACCGGCGAATAAGCCGGCGCGATATTATAAAACAGGGGCTGCGCAGGCGACAATCTGCGCAGCCCCTTTTTTGATTTTCGAAGCTATATTGCAAAAATTGAGCTATTGTTGGAAGCCGCATTGGCCAAGCGCGGCGTGAAGGTCGGGGTCAGTGAAACGCCAAAACGCGGACGTCCGGCAAAGGAGAATTGAGATGCTAGCTTTATTTTCGGGTAAAGAGCCTTGGTTCCGGGCGAAGAAATTCGGTTACGGTGCAGGACTGCCGTTCAGGTGGCAGGGCTGGGTGACATTAGCGGCCTATCTTTTGGCGATGGTGGGCTTAGGACTATTCGCGGACGGTCATGGCGCCATGCCAACGTTTGTAACTGTGGGGCTCATGCTGACCACGACTGCCATTTTCCTCGTCATCGTCCGCAAACGCACAGAAGGCGGGTGGAAATGGCGCGGAGGTTGGGGCGCTTAGCCCAAAGCCTCGTCCAACAACCGCGCCAAACGGATGCCGCCACGTTCCACCTGTTGGCGCAATGCTGCGCGCGAGGCCGCGACATCGGCTTCGTCAATGACAACAGGTGAGGTTGGCTTTGCGCCACAAGGGTCGCCGTCCATCGCGCGCGGATACGCGATGTCGCGCGAGACCGCCCAATTCTCTTCACTCCACAGACGCACATTGCCTTGCACGACCGCTGCTTTTTCGGCTGGCGAAAATAGGCGGACTATGAAGGGCGCGGCGGACAGTGCGCGGTCGGCCAAAAGCCCGTCCCACACCGAATGCAGATTATATCCAGGCATAATGCCATAAGTGGTTTTTAGGTTATTGCCGCCACGGTCCGCGCGGTCACCGGCGTGCAATGGTTGGTGGATGTCGCCGACAAAATGCACCAGAAATGCAAGCGCCTCCAACCGGACATGTGCGGGCAAATTTTTGTTCGATAGCAGCGCAAAGTTGCGGTCAATCTGCGCAGAAACGCAATTGCCATCGGCGCAGGCGCTTTTCAGGTCGAACGGCTTGCAGATGTCGACATTTTGGTAATGCCAGCTGTTGGTATAGCCCCAGCGAACCCGGTCGCCCTTGATGCAATCCGCCCAAACGCTAACATCTGCAATATTGCGCATGGCGCATTTCGGGGTTCCAAGCATCGGTGCTGCACGCAATAGGCGCTGCATATGCGCGCGCGCCTTGGGCGACATATTGGCCTGGGCAATGTGCGCCACCGTCTCATGGCCATATTCCCAATAAGCCTGGGCAGGTGCCAACGGTGCGAACAAAAGGGCGAGCGAAATAAGGAAGCGTTTCATAAGTGCGCCTTAGTTTGTATCCATGCGTAAATCAAAGCAGTAGGCGCATGCATTGCGATTTGGTGCCACTAGCGAAAACATTGGGAGGCGGGTGATGGATATTGATAGACGTGGGCTCATGGCAGGTGCTGCGGCGTTGACGATCGCCGGTTGCGCTGGGCCGCGGCAGGTGCTCCCGTCCGTTTCCGCCAATGCTGCGTTGGCGGCGCTGGAGGCGCGCGTTGGCGGACGGCTTGGGGCATGTATACTCGACACCGCGTCTGGGCGAATGACTGGGCATCATTATGGCGAGTTGTTCGGCATGTGCTCGACATTCAAGCTGGCACTCGCGGGCGCGGTCTTGCATCTGGCCGATAAGGGCAGGCTGAACCCGTCCGCCGAACTGCGCTACACCGAAGCCGACATGGTGCCGCACGCGCCCGTTACTGGACCCAATCTTGCCAAAGGCGCGATGCGCATCATTGAACTTGCCGAAGCAACGCAAAAGACCAGTGACAATGTCGCTGCAAATCTGCTCATTCGCCATATGGGTGGACCGGCTGCGGTCACGGCTTTGTTGAGAAGCTGGGGTGATGATGTCACGCGGCTTGATCGTTATGAAACCGAAATGAACAATGTCCCGCCGGGGGAGGAACGCGACACGACAACACCGCGCGCATTTGCCCAGACTATGGCGCGGTTGTTGACGACCGACCGGATATTGTCGCCGGCGTCACGCGCACTGCTCATTCAATGGATGGTTGACACCACCACGGGCGGCAAACGGATTCGCGCGGGACTGCCGGCATCTTGGGGCAGCGGTGATAAGACCGGCAGCGCAAACAGCCCCAACTATAACAATAAGACCAACGATGTCGCTATCTTCTGGCCGCCTGCGCGCATGCCCGTCATCGTCACGGCTTATTATGAATCTGACGGCAAATATCTCCAAACCCGCGATCAGGATCAGGCGGTGCTGGCGGATGTCGGGAGAATTGCCGCCGCACAAGCTTTAGAATGGCACGGCGGGCTGGATTAAGCCTGATTGCCTTGGCCGTTCTGGCCGCCTATATCCCCTTTATGTCTTCTATTCGCCCTTGGCGCGATATCGCGCGTCGTCAGTCCCGCCAGATCATGGTCGGTAACGTCCCTGTTGGTGGAAATGCCCCGATTTCGGTGCAAACCATGACCAACACGCTCACCAGCGATGCGGCTGCGACGATTGACCAGATCCGCCGGTGTGAGGATGCAGGCGTCGATATCATCCGCGTTTCCTGCCCCGATGTGGAAAGCACGGCGGCGCTGAAACAGATTGTCCGTGCGGCCAATGTGCCGATCGTCGCCGACATTCATTTTCATTACAAGCGCGCGTTGGAGGCGGCGGACGCGGGCGCGGCGTGCTTGCGTATCAACCCCGGCAATATCGGTTCATCGGCGCGCGTGAAGGAAGTTGTCAACGCCGCCAAAGCCAATGGCTGCGCGATCCGGATCGGCGTGAATGCCGGAAGCTTGGAAAAAGACCTGCTCGAAAAATATGGCGAGCCTTGTCCGGAGGCGCTGATTGAAAGCGCGCTTGACCATATCAAGTTGCTGCAGGACCATGATTTCCACGAATTTAAAGTCGCGGTAAAGGCATCGGACGTTTTTCTGGCGGTTGCCGCTTATATGGGCTTGGCCGACGCCGTCGACTGCCCCTTGCATCTGGGCATTACCGAAGCGGGGGGCCTTATTGGCGGAACTGTAAAATCCTCCATCGGCATGGGCAATTTATTGTGGGCCGGGATTGGCGATACAATCCGCGTCAGCCTGTCTGCCGAACCCGAAGAAGAAGTGCGCGTCGGCTATGAAATCCTGAAAGCACTTGGCCTGCGCACCCGCGGCGTGCGCGTCGTCAGCTGCCCAAGCTGCGCGCGGCAGGGCTTTGACGTTATCCGCACGGTGCAAAAGCTGGAAGATGCACTTGGCCATATCAAAACCCCCATGTCGCTCTCGGTTCTCGGTTGCGTCGTCAATGGCCCCGGCGAAGCGCGCGAGACCGACATCGGTATAACTGGCGGCGGCAATGGCAAGCATATGGTCTATCTATCCGGCGTCACCGACCATCATGTCGAGGATGACGACATGATCAGCCACATCGTGCGTCTGGTCGAAGCCAAAGCCGCAGAGATTGACGCGGGCACCAGCGTCAGCATGGATACACTGCACGGGAAAGCGGCTTGAGCCTCTCGATACGGGCGGCAACGCCAAGCGACATATCTCTCATTGGGCAATTTATCCGCGACCTTGCGGAATATGAAAAGCTGGCCCATGCCGTGCGTTTTGATGAAGCAGTGATGGCGCAAAAGCTGTTTGGGCCGCGGCCTTATGCCGAGGTTTTGATTGGCGAGATTGACGGAGCGCCGCAGGGTTTTGCATTGTTCTTCCACAATTTTTCGACCTTCGAAGGCCGACCCGGAATTTATCTGGAGGATTTGTTTGTCCGGCCGGCGGCGCGTGGTTCGGGGCTGGGTAAGGCTTTGCTGGGCAGGCTTGCGGCGCTTGCGGTCGAACGCGATTGCGCGCGGCTGGAATGGTCGGTGCTGGATTGGAACACGCCAGCCATTGATTTCTACAAGGCGCTGGGGGCCGTGCCCATGGACGAATGGACCGTCTATCGCGTGGACGGCGCGACGCTCAAAACCCTTGCCACGCATAGCCTGTAAAAATGGCTGAACTGCATCCGCGCCCGTTTGTCCCGTTCATGGTGGCAGCGGCAGGCATTGCCACATTTTCGTTGATGGATGCGGTGATGAAAGACATCGCTTTGTCGCTGGGCGCTTATAATGCGGTGATGTGGCGCAATTGCTTTGGTGCATTGTTCATGGGGCTGTTATTTTTTGGAACGCGGCAGAAATGGCCGTCATTCGATATCCTTAAAATGCATATATGGCGCAGCATAATCGTGTCGGTGATGGCGGTCAGCTTTTTCTGGTCATTGACCCAATTGCCGCTGGCTGAGGCCATTGGGTTGAGCTTCATCGCGCCTGTCATCGCGCTTTATCTTGCCGCTGTTATGCTGGGCGAGACGATAGGCCGCTCTGCCATCTGGGCGTCGCTGGCGGGGCTTGGCGGGGTATTGATCATCATGGCTGGCCGGTTGAGCGGAGACTATACCAGCGGCCATCTCTGGGGCGCTGCGGCGGTGTTGGGTTCGGCAGTGGTGTTTGCGTATAATCTGATCCTCGCCCGGCGGCAGGCGCAAGTGGCAGGGCCCATTGAAATCGCCTTTTTCCAGAATCTGTTTGTCGCGTTAACGCTTGGCCTTTTCGCGCCATATTTTTTGCAGCCGATAGCGATGTCGGATGCGCCCATGATCAGCGGCGCTGCGGCGCTGGCGATTATTTCATTGTTGCTGCTGAGCTGGGCCTATGCCCGCGCCGAGGCGCAGATTTTGATTCCGGTCGAATATACTGGTTTTGTCTGGGCGGCGTTTTTCGGCTGGCTGTTCTTTGCCGAGCCAGTGACCTTGTCTGTGCTTTTGGGCACGGCCTTGATCGTGGCCGGAAGCCTGATCGCGGCAAGGGCAAAGCCCGAGCCTGTCAATCAGGTAGAGATTGCGACGGTTTAGGGAAGGGGCAAGGCTTCTTTCGCGAACCCAATGCGTCGTCATCCTGAAACAAGTTCAGGATGACGGGGGTAAAACGTCTCTTCACTTATACCCGTCACCCTGAACTTGTTTGTGCTCTGCACGCCTTCGGCTCCAGGGTCCATTTCGCCTCTAAACCCTTCGGCCCGCGTGGCACGATGGATGCTGAAACAAGTTGTGCTCTGCACGCCTTCGGCTCCAGCATGACGTAGTATATAAACGGAACAGTTAGTCTAAGCCGCTAGCGCTGAATAGATCATCGTCTTGATCTCGCGGCGCACGGGGTAGGTGGTTGAAGGCAGCAACTGCGTCATGAAAATCATGATGATGTCCTCAACCGGATCGACGAAAAAGGCGGTGGAATACATGCCGCCCCAATAAAAATCGCCGTTGGAACAAGGCGCAAGTGTCGCGGCGCTGTCGATGGTTGTGGCAAAGCCAAGGCCAAAGCCAATGCCGGCCATTTCCGCCTCACTGAACAAAGATTTCGACATTTGCGTCAGGTCTTGACCGCCGGGAATATGATTGGCGGTCATCAACTCTATTGTCTTGGGGCTCAAGATTTGTACGCCGTCAAGCGCACCTCCGTTCAGCAGCATCCGGCAGAACCGATGATAATCCGCAACGCTCGACGCTAGGCCGCCGCCGCCGGAGTTAAATGACCAGCCTTTGGCCCACATGCTGTCGGCCCCGGCCTTGTCGATCAGCTTCATTTTCGCTTCGGGGTCAAAGCCAAAGCCTTCGGGGATCCGCGCTGCCTTATCGGCGGGCACTTGAAAAAATGTATCGGTCATGCCCAAAGGCGCAAAAATATGCGTTTGGAAATATTCAGGCAGGGATAGTCCGCTGATCCGTTCAACCAATATGCCGACGATGTCGGTGGCAACTGAATAATTCCACTGCGTGCCCGGGTCGAATTCCAGCGGGATTTGCGCGAGCGTGTCAATCACGCTTTGCGATGTATTTTTGCTCCAGCTTTCAACATCGGTCTTGCGATAGGCCGCATCGACATTGCCCTGTTCCTGAAAGCTATAGGTGAATCCGGCCGTATGCCGCAGCAAGTCAACCACCCGCATGAGCGTGGATGGCGCGCGCGTCATAAATGGCACATTGCCGCCACCGCCCACAAACACGCCCAATTTTGCAAATTCGGGGATATATTTGCTGACCGGATCGGTCAGCGCGACCTTCCCCTGTTCCACCAACTGCATGAACGCGACCGAAGTGATTGGCTTGGTCATCGATGCGATGCGGAAAATGGCATCTTCGGCAACGCCCGAGCTCCATTGCAACGCGATATCGTCACCGCGCCCAACCAGCACGGACGCAAAGGGCAATTTGCCATTGTCGAGATAATTGGCCTGAATAAAGGCAGGAATTCGCGCGAGGCGGTCGGGCACGAAACCTAAATCTTCGGCGCTCATACGGCGGTTTGTCCTGTTAATTGGCGCGTTACGGGGTGCGAGCTGGAAAGCCCGCCGTCCACGGCAATGGCTTGGCCGTTGACATAAGAGGCTTGGTCGCTGGCAAGGAACAAGGCGACATTAGCAAGCTCCTCTGGCTGCGCACCTCTGCGCAAGGGGTTGAGGCGCCCGATTTTTTCGGTCACGCCCTTTTCGCGGGCATAATCGAAAGTCGGCTTCGTCATGCCGGTTTCGGTGAGGCCCGGGCAAATCGCGTTGCAGCGGACATTGGTGCCCGACAATTGCTGCGCGCTGACCTGCGCCAGATTGATGACGCCAGCCTTCGACGCCGAATAAGGTGGTCCGCCTGCGCCCGAACGAATGCCAGCGACGCTTGCTGTCAAGATGATCGACCCGCCATTGCCTGCATCGGCCATGACCTTTCCGGCATGTTTAACCATCAGCCACGGACCAATCAGGTTGACGCGCAGAACGCTGGTGAAGTTCTCGACCGTATTGTCGAAAATACCCTCCATGCCGCCGGAAATGCCCGCATTGGCAAAGGCGATGTCGAGATGTCCGTGCAGCGCGATGGCCTTGGCGACCAAAGCTGTGACATCCGCCTCATCGCCTGCGTCCATTTGCACGGCGGTCGCCGCATCACCGATCATCGCAGCGGTGTCATGGACGGAAGCCGCCATGTCGCCCAAAACGACCTTCGCACCCTCGGCCGCAAATCGGATGGCGGAGGCCCGGCCAATGCCCGAACCCGCGCCCGTGATGATGGCGACTTTGCCTGCTAATGCTCCACTCATACGACGACGCCTCCATCAACGACAATTGTCTGCCCTGTCATAAAGCTTGATGCGTCAGATGCCAAATACACCGCAGCGCCGGCAATCTCGCGCGGCTCGCCGATGCGGCCCAATGCCGCGCCAGAGGTAGACGCCTTCAGATTTTCGGGATTCTCCCATAGGGCCTTGGCAAAGTCGGTTTTCACCAGTCCCGGCGCGATCGAATTGATCCGCACATTATACGGGCCATATTCGCGGGCGAGGTTTTTGGTCATCTGGATATCCGCCGCCTTGGTGATCGCATACGCGCCCAAGATCGGTGATCCGCGCAAGCCGGCAATGGACGACACGATCACGATGGAGCCCGATTTGCGTTCGATCATTTCGGGCACGACCATCTGGATCAGCCAATGTTGCGACACGATATTGTGATCAAGCGCCTTGCGCAGTTGTTCGTCCGTGATCGTCGCCATCGGGCCATAATGCGGGTTCGACGCCGCATTGCAGACCAGAACGTCGACTTTGCCAAATGCCTTGCGGGTTTCGTCGACAAGGTTTTGCAAGGACTCTTTGGAGGAGAGGCTTGAGGCTACGGCAATCGCAGCGCCCGGATGCTTGGCATTGATGCCAGCGGCCACTGCTTCGCAATCCTCGATATTCCGACTGGAAATCGCAACCTTTGCGCCTTGCCCGGCCATTTCTTCGGCAATCGCTTGGCCAATGCCACGCGACGAACCTGTGATGATGGCGACCTTACCGGTCATATCGAATAATGACATTTGCATTCCTCTCACTCATTCCTCCCTATCGACTTGCGATGAGGAGGTGGCAGCCAAAGCGGCAGCTTTGGATGAAGGAGGGGCGGCGACGTTTCATTCCCCTCCACCATCCTGCGGATGATCCCCCTCCCCATCGCAAGTCGATGGGGAGGAACTTATTTTTACGCCCCGGCTTTTTCGGCGAATTTCCAGGCGGAATCGGCCAGCGGGAACACGCGTTCGGCCATCGCTTGCGCATGGGACGAACTTGCGGTGCCATCGATGACGCGTTTTTTGATACCTTGAACAATCCCGGCGAGACGAAAGAAATTATAGGCAAAATACCAGTTCATGTCTGGCACGCCGTCGCGGCCCGTGGCGGCGCAATAACGCTCCACCATCGCGTCGAGTTCGGGAATGCCAAGTGCAGCGCGGTCCAAATCCATAATGCCCGACCGGCCTTCATTTTGCGTCACCCATGCCATTGCGACATAAGTAAAATCAGCTAGCGGATCGCCCAAGGTCGACAATTCCCAATCCAGAACCGCAACGACCTTCGCCTCTTTGGCATCGAAGATCATATTGTCGATGCGATAATCACCATGCACCACGCTGGTGCGCGTTTGTTCGGGCAAAGTCTTGGGCAGCCATTCGATCAGCCGCTCCATTTCGGGCATGACTTCGGTTTCGGCGAACCGATATTGCTTCGTCCAGCGTTCCACCTGCCGCCCGAAATAATTGCCGGGCTTACCAAAATCGGACAGGCCAGCGCTTTCGACATCCACATTATGCAAGGCCGCGAGGGTATCAATCATCGCCTCATAAGTGGCGCGGCGCTCAGGCGGGTTTGACCCCGGCATGGAACCGTCCCAGATAGTGCGTCCTTCGACCATATCCATGATGTAGAACATCGAACCAGCGACACTGTCATCGGTGCACAGGCCAAATGGCTTGGCGACTGGAAAGCCCGTGGGATACAGGCCCGCAATCACCTTATATTCACGGTCCACGGCGTGCGCGCTGGGCAGCAGAGCGCCAAATGGCTTGCGGCGTAGGACGTAGGAACCGCTTTTCGCGTTCAACCGGTAAGTCGGGTTTGACTGCCCACCTGCGAATTTCAGAATCTCGACCGGGCCTTCAAAGCCTTCGACATTTTCCGACATCCATGCCGCCAATTTATCGGCGTCGAGGATGTCAGCTCCGGTTGGCGCAACCGTTCCGGTAAAGGCGGTTTGCGCGTCAATCGGGGTTGCGGCTGCGCTCATTGGTCAAAAACGATGACCGAACGGGCCGAGTCACCGCGCTTCATCTGGTCAAAGCCTTCGTTAATCCGCTCCAACGGAATAGTTTCCGAAATGATGGTGTCGAGATCAAGCAGCCCGCGCATGTAGAAATCCACCAGACGTGGAATATCAACGGGGAAGCGGTTGCCGCCCATGATCGCGCCTTGCAGTTTCTTGCCTGACAATAGGTCCATTGCCGAAAGGCCAACCGAATGCTGCAACGGCATCATACCCAAGATGGTGGCCGTTCCGCCGCGCTTCAGCGACTTGACCGCAAGCTCGCCCGATGCGGGACGACCTACAGCCTCAATCGCATGATCGACGCCGCCTTTGGTCAATTCCTGAATTTGCTTGGCTGCATCTGCGTCCATTGGGTCGATGACATCGGTGGCACCCAGCTGCATTGCAAGCGCACGCTTTTCCGGCATGGGGTCAGCGGCAATGATGCGGCCAGCGCCAGCAATTTTCGCAGCATTGATGGTCGCAAGACCAACACCGCCACAGCCGATAACGGCTACAGTTTCGCCCGGCGTTACTTTGCACGCGTTGAATATCGTGCCCGCCCCAGTAGTCACGGCGCAGCCGATAACGGACGCTTGCGGCAAAGGCATGTCGGGATGGATTGCGACGCATGCATGTTCGTGCACCAGCATCATTTCGGCATAAGCCGACAGGTTCAGCATCTGGTTGACAATACTGCCATCCGGCCGCGTCAGACGCGGGGCCTCACCCGCCTTGCGGCGCGTGTCGCCGCCAAGGCACAAGGACATGCGTCCAGTGACGCAATATTCGCAATGGCCGCAAAACGCCGAAAGGCAGGTGACAACGGCGTCACCCACCTTCACGGTGCGCACTTCGCTGCCTACAGCCTCCACAATGCCCGCCGCCTCATGCCCGGGGATGGCGGGCAGTGGATGGGGATAAGTGCCCTCAATGAAGTGCAGGTCGCTATGGCATAGCCCGCAGGCCGCGGTGCGGATCAGCACCTCATGCGGCCCGGGATTGGAGATATGGATCTGCTCAATCTGAAGCGGTTTGGCCGCTTCGATTAGAACGGCAGCCTTCACCGTGTTGCCCCCATATCGCCGCTGGACATGCCTTCTTTGCCACGGCCGCCATGCTTGCCCAATTCCATACGCGCGATGGCGCGGGCATGCACTTCGTCGGGACCATCGGCCAGACGCAAGGTACGCTGATGCGCCCAAGCAGATGCGAGACCGAAATCGTCGGACACACCGCCGCCGCCATGCGCTTGGATGGCATTGTCGATGATGCTCAAAGCCATATTTGGTGCCTGCACCTTGATCATCGCGATTTCTGCCGCCGCCGCCTTGTTGCCGACCTTGTCCATCATATCCGCGGCCTTCAGGCACAGCAGGCGCGTCATTTCAATGTCGATACGGGCACGCGCAATGCGTTCTTCCCACACGCTGTGCTCGGCAACCGTCTTGCCGAAAGCAACGCGCGATTGCAGGCGCTTGCACATTTTTTCCAGCGCTTCTTCAGCGGTACCGATGGTGCGCATGCAATGGTGGATGCGGCCTGGTCCAAGGCGGCCTTGCGCGATCTCGAACCCGCGACCTTCGCCCAGCAACATGTTCGATGCCGGAATGCGGACATCTTTCAATTCGATTTCCATATGACCATGCGGCGCATCGTCATAGCCGAACACAGGCAGATGCCGCAGGATGTTCACGCCTGGCGCATCGAGTTCCATCAGGACCATCGACTGCTGCGCATGGCGCTTGGCTTCAAAATCGGTCTTGCCCATGACAATCGCGATTTTGCAGCGCGGATCGCCTGCGCCTGATGACCACCATTTCACGCCGTTGAGGACATATTCGTCGCCTTCACGGCGGATCGATGTTTCGATGTTGGTGGCATCCGACGACGCAACGGCTGGCTCGGTCATCAAAAAGGCAGAACGGATTTCGCCGTTCATCAAAGGAATCATCCATTTTTCTTTTTGTGCGGCTGTGCCGTAGCGCAGGAATACTTCCATATTGCCGGTGTCTGGCGCCGAACAGTTATAGACTTCAGATGCAAAGCCGATGCGGCCCATTTCTTCGGCGCACAATGCATATTCCATGTTGGTGAGGCCGGGGCCTTCGAAATGCACGCTGTCGTCGACATGGACGCGGCCCGCCGTTGGCGGCATGAACAGGTTCCAAAGGCCAGCGGCCTTCGCGCGCGCCTTTTCCTCTTCAACGACTTGAAGCACTTTCCAACGGTCGCCCACGGCTTGCTCGGCATAATAATCGGCGACGCGTGGACGCAAAAAGCGTTCATTATGGTCGCGGATGCGGTCCCGCCAATATGTTTGCTTGTCGTTGAGATCGAAATCCATGACTCATTCCTCTTTCAAATTTAATTGACTGTTTAACTGGCAGACTCTGTCGCCGTGTTCAAGGCGCGCAAGCGTGCATTGTGACTTTCGCGCGAAATAGGGAAATGGCGCAGGATCAGGATGCCGATAATGCCAATGCCTAATACCGTGCCCATATAATATAACGCCAGCCCGTCGAGGACGGCGACATCAACTTCGCCCGGCTTCGCATCTTGCGGGAAATTGGCAAAGCTCAGGATCATCCCGGCGGCAAAGGTGCCGATGCCAACCGCGCATTTCTGCATGAAGAAATAGCCTGCGAAAAACAGCCCTTCGGAGCGTCGGCCCGTTTCCTGCTGCGATGCCTCCACGACATCGGCCATCATTGAGGAGGTCAGCATCATCATACTCACCGCCGCGCTATTGGCGATGGTCATTAACGCAAACATGAACAGGATCGAAGGGTCCGATGGCGCACCGGGCACAAGGTCAAGCAGCCAGCTACCGTATAATGCGCCGGTGAAGGTCAGTGAGATAATCGCGAACAGGATCGCCGCATTTTTCTTGCCCATTCGGGCGGAGACAGGCGGGACAATGATGAAGGCAATGATGACCGTCGAGAATAGGGTCAGCGCATAATAAAGCATTTCCATCTGTTGCAGTTGCCACAGAAAGGAGAGCTGATAATTGGTGAGCGCAAAGGTCATCCCTTGATTGATGAGCCCGAACAAAGCGGCGAACACGAGCCACAGAAAGGCGCGGTTCGACAATGTCGCTTTCACCTCGGCAAAAGCATGGCCAAGGCCAGCGCCGCGTGGTGCTGGGGGGGATTGCTTGGCCACATGCCGATGCTGGCCAAGCGCGGAGATCAACACCGCGCCGCTCATCATCAGCGCGCCCCAGACCGAATAAGCGTCATATCCCGCAGGGTCGCTCACACCCTTTTCGCCGGTGAAGAAAATGCCATAAGCGAAAATGAGCATCAGCAAGCCGCCCGCCCAGCCAAAAAGGAACCGATAACGCATCAAACGCGTGCGTTCGTCATAATCGCCGGTCAGTTCGGGCACGAGGGCGATAGACGGCACTTCGCACATCGCCACTAAGGTGCGCGCCAAGACCGCCGTGCAGAACAGCCAGATGATCGTGCCTGTCTGGCCCATTTCAGGCGGGTGCCACAGCAACAGCCATATAAGGCCAAGCGGAATAGCGGCGGCGTAAAGCCATGGCAGGCGCCGGCCCCATTTGCTTTGCGTGCGGTCGGACAATTCGCCAATGATCGGGTCTACAAAGGCATCGAATATCAGCGCGGCCATAATGACGGTGCCAACAATGCCAGCGTCAATTCCCAAAACCTGATTATAGAAAATCAACAGGAAGACGGAAAAGCCATTGTCCTTGACGCCATAAGCAACTGAGCCAAGGCCGTGCATGACTTTTAACGATCGGGGAAGTGCTATGACTGATGTCATATCGGCTTAAATCACAAAATGCGAAAAGGCGTGTTTTCCGGCGAATCGCACGATGTTTCTCTCCTATATCCCGCGCATATGCTAGGGCCGCGACCTCGTCTGTCAATCGAGATGCAAATGACGTTACGGCATGCATCGCTCACCGATAAAGGCTTGCGTTTCCATGCGTGACCGCCCAAAAATTCATCACGCAATTAAACAGGAGATCGTCATGTCCGACCTTGAAACATTCCGCGCCGAGGCGCGCGCTTGGCTGGAGGAAAACTGCCCCGCCGAAATGCGCACACCCGCCAAGGGTGACGAAGACATCTGCTGGGGTGGGCGCAATTTTGTGTTTCAATCCGAAGCGCAAAAATTGTGGCTCGAAGCTTGCGTCGCCAAGGGCTATACCGTGCCCGATTGGCCCAAGGCTTATGGCGGCGCTGGCCTTTCCCCGCAGGAAACAAAAATACTGCGTCAGGAAATGGCAAAGCTGGGTTGCCGCTCGCCGCTCAACAGCTTCGGCATCTGGATGCTTGGCCCTGCTTTGCTGAAATTCGGCACGGAAGAACAAAAAGTACATTATATGGGCCAAATCGCCCGCGGTGAAATCCGTTGGTGTCAGGGCTATTCCGAACCGGGCTCGGGCAGCGACCTTGTGTCGATGCAGACCTTTGGCGAAGATAAGGGAGACCATTGGGTCGTCAATGGCCAGAAAATCTGGACTTCTTATGCGGACAAGGCCGACTGGATTTTCTGCTTGGTCCGCACCGACAAGGCGAACAAATATCACGGCATCAGTTTCTTGTTGTTCGATATGGCAACGCCCGGTGTCTCCACCAAGCCTATCAAGCTGATTTCGGGTAACTCGCCGTTCTGCGAAACCTTCTTCGACAATGTTGTCGTGCCCAAGGATCAAGTCGTTGGCGAAATCAATCGCGGTTGGGATGTGGCGAAATATTTGCTTGGCCATGAACGCGAAATGATCTCGGGCATGGGCGGCGATGGCGGCGTGACCTCGATCGGCGCGGCGATGAAGGCGACCTTGTCGCAAGAGCCTGTGCTGCGCGCGCAAATGGCCTTGTTCGATGTTGATAACCTGACCTTCCGTGCGCATGGCGAACGTTTCATGGACGAATGGAAAACGGGCAAGGCGCACCCCGCTTATTCCAACCTGATGAAATATGTCGGCACCGAATTGAACAAGAAACGCAATGAACTGGTGATGTCGATTGGCGGCAGCCAAGCGCTTGAGTGGGAAAGCGAGCGCGCCAATGGCGGGTCAAAGGCACGCAATTGGCTGCGCACCAAGGCGAACTCAATTGAGGGCGGCACCAGCGAAGTGATGTTGAACGTCGTGTCGAAGCGCATCCTTGAGATGCCGGGCGGTTAAACACGACCGTTACCCCCGCGCAAGCGGGGCCCACTCCTGACAGCTAAAACTACGGCGCAGGAGTTGGATTCTCGCCTGCGCGGGAATGACGAGATAGATTTAGAGAGGCTTTAATATGGCAATGACCTTAAACGACGACCAGAATATGCTGCGCGACACCGCGCGGGATTTCATGGCGAGCGAAGCGCCCGTCACCCATTTCCGCAAGTTCCGCGACATGGGGTGCAAGGACGGTTTCAGCCATGGCCTGTGGAAGCAATTTGCCGAAATGGGCTTTACGGGCATCCTCATCCCCGAAGCCGATGGCGGCATGGGCATGGGCCAGATTGAGGCTGGCATTGTCCTTGAAGAAATCGGCCGCAACCTGTCACCATCACCTTTTCTGACCACGTCAGTTGCGGCGGTTGAGGCGTTGAAGCTGGCGGATAAGGCAATGCGCGACCGCTGGTTCCCCGGCATATTGGCTGGCGAAACCGTGATCGGCATCGCGATTGAAGAAGGCGTCAAGCACCGTCCGGAGAAAATCGCCTGCGTTGCGGAGCGCAGCGGCAATGGCTTTAAGCTGACGGGGCAAAAGCAATTTGTCGTGCAAGGCGCGTCATCGGACATGCTGATCGTCGCGGCGCGCACGGCTGGCGCGGCAGGTGAAACCGATGGTCTGACCTTGTTCGCGGTGGACAAGGATGCCGCTGGCCTGTCGATGGAGGCAGCAAGGCTTGTTGATTCCGCCGTTGCTGCGCATGTAAAACTTGACGGTGTGCAGGTGGATGCCGACGCCGTGATTGGCGAAGTCGATGGCGGTTGGGCGGTGCTGTCCAAGATGCTTGATGCCGGACGGGTGGGCGCTGCTGCTGAAATGGTCGGCGTGGGCACAGGCGCGATGGACATGACCTTTGAATATCTCAAAACGCGCAAGCAATTCGACCGCGTCATTGGCGAATTTCAGGCGCTTCAACACCGCGCCGCGCATTTATATGGCGAGATGGAAGGCGCGCGTTCGATTGTACTGAAGGCGCAATCCTTAATGGACGAAGGCCATGCTAAGGCCGAACTATATGTCGCGGCAGCCAAGGCGAAAGCCGGACTTGCCTGCAATCTTTCGGTGCGAGAAGGCGTGCAAATGCATGGCGGTATCGGCATGACCGACGAATATGACATCGGCCTATATATGAAGCGTGACCGCAGCTTGAACGAATTTTTCGGCGACGCTTATTACCACGCAGACCGCGTGGCGACGATGAACGGTTATTGAGCATTCTCCCCTCCCGCATGCGGGAGGGGCCGGGGGAGGGCTGTCGCCTTCTTCTTAGCCCGCTCGCCTGTGGCGAGCCCCACCCCTAACCCCTCCCGCCTGCGGGAGGGGAACTGTCAGGAGAGACCCATGGACATCAACACATTATTCAACCTCAAGGGCCGCGTAGCCTTAGTCACCGGCGGATCGCGCGGCATCGGCAAGATGATCGTCGAAGGCTATCTCAAGGCTGGCGCAGCGCGCGTGTATATCAGCGCCCGTAAGGTCGACCAGATTGAGGAAACCGTCGCCGAATTCGGTGATCAGGTCATCGGCCTGCCTTGCGACCTTTCGACCGTGGACGGCTGCTTGTCACTCGCCGAACAAATCGCGGCGCGTGAGGAGAAGTTGGACATTTTGGTCAATAATGCCGGGGCCGCATGGGGCGCGGAATTTGGTCAGTTTCCAGAAAGCGGCTGGGACCGTGTGATGGATCTGAACGTCAAATCCTTATTCTTTTTGACGCAAGCCTTGCACCCGCAGTTGAAAGCAGCCGCCACCTTTGACCGCCCAGGCAAGGTCATCAACATTGCGTCTATCGACGGCTTGCGTATCAACCCGTGGCAGACCTACAGCTATCAGGCATCGAAAGCTGCCGTGATCCATTTGACGCGCCGCTTGGCGGCTGAACTGGTCAAAGACAATATCTTGGTTTCGGGCATTGCGCCGGGCGCATTCCAGTCGGACATGAATAAGGATGCCCGCGACCATGCAGAAGCGGTGGGCAAGAATATCCCGTTCCCACGAATCGGAACGCCAGAGGATATGGCTGGTCTGGCTATCTTCCTTGCGGCGCGGGCTGGCGATTATATCGTGGGTGAGACCATTGCGTGCGATGGCGGTATCGTAAATGCGTCGCTGCCGGGCAATGGAATCGCGCCTTAACTGCTAATTTTTGTGATAATTTGGGAACGAAATCAACGCGTTTCCAACAAAAATGGGGCTAGTTGCAAAACACGCAACTGGCCCCATTGTTTTCGCAATTGCAGCATTTTCATCGCGACCCTATTTGCTCTTCAACGGCAAGTGATTGTCGAAACTCTTATTGACCGGGTGGCTCTCTCCTCCTCTCCCCCCTCGCCCCCGGACAATTTTTACGGCCTCCATGCACTGCGTGGGGGCCGTATCGTTTTGGGCTCCAAACTTATCCTCCATTTTGTCCACCACAAAGTGCGCGCGCTGTGGATAACTCCGCAAATCATGCTTTGAACGACTCGAAAGTCATGAGACCTTCAAGGCATCAGGCAGGAACGCTTCGATGCAAAGCCAGACCGGAAACGGGCAGGCGGAGCGGAGGAGACAGACTGCAGGATCGCCAAATGCACAGGCAACCCGTCGCAAGACAGGAAATGCAGTGAAGATGGTGGGTACGAAGAAAACGAATATCGAGTGCGGCATCATGCAAGTGACGCAACGCCGGATAGGATACCCAAGGTACCAAGGTGAACCAAGGAAACCTTCGGGTGACATTGGGGAACCGGACGTCAGACGGAGAAAAAATGGCCCTTGTGGCCATGGACTTCGAAAGTCAGACGCAGTGGGCGCTGGTAGCAATGCCAGCGCCCATTTATTTTGTGCTGGCCCCTTTCCGGCCTCTCGGCTGCGCGCGTGGCGCATGGGATTGACCAATTCGCACGTAATCAAAACCAAACAGGCTGGATAAACGCAAGCGGTCTCGCTAAAGCCCTCTCATGTCCGAAATCACGCCCCAAATTGTCGCCGACCATGGTCTAAACGAAGAAGAATATGCGCGCATCTTGCACGCTATGGGGCGCGAACCCAATTTGATAGAGCTTGGGATATTCTCGGTGATGTGGTCGGAGCATTGCTCTTATAAATCCTCACGTATCCATTTGAAGAAATTGCCGACTGAGGCCCCTTGGGTCATTTGCGGCCCCGGCGAAAATGCGGGCGTTATCGACATTGGCGAAGGTCCAAATGGCACCAAGCTTGCCGCAATCTTCAAGATGGAATCGCATAATCACCCATCTTATATCGAACCCTATCAAGGCGCGGCAACGGGCGTGGGCGGCATATTGCGCGATGTGTTCACCATGGGCGCACGGCCCGTGGCCAATATGAATGCGCTGCGTTTCGGGCGGCCTGACCATCCGAAGATGAAGCATCTGGTGCAAGGCGTTGTTGCCGGCATTGGCGGCTATGGCAATTGCGTTGGCGTGCCGACCGTGGGCGGTGAGACCAATTTCCATCCGGCTTATGATGGCAATATCCTCGTGAACGCGATGACCGTTGGCGTTGCAGACCAAGATAAGATTTTTTATTCCGCCGCAACGGGCCTTGGTAATCCCATCGTCTATGTCGGTTCAAAGACGGGCCGTGATGGCATTCATGGCGCGACCATGGCGTCTGCCGATTTCGGCGCAGATATTGAAGAGAAGCGCCCCACCGTTCAAGTTGGCGACCCGTTCACGGAAAAACTGCTGATTGAGGCGTGCCTTGAACTGATGGCGTCGGACGCAATCGTTGCGATTCAGGACATGGGCGCGGCGGGCTTAACCAGCTCCAGCGTCGAAATGGCGACCAATGGCAAAGCGGGCATCCTACTCGACATGGACAAGGTGCCGTGCCGCGAGCAGGGCATGACGCCTTATGAAATGATGCTGTCCGAAAGCCAGGAGCGCATGCTCATGGTGCTGAAGCCCGGCCGTGAAGAATTTGCCAAGGCGATTTTTGACAAATGGGAACTGGATTTCGCGGTCATCGGCAAAGTCACGGACACCGGCCATATGGTGCTGACGTGGAAGGGCGAAGTGGTCTGCGATATCCCGCTTGGCCCGCTCGCCGAAGACGCGCCTTTGTACGATCGTCCCGCTGCGTCGAAGGAAGACTATAAGGCATGGGCCAAGGTTCAGCCGCTGGGCGACGTTCCTGCGAGCCATGACATCGGCGCGGATTTGTTGAAGCTGATGGCCAGCCCTGACCTCGCAAGCCGCGCATGGATATGGCAACAATATGATAGCCAAGTAGGCGGCGACACGGCGCAGCTTTCGGGCGGGGATGCAGCGGTCGTGCGCATTCACGGTACCAACCGCGCTCTCGCGATGAGCACCGATTGCACGCCGCGTTATTGCTACGCCGACCCGTATGAAGGTGGCAAGCAGGCGGTGGCCGAAACCTATCGCAACATCAGCGCCGTTGGCGCAACGCCGCTGGCGATTACCAACTGCCTGAACTTTGCCAACCCGCAGCGCCCCGAAATCATGGCGCAGATTGTGGGTTGCCTCGAAGGCATGGGCGATGCTTGCCGCGCGCTTGATTACCCGATCGTATCAGGCAATGTGTCCTTATATAATGAAAGCAAGGCCACAGGCGGCGGCAGCGCGATTTTACCCACCCCCGCCATTGGCGGCGTTGGCATAATGGAAGATGTCAGCAAGATGGCGACAATCGCGTTCAAGAACGAAGGCGACGGCATTTTTGTGATCGGCGATAGCAACGGGCATCTTGGCCAGTCCTTATGGCTGCGCGAATTGCATGGCCGCGAAGACGGTGCGCCGCCGCCTGTCGACCTGGCGCAGGAACGGGCGCATGCCGAATTTGTGCGCAAACTCATTCACGATGGCAAGGTGAATGCCGTGCATGATGTCGCCGATGGCGGATTGCTTGTTGCGCTGACCGAAATGGCGTTGGCCAGTAATAAGGGATGTGCGCTCGAAGAAATCGGCGACGCCTTCACCGCTTTTGGTGAGGATCAGGCGCGTTATGTTGTGACCAGCGCCGCTGCGGACCAAATTCAGGCCGCAGGCATTCCGATGACGCGGATAGGCACGGTTGGCGGCGCATCGGTCGCAGGGCCGGGCTTTGACGTGCCGATTGCGACACTGCGCGCTGCGCATGACAGCTTCTTCAAGGACTGGATGGAAAGCTAAAGAGCCTCTCCTCTCCAATCGAGACGAACGGGAATGCGCGTCTCAGGTTTAAGCCGTCGCAGCCAGCAAATTATACGGGTCAATACCTTCCGACCGCATCGCGGCATGGGCCGCTTTGTAGGTCACTGGTTCGGCAATCCCCAAGCGCTTACGGGCATCGACTAAAGGCTCGCGCAACAAGGCTGCGATATCTTCCTGAACGATGTTCTTCGCCGCTTTGCCGATACGATAGCCTTCGTGGACAGCCTTCATAATCGGCGCTGCTTTCGCCACGCGATATTTCAGTTCCAATCCGCCGGCATAGGCAATGAAGCCGACGCCCAGATTGTGATTTTGCGCATAGGTAAAGCCAAGCACGCATTGTTCGCCCAGCGCATCGCGGCCATAGCCGGTGAGGATGTGCAGCATGTCATGGGTGTCGCGCAAGCGGTCGCCATAGCGTTCAACCACATCGCCGAACATGGGATAGGATGTTTGGAATTGGGCATATTCCGCCTCAAGACCCGCAGCGCTAAGGCCTTCGCGCTCCATGAAATCCACATAAGCACGGCCAACCGTACCTTCTGGAAGCTTCTTGATGCTGTCATGATCATCGAGCATGTCAATCAGGCGCTCATTGCTTTCGAGCAACGCTCTGCCCTTGGGTGTTTCCCAAAATTTCCGCGCCATCTTTCTAAATTTGCTACCGCTTAAGGCTGCAATGATGTGAAAGACCTGCTCTGTGTCTTCTTTGTTGGCAATCAGCTTACGAAAATGACGCCACGCCTTCAACGGCTGCATTTTTGCAAAGGGGCGGTCAGGGTGCGAAAAATGCAGTTCAGTCATAACGAATCCACTAAAAATGATGGAATATAGGTAAAAACTACCTACATCAGTGTCAATAAGAAATGTTAAACGCACTGGACGCTTATGCAGGATCGCTGTATTAATATCGTAATACAGGGGGTAAGGCATGCAGGGTACGGAACAACGGCATATCAGCTTGGACGCGATGCGCGGCTTTGCGGTGATGGGCATTTTGGCGATGAACATCATCGGCTTTGCGATGCCTGAATGGGCTTATGTTACGCCTGCAGCTTATGGCACCGACACGTTGGCAGACCAAATTGCATGGGCATTTTCCTTCATCTTCATTGACGGCAAAATGCGCGGGCTATTCTCGCTTTTGTTCGGCGCGAGCATGATGCTCATCATCGCCCGCGCCGAGGCAAAGGCCCAGAGCGCCGCGCAAGTGCATTATCGCCGCATGGCTTGGCTCGCTCTATTCGGCCTTGCGCATTATTTCTTTATCTGGTTCGGGGATATCCTGTTTTTATATGCGATTATTGGCATGATCGCCTTTCGCTTCCGCGATTGGGCGCCCGTAAAGTTGATCAAGGTCGCTTTAATCATTTTTGCGGTTGGGCTGGTGTTCTGGGGCCTACAATTTGGCGGCCTTCAGGTCTTTCAATATGTCGCAACCCAGCCCGACGCCAGCGCCGACACGGCCCGCCAGTTTCGCGAGTTGATGGCGAGTGGCGACCTTGCTTTTAACATTGCGCCTGACCTCGCGCTACACAGGGGCAGCTATGCCGCGATTACATGGGATAAGTTTGGCGAGTGGAGCACGCCATTCACCTTAGTGCCGCAGTCCATTGGCGAAACATTGCCGCTGATGATGATCGGCATGGCGATGCAAAAAAGCGGTTTCGTAACGGGGGAATGGGAACTGGCCGTTTACAAGCGTTGGGCCTTGCGGCTGGTGCCGATTGGGTTGCTGCTGACCCTGTCCCTGGCGCTTTGGATAGTCGCCGTTGATTTCGACCGGATCACCGCGCTTGCGGTTCTGTACGTCTGGGGCGGCATTCCGCGTCTGATGCTGACGATTGGCTATGCCGCGCTCTTGATTCTGCTCATCGGTCATTACCGCAACCATCCGATGCTCGCGCGGGTCGCCGCAGCGGGCCGCACCGCGTTCAGCAACTATCTGGGCACAAGCATTGTTATGACCAGCATTTTTTATGGTTATGGCTTTGGCTTGTACGGCGATGTTGGCCGCGCCGGATTATGGCTGTTTGTGCTGGGCGCGTGGGCAGTGATGCTGCTGTGGTCAAAGCCATGGCTGATGACATTCCAATATGGTCCGTTGGAATGGCTGTGGCGGAGCTTGGCGCGCGGAAAAGTACAGGCCATGCGTCGTTAATGCTATTGCAATCAGTTCGCATTAACGGTAAGGCGATTCCATAGGAGTTGATCCATGGTCGTTTGCATCTGTAATGCTATCAAGGAAAAAGACCTGCGCGCTGCGGTGCGTTGTGCCTCGGAACGTCCGAATGACGTATATGCCCGCCTTGGGCGTAAGCCAAAATGCGGCCAATGCCTGTCGTTCGCGCGAAACATTATCAGCACCGGACCTGCAACCGCTTAGCAATAGCGGGTTGAAAAAATCAGCTTTTCCGCCATTTTTTCGCCTTCACGGTCATGCATTAACGCGCTAGTATATGCGCAACTAACCTAAAGGACATGGCGATGAAGGGTGATGCAAAAGTCATCGAATTTTTGAACGAGGCGCTCAAAAATGAACTGACTGCGGTCAATCAATATTGGCTGCATTATCGCATGCTGGACAATTGGGGCGTGTCGCGCTTGGCACATTTTGAACGGCATGAGTCGATTGACGAGATGAAGCATGCCGACAAATTGTCGGAGCGTATCTTGTTTCTGGATGGCCTACCCAATTTCCAATTGCTGGGTCGTCTGCGCATTGGCGAGACCGTTGAGGAAATCCTGAAAGCCGATCTTGAGCTCGAATATGAAGCGCTGCCGCTGCTGAAGGATGCAATTGCGCATAGCGAAAGCGTCCGCGATTATGTCAGCCGCGACCTATTCGCATCCATATTGGAAAGCGAAGAAGAGCATGTCGATATGCTGGAAAAACAGTTCGACTTGATTGCGCGCATGGGGATAGAAAATTACATCCAGCTGCAGTCAAAACCCATTGAGGACTGATATTGCGCTGGGCCATCCTTAGCCGCAATCCTTAGCCGCAATCCTTAACTATTGTCGGCGAACGGGTTCTTCGACGAACGGAAGTTAATCCGCACAGGTACGGCACCAAAATCCAGATCGCGGCGGATACCGTTGAGCAAATAGCGCGCATAGCTGGCGGGCAACTCGTCTGTTCGGTTGCCAAAGATGACAAAGGTCGGCGGACGGTTCCGCGCTTGGGTCATGTACCGCAGCTTTATGCGCTTGCCCCCAGGGGCAGGTGGCGGGTTTGCCGAGATCGCGGCTTCAAACCAGCGGTTAAGAATGCCCGTTGGCACGCGCTTGTTCCACGCTTCGCGCGCATCGAACGCAGCGGAAATCATTTGGTCCAGACCCTTGCCGGTCAATGCCGACACCGCGATCATCGGAACGCCCTTTAACTGCGACAGGCCTTCTTCGAGCGCAGCGCGAATGCCCTTGAACAGGCCGCTACCATCAACCGCCACATCCCATTTGTTGATCGCGATGATCAGCGCGCGGCCCTCTTGAATTACATGGTCGGCAATTTTCAGGTCCTGTACTTCCAAACCCTTGGTCGCATCCAGCAACAGCACAACCACTTCGGCAAAATCGATCGCATGGCGCGCATCGGCCACAGATAGCTTTTCCAGCTTATCCTGCACCTTGGCGCGCTTGCGCATGCCAGCAGTGTCAATCAAGCGCACGCGGCGTTCGGTCAGCAATGGCGGAATATTGCCTTCTTCATCAGGCTCGCCTTCTTTGGGGCTTGGGTCTGTCCAGATCCAGTCCACCGAAATACTGTCGCGGGTAATTCCGGCTTCGGGGCCCGTAATCAGGCGGTTCTCGCCTAATAATTTGTTGATCAACGTCGACTTACCGGCATTGGGCCGCCCGACAATCGCCAGCTTCAATATCGCGTCGGGCGCCTCGGGGTCAGGGACTTCAAATGCGCCCCCGTCAATATGTGGCAGCAAGGATTGAAAAAGGTCGGCCATGCCTTCGCCATGCTCGCCGCTAATGGCGATGGGGTCGCCAAAGCCAAGCGCGTAGCTTTCTAAGATGCCATTATCGCCTTGCTTGCCCTCTGCCTTATTGACCGCGAGCACGACCGGCGTTGCACTGCTGCGCAGCCAGCGGGCGATTTCTTCGTCAAGCGGGGTCACGCCCACGCGGCCATCGATCAGGAACAGGGCAACTTGTGCGCCGGCAATCGCCGCTTCGGTTTGCATCCGCATTCTGCCGGGCAGGGTGTCGGGATCTTCATCCTCATAACCCGCCGTGTCGACAATGGTGAATTCCAAGTCGAACAAGCGGCCTTCGCCTTCACGCCGGTCACGGGTGACGCCCGGCGTGTCGTCGACAAGCGCGAGTTTCTTGCCAACCAGCCGGTTGAACAAAGTGGACTTGCCGACATTGGGCCGACCGATAATGGCTACCGTCGGCAACATGCCGCTACTTCTCCTTTTATGGCCTAGCCGCGGAACGCGGAAATGCGGCCGGAATCATCCAGAATATATAAGATGTTGTTCGCGACAATCGGCGCAAGCGACACATCAGATTTTACGTCGGCAACTTCAGTGGCTGTGCCATCTTCTGGCGCAACCGCCCAGATGGAACCGCGCGAATTAGCAATGATCAAGCGACCGCCGGCGAGAATAGGGCCATACCAGCTAATCGGGCCCTTTTTCTTCTTTGCATTGTCGTAACGCTGGAGCTTCGAAATCCAACGGATTTTACCGCTGGAACGGGCAACGCTCAATAAACGGGCTTCGTCGGTCATGACGAACACCCATTCACCCGCCGTCACGGGTGTCGAAATACCCGCAATATTGATTTCCCAAATGCGCTGGCCAGTGACCAGTTCATAGGACGCCATGCGTCCGCCTTTACCCAAAGCGAAGACGCGGCCACGGTCGATGACAGGGTCGGCGTCAATATCGGTCAGCGTCGAAACCGATGTCGACATTGCGGTACGCGACAAGGTGTCGTTCCATAGGCTGCGGCCATTTTCATACCGATAGGCGGCAAGCTCACCACTGGAATAGCCAGCGATGACGGTGCCTTGTGCCGCAGCAGGGGCGCCAACGCCAAATATGCCCGATGCCGCAACTGGCCCGGCCTCTTTCCATTGTGGCTCACCATCGCTTTGGCGCAGCGCGTAAATCTGGTTGTCCTGCGTCATCACATATAGGTTGCCGTTGGACAATGTCGGCGCACCGCGCAAGGGTCCGGCTGGACGCTTTTTCCACACAAGCGCGCCAGTTTCCGCCACAAGCGCGGCGACATCGCCGACGCCATTGGTCGCAAAAACATTGCTGCTGGTTGCGCTGACGCCGCCGCCATAACGCGAAGGCTTGCCGTCGCTGTCAACCTCAAGCGCGTTTGTCCAGATTTGTGCGCCGGTGTTCGCATCAAATGCCGTAACGCGCGCGGTGGTGTCGACGACATAGACGCGGCCATCGCTCATCACTGGGCTTGCGGCCAAACGTGCACGCGGGTTGGCACCGGTTACATCTGCGGTCCAAATGCGTTTCAGATTTTGACCAAGCGCCGCATGACCGGGCGATTTCGCGGCATTGCCGCCGGGCTGTGCCCATGCTTCATTCGCCAATGCTGGCGGCAGGGTGACGGCGACGTCGGCCAAGGACGCATCGACCTCGGTATCACGCTCTGTGCCCAAAATGCTGACGCGTGCGCCGACGGTCGGCGTGTTATTCTTCTTACCGGAATCACCGCGCACCCCGTCAATGACGGCGCAGCCACCAAGCGACGTTGTCACGGCGAGTGCCAGAAGCAATTTGGATATGGTCTTCAAAGTCACTCTCCTTTGGCGGCGCTATCGCCAGCCTTCGCTGCCGCATTGCGGGTTACGTCAAGCTGAACGGTATCGATACCAAGCGCACCTGCCATTTGCTGGGCCCGGCTACGCAAGGTCTGCGGCGCGTCCTCTTGTTTCGCGATCTGCGCAAAAATAGGGCCAGCCAAATTGTCCTTACCCATTTTCATATAGGCTAAGGCGGTTAATTCGCCCGCGCTGCCGAAATAAGGGTGGCCAGCGGTCGCCAATGGTTTCAATCGGTCAATCACTTGCTGCGGCGCGATGGCGTCAAACTCGGCGCTCACTTGGCGGATCAGGGCCAGATCGCGGAATGTCTGTGGCAGGCTGTCGTCGCCTGCAACCTTGGCATAGATAGCAATCGCCTTCTTGGTCTCACCATCTTCGCCGAGCAGATTTGCCTCCACCAATTGCGCCATGGCGCGATATCCGGGTTGATCGGCCTTGGCGAGCACTGCCAATTTGGCGCGGGCTTCTTTTTCTTGCCCAGCGCGCAACTTGTCCATTGCGTCGACAAATTCTTCGCTTTGCAAATCTGCTGCGGCCTGCATTTGATTGTGATAGATGATCCAGCCAGCAAAGGCCAAAAGTCCGGCCACCACAGCCGCCAAAAGCCAGCGGCCATAACGTGTCCAAAAACTGCTCAGGTCACTCGCGCGGACGGCATCATCGACCTCACGCAAAAATGCTTCGTCGCTACCGCTCCGATCTTTATCCGCGGGCTTTTCAGTCGGTTTCAAAGCCAAAAGGGCCTCCGAATTTGTTTAGTCAAAATTGGTCGAAACCGTCCTTAGCCCGACTTGGTCCGATAGGCCAGCCTGCTTTATACAGGCTGATACAGCTGGTCGGGTCCGGGGAAGCTGCGGTCACGGACGCCAGCGGCATAAGCGCGCACAGCGTCCTCAACGCCGACACCCATGTCACCGAATTTCTTGACGAATTTGGGAACGCGGTCGAACAAGCCCAGCATGTCTTCGGCAACCAACACTTGCCCGTCGCATTGCGCCGACGCGCCAATGCCAATGGTTGGGCAGGCAACTTTTTGCGTAATTTCAATGGCGATATGTTCAAGTACGCCTTCAATCACCATGGCAAAGGCCCCGGCGTCGGACATGGACATCGCATCATCGACGATCGACTTGGCTTCTTCTGGGCTTTTGCCGCGCACGCCATAGCCGCCAAGGATGTTCACCGCCTGCGGCGTTAACCCCACATGCGCCATAACCGGAATGCCGCGTGAGGTCAGGAACTCCACCGTGGGCGCGAGCACCTTGCCGCCTTCCAGCTTCACCGCCGCCGCGCCGGTCTCTTTCAACAGTCGCGATGCGTTGACAAATGCTTGTTCGGGCGATGCTTCATAGGAGCCAAAGGGCATATCGACGATGACGGCGGCGTGATAGCTGCCGCGCACCACCGCCGCGCCATGCGCCGCCATCATTTCCATCGTCACCGCCACGGTATGCGGCAGGCCGTAAATCACTTGCCCCAGCGAATCACCGACAAGCAGCATGTCGCAATGCGGGTCCATCAACTGCGCCATGCGGACGGTATAGGCCGTCAGCATCACCAGCGGTTCCTTACCCTTTTGCTGCCGGATGCGCGGCACGGTCAGGCGCTTCATCGGCGAAGGCGTCGGGTTCGCACGGCTGGTGGATGTATCGAAAGTGAGCGTTTTTGAATGTGTAGACATAGCGCAGGGGCTTAGCCGCTAATCGCCGCGGGCAAAAGCAAATAGAGTCTCCGTCTTATTGGCGCGCCGCCACCGCTTCGGTCACATTGTCGCTGAAAATGCCGTCGACACCCGTGGCCAAGAAGGCTTTTATCTCTGCGTTCAAGTCACCTGTCCCACGCGGATCAACGCCGGATTTTTGCGCGAGCGGCAGGAAATAATTTTCGCGGCGAAACGTCCACGGGTGGACCGCAAGGCCGACCTTATGTGCGTCCGCGACAAGAGTCGTTGGATCGCCCAGATTGCCCAGCAAAGTGCGCGGGATGATGAGCGCCTTATTGGGGCCAATGCCATCGGCATAGGTCGCCACGGCCTTCAGGCCCTCTGCCGTTGCCATTGCGGCATAGGTCAAATCGCTGCGGTCGGGCGGGCTGCCTGTGTCCGCCATCAACTGTATCAGGCGCAATTTCGTTTTGGACCGCAAGGCTTTCAGATTTTCGACCTCGAACGATTGGATGAACACAGGCGCGCTTTTTGCGACATGGCCATATTTGGTCAGCGCGGCCAGCAACGGCGCTTCATGCGGCAGGCCAATTGCGGTGAAATAGCTGGGATGCTTGGTTTCAGGATAGATGCCTATCGTCCGACCGGTCGCGGCGCTTTCTGCCTTGGCCAGCGCAAGTATCTCGTCAAAGGTCGGTATCTCAAACTGCCCATCATAGGCCATATTGGCCTTGCGCAATTGCGGCAGGCGTTCTTTCGCGCGCAGGGTCTTGAGTTCGGCGAGGGTGAAGTCTTCGGTAAACCAGCCCGTCATTTTCTGGCCATCAATGACCTTGGTCATCTTGCGGTCGGCGAATTCGGCCTTGTCCGCGACGTTAGTGGTTTCCGAAATTTCATTCTCATGCCGCGCGACCAAAATGCCATCCTTGGTGAGCACCAAGTCCGGCTCGATATAATCCGCGCCTTGTTCAATCGCGAGGCGGTAGCTTGCCAGCGTATGCTCGGGCCGCTCGCCCGATGCGCCGCGATGGGCGATGACGATAACTTTGCCTTCAAGCGGTTGTTCCATGGCGTGGCTTTCCGAAATGGAGAAGGGCGACAATGACAGGGTGGCGATCAAGAGGATATGTAAGAATTTCATCCCGCTGTCATGCCTGCGCGACGTTTCAATTCTGCGACAAAAGCGCATCCCATTCGGGTTCCTTAAACCCGACGAGCAAAGCCTTGCCGCCTTCAACCACTGGCCGTTTGATCATGGACGGGTTGGCGACCATCAACGCAATCGCTTTGGTCGCATCTATGTCGGCCTTATCCGCATCGGGTAGCTTCTTAAACGTGGTACCTGCCTTGTTCAGCAGCTTTTCCCAGCCGACTTGGCTGGCCCAGCGCGCCAGATGTTCTTGTGCCACCCCTACCTTTTTATAATCATGAAAGGCAAAGCTGACGCCGCGCGCATCCAAATATGTCCGCGCTTTTTTGATGGTGTCGCAATTGGGAATGCCGTAGAGAGTTAGGGTCATATGCTGGGTCCGTTATGTGCCATGAATATCATTTATAATGCACCCGCCGGTCGCCGAAATCGCGGACACGCTTGCGCCATGCGCGATAGCTTCCCGGCTTTAACTGGGTGCGCATCAGGACTTTAATCTCGTCAGGCGTCACCCCATGCTGCGCCGAAATCTGCGTGAAGCTGATATGGTCGGACAGCGCCATTTCGACGATCTCGCTAATCTGCGCAGGCGATAGTGCGGCGGTCATTGCGGTTGAACGCCTACTCCCATTCGATCGTCCCCGGTGGTTTTGACGTATAATCATACACCACACGGTTAATGCCCTTCACCTCATTGATAATCCGCGTGGACACACGGCTGAGGAAGGCGCTTTCGAACGGGTAGATGTCCGCTGTCATGCCGTCGGTGGAGGTGACGGCGCGCAAGGCGCAGACATTGTCATAAGTGCGGCCATCGCCCATCACGCCCACGGTGCGGACGGGCAGGAGAACGGCGAACGCCTGCCAAATCGCGTCATATAATCCGGCATTGCGGATCTCTTCGAGATAGACCGCGTCCGCCTTGCGCAGCACGTCGCAACGTTCCTTGGTCACTTCGCCCGGAATGCGGATTGCAAGGCCGGGGCCGGGGAAGGGGTGGCGGCCGACGAACTGGTCATTCAGGCCAAGCTCACGGCCCAAAACACGGACCTCATCCTTGAACAATTCGCGTAATGGCTCAACCAATTGCATATTCATCCGCGCGGGCAGGCCGCCGACATTATGGTGGCTTTTGATCGTGACCGATGGCCCGCCGGTGAAGCTGACGCTTTCGATCACATCGGGGTAAAGCGTGCCTTGCGCCAAGAAATCCGCGCCGCCGATTTTCTTCGCTTCTTCTTCAAAGACGTTGATGAACTCCGCGCCGATAAATTTGCGCTTCTTTTCGGGGTCGGTAACGCCCGATAGGCCCGCCATAAAGCGTTCTTCAGCGTCCACGACAACGAGCGGAATGTTATAATGGTCGCGGAACAAGGTTTCGACCTGTTCGCGTTCGTTCATGCGCAGCAAGCCATGGTCCACAAACACGCAGGTGAGTTGGTCGCCAATGGCTTCGTGAATGAGGATCGCGGCGACCGAGCTATCGACGCCGCCGGACAGCCCGCAAATGACGCGACCGGAGCCGACTTGCGCGCGAATTTCGGCGATTTTCGTCGCGCGAAACTCTGCCATCGTCCAGTCGCCGGCAAGGCCGCAGACTGTGTGCACAAAGCTGGAGATCAGCTTTGCGCCATCGGGAGTGTGCACGACTTCGGGGTGAAACTGGATGCCATAATATTGCCGCGCTTCGTCGGCGATGAAGGCATAAGGCGCGCCATCGCTGGTGGCGACAACTTCAAAGCCCGGGGCAAGGCTGGTGACCTTGTCGCCATGGCTCATCCACACCTGATGCTTTTCGCCCGTCTGCCAAAGGCCATCGAACAAGGCGCAAGGCTTCTCCACCTCGATAAAGGCACGGCCAAATTCGCCGCCTTCGCCTTCGCTGACATGGCCGCCCAACTGCATCATCATCGTTTGCTGACCATAGCAAATGCCAAGGATCGGTAGGCCGCTGTCAAACACAATTTGCGGCGCGCGCGGGGAATCGGCGTGCGTGGTGGACGCTGGGCCACCCGACAAGATGATGCCCTTTGGCTGCATCCGCGCAAACGCCGCCTCGGCATTGTTGAACGGGGCGATTTCGGAATAGACGCCGGCCTCACGCACGCGGCGGGCAATAAGTTGCGTCACCTGACTACCGAAATCGATGATCAGGATGGAGTCGGACGGTTGAGCGGATGATTTAGATTCTGGCATGGTCCGCCGATAGAGATACTGGCGCACGCTGTCCAGTTGCCACCTCTGTCTTTGACGCGCTATGCTATGTGCGTGAGCAAGAATGACACCCGCCGTGCGGAGATTATCCAGCGATTGACCGATTATGTCCTGGCAGAGGGATTGTCGGCGGCAAGCTTGCGTCCTTTGGCGAAGGCGGCGGGGACGAGCGACCGGATGCTGTTATATTATTTTGCCGACAAGGCGCAGATTATTACGGCGGTGTTGGAGGAAATCTCCGCACGGCTATTGGGGTTGATGTCCGAACGGACCGCGCCTGAGCCATTGCCCTTGGATGCGCTGCGCCGCTTGTTGGCAGAAATTTTGTTTGAGGACGCGTCATGGCCTTATATGCGCATCTGGCTTGATGTCGCGGCGCGCGCGGCCATGGGGGATGCCTATTATCGCGGCGTTGGCGAACAGATTGGCCGTGGTTTTTTGGACTGGGGCAAAATGCAGTTGAAGGCGGACAGCGCGGCGCAGTTGGACATTGATGCCGCGCGCCTGTTGGTCAGCATGGAAGGCATGCTGTTCCTCAAAAGCATTGGCCTTGATGATGTGAACGCAACGGCGCTTTAACGCCGGTTTGCGGCCCGCGCTTCGCCCAATAAAATGGCGGCGCTGTCGCCTTTATGCCGGACGCTTTCGACAAGCAGATAGGCCGCCAGAAACGGCGCGCCCAAGTTGAAGGCCGCAAATCCCAAGATTAGTCCGCCCACCGAAAAGGCATGTCGCCACGCGACCCAGACGCCGGACAATATGAGGAAGCCCAAAAAGTCGAGATTAAACTGCCCAGGCCATGTCATGTCCGCAATGTCGCCGAAAAATATCGGATATAGCCCCATGCCATGGTTCGCGATCACAATGGCGGTATAGACGCCAATAACGGCAATGATGGTGACGAGAAATATGCGGAACAAGGTCATGGTTCGGCTCCTGAAACTGGAGCATTTTCATAGCAAAATGTAGCGAGTGCTACAATGATTGTTTTAGTCTGCTAGCTCAACCCAAGTTGGCGCATGGTCGCTGGCTTTTTCGCGGCCCCTATGTTCCTTGTCGACGCCGCAACTGGTTAAGCGATCGGCGACGACTGGGCTTAACAACAGATGGTCGATGCGAAAGCCATGGTCGCGTTGCCAGGCACCGGCTTGAAAATCCCAAAAGGTCCACACCCCGCCTTGCGGATAATGCGTGGCGAGCGCGTCGGTCCAGCCTTGACCAAGCAATGCGCGATAGGCAGCGATGCTTTCGGGCTGACGCAACGCATCATCCAACATCGCCGCCGGGGCCCAAATATCATAAGCGTGCGGAATGACATTATAGTCGCCTGCCAAAACCGCAGGAATTTCGGCCGCCAGTAGCTCCGCCGCGCGGGCATAGAGCCGTTGCATCCACGCCAGCTTATAATCGAATTTGGGGCCGGGTTGCGGGTTACCATTGGGCAAATAGATACTCGCGACGCGGATACCGAAAATATCGGCCTCCAAATAACGCGCATGTTCGTCCAACGGATCGCCGGGCAAAGTGCGCTGTGCCTCAATCGGCTGCGCACCCTTGGCAAGGATGGCGACGCCGTTGAACGATTTCTGCCCATGCCAAATCGCGCCATAGCCAGCGCGTTCAAAGTCCGCGACGGGGAAACCCTCATCCTGCGACTTCACCTCTTGTAAACAGGCAATGTCGGGCTGTGTTTCCTCCAGCCATTCGAGCAATCGGGGCAGGCGCGCCTTGACGCCGTTAATATTGTAAGTCGCAATACGCATGGTTTGGCTTTAGCCGGAAAACGCGAATAACGAACCTGTTTTTCGGGCCGCTGCTGGGCGTGACTGGCTTCTTTATGTCTTTATGTCTTCGTGCGAACTATCAAGGGTTTCTGGTGCGCAGGAAGACACGAAGATACCAAGACTCCGTTAAAGCCGCCATGCTGGAGCCGAAGGCGTGCAGCGCACAACTTGTTTCAGCATCCGTTGCGCAGCAAATAGCTGAGCTGAAAGTCGAAATGGACCCTGAACCAAGTTGTGCTCTGCACGCCTTCGGCCCCAGGGTGACGAGTCGGTGAACCGCTGTCGCATTGAACTGCCTCTTGGTGTCTTTGTGCGAACCAAACAACTTTGAAGGTTCGCACGAAGACACAAAGATACGAAGACTCGATTAAACCGAAAAGCTGGATCCACAGCCGCAACCGGCTTGGGCTTGCGGGTTGGTTACCTTGAAGCTTTTGCCGCCAAGCGATTCTACGAAGTCGACCGCTGACCCGCGCACGAGATCAAGGCTCATGGGGTCAATGACCAATGACGCACCGTCGCCCTGCGCCTGAATGTCGTCGACCTCAATCGATTCGGCCAAGCCAAAGCGATATTGAAAGCCCGAACAACCGCCGCCTTCGACGGACAGGCGCAGCACAGGCTCTTTGCCCAATTTGACGGCGATTTCGGCCACGCGGCGCGCGGCGTTTGGTGTCATGGAGATGGGGGTCATGGAAATGACTTCAGTGTCGGTCATATATTTCATGTAGGCCATGCCACACATAAAGAAAAGGGGCGGCAAAGTGTCCCATGCCAGCCCCCAAGATTACACCCTCTCCCAAAGGTGATGCGTTAGCCTGTCCGCTTACTCGCCTTCAGCAGGACCGCCAATGGCATTGCTATCAGCAGTTTTCGTCGCAAGCAAGAATTTTGCGCCGGTCGGGTCTGATTGCTGCGGAGCCAAGAAAGCAATTGGGTTGATCGCTTCACCAGCGATGCGCACTTCATAATGCAGATGGCTTCCAGTGGAACGGCCAGTTGAGCCCATATAGCCAACAATGTCGCCCTTGCGGACGCGTTGGCCGGGGGTCACATTCATCGCCGACAAATGGCCATAACGGGTTTGCACTGCGTTGCCATGGTTGACTTCAACAAATTTGCCATAGCCGCCAACCCATTCGGCGCGGCCAATGGTGCCGTCTGCGGTTGCAAAAATAGGCGTGCCCACTGGACCGGGAATATCAATACCCTTGTGGTTGCGGCTTGCGCCGCGTGTGGGTGCGTTGCGATATCCGAAGCCGCTGGAGAATTTCATGGTCTCAACAGGGTTGATCGAAGGAACGGCGACCTGAACCTTATGAACGGCACCGTTAATGCGGCCCCAATTGTCGTTCAATGCGCGAAATTCAGGGTCCGAAACGCCAAGAGCGGTTTGGTTGGCCCTCAAATCTTCGGGTGAAATACGGAAAGTGTCAGAGGACGCGGCCGCCGAATTTGCCATAGCAGGGGTTCCGGCAGCAACAGCGACCAAGATGCCAATCGCCGAGGCAGCTTTCAGGATCAGTGATTGGCACGAAGCCAAAGCGCTGGATACCATGTGTGTCGTTACCTTGTTGTTGCGACCCGCACCGATTTTGGCGCAGCCCTGAATTTGGACCAAGGCAGGTGATCTGCCCACTTCTTATGAAAAGGGTGGTGTCCGATGGCTCAAACGAATGCAACGCCTGTGGAATAATCGCGGGACAAGCCGCCGCTCAAACGCGTTGAGTCGTTGAATCGAGGCTGTGGCGACTGGCAAAATGACGGTTTACCGATATTTTTAACGCGGCCAGCGCGGATTTGTTCCGGCTGAGCTGCAAATGATGAAAGAGATTCGGTGCGCGTGCAGCGCGTTTTGGAGAGGGGTATATATCTGCCCTTCCTGCTTGCCCGAGCTGACGCCCGGTCAATCCACCTGCTCCATCGATTCGCGATGCAGGCAGTCGAAACGATCAGCTTCGAATGACAGAAGGGTTTTTTAGGGACGCAATCCTAAAGAGCGCTCGCAGCAGCCAACACTTCTGCTGCATGGTCCTTGACCTTCACCTTGCGCCAGACCTGCGCCACTTTGCCATCCTTGCCAATCAGATAGGTCGACCGGTCAATGCCCATATAAAGTTTGCCATACATGGATTTTTCGACCCAGGCGCCCATTTGTTCGGTGGCATCGCTGGCTTCGTCCGATAGCAAATGGACGTTCAGATCATATTTCGCTGCAAATTTGGCGAGCTTAGCGGGCTTGTCCTTCGACATGCCGTAAACCGGGCAATTCAGCGCCGCAAATTCGGCTGCTAATTCGGTAAAATCCTTCGCCTCATTGGTGCAACCGGGCGTGTCCGCCTTAGGGTAGAAATACAGCACAAACGGGCCGGGAAGCGCCGCCAGATTGACCGGATTGCCTGCGCTATCGGCGACGGTCACGTGGGGCAGCGTGTCGTTGATATCGGTCATCTTCTTATTCCTTTTCAAAAATCGCGTGGGCCAAATAGCTTGTGCCATTGGTCCATGACAACCCCGCGATAATCCCTAAGCGCGCGTGTTAGCCCATCCCAATCGTCAAAGCCTAAGCTGTGCGCAATCAAATATTGCGCCGCTTCGGGCGGGGCAGCGCAATCGGGCGCGATCAGGCGCACCATGACCAACAACCGCGCCATCAAGGCAAATGCCTTGGCAAAGTCAGCTTGTAAGTGCCCCGCCGCCACCAACGCGTCAATCGCCGGGCCAAGCTGCGGCTGCATGCCGTTATGTGTTTCCAACTGAAGCGCGTGAATGATGAATTCCATATCCACCAAACCGCCGGGCAGCAGCTTTACATCCAATGCCCCCTTTGGTGGTTTATGCGCGGCCATATCCTTGCGCATCTTCGCAATATCGTGGCGCAGCTTATCGCCGTCGCGCGGTGTATGCAAAACAGCGCGGATGATTTCGGCGACTTGGTCGCGCGCGCCTGCGGATCCAAAAAGCACGCGGGCCCGGGTGAGCGCCATATGCTCCCAGGTCCATGCATTTTCCCGTTGATATTGGTCGAAGCTTTTTACCGACGCGCATAACAACCCATCTGCACCCGATGGCCGAAGGCGTGTGTCAATCTCATATAAAGCGCCCGAGGCCGTCGCCACGGACATGGCGGCAATCACCCGTTGCGCCAGCCGGTTAAAATATTGCGTCGCGCCCAACGCGCGCGGTCCATCGGACTCCGCCAGATGGTCGCCCGTGAACAGCAGGATGATGTCCAAGTCCGATGCGTGCGTCAACGCCTCACCACCAAGCCTGCCGAGCGCGAGAATGATCAGCTCGCCGCCCGCAATCTTGCCATGTGCCTTTTCAAATTCCGCTACCGTTGCCGTCGTCAGCGTCTGCAATGACGCCTCTGCCAAATGCGCATAAGCTTGCGCAATCGCCAGCGCGTCGCTGCGCCCCTCAATCAACTGCACGCCCAGCGCAAAGCGTTTTTCGCCCACATAATCGCGCACAATGTCGAGGGTGGATTGATAATCGGCATTGCCAATCCGGCGCTGCATCGCGTCCTGCAATGCCGACATGTCGCCGGGCAAATGCATGGCGCTGGTATCGATCAACGCATCCAGATAGCGGCTTTGCCGGCCCAAATCGTCGGCCAAAGTCGGCGCGTAGCTTAAGATATCTGCGACCAGTTGCACAAGGCCGGGGCGCGCTTCCAGCAAGCGGAAGATGTTAATCGCGCTGGGCATCCCCTCAATCATATTGTCGAAACGGGCGATGGCGCGGTCCGAATCGGGTGCTTGCGCCAGCGCCGCCATGATCGCGGGCAACACCGCCTCAAATGCATCGCGCGCCGATGGGCTGCGGATCGCGCGGATTTTGCCGCTGCGCCAGCGGGCCAATCGCTGCATCACCGCAGCAGGGTCGGCAAAACCGAGATCGGTGAGCTGTTCCTCCAGCGGCAGACCTTCCGCTGCCAAACGCGGCCCTTCACTACCCCCTGCATCAACCATGCGGTCATAGATGGCGGCGACCAAAGCGGTGATCGGCGCAATCGCCGCAATCAACGCGTCGGCATCATGAAGGCCATGCAATCGCGCAACAGCATCGGCGGTATCGCGATTGGCGGGTATCTCATGCGTTTGTCGGTCGCTGTGCATTTGCAAGCGATGTTCGAACATCCGCAACTGCGTATAAGCCGAGGATAGGGTCTCCGCCTCTTGCGGCGTAATCGGTCCAGCCGCCGCCAGCGCTGTTAACGCGGCGCGTGTATCGGCAACGCGTAACATGGGGTCGCGGCCGCCGTGGATAAGCTGATGCGCTTGGGCGAAGAATTCGCACTCGCGGATGCCGCCATGGCCACGCTTTAGGTCGAACCCCAGCCCCATTGTCTGCCCCTTGGCATAATGGTCCCGGATTTGGGCGGTCATCGCGGTGATATTCTTCAACTGCCCGAAATCGAGCGATTTGCGCCAAATGAACGGTACAATGGCCTTGAGGAAATAATCGCCCAACGCGCGGTCGCCGGAACTCACCCGTGATCGGATGAAGGCCGCTTGCTCCCACGCCAAAGCGGACGATTCATAATAGCCGATAGCTGCCTCCACTGGCAGAACGATGGGGCTGACCTCCGGCGATGGCCGCAAGCGCATGTCGACGCGAAAGACATAACCATCCCCATCAAGTGCGGAGAGCAGTTCAATGACGCGCCTACCATAACGCACCGCCGCCTCGGCCACATCATCGCGCTCGCGGTGGGGCAGCGTCTTGGGATCGAACAAGAATATCGGGTCAATATCCGACGAATAATTCAACTCCCGCCCGCCATGCTTGCCCAGCGCAATGACGGCAAAGCCTTGGTTGGGTGCACCCGGCACGCGCTCTTCGATGGCGGCGGCGATGGCTTGATCTAAGGCATGGTCCGCAAAGTCGGAGAGGATGTGCGTGACGCGGGTGAGGTCCCAGATGCCCGATAGGTCGGCAATCGCGGTCACTAAAGCAACGCCCTGCCGCTGCTTGCGCAATGCCGTACCGACCGATTGCGCCTTGCGGGCAAGGGCGCTGGCGAGCGCCGCGTCGAAGTCGCCGGCCTGGATCATCGGCATAAGGTCGGCGTTGCGGTCGATCAGGCCAGACAGGAACGGGCTGTTGGCCTGCACGCGGGCGATGGCGTCTGCGATAGCGGTCATGAATTAACCTTTCCTGCAAAACCTTGGTCATTCCAACCATTCCGCTCGTCATTCCTGTGCAGGCGGGAAGCCAACGTCAAACCTTCGGGCGAAAGCGGCCATATTGTCGAAACTTCCGTTGTCGGACATGGATTCCCGCTTTCGCGGGAATGACAATGCAGGTCACATAAGCTCACCGCCCCAAATAATCCCGCCGGAAATCTTGCGCAAAGCTTGCAAAGCGGCCCTGCGCGATCGCGGCGCGCATATCGGCCATCAGCATCTGGTAATAATGCAGATTGTGCTGCGTCATCAGCATCGCGCCCAATATCTCGCCCGAACGGATTAAGTGATGGACGTAAGCGCGCGTCCATGTTGCGCATACAGGGCAATTGCAGCGGTCATCAATTGGCCCTTGGTCCTCGGCAAATTTGGCGTTGCGGATGTTGATCGCGCCATGATGGGTAAAAGCTTGGCCGTTGCGGCCCGACCGTGTGGGCAAAACGCAATCGAACATATCAATCCCGCGCTCCACCGCGCCGACCAAGTCATCGGGCTTGCCAACACCCATCAGGTAACGTGGCCGGTCGGCGGGCAATTGGTCAGGCGCATAATCAAGGCAACCAAACATCGCCTCTTGCCCTTCACCCACCGCAAGGCCGCCCACGGCATAGCCGTCAAAACCAATGTCGATGAGCGCATCGGCGGACCGCTTGCGCAATTCTTCGTCCAATGACCCTTGCTGAATGCCAAACAAAGCCGCGCGCGCGGCATGTTCGCCGCCGCTGTCAAACCCGTCGCGGGAACGCTTGGCCCAACGCATCGACAGCTCCATCGACTTTATTGCCTCGTCGCGGCTCACGCCATTGGCGGGGCATTCGTCAAACGCCATAACAATGTCGGAACCCAATAGACGCTGGATTTCCATTGAGCGTTCGGGCGACAGCATATGTTTCGACCCGTCCAAATGGCTTTGGAACGAGACACCTTCTTCTGTAATTTTGCGCAAGGCCGACAGGCTCATTACCTGATAGCCACCACTGTCGGTCAATATCGGCCGGTCCCAGCCCGAAAATTGATGCAAACCGCCCAACCGCGCCACGCGCTCCGCGCCGGGACGCAGCATCAGATGATAGGTATTGCCCAATATGATGTCCGCACCCGTCGCCCGCACTTCGGCAGGGCGCATCGCCTTGACGGTCGCAGCCGTGCCCACGGGCATGAAGGCCGGCGTGCGAATTTCGCCGCGCAGCATGTGAATGCTGCCCGTTCGGGCCTTGCCATCGGTGGCGGAAATCGAAAACTGGAATCGCTTGGTCATAAGGGGGCTTTAGGGATTGATAACCGATTTGTCATTCCCGCCTTCGCCATCCGAAGCACAGCCCATTGTCATCCTGAAACAAGTTCAGGATGACGAAATTGGGTGGGCCCATTCGCGCAGCGAAGGGTGGAGGCGCGCGCGGGCAGTTAATTCCTCCCCATCGACTTGCGATGGGGAGGTGGCGCGCTGGAACGCAGTGGAAGCGTGACGGAGGAGCTTTCAACGTTAAGAGGCCCCTCCGTCATTCGAAGCTCAACGCTTCGACTGCCACCTCCCCATCGCAAGTCGATGGGGAGATTTTAGGCGGGTGTTGCGTTTGGGCGCGCTAATCTGCTTTGCTTGGATATCCATATCATCGTCATCCTGAACTTGTTTCAGGATAACGAAGCTGCGGCGTTTGAAAGTCGATGGGGAGGAATATACAAATTATCCTTTCAACCGCCGCCGCGCCGTCCCATATACGCAACATGACTTACACTGATCCCCGCTCCTATCTCTATCAACCTGGCCTTCTCGACCCCGATGCAGCGCAGCGTATCACGCGGGACGCGCTGAAAGCATGCGATGATGGCGAGCTATATTTGCAATATAGCGCGACCGAGAGCTTTGGCTTTGATGATGGCCGCCTGAAAATGGCCGATTATTCGACAGGTTCAGGCTTTGGCCTGCGCGGGGTTTCGGGTGAGATGACGGGGTTCAGCCATGCCAATGACATGAGCGAGGCCGCGATTCGACGGGCAGGGGAGACGCTGAAGCTGCTCGATCCAGCCAAGGATCAACCCGCGCCACCGCCACGCCAGAACAACCGGCATTTATACACCGATGGTAACCCGTTGGAGCTGGTGCCCTTTGCGCAAAAGGTCGCTTTGTGTCAGCAAATCGACGCCGCCGCCCGCGCCCGTGATCCGCGCGTTGCCCAAGTCAGCGTCAGCCTGTCGGGTAGTTGGAGCGTGGTTGAAATCGTCCGCGCCGATGGTTTTGTCGCCACCGATGTCCGGCCTTTGGTGCGCCTCAATGTCGCGATCGTCGCGCAAGATGGCGAACGCCGCGAAACCGGAAGCTACGGGTTTGGTGGGCGCTATCTATATGATAAATTATTTGAAGAGCATGAATGGGAACATGCGATTGACGTCGCACTGGCGCAGGCGCTGACCAATTTGCGCTCGGTTGCTGCCCCGGCTGGCGAAATGACCGTGTTGCTTGGTCCCGGCTGGCCCGGCGTGTTGCTGCATGAGGCAGTCGGCCATGGCTTGGAAGGCGATTTCAACCGCAAGGGTAGTAGCGCCTTTTCCGGCAAGATTGGCCAGCGCGTTGCTGCGCCCGGCGTCACCGTTGTCGATGATGGCACGATGCAGAACCGCCGTGGGTCGCTGTCGATTGATGATGAAGGCACGCCGACTCAGGAAAATGTCCTGATCGAAGACGGCATATTGCGCGCCTATCTGCAGGACCGCATGAACGCGCGCCTAATGGGTGTGGCGCCGACCGGCAATGGCCGCCGCGAAAGCTTTGCGCATGCACCGATGCCGCGCATGACCAACACCTTCATGCGCAGCGGCAACGACGACCCGGCCGAACTTTTGAGCCGCGTCAAAAACGGTATCTTCGCCAAAAGTTTTGGCGGCGGGCAAGTCGACATCGTGTCGGGCAAATTCGTATTTAGCTGCACCGAGGCCTATTTGGTCAAGAATGGCAAGCTGGGCGACCCGATCAAGGGCGCGACCCTGATTGGCGATGGCCCAACCGCGCTCAACAAGGTCATTGGCCTTGGCAATGACATGGCGCTTGATGAAGGCGTTGGCGTCTGCGGCAAGGCGGGGCAAAGCGTGCCTGCGGGCGTCGGGCAACCCACGACTTTAGTGAGCGCGCTCACGGTGGGCGGGACGGCGGGGTAACAACCACCGGTCACGACATCGCTTCGCCGAACAGAGCCAAATAAAGTCAGACGCTGTTAGGTTGCACTGACGCGGCTATTGCGTCAGAACCCGTGCATGGCTGACTTTACAGATACGCTCACAGACAAGCAGATTGAGATGATCGGCAAGCAGCCGGTGTTCTTCGTCGCCACTGCCGCCGCCGATGGCCGGATTAACCTGTCGCCGAAGGGGTATGATTCGTTTCGGGTGTTTTCGCCCTCATGTGTTGCCTATCTGGACTTGGGCGGGTCAGGCAATGAAACCCATGCCCATCTGGCCGCCGATGGGCGCATCACAATCATGTTTTGTGACTTTGACCGGCCGGCGTTGATCTTGCGGATTTATGGCAAGGGCAGGCCGGTTTTGCCGCAGGATGCCGAATGGGAAGCACTTGCCAAGCATTTCACGATTCTGCCCGGCACGCGTCAGATTTTCCTGATTGATGTCGAAAGTGTTCAGGGCAGCTGTGGCTGGGGCGTGCCGTTTATGACGCTGGAACGTGAACGCGACACGCTCACCAAATATCATGCGCAGGCCGATCCTGCGACATGGGTCGAAAAGACAAAGGCCAGAACACAAAGCATTGATGGTCTGCCGACGCGTGCCACTGATCGGTTCTTTGGCCCCGCGAATTAACGGCGTGACATCTTCATGAACCACGCACTTAAGGTTGCGACCTATAATATTCGCAAGGCGGTGGGGCTGGATCGACGCCGCGATCCGGCGCGCATCTTGGCGGTGCTGAAAGAAATCGACGCCGATATTGTCGCGTTGCAAGAGGTGGACCGCCGCTTTGGCGCGCGGGTCAGCGCGATTCCTTTGGCGATGCTGGAGGCGGATTCGCCTTATGTGCCGGTGCCGTTGAACTTTCGTCTTGCCGCCATTGGTTGGCACGGCAACGCGATTTTGGTGCGCAAGGGCATTGAGGTCCGCCGCGCCCAGCCGATTGACATGCCCACGCTGGAACCGCGCGGGGCGGTGATGGCGGAACTGTCGGTGAACGGGCACAGCTTGCGCGTGATTGGCGTGCATCTGGATTTGTCGGGGTTGTGGCGGCGCAAGCAAATCCGGGCGTTGCTGGCGGCGATTGATGCCAGCCCGCGTCATATGCCCACCATTCTTATGGGCGATTTCAACCAATGGTCGGACAGCGGCGCATTGAACGAACTTGCATTCCATCATCACCGATTGGTGCAAACCCCCAAAAGCTTCCACACATCGCGGCCAGTTGCGCGATTGGACCGGATAATTGTCAGCCACGACGTGAACGTTACCGCTGCGGACAGCCATATTTCGGCCTTGTCGAAACAGGCGTCCGACCATCTGCCTTTATGGGCAAGTATAGAGATTGGGTAATTGCCTAAATATTAGGCAGATAAAAATGGCTGATTAAATAATAGGCATATGTTGCCGCCATGTCGCGCGACATCATGCCCCCAATATCCGAATAGCGACGCTTTTGCGTGCATTCCCGTTTCTGGCACGGCGTTTGCATATTGCACTGCACAACCACAATGGGGGCGTGCATGAAATATATTATTGCCATTATTAAACCGCACAAGCTGGACCCAGTGCGCGAGGCGCTCACCGCGCTGGGCGTGTCGGGTATGACAGTGACGGAGGTCAAAGGCTTTGGCCGGCAAAAGGGCCAGACTGAAATTTACCGTGGTGCCGAATATGCAACCAATATGGTGCCCAAAGTAAAGATTGAGATTGCTTGCGCGTCCGATCAAGCCCCTGCGGTCGTTGAGGCCATTCAGCATGCTGCCGAAACCGGGGCCATTGGCGATGGCAAAATTTTCGAATTCGATCTCGCTGGTGCGTTACGCATCCGCACGGGCGACACCAATGAAACCGCGCTTTGACGCGATCATATCAAGCTAGGGGAACCAGATAATGTCAAAGAAACTAAAATTTTTGGGCGCGGCGGGGGCGACAATGTTCGCCGCCTTGCCCGCCTTTGCGCAGGAGGCTGTTGAAAAAGCAGCCGACGGCGCAGCAGCGGCAGGTGCCGCTGTAGCAGACGTTGCTGCGGCGGTTGCCGTCGCCGACGGGCCGATCAAGGCACCAACGGTCGAACAAATGGCTGGCATGGTCGACAAAGGCGATACGACGTGGATGCTCATCAGCTCCGCTTTGGTATTGCTGATGTCGGTTCCGGCACTTGCTTTGTTCTATGGCGGCCTTGTCCGCACAAAGAATATGCTGAGCCTGTTGATGCAGGTATTCATGATCGTGTCGATCGCGGCCCTCGTCTGGGTTAGCTGGGGCTATTCGCTCGCCTTTACCAGCGGTACGCCGTTCATCGGCGGCTTCTCCAAATTGTTCCTGCAAGGCGTAGATGCAACCACAGTTGCGGCGACCTTCTCGAACAATGTCTATATTCCGGAATATGCGTTTGTCGCGTTCCAGATGACCTTTGCCTGCATCACCCCCGCGCTGATCGTCGGGGCATTTGCAGAGCGGATCAAGTTCACGCCGTTAATGCTCTTTGTAGTGGCCTGGCTGACCTTCGTCTATTTCCCAATCGCGCATATGGTTTGGTACTGGGCTGGCCCAGACTTCCTCGTCGACGCGCCGACCGACACCGGCTTCTTATGGGGCATGGGTGCACTCGACTTTGCGGGCGGAACGGTGGTGCACATCAACGCAGGCATTGCGGGCCTCGTTGGCTGCATCATGATCGGCAAGCGCATCGGTTACGGCAAGGAAGCCACGCCGCCACACTCGCTGACCATGACGATGATCGGCGCCTCGCTTCTGTGGGTGGGCTGGTTCGGTTTTAACGCCGGATCCAATCTTGAAGCGAACGGCCTTGCCGCGCTTGCTTTCATTAACACCTTTGTCGCGACTGCCGCTGCTGCCGTTGCATGGTGCCTGATTGAACAGTTCCACCACGGCAAACCATCATTGCTGGGTGCGGTTACGGGTGCAGTTGCCGGCCTTGTGGCGATTACGCCAGCAAGCGGATTTGCATCGCCCATGACATCCATCCTGCTTGGCTTTGCCGCCTCTGGTATCTGTTATGTCTTTGTCGCTTATGTGAAGAACAAGCTGAAATATGACGATACGCTCGACGTGTTCGGCGTGCACTGCGTCGGCGGGATTGTCGGCGCCATCGGCACCGCCATCGTTGCCGACCCGGCACTCGGCGGTCAGGGCTGGCTCGACTATACCGTATTCCCGGCTGTTGCTGGTGAATATGACATGGCTGGCCAGATGGTCACTCAGATCAAAGCGGTCGTCCTGACGCTGCTCTGGTCGGGTATCGGTTCAGCGGTCCTTTTCTTCATCCTCGACAAGACCATGGGCCTTCGTCCAACCGAAGACGCCGAGCGTGAAGGCCTCGACCTCACCGAGCATGGGGAGCGCGCGTATAATTATTAAACGGGCGTGCAGCAGCAAAAGTGAGAACCGGTTTTTCGCTTCATCTGCACGACCGACGTAAAAAGTTTCAAAGCTTGGCGGCGGGGCGTTCTCTCCTCTCCACTTACGCCCCGCCGCCTCCCGATGTTCCTCCCGCGAACATCCAACTCATGGCCCGGACCCGCGATGGTCCGGGCCTTTTTATGCGGTGCGAACAGATGTGGGCCGGTATCGTGCCGCCCGTTGTTGACCTGAACTTGTTTTGGCTTTGCCAGCCTTCGGCTCCCGGCCCTCTCCACAAAGTCACCCTGATTCCCCACGTCACCCTGAACTTGTTTCACCTTCGGTGACTGTCGTTCCAGGGCCCATCGTGCAGCGGGCCCGGAGTTAGAACGGATAAATGGATCCTGAAACAAGTTCAGGATGACATGGGTTGGAGGCGTAGCGCACGCTATCCGCTTGTCACTTGCAACGACAGGTTTCCTCCGCCGCACAAAAAACCACTTTCCGACAAATAACCAGATGGGTTATCTGATTCGGGTCAGTCAGGCCGCGGTCTAGAACGTGGGTCGGGATGATGGGAACGCTGGCGGGGAAACGCGCTGGCACGGCCGACGCGATAGGGTGTTTGCTTCTGCCTTTTAAAAGGGCCTGTTGCATCAAGCTCTGAATAGCGCACAAAAGGCTGGGTGTGGCGGGAAACCGCTCCGTTCGTCATGGACGGCCTTGGGGGCTTTAGGAACCTTCATCCCAAGGAAAGCAGCCCAGCCAAGATAAAGGCGGCTCCTAGAATTAGACTGATGGAACAAACGAGCCTGAGGGTCAGGACCTTCCAAGTACCCGCTCGAGGCGCCATAATGGCTAAGATATCAAGCCAAAATGCGCGCCGCCAGGCAGCCTGTTGCCTGCAAGCGTATTTTGGCTCGAGATCGACGCCATTATGACGTCCAGAGGATTTGACCCATTTTGCCCAGCGCCGCGTCAGGAAACCTTGCGATATATTGATATCCCTGCGGTTTCCTTCCTAGCCCTGAACAAAATGGTTTCAAACCTCGAGCGGGTATTTGGAAGGTCCTGACCCTGATCAACGAACACCATCAGCCGGAAGCAGCACCAGCGCTTCCGCGCCGGCCGTCCCTTTTTTAACTGGGTGCAAGTGCGCACAGCTTTTGTAGGAAATATTATTGCGCGTGTTGGAAATTATGGGGTTAGCCAAAACAGCGTCACCCTGAACCACCCCACGTCACTCTCATCCCCCCCGTCACCCTGAACTTGTTTCAGGGTCTATCGCGCAGCAAGCCCAGGGCTAGAATGGATAAATGGACCCTGGAACGAAGTGACCATCGGTCAAATAAGTTCAGGGTGACGTTGTGGGTGGCTTCAGGATGAGGAGGTTGGGGACTATTTACCTTCCCTCTCTGCGTCCTCTGCGCCTCTGCGTGAGGCCATTTTGCACGCAGAGGCGCGGAGGACGCAGAGGGTATGCACATGGATAAAAGCCGTTCGTGTCGCGCGAAGACGAGGCACCTCTAGTGCCTACGCTCCCGCTTTGAACATCAGGGCAATCCGCGTTTACGCGACCTTGGACGCGGTTGTTAGGATGAGGGGATCGTCATCCCTGCCGACTTCCACCGGCGTAGCTGAAATACTTGGCTTGGCGGTGGACTTACGGCTGAACTTGCCTTCAATTTGCCCGCCAGGTGCGATGGTCAGATTGCCGTAGATCACGTCGCCTTTGATACGGGCGGAGGATTCGACCACGAGCTCATTCGTTTCGATTGAACCTTTGACATGGCCCGAAAGCTTGGCCGATTCGGCCGTGACCTTGCCTGTGATAATGCTGCCTTCGCCCTGCACCAACTTGCCGCAGGTCACGTCGCCCTGCACCTTGCCGTCGATATGCAGGTCAACGCCCGCGGACACATTGCCGACTATTTCGACGTCGGATGCAATGATCGAGAATGTATGACCGGAATTGTTGCGCATGCTTTTGTTATTCCTTTGCGGCATAATCAGCGCGGTGTCCGGCGACTGTTTGGACCTTGAGAACATCTGGATTTGCCTCCAAAAATTTACGCGGGTTAATCGCCTGACCGTTTAAGCGCACCTCAAAATGCAGATGGCTGCCAGTCGACCGACCCGTGCTGCCCATCCGTCCGATTTGAACGGCGCGTTCAACCATCTGACCCCGTCTGACATTTAAGCCCGACAAATGTGCATAGCGTGTTACAAGTCCATTGGCATGTCTAATTTCAATCGTATTGCCATAGCCCCCGTTGAAGCCAGCAAACACCACCTTGCCCTCGGCTGCGGCACGGATGGGGGTGCCAACAGGGCCCATAAAATCGAGACCAGCATGCATCGCGCCGCTGCCCGTGAACGGATCCGTGCGATAGCCAAAGCCGCTCGACATCATCATCGACGCGGCGGGCATTGCGGTGGGGATTGCGGCCAAGGCGCGTTCCATCGCGTCCATGCGGCCAAGCGCCGCAGCGAGATTTAAGAAACGCGGGTCGCGGACGTCTTTCTCTTTGCCGAAAAATGGTTCGAACAGACCCCCTTGTGCATTGCGGGCTTGGCGGGCCAAGACTTCGGGGTTCAGCCCGAATTGACGAATGGCGGCCTCGGCCTTTGATGTGCGCGCGCGCGCCACCTTCGTCATTTTTTCGGCGAAGCGAATTTGCCGCGCCTCAAGACGGGCAAGGCCGGCGGCTTCGGGGACCATCGCGCTGATAGTCTTCACGGTCTTATCTTCTTCACGCGCGTTGGCAGAGGCGGTGGGTGCTTGCGTTTCGTCCTGCGGTAAATCACCCAGATATTGGTCGCCCAAGCTTTCCAACATTTGCTGTCGGCGTTCCAAATCCTTTGTCACTTCATCGATAGAGCCGCGATAGCTGGCGACGCGCTCTTCGGCGGATTCAATCTTTGCCTTTTGCTCGGACAGCGCCAGGCGCTGCGCGGAGACGGTCACTTGATTTATGGCCATATCAAAAGTGACCAGCAACCAAACACCGATAACGATCGCTAGGGTTACAGCGGTGCGGCGTTGCAATTGCGCCGATATTTTCAAAAACCGGACTTGGCCATTGGCCCGCATAAAAAATTCGCGGTCAATAAACCATCCAGCCATCCGGTTTTTCCAACCGGATATACTGTTTTTTAGCGACACGACCCACCCCGTTATATTTGAACCAAGCGGCTAGCAGAGGAAATGGCGCCCGGCGAATCACCGAAAGCCGACTCGTGATGAGTCGGTTGAGTCGTGCGATGAGCTGTGGAAAACCCTTTCCAATGCGCCTCGGTTTATATCCGAATCGGTCTGCATTGTCCAAGCTGAGTGGGTAAAAATGTGTAAATTCAATGATATATAATCGATTCGGGTTTGTTCCATATGCGATGAGGTCCAAATACGGACGATCGCTTTCCCTTTTGGAGCCATTTCTCTACGAGTATCAGGCAATGACAGACAGCAACATTTTGATGAACAATCTCACGGCGAAGGCGCGCATCGCGGCGCGGCATTTGGCAGGTGTGGATGACGCGGCGAAGGCGGCGGCGCTCAAAGGCGCAGCGAAGGCATTGCGCGAAGCCATGGCGGATATCCTCGCGGCCAATGCCAAGGATATCGATATTGCGATAGCGGCTGGTATTTCGCCCGCGATGCTCGACCGGCTGACGTTAGATGCCGCGCGCATTGCGTCAATGGCGTCTGCGGTCGAAGTGGTCGCAACGCTGCAAGACCCGGTGGGGCAAGTCATCGACCGCAGCGAACGGCCCAACGGTCTATTGATGGAGCGCGTCCGCGTGCCAGTTGGCGTATTGGGCATCATTTACGAAAGCCGGCCTAATGTCACTGCCGATGCCGCGGCCTTGGGTTTGCGGTCGGGTAATGCCGTTATCCTGCGCGGCGGTAGCGAGGCGGTGCACAGCAACCACGCAATTCATGCCGCGATGGTGAAAGGCGTCACACAGGCTGGCTTACCAGCCGATATCATTCAGCTTGTCCCGACGCAGGATCGCGCAGTGGTCGGCGACATGTTGCGCGCGCAAGGGGCGATTGACATGATCATCCCGCGTGGCGGCAAGTCGCTTGTGGCGCGCGTTCAGGATGAAGCCCGCGTGCCGGTGCTCGCGCATCTTGACGGCATCTGCCACAGCTATGTGCATAAGGATGCGGACCCCGAAATGGCGCAAGCGATTGTCGTCAACGCCAAGATGCGGCGCACGGGCATTTGTGGCGCAACCGAGACGCTGTTGATCGATCAGGATTATCCCGCGCCTGCCGCGTTGATTTCGGCGCTGCTCGACGCAGGGTGTGAAGTGCGGGCGGACGATGTGCTGATGGAGTTGGATGCGCGGACTGTTTCTGCCGATGCGCAGGATTGGGATACCGAATATCTCGACTCGGTCATTTCGGCCTGCGTCGTGTCCGGTCTGGATGAAGCCATGGCCCATATTGCCAGCCATGGGTCGCACCATACCGACGCGATCATTACGCAGAATGCGTCCGCCGCCGCACGTTTCTTGGCCGAGGTCGATAGCGCAATTGTCATGCACAATGCCTCCACCCAATTTGCCGATGGCGGCGAATTTGGTTTAGGCGCAGAGATTGGCATCGCGACGGGCCGTCTGCATGCGCGTGGCCCAGTCGCGCTGGAGGGGTTGACCACCTATAAATGGGTCGTGCGGGGGCAGGGCCAGACCCGCCCTTGAAAGGAATGCCGCCCTTGAAAACTGTTGGCCTCATGGGTGGATCGTTCAACCCCGCGCACAAAGGGCACCGCGCAATCAGCCTGTTTGCGATGGATTCGCTTGGCCTTGATGCATATTATTGGATGGTGTCGCCGGGCAACCCGTTAAAGTCCAAATCCGACATGGCGCCATTATCCGCACGCATGGCATCGGCCAAGGCGCAGGCGCGTCGCACCCCGATAAAAGTCACCGCCATTGAACGCGACCTTGGCACCGTTTACACCGTCGACAGCTTGCAAAAAATGGTGGCGCGTTACCCGAAAACCCGGTTCATCTGGATCATGGGTGCGGACAATTTGCTGCAATTTCATCATTGGCGGCGGTGGCGCGATATCGCGCGGTTGATGCCGATTGCAGTTATCGCCAGACCCGGCTATAAGCCTCATGTCGTTGCGGGTCCCGCAATGGCCTGGTTCAGACGGTTTGTCCGGCGTCCGGAACAGCGTCATCACTGGACGAAATGGAGTACGCCAGCGCTTGTCTTTTTGCGCTTTCGTCCAGATCCGCGTTCTGCCACCGCTCTTCGGCGCGCTGACCCATATTGGTTTCACCGATATAAGGAACTTGGAACGCGTGACGGCGTTACCCGAAATATTGTGCTTTAAGGAGCCATCTTGATCGACACTGCATTCGTTCCTGCGCCGACCGCAAAGTCCAAGGAACCCACATTGACCCCCGACGCGTTGCACGCGTTGATTCTCCAATCGCTCGACGATGATCAGGCGCAAGAGGTGGTTACCATCCCGCTTGAGGGGAAAAGTAACATTGCCGACCATATGGTCGTCGCATCTGGCCGTTCGTCGCGCCAAGTCGCATCGATGGCGCAGAAATTGGCCGAGCGCATTAAAAAAGCGGGTCGCCATGCCCGCATCGAAGGTCTGCCGTCGGCGGACTGGGTGTTGATTGATGCCGAAGATGTCATTGTGCATCTGTTCCGCCCCGAAGTCCGCAGCTTCTACAATTTGGAACGCATGTGGGCCTTTGGCGACGCGCCCGAAGTCGCGTCGCAATAAGACCGATTGCCCGCGCCGATGGCGATGCGCCTGCACATCATCGCGCGCGGCAAGATTGGCCGTTCCCCCGAATCGGAACTGGTCGATCGCTATCTGAAGCGGATTAGCTGGCCGACCAAGCATAGCGAGCTGCCTGATCGGGGTGGTGAGCTTCCGGCGTCGGATTCCCCTTATAAAACCATCATGTTGGATGAAAAAGGCGCGCAGATCACCTCAGTTGAACTGGCGCGCTTATTGGAACGCTGGCGTGACGACGGCGTGCGCGAAGTGCGCTTTCTCATCGGTGCGGCCGACGGCTTTGATGACGCGGCGCGCGCAGGCGCAGACAAGTTGATCGCCTTTGGCAAGGCGACTTGGCCACATTTAATGGCCCGCGCGATGCTGGCCGAACAATTGTTCCGCGCGACATCGATTATCGCCAACCATCCTTATCATCGTGAAGGATGAAGGCCATGCCCGACGTAAACCTGCTTTCACACTGGGTTAAGGCAAGATATAGCAACAACAATAAGATGAACTGGAAATTATCTATGAAGAACCGTTTGTTGCCCTCTGCTTTGGCGATTGTCGTGGCCATAGCCGTGCCCGGCACGGTGCTCGTTGCGCAAAATATGCAGCAACAACAATATCAGGCGCAGCAGATTGAGGATCTTGATGAATTCCTTGCGGTCTATCGCAAAGTCAAATCCAGCTATGTCGACAAGGTCGATGACAAAAAATTGATGGAAGGCGCGATACAGGGGATGCTGTCCAGCCTTGATCCGCATAGCGGTTTTCTCGATCGCTCTGACTTCAATTCACTGCGGACGCAAATTGATGGCGAATATGGCGGCCTTGGGCTTTCCGTAACGCTTGAAGATGAAGCGGTGAAGGTCATTGCGCCGACGAAGGACACGCCCGCCGACAAGGCAGGTATCAAGTCCGGCGACTTCATCACGCATCTGGACGGCAAGTTGATCGTCGGCGGCACCTTGGACGAAGCGGTGGAGGCCATGCGCGGGGCTCCGGGCACAATGATTAAGCTCACAATCTTCCGCCCTGGACGCAATGGGCCATTTGATGTGACGCTGACGCGGGCGATTATCGACCTCAAACCCGTGCAATGGGAAGTGAAAGACCGCATCGGCATTATCTCCGTCACGGGCTTTTCCGAACAGACCGGTGCCGACGTTGTTGCCGCAGTGGCCGGTATCAAAAAGAGTGTCGGCGGCAATCCATTGGGTTATATCATTGACTTACGCTCCAATCCGGGCGGCATATTGGATGAGGCGGTTGTCGTATCCGATGCGTTTTTGACCAAGGGGGAGATTGTGTCCGAACGCGGCCGCGATCCGCGCAATGTGGACCGCTGGTGGGCCGAACGGGCCGTTCCGGGTGACGTGACCGGCGGCGCGCCGATCATTGTTTTGGTCGATGCGGGGTCGGCTTCGGCTTCCGAAATCGTTGCGGGCGCTTTGCAAGACCATCATCGTGGCCTCATCATGGGGGAACGCAGCTTTGGCAAGGGATCGGTGCAGAATGTCCTGCCCCTGACGCGCGACACGGGTTTGCGCCTGACGGTTGCGCGTTACCATTTGCCATCGGGCCGTTCGGTGCAGGAAGGCGGTATCAAACCGGATATTCGCGTACCGCAATTGACGGACCCAGATTATAAAAGCCGTGTGTCCATCCGCGAATCTGACCTGCGCCGTCATTTGGTCAATGAATTGAAAGACAATAATAAGGATCTGGAACAAGACATAACCGACGATCCGCGCTTCGCCATGACAACCGAGCAGTTGAAGGCAAAAGGCATTGAGGACTTCCAATTATATTATGCAATGGAAACGCTGCAGCGGCTCGGACCCCGGACGATGAAACTCGCGGCAAAACCCATGAAGGGCAAAGTTAAGAATTGAGGCTGGTTCCCTCTTGCCGGCCATGCGGGAGCCGAAGAGAATTTAACCCCGCGTCATCCTGAAACAAGTTCAGGATGACGAGATTCGTTCAGGATGACGAGATTCGTTCAGGATGACGAGATTCGTTCAGGGTGACGAGTTTCATTCAGGATGACGAGTTTGCCTCCAACACCCCGTCATGCTGAACTCGTTTCAGCATCCATCGTGCAGGATGACGGTTTGGGGGAGAGTGGCACCATGGGGTCACTTACAACTTGCTTCAACATGACACTTCTCTAGATATAACTAGCTATGACACCAAAATTTGACACCGCCCATTGGTTGGCATTTTTGCTTCCCGCTGCATTGCTCGGGGGGGCTTATGGGTCGCAATATATTGGCGGGCTTTTCCCTTGCGAAATGTGTTGGTGGCAGCGTTACCCGCATTTTGCGGCGGTGGCGATTGCGCTGGTCGCTTTTGGCGTCGGCAATGCTGGCTATCGCAATGCCTTGGTTGCTTTGGCGGCATTGGCGATTGCCAGCAGCGGCCTGATTGGCGGGTTTCATGCGGGCGTGGAATATGGCTATTGGGAAGGACTGACCGCTTGCACCGCGACAATTTCGGGTAGCGGTGATGAATTGCTCAAGTCGATTATGAATGCCCCCTTGGTGCGTTGTGACGTTGCGCCGTGGAGCTTATTTGGCATTTCGCTTGCGGGGTATAATTTTCTCTTGTCGTTCGGCGGCGCAATGCTCATCTTGGCAATGATATGGCGCCGCAAGAAAGTTTGAAAACCTCCGCGCAGCGGACACGGGCAATGGAACGCATGATCCGCGTGAACCAAGCGGGTGAGTTTGGCGCGAAACGGATTTATGCGGGGCAGCTTGCGGTGATGGGTGATCGCACACCTGCGGCGCGCAGCATCGCGCATATGGCCGAACAAGAAGAACGCCACCTCAACGCCTTTGACAAAATGATGGCCGAACGCGGCGTCCGCCCCACGGCGTTGCACCCGATCTGGAATGTCGCGGGCTTTGCGCTTGGCGCTGTTTCTGCGGCAATTGGGCCGGAGGCCGCCATGGCCTGCACTGTTGCCGTCGAAACCGAAATCGACCGCCATTATAGCGAACAACTCGCCGAAATTGGCGACAGTGACCCTGAATTATCAGCGATGATTTTGGATTTCCAAGCCGATGAATTGGAACATAAGGCCACGGCCTTGGCGCAAGGCGCGGAACGTGCGCCTGCCTATCCGTTGATGAGCGCGTTGGTCCGCATGGGTTGCCGCACCGCCATTGCCGTGTCGAAACATATATAGGCTTCATACAGCATTCAGCCTGCAATGTTCAAAAGCAGGCAAACAGTGATTTGGAGATGATCTCGTGAAAGCAATGACCAGAATTTCGCTCGCGAGCATCGCCTTGATGCTATCGGTTCAAGCTTCGGCGCAGGATGTACCCGCTGCGAAGTCTGGTGATGAAAAAATCAATCAGCTTATCATCTATGGCGACGACAAGTGCCCCGAAAGCGTTGGGGATGAAATTGTCGTCTGCGCCCGTATGGGGGAGGCGGACCGCTATCGCATACCGACCAGCTTGCGCGACGCCCCCAATGACCGGCGCAACGAAGCGATGTCAGAGCGGATTAAATCTTACGAATATGTCGCAGCAAGCGGCACGATGAGCTGCTCGCCATCTGGCGCTGGCGGGTTTACTGGCTGCGGCTTGGCGGAGATTAACAAGGCTTATGCCGAAAAAGCCCAAGACCCCGGCATTACTTTTGGCCGCTTGATCGCCGCCGAGCGCAAGAAGCGCATGGCCGGCATTGATGCTGAAGCCGCCGAAGTGGAAGCGCGCGTCGTGGACTTTGAAAAAGGCCGCGCCGAACGGGAAGCCAAGTTGCAGGCCGAGTTGGACGCCAAAGAAGCGGCTAATGCAGAGGCCGAGCCGCTTCCCCAGCCAAAAGGCTAAATTCAGCCTTTCGCTTTTTCCGCCGCGACCCAGTCCTTGATTTGTTGCTCGAGCACGTCGAGCGGTACGGACCCTTGCCCAAGCACCGCATCATGGAACGCGGCCAGATCAAATTTCGGCCCGAGTTCCTTGTTTGCCATATCGCGCAATTCGCGGATTTTCAGTTCACCCAATTTGTAAGCGAGCGCCTGACCCGGCCAACTGATATAGCGGTTTACCTCCGCCTCAATATTGGCAGCGGACAAAGCGCTATTGTCGGTCATGAAGGCGATGGCCTGCTGTTTGCTCCAACCCTTGGCATGAATGCCGGTGTCGACGACCAAGCGGCACGCACGCCACATTTCATAGGACAATCGCCCCATATCCTTGGCCGCTGTGTCATATAGACCCATTTCGATACCCAGCCGTTCGGAATATAGCCCCCAGCCTTCGGTAAAGGCGGTAAAGGACGCGCCATATTTGCGGAAATCGGACAAAGGCAGCTCCTGCTGCAACGCGATCTGATGATGATGCCCCGGCACCCCTTCATGTACCGACAGCGCCGGAATTTCCCAGAATGGGCGCTGGCTCAGTTTCGACGTATTGACAAAATAGGTGCCGGATATCCCAATTTCGGGCGACCCTGGATTATAATAAGCCGTGGTCGTGCCTTCGGCAGTTTCCGCCGGAATTTCTCTTATGCCATATGGCAGGCGGGGCAGACGTCCGAACAGGCTTGGCATTTTGCCATCGATGATCTTGGTCACCCGCGCGACCTTCTCCATCAGCTCCTCCGGCGTTTTGGCATAATATTGCGGGTCGGTACGCAGATGTTCAATGAACGCTTCGCGGCTGGAATAGCCTGCCTTTTTCGCGACCTCGACCATTTCGGCGCGAATGCGTGATACTTCGCTGAGGCCAATCTGGTGAATTTGCTCTGCGGTCAGGTTGGTCGTGGTTTCCTCGCGGATGCGAAAGGCGTAATAGGCCGCGCCATTTGGCTGCGCCGACACGCCGGGGGCCTTGGCACAAGCGGGCTTGTAGCTTGCGGTGTACCACGACAACTGCTTGGCCAGCGCCGGATGAATGATGTTTCTGATCGTTGCCTCGGCATTAGCCGCCAGCGCCGCAAAGTCGCTTTCCGAAATGCCGGCGGGACGCTTTGCCGCATAAGGGCCGTAAAAACGCGACTGGCGAATGTCGGATGTGATAAGTCCGCTGACCGTCCCTTCAAATCCCGTCAGTGTTTCGCAAGGCTGGGTAAATTTGCCCTTAATGGCGACATTGGCGACCGCGATATTCTCGTCATTAACGCGGCCATATTGGGCCAGACGCGCATTATAGCTTTCAAAATCCGTCTTGGTCTTGAACGGCAAGTTGCGCGACATGCTGGCGAGTTGTTGGTGCCAGCTTGAATAAGTGGTGAAGTTGATAGCGCGCTGACCGAACTGATTGCCTTCGATGGTGGACATTAATGACCGCCTTAATATGCCTGCCTCCACCTTTGATGCTGCATTCAACCTATTTGCGGGAATGGCATCCAAACGGGCGAGGAACTTTGCGGCATCGGCGGCTCTGCGGTCCTGCGCCGCCAGCGTATAATCGCCAAGCTCTTGGGCATAAGCATTTACGCCCAGCGCGCTGGCGTAGACAGGCGCCTCTTTCAATGTCGTCGCCCAGACGTCCTCTACCAAGGCCGTGAGATCGTCATTGGCATCGGCAAAAGCTGGCGCCGAAAGCGCAAATAAGGATCCGGCGATTAACAGGCTACGCATAAATAAAGCTTCTCCGTCACAATTTGAGGTGACGAATAAAGCAGGGAAAGCGGCAATTGGCTAGCGGCGATTCCCAATATGTATGCGGCTCTGTGGCTTGCGTGCAGGCTGAACAACGATGCCCAGCCTGCCGCAGTTCTTTTTACTCGGCGGCTTCCAACGCCTCATGGTCGGACAAAGGATGGCTAAGCCGTGTGAGCATTTCCTTTGGACAAATCTGCCAAAACTGACCGCGCCTGCGGTCCCAATCCTCAATAATCGATTTCGACCAAGCGCTGTCAGTTGTCCGCGCATGTTCGGTGATCAGGGCCTTCAGCGCATCTTCCCAATAGGCGCTTTCAAGGCGTTGCCATATGATGCTGTCCGGGTTCGCCATGTCGCCAAAACTGCCTTCGGTATCGAGTATAAAGGCCATGCCGCCTGTCATACCCGCGCCAAAATTGCTGCCAACTTTGCCTAAGATAACCGCCATGCCTCCGGTCATATATTCAAGGCCATTGGATCCGCAGCCTTCAACCACGACATGCGCGCCGGAATTACGGACCGCAAAACGTTCCCCTGCTTGTCCTGCCGCGAACAAATGGCCGGAAGTTGCACCATAAAGCACGGTGTTACCGATGATGCTGTTTTGCTGGCTGGTCAATGGGCTGCTGACTGTGGGGCGTACGATGATCGTCCCGCCCGACAGGCCCTTGCCGACATAGTCATTGGCATCGCCAAAGACTTCCAACGTAATGCCCTGGCACAAAAATGCGCCAAGCGATTGGCCCGCGGAACCCCGTAAACGGACATGGACATGTCCTTCGGATAAGCCCTTCATGCCATATAGCCGCGTGATTTCAGAGCTCAACCTTGTGCCCACTGCACGGTGCGTGTTGCGGACATTATAGGTCAGCTGCATCTTCTCACGCCGTTCAAACACGGGCCGCGCATCATGGATCATTTGCGCATCAAGGCTGTCGGGCACTTCATTGCGGAAGGTCGGGATGCTGAAACGGCGCGCGCTGTCGGGCGCATCGACCTTGGCCAAAATCGGGTTGAGATCGAGATCATCGAGATGCTCTGCCCCGCGGCTGACCTGGCGCAGCAGCTCTGTGCGGCCAATGACATCATTAAGGCTGCGATAGCCAAGCTTCGCTAATATCTCGCGCACTTCTTCGGCAATGAAGGTCATCAGGTTGATAACCTTTTCCGGTGTGCCGGTGAATTTCTTGCGCAAGGCTTCGTCCTGAACACATACGCCCACGGGGCAGGTGTTCGAATGGCATTGCCGCACCATGATGCAGCCCATGGCGACAAGGCTGAGCGTGCCAATACCAAATTCTTCGGCGCCCAATATCGCGGCGATCACAATGTCGCGTCCGGTTTTCAGACCGCCATCGGTACGCAGTTTCACACGGTGCCGAAGGCCGTTGAGCGTGAGCACTTGGTTCGCCTCGGACAGGCCCATTTCCCATGGCGTGCCCGCATATTTGATGCTGGTTTGCGGGCTTGCACCCGTGCCGCCGACATTGCCGGAGACCAAGATGACATCGGCATGCGCCTTGGCCACGCCTGCTGCAATCGTGCCGATCCCCGCCGCACTGACAAGCTTCACACAGACCCGCGCGCGCGGGTTGATTTGCTTAAGGTCGTAAATCAACTGCGCCAGATCTTCGATCGAATAAATGTCGTGATGCGGTGGCGGTGAAATGAGCGTTACGCCCGGTGTCGAATGCCGCAGCCGCGCGATCATTTCGGTCACCTTGAAGCCCGGCAATTGCCCGCCTTCGCCTGGCTTTGCACCCTGCGCGACCTTGATTTCAATTTCCTCGCACGCGCCGAGATATTCGGCGGTCACGCCAAAGCGGCCGCTGGCGATCTGCTTGATGACGCTATTGGCATTGTCGCCATTTTCATAGGGCTTGAAACGCTTGCTGTCCTCGCCGCCTTCCCCCGAAACGGCCTTTGCGCCGATGCGGTTCATGGCAATCGCCAATGTTTCATGCGCCTCTGGAGATAACGCGCCAAGTGACATTCCGGGCGTGACAAAGCGCTTGCGGATTTCGGTGATTGCCTCAACCTCGTCAATCGCGACCGGCTCTTTGGCGAAATTGAATTCCAGCAAATCGCGCAAGTAAATTGGCGGCAGCTCCTTCACGCCTTGTGCAAATTGGGTGTAGGTTGAATAGCTATCATTCGCGACGGAGCTTTGCAGCAAATGCATCAGGCCAGCCGAATAAGCATGTTCCTCCCCGCCGTCGCGTTGCTTGTAAAATCCGCCGACGGGCAGGCGGGCCACGGCAGCATCGAACGCGTCATCATGACGGTCGCGGGCGTTGACATATAATGATTGATATCCTTCGCCCGAAATTTTGTTCGGCATGCCGGGGAAGAAGTCGTTGACCAATGCGCGTGACAGGCCAACCGCCTCAAAATTATAACCGCCACGGTAGCTGGAGATAACGGCAATGCCCATTTTGGACATGATCTTCAGCAGACCTTCGTTAATCGCGGTGCGGTAATTTTCGACCGCTTGCGTCAAGCTATAGCCATCAAGTAAGCCGCGTCCATGCCGGTCGGCAATCACCGCTTCGGCAAGATAGGCGTTCACTGTGGTCGCGCCGACGCCGATGAGCACGGCAAAATAATGCGTGTCCAAGCATTCGGCGGAACGGACATTGATCGACGAGTAACTGCGCAGGCCATTGCGCACCAAATGCGTGTGCACAGCGGCGGCGGCGAGGATCATCGCGATACCGACGCGATCTGCGCTGATATTCTCGTCGGTCAGGAACAGTTCGGATTTGCCCATGCGCACCGCGGCAACCGCTTCTTCGCGAATACGTGCGATCGCGGCCCGCAGCCCCTCTTGCCCGGTCGAGATATCATAAGTGCAATCAATCTCTGCACCCAGCGACCCAAAGGCAGCCTTCAGCCTGCGCCAATCACGCGCCGTCAGCACTGGGCTGTCCAGCACCAAGACATCCGCATTCTGGCTCTTTTCCTCCAAGATATTGGCCAGGTTGGAAAAGCGCGTTTTCAGGCTCATCACATGCCGTTCGCGCAAGCTGTCGATGGGCGGGTTGGTGACTTGGCTGAAATTCTGGCGGAAGAATTGGCTGATTAGGCGTGGCTTATCGCTGATCACGGCCAATGGCGTGTCGTCGCCCATCGACCCAATGGCTTCCTTGCCATCTTCAATCATCGGCGCGAGGATCATTTCGACATCTTCCAATGTCATGCCCGCGGCGATCTGACGCTTCGTCAATTCCGCGCGCGACCAAGCGGGCGCGCTGTCGTCGCCAGCCTCGGGCAAGTCAGTGATGCGGCGGAAACCGCGGACCAATGCGCCATAATCCTGCTCGGCAGAAATGCGGTCCTTCAACTCGCCATCGCGGTATAACTTGCCTTCATCCAGATTGACGGCGATCATCTGACCTGGGCCAAGGCGGCCCTTTTCCAATATCGTCGTTTCGGGTAAGACGACCATTCCGGTTTCGGAACCGATCACCAGCAAATTGTCCGATGTGCGGCTGTAGCGCAACGGGCGCAGTGCGTTGCGGTCCACGCCTGCAACGGCCCATTGGCCATCGGTCATCGCCAAAGCGGCAGGGCCGTCCCATGGCTCCATGACGCTGGACATATATTCATACATGGCGCGGTGGTTGGCGGGCAAATTGGGGTTTGACTGCCATGCTTCAGGAATCAGCATCAGCTTGGCCGTTGGCGCTTCCTTGCCCGAACGGACCAAGGTTTCAAACACCGCGTCCAATGCGGCAGTGTCCGATGATCCGGCGGGAATGACGGGCTTGATATCATCCGAATGCGCACCAAAGGCGATGCTGGCCATCTTGATCTCGTGGCTTTTCATCCAATTCTGGTTGCCACGGATGGTGTTAATCTCACCATTATGCGCAAGGCCACGAAATGGTTGCGCCAACCACCATTGCGGAAAAGTGTTGGTCGAATAACGCTGATGGAAAATCGCGACACGGCTAACAAAGCGGTTATCTTGTAGGTCGGGGTAGAATACCGACAGCGACTCCGCAAGGAACAGGCCCTTATAGACAATCGAGCGGCAGGACAGCGAACAGATATAAAAATCGCGGATTTGCGCCGCGATAATCTTCTTCTCAATCCGGCGGCGGACGAGGTAGAGGTTTTTCTCAAATTCGGTCGCATCAACCGCATCTGGCATGGGGCCGGCGATCATGATCTGCTCGATCTCGGGCCGCGTCGCTTGCGCCTTGTCGCCAATGACGGACACATCAACGGGCACCTGACGCCAGCCATAAATGGTGTAGCCCGCGTCGATAATCTCCGCCTCCACAATCGTGCGGCAATTTTCTTGTGCGCTTAAATCGGTGCGCGGCAGGAACACCATGCCGACCGCCAACCGATTGGGCATTGGCCGGTGGCCGCTATCTGCAATCGCATCGTCAAAGAAACGGACGGGCAAATCGATATGCAAGCCTGCGCCATCGCCCGTCTTGCCATCTGCATCGACTGCGCCGCGATGCCAGACGGCCTTCAGCGCCTCAATCCCCGCCGCAACAACGCGGCGCGATGGCTTGCCATCGGTCGCCGCAATCAAACCAACGCCGCAGGCATCGCCTTCGGACTCAGGATGATACATGCCTTCGCGGGCAAGGCGCTCATGTTCGGGGGTGAGGTAAAATATGGTCATGCGGCAACCTTTTCGCGGCTTGCTTTTGTTTTCAGATATGTGTGCATATGCGGCGTGACGTCGCGGCCGTCGCGGATTGCCCAGACGACAAGGCTTGCCCCGCGCACGATGTCGCCAATGGCAAAGACCCCGTCGAGGTTCGTCATTTGCGTATTGTGATCGACACGCACAGTGCCCCAGCGGGTGACATTGAGGTCCGGTGCGTTGAACAACACCGGCAAGTCTTCGGCCTCAAAGCCCAGCGCCGTAATCACCATATCGGCGTTCAATGTGAAGTCGCCTTCGGGGTCATTTTCTGGCGTGCGGCGGCCAGAGGCGTCGGGGGCGGCAAGTCGCATCTTCGCCACATGCACGCGTTCGACCTTGCCATTGCCATCAAAGCCCTTGGGGCCGGACAGCCAGACAAATTCGACGCCTTCTTCTTCGGCGTTGGTTACTTCGCGTTGTGACCCCGGCATATTTTCCCGGTCGCGGCGGTAAAGGCACTTCACCGATTTTGCGCCTTGGCGAATCGCGGTGCGCACACAATCCATCGCGGTATCACCGCCGCCAATGACGACGACGTCTTTGCCATGCGCATTCATCGCGCCGCTTTCAAACGCAGGCACCGCATCGCCAAAGCCCTTGCGGTTGGATGTGGTGAGATAATCGAGCGCTGGGACAATGCCGTCTAGTCCGATGCCCGGCGTTGCTATCGCGCGCGCTTTATACACGCCTGTCGCAATCAACACCGCGTCATGCTTGGCGCGCAAATCGTCCAGCGACGCATCACGACCAACTTCAAAATTGGCGTGGAAATGAATGCCTGCATCCTCCAACCGTTGGACACGACGCATGACAATGTCTTTTTCCAGCTTGAAACCGGGGATGCCATAGGTCATCAACCCGCCCATACGGTCATAACGGTCGTAAACATGGACGTCATAACCCGCAACGCGCAGATATTCCGCCGTGGTCAGCCCGCCGGGGCCAGCGCCGATGATGCCCACCGACTGCCCGCGTGATGGGCCAACTTCGACAGGCTCTACCCAGCCCTGCTCCCACGCCGTATCGGTGATATATTTTTCCACTGATCCAATGGTGACGGCGTCATGGCCCGAAAATTCAATAACGCAATTGCCCTCGCACAAGCGATCTTGCGGGCAAATGCGGCCGCAGATTTCGGGCATGGTGCTGGTGAGGTTGGACATCTCATAGGCTTCGCGCAGCCGCCCTTCGGCGGTCAGGCGCAACCAATCAGGGATATGATTGTGCAATGGGCAATGGACCGAACAATAAGGCACGCCGCATTGCGAGCAGCGTGACGCCTGATCCGCTGCTGCGGCGGGCGCATAACGATCTGCGATTTCTGCAAAATCTTCCGCACGCAATTCGGCTTCCCGCTTATGCGGATAAGCCTGCGGCTTCGAAATAAATTTTAGCATCGGATCTTTTGCCACAATACGCTCCTTGAGAAGCGCTGCGCGTAACGCGGCAAACATCTGTTGTCACGCAGAAATCCAATAATAGGGCAGCTTTATTGACTAAATTAAATCATTTTGAGACTATAATTTAACGCTGCGCAATATTATTTCACATCAAAAGGTCCGTATCGGAACTTATCGCACATATAGCCACATCAATGCCGCTGTTCCTGCGATGATTCGGTAATAAGCAAAAGGCGCAAATCCATATTTGCCGACAATGGCGACGAACGCCTTCACCACGACAACCGCGACCAGAAACGCCATGGTGAATCCAATCCCGATCATCCCCAGATCATCCGCGTTCAAAAGCGCTCGGTCTTTCCACAAGGCATATACCGTCGCCGCCATCATTGTTGGCACCGCTAAGAAGAAGGAAAACTCCGCAGCCGTTTTGCGTTCAACGCCCATCATAAGTCCGCCCATGATCGTCGCGCCGGAACGGCTCACGCCCGGCAACATCGCGGTGCACTGGACAAGGCCAATCGCCAAAGCCGTGCCAAAGGGGATTTCCTCAACCGTCTGGAAACGGACAATCTTCACCACGCGCTCCAACAACAATATGATGATGCCGCCGACGATCAACGCGATGGCGACAATCTCCGGTGTCTGCATCGCGGTGCGAATGGCCTCATAGGCCAACACGCCAATCACCAAAGCAGGGGCAAAGCCCAAGAGGATATTGCGCGTGAACGTGATGGGGCCAGCTTCCTGCTTCAACAGCCCTGTGCCCACCGCCCAAAACCGCCGCCAATATACCAATAGCACCGCTAAGATCGCGCCGAGCTGGATCGCGATTTTAAAGGCGACTGAACTATTATCGGTAAAGCCGACCAGCTCGCCTGCCAGAATAAGATGCCCCGTGGACGATACCGGCAAAAATTCCGTCAGCCCCTCAATAAAGCCGAGGAGCAGCGCGATCATCGTATCGCTCATGTTTTGGGACTGCTGCTAAAGCGGCCATGCTTGCGGTAAATGTGCAACCAATCAGCGGCAATGACATCCAACGGCGTCGGCACGATGCCATAGGCTGCCAGCCCGTCAGTGCCCGTTACGACATTATCGCAGCCCAACATTTTCAGCTGGTCATCGGTAATCGGCGCGCCGGGCATCCAGCCCGTGCCCTTGGCGAGCATCTTTGCGGCAACATCGGGCACTTCAACGAACAGGGGGTCGCGGCCAATGGCTTTGGCGATCCAGCGGTTCAGCTCCATCATGGAGAAAATCTCCGGTCCGCCAAGTTCCAGCACGCGGCCATCCTGATGCACCAATGCAGCGGCCACAGCCTTGGCAACATCGCCAGCAAAGACAGGCTGGAACTTTGTCGCCGCGCCGATGACGGGAACAACCGGCAGCATGCGGATCAGCCCGGCAAAGCGATTGATAAACTGGTCTTCGCGGCCAAACACAATCGATGGCCGCAAGATCACAGCGGTGGGAAATGCCGCATGCACCGATGCTTCGCCGCCTGCTTTGCTTTGGCCATATTGAGCGTCGCTATGCGCGTCCGCGCCAATTGCGGAGATGTGGACCAAAGCGCCAACGCCAGCGTCCGCTGCGGCCTGGGCCACGATGCCTGCGCCAATATTCTGAACGGCATCCATATCGGCAAAGCTGCCCACCAGATTGACGACGGCATCGGCGTCCTTCACCGCGCGTTGCACGCTGGCGGGTTTGCGGATGTCGGCTTGCATCAATTGTACTTGGCCCAAATTGCCCAGCGGCTTTATATGATTGGCGCTATTGGCGTTGCGGCCTGCAATCCGCAACCGCGCGCCTTGACCAAGCAGCACCTGCGCGACGTAGCGGCCCAAAAACCCGCCGCCACCAAAAACCGTTATCAACTTGCCCTGCATACATGCTCCGTCAGCCTGCGTGAAATCCTGCGCGCGCTTTGCACCACCGCTAAGCAGCTTTCAAGGCCGACATGTGTCTGGCCGGCGCAGCAGCGACATTTAAGTGGTCCTGACCTTATTCCGCCGCGCGCGCGGCACAGACGTTGACAATAGCGCCTGATCGCTTAAAGGAGCGCGCCTACCCGACGTGCGGAAAATCCTGCATGTCTCGTGCCCGGATGGCGGAATTGGTAGACGCACCAGCTTCAGGTGCTGGCGCTGGCAACGGCGTGGAGGTTCGAGTCCTCTTCCGGGCACCATTTACGAACCGACGTTGCGTTCTTGTTTGCAACATTTGCCTTTCGCACTATCGGATATTGTAAGACTGAAACGGAACCTTTTGGCATAAGGGGACGTTGGGGCCGGGGAATGCCTGATTGATCCGAACAATTGCCTTATTATTTTTGAGCAGTGCAGCCGCGCCGTTGCTTGCCCAAAATCCGGCGGCTGAGGCACCTATAACGGGCCCGCGCGTGCCTGTTATAACGGACACGGAGTTTAAAGCCGCCATCCCATCGCTGGATGATGCGCCGTTGGAAAGTATTGAAGCTTGGCAGGCGGATCAGGACAATCGTGCCGCAGATGGCTCCGCGGCGCAGCAAGTGGAACAGGCCGCTGCCGACCCGGCGATGTTAAAAGTGCAAGATGATGATGCGGTGGAATCACTGCCCGATCCGCCGGTGACTGACCCGCTGCTGGACGAACCCTTGCCGTCTATCGAAAATTTTGATGCAGAACCGCCGCCTGAACCCACGCAGGCTGCTGAAGGCGCGTCGGGCGCCGTGCGCTACATTCTGCGTATGGATGGCTTGGATGCGGCCGCAACGGCAGAGTTGGCTAAAGACGCCGATGGCATTGCGGTTGAGGCGGCGGCCTGGAATGATGTCCGTGCGCGCTTTTATGCTCTTTCGTCGCTGAAGGATAAGGGCGGCCGCGCAGATAGCCGCGCGGAGATTAGCCAGCGTGCGCGCGCGGATCGGCAATTGTTGCTGGACATTTTGAACGGGCAGGGCTTTTTTGATGCCAATGTTCAGGTGCAGACCGAAACATCGGCAACGCAAGGCGGGCTGGTCAATGTCGTTCTGACGGCTCTGCCTGGCCGCCGTTATTATCTGGGGCAAATCGCTTTTGCAGGCCCATCGGTGCAGCCGGCTGACCTTATAAGCGGTCAATTCGTGCCAAAAACGGGCGATGCCATTGTTGCAGATGTCATATTGGCGGCCGAAGCACAGCTTTCTGTCGCATTGCCGCAAAATGGCTATCCTTTCGCCAATGTTGGCCAGCGCGACATATTGTTGGATGAAACAAATGGCATTGGCGACTACACCTTGCCCGTGGACCCTGGCGCACGCAGCTATTTCGGACAATTGCGCACGGAAGGCACATTAGCATTCGGTCCGCAACATATCGCAATATTGCGACGCTTTAAGACGGATGATCTCTACGACAGCCGCAAAGTGGATGATCTGCGCGCCGCATTGATCGCCACAGGATTGCTGTCGACTGTTTCGGTTGAAGCAGTCCCAGGCGAAGGCCTGGCACCCGACGGAACGCCTTATGCCGATTTGCTTGTCCGCCAAGAGGCCGCACCGCCGCGCAGTTTGGCGGCAAGTGCGGGCTATGGGACAGGGCAGGGCTTTCGCGCCGAGGGCACCTGGACGCACCGAAACCTGTTTCCCCCAGAAGGCGCATTGCGCGCGGCCGCATTGCTTGGCACGCAGGAGCAGGCAGCCAGCATCGCGTTTGACCGTACCAATGCCGGACGGCGTGACCGCAATATCGAGATATCTGTCTCGGCATTACATAGCAATTTTGATGCGTTTGAAGCCTATACCGGTCGGCTGGGCATGACGATGGCGCTGGTTTCAACCCCAATTTGGCAAAAGAAATTTACATGGTCGATAGGTGCGGAAATCTTGGGTACGTCGGAAGATGCCTTTGAATTGGCACGCGGTGTCCGCGACCGGCAACTTTATTATGTTGCCGCTTTGCCGCTGCAGGTTGGTTTTGACCGATCAAACGACTTGCTGGATCCTGTACGGGGCTATCGCGTCAATTTGCGGGTCTCGCCGGAGGCATCGCTGGGTACGGGCAAACAAATTTATGCGCGCGCCATATTGGATGGGTCCTTTTATTATCCGGTGCAGGACAATATCGTGGTGGCGGCCCGCGCGCGCGTTGGAACCATATCCGGCATAATGCGGGATAATCTGGCACCATCGCGCCGTTTTTATGGCGGGGGTGGGGGCTCTGTCCGCGGCTTTGGTTATCAGCGGCTCGGTCCTTTAGATCCCAATTATGATCCCATCGGTGGCAGAAGCCTGAACGAATTTGCGCTGGAGGGACGCTATCGCTTTGGCAATTTCGGCGTGGTTGGCTTTATCGATGCGGGGCAAGCCTATGAATCGAGCATCCCCAAATTTGACGACTGGCGCGTGGGCGTCGGCGTTGGTGGCCGTTTCTATACCAATTTTGGCCCCGTCCGGCTTGATTTAGCAACGCCGCTGAACCGCCGACCAGGTGATTCCCGCTTTAGCGTTTACGTATCGATTGGGCAGGCGTTTTAATGGTCTGGCGGCGGCTGATAATCGCAGGCGCTGCTATTGTGGCGATTTTGCTGACTATATTGGCGGGCAGCTATGTGTGGCTCGATAGCCAGTCCGGACGGAACTTTGTTGCACGGCAGATTGCTGCTTTTGAACTAGAAAACGGTCTAAACATCCAGATCGGGAAAATTGACGGGTCGATTTATGGCGACGCGATACTGTCCGATGTCCGCTTTCGTGATCCCAAGGGCGAATTTGCGCGTGCGCCCGAAATCCGGCTGGACTGGAACCCTTTGTCCTATTTTAGCCAAGGTGTCGCTATCCATGCGCTGACGGCAAAAGAACTGAACATTTCGCGCTTGCCTGCGTTTCGAGTGGTCCCCGATCGTGGCGACCCGCTGCTTCCTGATCTCGATATGCACATCAAACGGCTGCAGGTGGACCGCATCGTCTTTGCCAAGGCCATTACCGGTGAGGTGCAGGTGGCGTCCTTATCCGGCAAGCTAAAGATTGCCGATAGGCGCGCGATTATCGACGCGACCGCAGGCAGTCTGCGCGGGGACCGCATCATTTTGAAACTCGATGCCGTGCCCGAAGATAATCGCTTTGATGTCGATGTGAAATTGGATGCACCGGCCAAGGGTCTGTTCGCTGGGTTGGCCGGTCGTGCGGTCCCGATGCAGGCGAATCTGAGCGGTCGTGGTAGCTGGCGCAAATGGGACGGTAGGTTGACGGCGCAATTGGGGTCTGAAGATATTGCGGACCTTGCGCTTACCGCGCGCGCGGGGACGTTTACGATGAAAGGCACCGCAGCTTTGGCCAAAGTCTTGGCCGACAGCTTGCTGGTGCGGGCATTATCGCCAGTGGCCATGTTTGACATGGCGACAAGTTTTGACCGCCGCGTTGCGAAGATTCGCGGCAGCATCCGTTCGGCGTCGGTAACGGTTGATGCCAATGGGGTGGCCGATTTGGGCGAAGGCAGCTTTGATGACCTGGCGCTGGATTTCCGTATACTCCGTCCAGGCATCATCGGGTCGAATGTCAGTGGTACAAATATCCGCGGCAAGGCCTTACTCAATGGCGCTTTTGTTGGCCCCACGGTCACCTATTCCGCTAGCGCAGGTCGGTTGGCATTTGATGCCACAGCATTTGAGGATGTGACCGTCACTGGCGAAATGCAAGGTAAGGCGGATCGCTTCATCGTCCCTGTCGACGCCACGGCACGCCGGGTAACGGGCATCAACCAAATCGCGGGCGGCTTGCTGACCAATGTTCGCGTCAATGGCGATATTGCTATCGCCGACGGCCGTGTGCTCTCCGACAATTTGAAAATCCGTTCCGACCGGATCAATGCAAAGGCGTTGCTGGTGGGTGACATGAACAAAGGTGTTTATACCACCGCGTTAAACGGAAAGCTGGATGGATTTCAGGTCAACTCGGTCGGCCTGTTCAATGTTGTCGCCGATGTCGATGTCGAAACAACGCGAGGCCGTGGCTATGCTTTGGTCGGCACCGTAAAGGCACGATCAACTCAGCTATTCAGCCGAGGTTTCCAAAATTTCCTTGGCGGCCAAATGTTCGTCAATGCCGACATTCGTTATGGCAGCAATGGCATTTTGCATATCATCCGCACCAGTTTGGTCTCGCCCTTGTTCCGGCTCAACAGCGGCAGCGGCACTTATGTGACCCAAGGGGGCCGAGTCGTGTTCGACGGCCAAGGCTATTCTAACCAATATGGCCCTGTGCGCGTCGGGATGACGGGTACATTCGACCGCCCAACATACCGGATCACCGCAACCAATCCCGGCTTTGGCGTTGGCATGTCCAATGTAGCTGGCGTGGTAACATTAAGCCCGCGCGGCTATGCAATCGCGATTACGGGATCAACCGATTATGGTCCCATCAGCGGCGATGTCGATGTGCTGGCAGACAACGGCCCGCTAACGATCGACATATTACGCGGGCGTTTTGCAGGCATTGAGGTCACAGGACGCATAAGACAGGCCGCGTCAGGCCCCTTTGTAGGCACGCTAATGGGCGTCGGTTCGGGATTTGACGGAACAATCGCTTTGACGGCACAGGGCGCGTATCAGCGCGCCATCATCGATGCCACCGCATTAAATACTACGCTTTCCGGTGTGCAAAAACTCTCGGTCGGGCGTGGAATTATGAATGCCGACATCATCTTGTTTGATAGCCCGCAGGTCATTGCCGATGTGCAAGTTGAAAACGCTGTGGTGAACGATGTCGCGATCGCCGCAGCACGGGTCAAATTGGATTATCGCGCAGGCGTCGGCACGGCACAAATATTGGCTGAAGGCAGGAGCAAGGTTCCTTTTCGCTTCGCTGCCAATGCCGACTTCACGCCGCAATTGTGGCGGGTTGCCGCCAAAGGCCGCGCCAATGGTGTCAATTTCGCCACCGACGGCCCAATACGCATTGTCCCGCGCCGAAACAGCTATGACATTTTACCGAGCAATATCGCAGTAGCGGATGGCACCTTGCGCATTGCGGGCAGCTATGGCGACGGCTTGATCCTTCAGTCGCGCATAGACAAGGTCGATATCGCAGTGCTTGATCCCTTTCTGCCGGGACTTGGACTTGGCGGGCGTGCAAGCGGCAGTCTGGATTGGTCTCAGACGACCGTGTCTGCGTTCCCGAATGCCGATGTGCGGCTGGAGATCAACCGCTTTGTCCGGGCAAATTTGGGGTCGCGATCACAGCCAGTGGACATCAGCATGGTCGGAAGACTTTTACCCTCAGGCGGGAATGCACGTTTTATCATCCGGCGGCGCGGAGCTGCGGTGGGCCGAATGCAGATTGACTTGACCCCATTACCGCCTGGAACGGCAATCTGGACCGAACGGTTGCTCGCTGCGCCCCTGTCGGGTGGTATTCGCTATAATGGACCTGCCGATACTCTGTTTTCCTTGGCCGGACTTGCGGACCAAAGCCTGATTGGCAACATTGGCGTTGCCGCCGATTTTTCGGGCAGGGTGCAGACCCCGATGTTGACGGGGGTCGTCCGCGCCAATGACCTTGTGTATGAAAATGATAGCTATGGCACCCGATTGACCAATCTACGTGTGCGGGGCATATTCTCAAACGACCAGTTGGAAGTCACGGAGCTGAGCGCAAAAGCTGGCGACGGCACAGTGACGGGCAAAGGCATCGTCAACTTAAGTGCGGCCAAGGGCTTTCCTGTGCAGCTTAACCTTGACCTCGACCGCGCCCGCGTTGCCCGTAGCGAATTGATTTCGACAACAGCGACTGGCCGGGTCAGCGTCACGAACACCCCAGACGGTGAAGCGTTGGTCAGCGGCACATTGCGTCTGCCTGAAACGCGGTTCAAGATTATCAGGCAAGGCGTGGCCAAGGTGGCAACCTTAACCGGCGTTCGCCGCAAAGCGCCAACGGGCCGGGCACGTGTGTCCGGAGATGCCGATGCGATCAGAAGTCTTCCAAGCAATTGGAAACTCGACATCCGGCTTGAGGCCCCAGACGAGTTATATGTAAGCGGCATGGGACTTGAATCCGAATGGGGCGCCAATTTGTCGATCACAGGGACCAGCGCCGCGCCATTGATTTCGGGCGATATGCAACTTGTGCGCGGGACTTTGGGCTTTGCAGGTCGATCCTTTGCATTGGAAAGCGGACGCATTTCCTTCAACGGCGGGCCTGCAAGCAATCCATCGATCCGCGTAACGGCCGCAAGCGAGGTTGATGGAACAACTGTGCGCGTCAATATTGCCGGTACTGGACAAAATCCTGCGATTAGCTTTAGCTCAACCCCTGCCTTGCCGCAGGATGAAATCATGGCGCGGATTTTGTTCGGAAACTCCATCGCCGAATTGTCTGCCATTCAGGCGATCCAGCTTGCGGGGTCACTCAACAGCTTGCGCGGCGGGTCGGGCGGGCTAAATCCGCTGGGTGTGCTGCAATCGGCAACGGGTCTTGACCGTTTGCGTCTGTTGAATGCGGATGCGAATAGCGGGCGCGACATGGCGGTTGCCTTTGGCCAGTATGTTACCAATGACGTCTATATCGAAATTGTAACGGACGCCCGGGGGTATACCGCAACGCAATTGGAAATCAGCCTGACCCGCGCGCTGTCTGTGCTTAGCCAGATTGGCACCAGCGGAACATCGAATATCAATGTTCGATATAAAAAGGATTATTGATGCGCCGTTTCCTGTGTTTGCTGAGTCTGACCGTATCTTCCTTGCTGGCGGCGGGGTGTCAGCAGGACTTTGACACACAATATGCGGAGACGGAGCGCAAGGTGAAGGCGGCTGAAGCAAAAATCGATGCTGAAATGGTCAAGGAAGCCGAGCGCGAACCTATTGAAAATGGCAATTCGGATTAATGCCCATGCTTTTGGGACGACGCCCCCTTCACTTTCTGTGTAACCGGTCCTAACAGATGCAAATGTGGCAACTCCATCAATATCCGCTCTGTCCCTTTTCGCGCAAAGTGCGTTTGCTGCTTGGCGAAAAAGGCGTTCCATACAGCTTGGTGCGTGAGAATCCGTGGGAGCAGCGCGACGAATTTGTACAAATGAACCCGGCGGGACGAACGCCGGTGATGCGCGATTCCGAACGTAATATTACGTTGTCCGATTCGGTGGCGATTTCCGAATATATTGACGAAACCGTCCCAACGAACCCGATGATCAGCGGCACCGCGCAATATCGGGCCGAAATTCGTCGCCTCGTGTCTTGGTTCGACGAACAATTTTATGGCGACGTGACGCAGCCGCTTTTGCACGAACGCATGAAGAAGCGACTGATTGACCGTCAACCGCCCGAAGCAAAAGTGCTGCGCGAAGCGATGAAGTTGGCGAACGGTCATCTTGATTATATCGACTATCTCATCGACCACCGCGCGTGGCTGGCGGGTTCAACAATGACGATGGCTGATCTGGCGGCGGCGGCTCAGATTTCGGTAGCTGACTATCTTGGCGGCATTGATTGGAATGGGCATGAACAGACCAAGGCTTGGTACGCCATGTTTAAATCGCGACCCAGTTTTCGGCCCTTACTATCCGAACGGATGGAAGTTATCGTGCCACCCAAGCATTATGAACAGGTCGATTTCTAGGCCCCAAAAAGAGCTGATATATAAGCTTTTTCTTACCCGTTTTGGCTATTGATGACGTCTAATTGGATATACCAATCGTTGGTATACTAACCGGCGGCGCTTGCCATCGGGCTCGTTCGCGGCGCAGTTGACCATGTCGACCACTGGACCGGTCGGCCGGACCTCCGCTGCCACGTCATCCCAGTGCAGCGGAGGTCCATCCTTGGGGATATTATATGGTGTCGATTGTTTCCACAGTCGCGTATCTCGGCTTGGAAGCCCGCAGTGTGGAAGTCCAATGCCAAGTCGCACCAGGAATGGTAGGCTTCGCCGTTGTGGGTCTTCCAGATAAGGCCGTCGCCGAAAGTCGCGAGCGGGTTCGCGCTGCAATCTCTGCGCTGGGTCTGGCATTGCCGCCCAAGCGGATCACCATTAATCTCTCACCTGCTGATCTACCCAAAGAAGGTTCCCATTACGACTTGCCAATTGCTTTGGCATTACTTGGTGCAATGGGGTTGGTGGATGCAGAGTCGCTGGCGCAATTTGTCGTGGTCGGTGAGCTAGGTTTGGATGGCAGAGTGGCTGCATCACCTGGCGTGCTTTTGGCAGCGCTCCATGCCTCGTCACGCGGGCTCGGGTTAATCTGTCCGGCGATGCAAGGGTCAGAGGCGGCTTGGGCGGGCGAAATCGAAGTCGTGGCCGCACCTGACCTACTTGGCTTGCTGAACCATCTGAAAGGGCAATCCTTGCTGCGTCCGCCTGAACCAGGGGTTGCCGCACCGCGCCAAACGGGCCCTGATCTGAAAATGGTAAAAGGGCAGGAGACCGCAAAGCGCGCGTTGGAGATTGCCGCTGCTGGGGGTCATAATTTGGCGATGGTTGGCCCACCGGGTGCAGGTAAGTCGCTATTGGCTTCGTGTATGCCGGGTATCTTACCGGAACTTTCGCCAGCGGAAGCCTTGGAAGTGTCGATGGTTGCATCTGTTGCCGGATCTTTGGACGGCGGCCGTTTATTGCGGACACGCCCGTTCCGTGCACCGCATCATAGCGCGTCCATGCCAGCCTTGGTCGGGGGCGGTCTGCGTATTCGTCCCGGCGAAGTCAGCCTAGCACATCTGGGTGTCCTGTTCCTCGACGAGCTTCCCGAATTCCAACGCGGTGTACTCGACAGTTTGCGGCAGCCCTTGGAAACCGGCGAAGTTAGCGTCGCACGGGCTAACAGCCATGTGACTTTCCCCGCCAACGTCCAATTGGTCGCTGCGATGAATCCCTGCCGTTGCGGGCATCTTGGCGACGCGGCTTTGGCATGTAGCCGAGCCCCGCGTTGCGCTGCGGACTATCAGGCGAAGATATCGGGGCCATTGCTTGACCGTATCGATCTGCACATCGAGGTGCAGGCCGTGCGCGCCGCGGACTTGGTCCTTCCGCCCCCTGCCGAAGGTTCGGCAGAGGTGGCCGCTAGGGTGCATGCCGCGCGTGCCCTGCAAAGCGCACGGCTGAAAGGCACTGGCTTGCGTACCAATGCGGATCTTGATGGCGATACACTTGCTGAATTTGCCACGCCGGACGCAGCGGGGCAGAAGTTATTGGCCCAAGCAGCAGAAGCGATGCGCCTATCGGCGCGCGGCTACACCCGTATATTGCGCGTGGCCCGCACGATCGCCGATTTGGCCAATGCCAAGGATGTTGGCCGTATACACATTGCCGAGGCGCTCAGCTACCGACGACAACCGCCTCGCAATTGAGCAGCAATACTGCGGGCGCAGGGCGTTGACGATATAGTGATTTAAAAAGGGCGCCTAAAGCCAATTGGTGCGGATGGCGGGACTCGAACCCGCACGCCCTTACGGACAACAGATTTTAAGTCTGTAGCGTCTACCATTCCGCCACATCCGCTTAAGCCATGCGCAGACAGCATTACGCTCGCAGGGTCAAGTGCCTTCGCACAAATGGGTTATTTGTTGAGGCTTTCGCGCACTTCTTTACCCGGTTTGAAATAGGGTACGCGCTTAGATGGCACTTCGACCGATGCACCGGTGCGCGGGTTGCGGCCCTTGCGTGGGCTGCGGTCGCGGGTTGAAAAAGCACCAAAGCCACGCAATTCGACGCGCCCACCATCGGAAAGGCGTTGAATGATCTGGTTAAAAAACAGATCGACAATCTTTTCGATTTCCTCTGTTTTGAGTTCCAGATTCTCGGCTTCAAGCTTTTTGATCAACTCGGAACGGATCATATTGTGGTCCTCTCTTACGGCTATCTAATGCGACCCAGCGCGCTTAGCAAACTTCGCTTTACAGGTCTTTACAATAATCACGGGACGCTGGCAGAATTTTTTCATTATTACAACGGTCTTCCAAGCGTTTCGTGCCAAAGGCATCAAAAAACCCGCCCCTCATACAAGGAGCGGGTTTCTAATCCGATATTTAGGTCGTAATTTTTAGCCGAAGCTTACTTCTTCACGCCCTTGAGTGCCTCACCCAAGATGTCGCCAAGCGATGCGCCCGAATCGGACGAACCATATTGCTCAACAGCTTGCTTTTCTTCAGCCAACTGTAGCGCCTTGACCGAGAAGTTCGGCTTTTTCGAGCGGTCGAAACCAGTAACCATGGCGTCGAACTTCTGCCCAACCTGGAAACGATCCGGACGTTGCTCGTCACGGTCGCGGCCAAGGTCGGCGCGCTTGATGAAGCCGGTTGCGCCATCTTCGCCAGCCTGAACTTCAAGTCCGCCATCGCGCACTTCAAGAACGGTCACGGTGGTGGTGCCACCCTTCTTCAGGCCGCTTGCCGAAGCAGCGCCAGCTGCCGATGGGGCACCCTTTTCAAGCTGCTTGATGCCAAGCGAAATACGCTCTTTCTCAGCGTCGATGTCGAGTACGATTGCCTTGACGGTCTCGCCCTTGCGGTGAAGGTGCAAGGCTTCTTCGCCTGTGATGCCCCATGCGATGTCGGACATGTGGACCATGCCGTCAACGTCGCCGTCGAGACCAATGAACAGACCAAATTCGGTCGCATTCTTGACTTCGCCTTCAACGGTCGAGCCAACTGGGAACTTGTCTGCGAATGATGCCCATGGATTGTCGTGCGCTTGCTTGAGGCCAAGCGAAATGCGGCGCTTTTCCATGTCGATGTCGAGAACGACAACGTCGACTTCTTGTGAGGTCGAAACGATCTTGCCTGGATGCACGTTCTTTTTTGTGCATGACATTTCCGAAACGTGGACCAGACCTTCGATGCCGGCTTCGAGTTCGATGAACGCACCATATTCGGTGATGTTGGTGACCGCACCCTTAAGCTTGGTGCCGACGGGATATTTGGCAACAGCCGCATCCCAAGGATCGCTTTCCAACTGCTTCATGCCAAGGCTGATGCGCTGCGTGTCCTTGTTGATACGAACGATCTGTACCTTAACCGTGTCACCAATGTTGATGACTTCGCTTGGGTGGTTGATGCGCTTGTAGCTGATGTCGGTGACGTGCAACAGGCCATCGATGCCGCCCAGATCGACGAACGCACCATAATCGGTGATGTTCTTGACGACGCCGTCGATGATTTGACCTTCGGCGAGGTTCTGGATGAGGCCAGTGCGCTGCTCTGCGCGTGTTTCTTCCAATATGGCGCGGCGCGATACAACGATGTTGCCACGCTTGCGGTCCATTTTGAGGATGACGAATGGTTGGGCGATGTCCATCAACGGTGCAACGTCGCGCACGGGGCGGACATCAACCTGGCTGCCGGGCAAGAATGCCACTGCGCCGCCCAGATCAACGGTGAAGCCACCCTTTACGCGGCCAAAGATAACGCCGTCAACGCGGTTGCCTGCGTCAAATTCGCCTTCAAGCACATCCCAAGCGGCTTCGCGACGGGCGCGATCGCGGCTGAGCATCGCTTCGCCATTCATATTTTCTACGCGGTCAACGAAGACTTCGACTTCGTCGCCAACCTTCAGGTCGGCTTTTTGGCCGGGCATAGCGAATTCACGCAGCGCCACACGGCCTTCGGATTTGAGACCCACATCGATGACAGCATGGTCATTGTCGATTGCGGTTACGGTGCCTTTTACGACGCGGCCTTCAAAGCCACCGTCTGCGCCACCAAGTGATTCGTCGAGAAGTGCCGCGAAATCGTCGCGGGTCGGGTTTGGCGAAGTTGCCATAGGTTAGAGTGTCCTTACGTACATTTTGTCCGGCCAGTCGGTTGGTTCCGACGGTCTTTGACCAGAGTTGCCCTGATGCCCGAATAGCAGCAAAGCGCCCAAATACGGTGCATATCGAACCAAATTACTGTGTCATGCTGAACCTGTTTCAGCATCCATCCGTCAACTTAGACCAAGGGTCAGCGAGGCGAAATGAACCCTGAACCATGTTCAGGGTGACAGTGTGTTCTATCGATACACGCCGGCTACTTAACTCTTGCGAAGTCGAGACTCCACCAAAGCAATCGCAGCTTGAACGGCGTGGCCTATAGTCAAATCGCCGGTATCAAGCAATAGCGCGTCTTCCGCCGGTTTTAACGGCGCATCGGCGCGGCCCGTGTCGCGCGCATCGCGTGCCTGAATGTCGGCGAGGATATCGGCAAATGCCACATCGTTGCCTTGACGTTGCATTTCTGCATATCGGCGCTGTGCGCGGACTGCTGCGGGGGCGGTGACGAACAGCTTTACGTCGGCATGTGGCGCAATAACCGTGCCGATATCGCGCCCGTCAAGCAACGCGCCGCCGGGTTGATTGGCAAAGTCCACTTGCCGTTTGTTGAGCGCCGCGCGTACCTCGGGATGAATGGAGACACGGCTGGCTAATCCGCCAACTTCTTCGTTTCGCAAGCTGGGGTCATCCAGCAAGCTGTCCGGGAACCCGCATCCCGCCAAGGCGTCCGCGGCATCGTCGGGGTTTCCTTGGTGCAATTGCACATGCCGTCCGACCGCCCGATATAGCAGGCCCGTATCCAGAAAAGGCAGCCCAAAATGCGCGGCGAGTGCCTTTGCTAATGTGCCTTTGCCCGAGGCAGTAGGGCCATCGACAGCAATAATCATCGTGAAGGCATCTTCATCATAGCGGCCGCCACATCAACGCTTCGCCAACGAAGCCATCGCCGCGACGAATAGCGTCTGGTTCTGTGCCATAGAGCGCAAACCCATGGCGCTGATAAAAACGCCGTGCCGAAGCATTGTCAGCGCCCAAAGTCAGAATTAACTGCCGCAAATGCTCTTGAGCGGTCGCGATCAGCGCATTCATAATCAAATCTGCAGCGCCGCTACCACGCAAATCAGGGTGCACATACATGCCCCAGATCAAGCCTTTATGATCCATTTTTTCGCCGACGACGCGAGACAGCCCCCCTAAGGCTTTAAGCACACCGTCAACTTCAACCGCCGCCACGTGGTCACGTTCGATCCGGTCCTGCCAATAGTCAAAACCAAGGCTGGAATTATCGAGCGCTGAAGTTCGGAAATTGTCACTTTCTTGGGTCAGTGATATTTCCCTAAGCTCCAGAAATCGCGAAGTGTCATTGGCCGTCAGTTTGATGATATTCATTCAATCAACTCACAGAAAGCCCGGCCAACATCGCCTCAAATGTCGGAAAACTCGTCGCAATGGGCGAGACGTCATCCACATTGATAGCGTGATAGCTATGCTGGCCTGCGACAGCAAAGCTCATGGCTATGCGATGGTCGAGTGCACTACTGACGGTCGTGCCGCCTTCTAACGGCTCCCCGCCGCTGCCGTCGATGATGAGGCCATCTTCGCGTTCTTCGACTCGTGCGCCAATCGCCTTCAAGCCCGTCGCCATGAGCGCGAGCCGGTCGGATTCTTTGACGCGCAGTTCATCGAGGCCACTCGTCGTTGTTCGGCCTTGTGCCATGCTGGCGGCCACGAAGAATACCGGAAATTCGTCAATCATGCTGGGTGCAACATCCGGTGGCACGTCGATACCGCGCAGGACAGAATGCCGCGCGGTGATGTCGGCCACCGGCTCGCCGCCGACTTCCCGTTCGTTCGAATATGTGAGGTCAGCGCCCATCGCCTCCAGCATCTTGTAGATGCCTGTGCGTGTCGGGTTCATGCCGACATGGGTGACGGTGACTTCGCTGCCCGGCGTAATGAGGGCCGCAACAATGAAAAAGGCTGCGGAGGACGGATCGCCGGGAACTTCTATCTGCTGCGGCTGTAACTCTGCTTCACCCATCAGGCGGATATGCCGCACACCATCGGCCTCAACATCGACCGTCAAATCCGCGCCAAAACCGCGCAGCATCCGTTCGCTATGGTCGCGGGTGGGCACTGGCTCGATGACTTCAGTGATGCCAGCGATGTTCAACCCCGCAAGCAAGACGGCGCTTTTAACTTGCGCAGAGGCGACTGGCAAACGGTAGCTGATCGGTATGGCAGGCACCAGTCCGCGCACCATGAGCGGCAGCATCCCGCCGGGGCTTGCCGTAAACTCGGCGCCCATTTGGCGGAGCGGATCAATCACGCGTCCCATCGGGCGTTTGGACAGGCTCGCATCACCAATGAAGGTTGCGGTAAGCCGGTGGCTGGCGACCAGCCCCATCAATAACCGTGTCGATGTTCCGCTATTGCCCATGTCGAGCGCGCCAGATGGCTGCATCAGTCCGCCCACGCCCACGCCGTTGACGGTCCAATGGCCTTCACCGGTGCGTTCTATATGCGCGCCCATTGCCCGCATGGCGGCGGCGGTGGCGAGCACATCTTCGCCTTCCAGCAAGCCTGAAATATTGCTTTCACCCACTGCAAGCGCGCTCAACATAAGCGCGCGGTGCGAAATGGATTTGTCGCCAGGAACCTTAAGCGTGCCGCGTAACGCGCCTCTGGGCTGGAAACTGCCGGGTCTGGGTACTGCGCTGTGCATGATGCTTTGCGCTTTGCGGATGATGCGCGTTCAAGTCAACGACCACAGTAATTTTTGACAGCGGCGCGTCGCTGTGGCAAAGGCCGCGCCAATTGACGGTGATTCACAGATGTGCGTCGCCTTTCCAAGCCAGTTTAAAAGGATTTAAGCCCGCCATGATCAAGGCTGAATGGGGAACCAAGCGCACTTGCCCGAAATGTGGCGTTCGTTTTTACGACCTGACCAAGGACGAACCGGTTGAATGCATCGAATGCGGCAACCAGTGGACGCCAGAGCCGGTTTTGAAATCGAAGCAGCCATTGCCTTTTGAAGAAGCCGAAAAGAAGAAAGACGATTCGGATCTGGCTGATGACGATCTCGACATTGACGTCGATGCGGTTGATGGCGACGTTTCGCCTGACAATGATGTCGACTTGGGCGGTGACGAAGATCTTGGCGTCGCGGGAACGGAAGATGAACCCGACGACATCTAATCTTCGGACTTGATATATATAGGGGCGCCCGCTAGTGGCGCTCCTCACCAAGGCTGTCCAATGGGCGGCCAGATGGGGCCTTAGCTCAGCTGGTAGAGCGCTACACTGGCAGTGTAGAGGTCAGGGGTTCGACTCCCCTAGGCTCCACCAACTTTATTCTTCACGTCATGCCGTACCTATTCAGTCACCCTGAACTTGTTTCAGGGTCTTAATTCTGAACTGTCCAGAAGTAAGATGCTGAAACAAGGTCAGCATGACAGTCGGGAATCCAAACACCGCTGTCCTGAACCAAGTTCAGGGTGACAAGCTCGGGTTTTGAACCCAACACTGGCCAAAACCAGCATTCTCCCCTAAAGGCCGATATATGCATTTTCTTGACCAAGCTAAGATTTTTGTCCGTTCCGGCGCAGGTGGCCCGGGCGCGGTCAGTTTTCGGCGGGAAAAATATGTACAATATGGCGGCCCCGACGGCGGTAATGGCGGCAAGGGTGGCGATATCGTTATAGAGGCGGTGGCCGGGCTGAACACGCTTATCGACTTTCGTTATGCGCAGCATTTCAAAGCCATGCGCGGTATTCAAGGCATGGGCCGTGATCGCCATGGCGCTTATGGCGATGATCTTGTCATTCAGGTGCCGGTGGGAACGCAGGTGCTGGCCGATGATGAAGACCGCACATTGTTGCTTGACCTGACCGAAGTTGGTCAACGCGTCGTGTTCTTGCGCGGTGGCGATGGCGGCCGCGGTAACGCATCGTATAAAAGCTCCACCAACCGCGCTCCACGCCAACATGGCCCCGGCTGGCCGGGCGAAGAAATGTATGTCTGGCTGCGGTTAAAGCTGCTGGCTGATGCTGGGCTTGTCGGAATGCCAAATGCGGGCAAATCGACCTTCATCAACCAAGTGTCGAATACTAAGGCAAAGGTTGGCGATTATCCATTCACGACCACGCGCCCGCAATTGGGCGTTGTCGACCATAAATCGCGTGAGTTCGTGCTGGCCGATATTCCTGGCCTTATCGCTGGTGCTGCCGAAGGCGTAGGCATTGGCGACCGTTTCTTGGGCCACATCGAGCGCTGCCGCATACTCATTCATCTGATCGATGCAACGCAAGATGACCCGATTGCCGCCTGGCATATCGTCTGTGACGAATTGAGCGAATATGGCGCAGCTTTGGATGAAAAGCCCCAGATTGTCGCGCTCAACAAAGGTGATTTGCTTGACCCTGAATTGATGGCCGACATCGCGCAGCAACTTCACGCCGCTGGCGCGCAGGATGTTATCGCGATTTCTGGTGCGACTGGCCAAGGCGTTGATTTGGTGCTCGACCGGATATTGGAGGCGTTGCCTGCCAAAAGCGGGATTGAAGGTGCAAAGGCCGATGGCATCACCGAGGATGGGACATGGTCGCCGATCTGAACGCTACCCCCTGCATTCATGCTTCCGTCACCCTGAACTTGTTTAAGGGTCTATCGTGCAGCGGAACCTGCGCTGGAACGGATAACTAGATGCTGGAACATCAGTCACCACCGGTGAAACAAGTTCAGCATGACGATTTTCGGATAAGCGTCCGTGGATAAACTCTCACCCGCATCCTGCCCCTTATTGGTGGTCAAAGTCGGCTCGTCGTTGCTGGTGCAGCCGGACGGGACCGTGCGGCGCGAATGGCTTCAGACACTCGTTGCGGATATCAGTGCGCGGCATAAGGCGGGGCAGCGGTGCATCATCGTCACCTCGGGCGCAATTGCGCTGGGCGCCCGCCGCTTGGGTTTTGACAAGGGTGGCCGCGCCAGCCTTGCTGATGCGCAAGCCGCCGCGTCGGTAGGGCAAATTGTGTTATCGGGCATCTGGGCGGACCTGTTGGAAGGTCAGTCCTTGGCCGCAGCGCAGATGCTGGTGACGCTCGATGATCTTGAGGACCGCCGCCGTTATTTGAACATCGCGGCAACGCTTGACCGATTGTTGGGCGCTGGCGCGGTACCCGTCATCAACGAAAATGATAGCGTCGCCACAGAGGAAATCCGTTTTGGTGACAATGATCGTTTGGCCGCACGCGTGGCGCAAGCGGCGGGCGCGACGGGCGTCATATTGTTGTCCGACGTCGATGGCTTGTTCGACCGCGCGCCACATTTACCGGGCGCAATGTTACTGCCGACAATAGAAAAGATTGACGGCCGCGTGCGGGTGATGGTGGCTAAGGGATCGTCTTCTGGCATGGGGTCTGGCGGGATGGCATCCAAATTGGATGCCGCAGATATTGCGACGCGGGCCGGGATTGGCCTTGTGATCGCGTCGGGCTTGCGCGACCATCCGCTTGCGGCGCTGGAGCAAGGCGGCCTATCGACCTTCTTCGCCCCGCGTGAAGGTGGCTCAGCGCGCAAAAGCTGGCTCGGCGGGCGGCTGACGGTCAAAGGCCGGATACGCATTGATGACGGCGCAGTGCAAGCGCTCAAGGCCGGAAGCAGCCTGTTGCCCGCTGGCGCACTGTCGGTTGAGGGCGAATTTAAACGCGGCGATGTCATCGACATCAGCGCTGATGACGGCATTGCAATTGCACGCGGACTTTCCGAATATGACGCGGTCGATGCAGCGCGGATTTGCGGGCATAGGTCAAGCGAGTTGGCCGCCATATTGGGCACCGTGCCTCGCTCTGTGCTCGTGCACCGCGATCAATTGGTCCTTTTGTGAAGACTGTCGCGCTGACCGGGGCGACGGGCTTTGTCGGGCGGATCACGCTCGATCGCTTGGTCGCCGCTGGCTGGCATGTGCGCGCATTGACGCGGCGGGACCAGCCCAAGACAGCAGGCGTGACATGGGTGCATGGCCGTCTGGATGATGCTGCCAGCCTCAACCAATTGTGCAAGGGTGCGGATGCGGTTTTGCATGTCGCCGGCGTTGTTAACGCACCTGATGCGGCTGGTTTTGAAAATGGCAATGTCGCTGGCACGGCGAACATGATTGCCGCTGCCCAAATGGCGGGTATTGACCGCTTCGTCGCGGTCTCGTCACTCGCGGCACGCGAGCCGGCGCTGTCCTTATATGGCGCGAGCAAGGCCAAGGCCGAAAATTTTGTGAAAGCTTCGACGCTCGACTGGATCGTCATTCGACCGCCCGGTGTTTATGGCCCCGGCGACACCGAAATGTTTGATATGTTCCGGATTGCGGCCAAGGGCTGGGCTTTACTGCCGCCGCGCGGGCGCGTGTCCGTCATTCATGTCGATGATCTGGCCCGTTTGCTCGTGACCTTGTTGTCGGCCAAAAATGTGTCGAAACGCCTGTTTGAAGCGGATGACGGGACGGCGGGCGGTTGGAGCCATGAAGCTTTTGCCAAAGCCATTGGCGCGGCGGTCGGCCGCAACATTACCACTGTGCATGCGCCGAACTTTCTTTTGAAATTCGCCGGATGGGCGGACCGCGCGATCCGCGGGTCAAAGGCGAAGCTGACGCCGGATCGCGCCAATTACCTTGCGCATCCCGATTGGACCATTGACCCGGACGCTGCGCCAGCGTCGCAGCTTTGGCGGCCGGAAATTGCAACGGCTTCGGGCCTGAAAGACACCGTAAGCTGGTATCGCAAGCACGGGTGGATGTAGCGCCTTAGCCTTGCCCTTTTACCGCCTTATTCGCTTGCCATAGCGCGGATATATAGGGCATTGGCCGCCAATCATATCGAGGATGTAAGAATGACTGACCGGAGCGAAATGTTTAATCGCCTGAAGGGCTTGATTGAACCCTTTAACAAAAAAGGCGTCGAAGTTGGTGAGGCAACGACCTTTGCAGGCGATCTGGAATGGGATAGCCTGACCGTGATGGATTTTGTCGCTGAAGTCGAAGACAGCTTCGACATCATCATCAGCATGAATTTGCAGGCTGAGATCGAAAATGTCGGCCATTTGGTCGATGCCGTGACTAAGCTAACTGCTGCTTAAAATTTTCATGAGAGACGGTAATGACTGACTTATTTTCAAAATTTGACGCCTTAATCGCCCAGCGCGAAGGTTTGCTTGCCACGGGCGTGAAAGATCCGTTCAGCCTGGTGATGGAAGAAGTGAAGTCGCCCACCGTCGCTGTTGTCAATGGCAAGGAAACGATCTTGCTTGGCACCTACAATTATATGGGCATGACCTTTGACGATGATGTCATTGCCGCAGGCAAGCAAGCATTGGACGAATTTGGCGCTGGCACCACCGGTAGCCGCGTTCTCAACGGCACGTTTCAGGGCCATAAGGAATGCGAAGACGCGCTGAAGGAATTTTACGGGATGGACCATGCGATGGTCTTTTCCACGGGCTATCAGGCGAATTTAGGTATCATCAGCACAATCGCTGGCAAAGGCGATTATATCATCCTCGATATCGACAGCCATGCATCGATCTATGATGGCTGCAAAATGGGGGACGCCGAAATCGTCGCCTTCCGCCACAATGATGTTGAGGCACTCGAAAAACGGCTCAAGCGGCTGCCTGCTGATGCGGGCAAGCTTGTGGTGCTTGAGGGCGTTTACTCCATGCTTGGTGACGTTGCGCCGTTAAAAGAAATGATCCGCGTTTCGAAAGAGGCTGGCGCGATGATCTTAGTCGATGAAGCGCACTCAATGGGCTTTATCGGCGAAAATGGACGCGGCGTTGCCGAAGAGCAGGGCGTGTTGGACGATGTCGATTTCGTTATCGGCACCTTCTCCAAATCGGTCGGCACCGTCGGCGGCTTCTGCGTGTCGAACCATCCGAAGTTTGAAATCATGCGGCTGGTATGCCGTCCATATGTGTTCACCGCATCGCTTCCGCCATCGGTCGTTGCCTGTTCCGCCGCGAGCATTCGCAAGCTGATGCATAATGGAAACAAGCGCGCGCATTTGTGGGAAAATTCAAGGAACCTGCATCAGGGGCTGCGCGATCTGGGTTTCCAATTGGGTACGCCCAATGCACAAAGTGCAATCATCGCGGTCATCATGCCCGATCTGGAAAAGGGTGCGGCGATGTGGGCGGCCTTGCTTGAAAACGGGCTCTATGTGAACTTGGCACGTCCGCCCGCGACACCAGCGGGTATGACCTTGCTGCGTTGCTCCTTATGCGCAGAACATAGCAGCGAGCAGGTGGCCGACATTCTCGACCGTTTCGAACGCGCGGGCAAAGCTGTCGGGATCATCTGACGGGACGTTCGTGAACAGGCTGGACCGTAACGCCCGCCTTTTGGCCGTCGGTTTCGCGGCCATGGCGGGCATGGTCGATGCCATTGGTTTCCTCGCCAGCGGCGGGTTTTTCCTGTCCTTTATGAGCGGCAATTCCACACGGCTCAGCGTGGGTGTGGTCGATGCTGCGCCCTATGTGGGCATGGTTGCTGCTTTGCTGGCAAGCTTTGTGACCGGCGTCGTTGCAGGATCGCTTATTGGCCGCAATAACCCGTTGGCGCACGCGCGGCGTCAGGCATTCATCCTCATCATCATATCGCTGTTGCTATTTGCCGCGCCTCTCATAGCAAGCTTTGGTTTTCTGCTCCTTGGGCTATGCTTTGCGGCATTCTGCATGGGGCTGGAAAACACGCTTTTTGAACGCGAAGGCTCCGTATCGTTCGGGCTTACTTATATGACTGGAGCGCTCGTTAAAATCGGGCAGGGGCTTGCCACAATGATCAGCGGCGGTCCGCGTTTGGATTGGGTACCATATCTGTTGCTATGGCTAGGCCTGATCAGTGGCGCTGCGGTTGGCGCGCTGATGTTTGGCATCTTCGGATATAACAGCCTGTGGTTGCCTGCGGCTTATGCTGGCATTTTTGCGCTTGCATTATTAGTCCGACACAACCGTTTTAGCGGTTAACGCACAGCGCCTTTTGCCCATAGTTTCGGCACCAGAAAAAGCGCCGCAACCAGTGGCCATTTGCGTTGCCATGGCTGGATGACGATCTGCGTTCCGGCGTGGCGGTTTATCTTCCATGCCAGATAATCAATCCCGCCAGCATAAGTGAACGCAGCCTTTGCAAGCCGTGCGATGGTCAGCAATTTGCCGCGTCGGCGCAAGCCCGGCCAACGGTTTTTCTCTTGCGCAATTTTGCCATCTACATCGGGTAATAACAGAATTCTGTCGCCGCGCATTTTGTGCGCGATCCTGGTGTGGTTCAGCGCAGCGATGCCAAAACGGCCATAGCGTTCGGGGTCGAATGCCATAACAGATGAGGGCCGGTCCTTGCGTTCGGCACGCAATTCAGCGCTGTACGTCATCTGGAACCCCGACTGCCACAAATCGAGTATGTCCACCTCACGCTCAACAAATGCCAGTGCTGCATTAAGCAAAGTTGGTGCTGCCCCAGAGATCGCCATTATCGCGGATTGGCGTGCCGTTTCATCGGCGCACCAGACGAGGCGAGAGGGCTGTGCAAATCTGGCCCAGACCGACACGGCGGAGGCGGCTGGCCGGTTAAGGTCATGAAAGTCGCTTTCGCTTAACACCGCGACTTTGGCGATGAGGCCATTATGTTGAAACGGAAAGACGTTGGGCGGCAGACGACGGTTCCATTTGGCGAGCCAGCTTTTGTCATATGCTGTTTTATAGTCAGAAACGATCAAGTAGAAGTCGAGCATCTCGCCCTGCAATTGCTCCGAGCGTAAACATGAACCGTAGAATAACACCGCGCGTGCCGCGCCATTAAATTGCGCCGCGATGTGCGATGCAAATTCGCTTATGCCTGCCTGCACCGGGACAGCCAATTCTTCAGCGACAAGTTGCGTAATCGAGAGCATATCTGGGGCCATAGCCGCCTTTATGGGTGCTTGTTAAGCGGCTAGTTTCAGGAACGGGACAGGCGGTGTCGAGCGCAGAACGATTGGGCTACCGTGATGGGCCTGAAACACTTCGCCGTCTAAAACGACGCTGCTTTGTTCGCTGTCGATGCGAATGACATCGCCGTGTTGAAAATGCACGCCGCGCATATTGGTTTGCCCTAATTTGCCGCGCAATGAGGCCGCCATCATTTTCAGCATCGCCAATGGCGTTTGGTCAACCGCCAGAAATTTCATCAGCCCGCGCTGATTGTTGTTGCCCGCTTGGCCGCCCAGCAGAAGCTTTTCCAAGGTCGTCACAATCAGTACAGAAAAAGTGCCGTGCAGTTCCCCATTACGGATGAACGTTATGCTGACCGGTTTTGATCGTTGGGGCAGGAAACTGGCCTTTACACGCACGATTGCCGAAAACATGACAGCAATTGCGGTCAAAAAATGGCTCAATCCATTGGGTAGACCCAAGGGGTAAATTTTGTGACGACAATATAAAATTGTTTCTGCAAGCCCCGCTCCGCCTAGGAACATGCCCAGCACCGGGCGCGCACCTTCGCTGCCATCGCTAAGGGCAATGAGTTCGCGCACCACAATATGCTCTGACATGTCGCCCTTTGCGACCTCAATAATGCGAGAAAGCGCCTCCAATGGATCGCCTTCTGCGCCCAAGTCCAAGGCGATGAGGTTCGTTTTGCCGTTCGGCAATACCGCCACTGGTGGCGGAGTGCCTTCAAAATGGCCGCCATGATACAGCTCGGTCAGAGCGGATTGAACCGTGCCATCGCCGCCGTTGATGACTAACACCTTCGGCTTTACACGGGCAATCATCTCCAACGCCTTGGTAATCTGGCCGATTTCCTCGACCTCATAATGGAATATATCCGGATTTTTGGCGCAATAGGTTCGAACTGCCGGCAACATAGATTGATTGCCAGTTGAATTCGGGTTCGACAGGAGTGCCACTAAAGCCAAATCAGAATCCTCACATATATTTCAGATTGACGGTAATGCGGGTAACGCCCGGGCCGGCTTGGAAAGCAACCTTGTGAACCGATGGCCTGCCCAAATTCAGAATGCTGATGCTTGGGTTATTGGAAAAACCGCCGCCGTCTTGGCTAATATCGGTCTTCCCGTTGCCATTGCGGTCATGCCGGACGGCTATGCCATATTTGCCTTCAGCGGGAACGGGGATACAGAAATTCATGCTGCCTTCATTGGCGGGGCTTTCGACGCGGTGAAGCCAGCGACCCTTTGCCATCCATACACCAGCGATTGCCGGATAAGACTGGACGCGGATTTTTCCGCTCGATTCCTTCACGCCGCGCACCTGCACGAGCACAGCCGGTCCATTGCCCGATGTGCATCGTGACATATCATTATTTAGCTCTTGGTTGGCCGCAACTGTGCCGGAAACCAGCGGCAGACCAGCCATAGCCATAAGAGCGACACATTTCTTCATTGCAATACTCCTGGAACTTTATGCCCGTTATCCGCACTTTTTTCGGATAGCATCGATATTGCCCCTGAACCTCTAAGCGTCTATCGGTGGCGTTTGCGGCCAAATTAGGGTGACGGGGCGACCATAAGTTGAAATTTCTAACTGCCACTGACCGCTATATCTTCCGGCTTGTAATGTTGCCGCTGCTTGCGACCCTCGCAATTGCCGCATCATTATTGCTGCTCGAAAAAATGCTAAACCTGTTTGACTTTGTTGCGGCAGAAGGCGGGCCGGTCAGCGTCGTTTGGCGTATGCTTGCTAACCTCATGCCCGAATATCTCTCCTTGGGTATCCCCATCGGCCTGCTGCTTGGCATTTTGCTGGCGTTCCGCCGATTGGCAACATCCTCAGAACTCGATATTTTTCGTGCAGTGGGTATGAGCTATTTCCGCCTGTTGCGCGTTCCATTCATGCTCGCAATCGCGCTCGCCGCCGTCAATTTGGCGATCGTTGGCTTTATTCAACCAAGTTCGCGCTATTTGTACGAAGAACTGCGCTTTGAACTGCGGTCAGGCGCCTTTGGCGCGAAAGTGCGGGTTGGCGAGTTTAACAATGTCGGCAAGAACCTGACCGTTCGTATCGATGAGAGCCGCAATAATGGCAATGCGCTGTCTGGCCTCTTTGTTTTTGCGCAAAGCAACAGCGGGCAGACCATTGCAGTGACGGCAGAACAAGGACAATTTCTGCGGACCGATGACCCTGACACCATCTTGCTACGGCTCGAAAAGGGAACGCTGATTCATGATGCGCCCAGTTATGAATCGCCGCGGGTGTTAAGCTTTACTAGTCATGACATCCCCATTCCTTTGCCAAAGATCGAAAATTTCCGCACGCGCGGTGGCAAGGATCGCGAATATCTAATCACTGAGCTGATCCAAATCGGCTTGGATGCTCAGAAACCGGAGCTTGATCGCAACCGGGCTTGGGCAAATTTTCACTTCCGTTTGGTGGAAGTCGCCATGATGCTGTTGCTGCCTTTGCTCGCACTGGCATTGGCGATACCGCCAAAACGATCAACGTCGGCGCTTGGCGTGTTTTTATCAATCGTCATGGTGGTGACCTATCACAAGATCAACGAATATGCCGAAGGCATAGGCGGGATGGGCATCGTTCACCCCTTCATTGCCTTATGGCTGCCATTTTTGCTGTTTGCAGCTCTGATCCTGTGGATGTACCACATTATAGCGCATGTGCCGGGCGGACAGCCGATTGGTGCGCTCGAGGTTTTTGCCACAAAAAGCGGCAAATGGGTTAAGCGCATATTCCGGTTTGGTCGAAAATCGCGGTTGGCGACCATTGGTATGCCCGCACCATCCGCGGAGACATAGGCCATGCATTTTTTCCCGTCGCGCAACATCACAATATATATGGCAAAGCTGTTCATCATTCGCAGCTTTGCCGTGCTGGTCATGCTCGTTCTGATATTGATGACGCTGGATTTGCTGGGTGAAAGCGGTAAAATCTTGGCGGTTCCCGGGAATGACCAAGGCGATGTTCTGCATTATGTTTCGATGCGCGCACCGCAGATTATTGCAAGATTCCTGCCGTTTTCCGTGCTGCTGGGTACCCTTATCACTTTTGCCGGACTCAGCCAGAATAGCGAAGTCGTAGCGATGAAGGCGGCTGGATTATCCGCGCATCAGATTTTGGCACCGATGTTCGTCGCCAGCCTTGGCGTTGCGGTAATATCCTTTGCCTTTAACGATACCGTCGTTGCGCCCAGCACTGCGCGATTGAAGCTGTGGCAGGCAGCAGAATATGGCGCGGTGGCACCCAATGGCAATGCCCGCAACAATATATGGGTGCGTGAGGGCGATGACCTTATCAACGCAGGCAATGTCCTTGGTTCTGGAGACGGCACAGTGCTCGAAGACGTCCGCATATATCTGCGTGCCAATGGCGGATTGCGACAAGTCATCACCGCCACCCGTGCGCGTTACGTCGGCGATGCTTGGCAACTCGAAGAAACAAAATCGTTCAATGTGGCAACAACAACCGAAACGACTGCAGATAGCCTCATCATCGGTAAAGGTGTCACACCTGACAGGTTCAATCTGGTGAAAGTCGACGGCGACAGCCTTGCCTTCTTGCCTCTGATGCGCGCGATCGACGATCTCAAGGCCGCTGAACGCCGCACGGATAATCTCGAAGGCATATTATGGCACAAGCTATCTGGGCCCTTGTCAACATTGTTGATGCCGTTGCTGGGCGCAGTGGCGGCCTTTGGCCTTGCCCGATCCGGGGCGCTCTTTTTGCGCGCGGTCATCGGCATGGCTTTGGGTTTCACCTATTTTGTCGCCGATAATTTCGCTTTGGCAATGGGCAATCTCGGCGCTTATCCGCCATGGATTGCGGCATGGGGGCCGTTTTTGTTATTCTTCTTGATAGGCGAGACGGTTTTAGTCCGCACCGAAGAATGATGGCCGCAGTTCGCGCAAGGGTTCAGGGATAATATATGATGAACATCAAAATTCGCCCCGTGTCGACAAAAGCTGACAAGCAAGCCTTTGTCGATCTGCCTTTCCGCTTATACGCCGGCGACCCGAACTGGGTGCCGCCATTGAAAAGCGACGTCATGGCAACGATCACGCCGGGTAAAAATCCATGGTTCGAGCATGGCGAAGCGCAGCTTTTTCTAGCTGAGCGGGATGGCCATGTTGTTGGCCGCATTTCGGCGCATTTGGACTATCTCGCTTTGGCACAGCCTCCGGAACAGGGCATGGGGCCGGGTGTAGGCAATTGGGGATTTTTCGAGGCGGAGGACGCCGAAGTGGCAAAAGCGCTCATCGAAACAGCGGAAGGCTGGTTGCGTGACAAAAAAATGGTCCGCGCGCTTGGGCCATTGAGCCTGTCGATCTGGGAAGAGCCGGGATTATTGGTGCAAGGCCACGACCACCCCCCGACCGTGCTGATGGGGCATCATAATCCGGCCTATGGCGCGTGGATAGAGGCGGCGGGCTATGCGGGTGTCAAAGACCTTTATACCTATCACATACCGATTGATGGGCCATTGCCGCCTTTGGTGCAACGTATCGTCGCGTCGGGTGAACGTAATGAGCGGATTGTCATTCGGAAGGTCAATAAGGCCAATTTTGATGCCGAGGCCGCCATCATATTGTCGATATTGAACGATGCATGGAGTGGTAATTGGGGCTTTGTGCCCATCACGGATGCAGAAGTGGCCCATACTGGCAAGCAACTTAAACCCATCGTATTTGACGATTTGATCCGCATTGCAGAGGTCGATGGAGAACCCGTGGCATTCATGATGACATGGCCCGATATTAATGAAAAAATCGGTAGTTTCAGGGGATCATTATTCCCGTTCAACTGGGCAAGGCTGCTTTGGTGGCTGCGCGCCCCCAAGGTCCGGAGCGTCCGCGTGCCATTGATGGGAGTGGTCAAGAAATTGCAGACAACACGATTGGCTAGCCAATTGGCGTTTATGCTGGTCGCCTATATTCGCGATTCTGCGACGGGCAAATTTAGCGCCTCGCGCGGCGAATTTGGTTGGGTTCTGGACGACAATGGCCCGATGCGTTCGGTGGGCGAGGCCATGGAGGGCGAAATCAATAAAGTATATCGCATTTATGAAAAGCCGTTGTGATTTCGCGCTCGGGAATTTTATCCCCAAGCGGCGATAAAGGCTGACAGGTGGGTATCATCCGGGCTTATCGGAACAAGACATGTGCGTAGTGTCGATTGCATGGCATGCGCATCCGCGTTGGCAATTGATTGTCGCCGGAAACCGGGACGAATTTCACGCTCGGCCTGCAACGCCTTTGGGCCCATGGGCCGATGATCCGTCGATTATTGCTGGCCGCGATATATTATCGCAAGGAACATGGTTGGGGGTGAGCCACACAGGGCGTTTTGGCGTGGTCACCAATATTCGAAACCCAGAGGGTCCGGATCCGCGCAAGGCGTCACGTGGCGCGCTGGTCACGGACTGGCTCGCACGCGGGTCGTTTCCTGACATTTTGGACAAGTTCAACCCGTTTAGCCTGATGATTGGTGACCAACACGGCCTGCAATATGTATCGAACCGTCCTAATGATATCTGGGCATCGTTGGGGCATGGTGTGCACGGTATCTCCAATGCGGTACAGGACGAACTCTGGCCACGCAAAGAACGATTGAACGGCGCGCTAAGGGGCTGGCTTAGCGGCAGCGCAGAAGACCCCACGACTTTATTTGGCATTTTGGGGGACGCACATAGCACCCATGCGGACGCGCATCCGATATTCATCCGCGACGCCGTCTATGGCACACGTTGTAACACAATATTGGCGGTCGGGCGTGATGGCGTTGGTCGCATTATGGAGCGGCGCTTTGATAGCGCTGGCAATGCCCTTGGGGAAAGCACCGAGGCCTTTAACTGGGCCCCTTCAACGTCTGATAAAGTCGCCCACCGTAACGACCAGCATGATGACCGCAAATGATGTGAGCATGCCTGTGAAAATGGCGACGGCGGGAATTTGAATTACGTCCATGTCAGCTTCCTTCAGTTAAGAAAGTCGTTATGGCGTACAAAGTTCCGTCATGCTTTGATCTGGGTCAAATATCCGATGATCGCGTGCATCGGCAAATCACCGTAAATATGGGGGAAAAGTGCGCCGCCGCGTGAAGGCTCCCATTTGATCACATCTTTCAGCGCTGTTAAATCCACCTCGGCAATCACAAGACCATCTTGTCCGGCAAAATGCTTGTCCAACGTGCCGGGAACCTGATCTTGCGTCGATAGATGGATATAGCCATCCGCCAGATCGACAGGGGCGCCTTGAAAGACGCCTTCAGCCTCAAATTGCGTCCATTGCGCAGCGGTCAAGATTTTGAATGCGGTGGCGGGCTGCGGCGTGTGTTCCATGCGCCATCCATGTCCAAATCCGAAGGTCAGGGCAAGCGGGTTTAGAGCAGACCCAAAGCGTGCCTATAATGTCACAGAGTTTTTGTTGTTTTATATTCATGCAACTATCCGCGCCGCCGCGGCATTTGGTTAACGACGTCGCAAGGATGGCGTCAGTTTGACTGAAAATGGATCAAAAAAATGCGTAAACTCTTAATTGGTGCAGCTCTCCTCTCCACTGCACTTGCAACCCCTGCCTTTGCGCAGGAGGAAGCGCCGTTCACAGGGCCGCACGTCGAAGCGCTCGTCGGTTATGACGACGTGGCCGATGGCAACGGTGACTTAATGTATGGCGTGGCCGCTGGTTACGACTTTCAAATGGGTGGCGTGATTGTCGGCATCGAAGGCGAATTTGCCGATTCCGACGTTAACGGCGCGGCCAATGACTTGTTCGCCACGGGCGACTCGTTTCGGTTGAACACTGACCGCGACCTGTATCTCGGCGCGCGTCTTGGCTTTGCCATTTCGCCTTCAACGATGATCTATGCCAAGGGTGGTTACACCAATGCAAAGTTCGAAGGCCGTTTTGACAATGGCTCGGGCACGATTTTCAACAATGGCGTAACCGCCGACGGCTACCGTATTGGCGCCGGGCTTGAACAAAAATTCAAACTGCTTGGACCAAGCGGCTTTATCAAGGCGGAATATCGTTATTCTAACTACAAGAATCTCGACATTGGCCAGAATGATTTTGACCGTAAAATCGACGTTGACCGCCATCAGGCCGTCATTGGCCTTGGTGTGCGCTTCTAACCCTTCGGGATCAGCCCTTAAACAAAAGCCGCCGGACGCAACCCCGGCGGCTTTTGTGCGATGAAAGCGGCCACCCAATGACTCCAAATCCGACCTAATGATCCGTGATTGGCCGCAAATGATGGCCTAACATGTAAAACATGGTATCATCTGGGGGCAGTGTCCGCACGTCGGCGGTCTGTACGAAGCATTTCGTACATATCCGGCGCGGCGACCCTGCTGACATGCGCAAAGGTCCAGTGCACATATGACTCGCTTTCTCTCGCTGACGCTGACGCTTTCGGCCGCCATTTTTTTGGGCGTCTGGACGCTATCCGATACGGCCCCAGGCGTCGTCGCCGCGCTGGCCGCCCCAGCCCCCGACACCGAAGCCGCCGCCTTTGGCATTTGCAAAAGCGGTGGAGGCACGAACTGCGTCGTGGATGGGGATACGATATGGTATCGCGGTAACAAGATCCGCATCGCCGATATCGATACCCCCGAGACGCATCAACCCCGCTGCGCGGCGGAGGCGGCGCTTGGTGCCGCAGCAACGCGGCGACTTCACCAACTCGTCAATGCTGGCCCCTTCACCTTGCAAAGCATCAACCGCGACGAAGATCGTTATGGCCGCAAATTGCGCATATTGACGCGCGGCGGGGAAAGCCTTGGCGAACTGTTGGTCGAAGAAGGCCTTGCGCGTTATTATGAAGGCGGTCGGCGCAGCTGGTGCTGAACAGCTTTATCGCCGCCCCAGACGGGCGACAATCGTTACAAAGAACGCCGTTGACCAACCGAGCAACAGCAGGCCATTAATCCCCTCAATCGCCGCGACAAGTCGCCATTCGGGCACAATGTACCGGTCGTCAAAGCCAATGCCGGCATAGCTTATCGTTGAAAAATACACCGCCGTTTCGAGATTCGCCACCGCCCCTATGCCTTCGTATAAAAAGGCGTAGAGCCAAATTTCAATCCCATGCAGCACAAACAGCGCCAGCACCAACGCCAGCGTAAAACCCATCGTCCGCAAAGAAACCCCCGGCACATGATGCGCGCGCTCGGCGTGCACCTCGCCGCGTAACATCCGCCCAAGAATGGCAAGCCCGCCACCATGGATAACGACAGTGATCAGCACCATGACGGTGGCAACGGCAAGCTGAAGGATCATGGCGCAAGTCTCGCACGAAACGCGCAGCCAAGGAAGGGGGAACTGGGGCGGGTGACTACAGCGTCGACGTCAAGAACCAACCACCTGCCAATGCCGTAGCAAAAACCTGCAGCATCGCGATTTGGTGCAGATGGCTGGAAAAGGGCTGCTTACGCGTCTTGTGCCGAAATACAGCGCGGCCAGCATAAGCGCCGATGCTCCCACCCAAAAACGCCCATGTCAGCAACGTCCCTTCCGACACGCGGCCGGACCCCGCCCCAGCGCGGCGCTTATCGAGGCCGAACAGCAGGAAGGTGATCAGGTTGATCAGCGCAAACAGGCCAAGCGCGTTGGGGAGGGTGAGGAGGGCGGTGAGGGGCATGCGTGATGTGCTGTGGGATGATAAAGCAAGACGGGTGACATCGGGATCAATTCGCTTTACTAGCTCCTGACTTTACAGAGGCAATCACCCTTGAAGCTATAGCAGTCAGATTCTTTTTAAGTTCTGAACCCTTGGCTGCCTGATCTGTCGACCCGAGTTGGTTGTATTCCAATAACACCACATCAGTTGCCTGAGTAAGTGCCAAATTGGTCACGTCATCCGTACTTAACGTCCCTATATTTGAAGGGGTGGGTGATACAGTTTTGGTCAAAATCCAGACTAAATACGCTGCTACATAGAACCGGATATTGTTTCGATCCCGCGCGGTTAGTCCTAATCGACCTTTCAAATGACTTTCAACGCGCTTGATTAAAATCCCAGCGAACGAATAAACTTGAACAGGGATCGCATCTGAAAACAGGTCGCTATAAATTTTATCGTCTTTTATCAGCGAAGAGGGTCGCGCCCGAGCATCGTCAGGGCGCTGAAGAAGGACGGACATTAAGACCTGAGCCATCAGTGGAATACTGACAATTTTTTCAGCTGGCTTGCCTTCATTTTTATAAAGATTTTTCCGGCGGTCATAAAATAGTCCAACGCCTTTTAACGTAGACTCAATGTCCCTTTGGACCTTGTCGGTCGCTCTTAATGTCGCCGGTTGAATTGGGTTTTGACTATTTGTAGCTTTGATTATTTTGTCGCGAATCTCATCGTCATCTGATGACACGATCTTAATCATAACATTGCGATCATCTGTCTTTGAAGCATCATTACCAAAATACTGCGAGATTTGGGTTGAAGTTTGTAACCCATTTACAATCTGAGGATCAGCAATCGAAACAGTGTCACCTATAATGCTCGAACGGCTAGCCAGAATTGTCACGCCGTTGTTTAACCACCAAAAATCCGGTGTAGTTTCATTATCCAGTGTTTGCCGAATAGCAGCGTTGACCTCTGTTGTGCCTTGAAAATCTCGCACATTTGATTCAAACAATAATTTGCGAACGGAACCCTTTTCGTCCCTTAGAAATGCGTTAAAATCGGAGAGCTTCGATAAAACGATAGCGCCGTTTTCAGTCCCTAGGCTTTTGATGCACTTCAAATCAAATACCGACTTTGGCTGACGCCGAGCCAAATCCATCAACTGAGCCGCACCTAAAATTTCGACTTCAACCGTCGCACCCGGGAAATGCGTTTTTGCGGCCTCTTTGAGCTCTTCGCCTTTGGTTACAATGTTCTGCGGTATCGCGACGTTTGAGCGCTTGCCTGCCAAATAATAAGTAATTGATAATAAGGGAAATCGTGACGCAAGTGCTCGATATACATCTCGAAAGTTCTTAATTTTGGCGCGAACCTGCTCATTATATTGTTTAAGGGTATTAGGGTCTTTACTTAGGTCTAACAAATTTTTTGTAATCGAAATGAGCTTGTCAATTGCTGCTTCCGTATAATTGGATGATGTCTTTGACTGAATAATTTTTAGCTCAATAAATACGTCTTTTTTGAAAGGAGCCGAGTCAAAGTCTTCAGTTATCAGCTCACCATTTACAAAAGAATATACTGCATCGACTCCACCGTCGTGTTCTCCATCGACGATACCATCCTCAATTTCTTCGTAAGATAAGTCATGGTCTTTTATAAGTTGCTCTGCGCAAAATACTTCGAAGTATTCCGATTCATCCATTTCTGGCGCTCGCTCTTTGTGGAGCTGCTTTAAAACATCATCCAGTATTACTTGCGCATTATCCTTGTCCTTAGCCATCTACTTTCCCGTAAACCCAATCGCTCCAATTACTTTTTACATTTACAACATATTGTCAAAAAATGTGAAGTCAAATCCGATTTGGAGGTTTTACATAACATCGCCAGTAGCTTGACTGCAACGCATGCCACGCTGCTACCCCACACCCACATGCTTAAGGGCCGCAGCGCGGCCCCTTCCGCACAGAATGCGCACAAAAAACTGCCGCGCCTCTTTGCAGAAGCGCGGCAGGGTGAATGTCTAACGCGATGGCGTGTAAATCAGATCATGGAGAGTGCTTACTCCGCCGCAACTCCAGCCGCTTCAAACATGTCCATGCCGTCATTTTCGGCGACGATGACTTCGGCGACGTCTTTCTTCTTACGGTTGTCGAAGCTGTTCCATACTTGGCCCCAATCGCCGCGTGTCGACGCCTTGCTGTACTCGGTGGCGCGGGTTTCGAAGAAGTTGGCGTGCTCGACGCCGTTCAACAATGGCGCGAGCCATGGCAGCGGGTGGTCTTCGACCATGTAAATGGGTTGGAAGCCAAGCTGACCCAGACGCCAATCGGCGATGTAGCGGATGTAGCGTTTGATTTCCTTGGCGGTCATGCCGGGGACGGGGCCCATTTCGAACGCGAGGTCGATGAAGTTATCTTCCAGACGGACGACCTTCTGGCAGCAATCGATAATGTCTTCCTTCACCGACTTGGTGAGGCAGCCACGTTCGGCGCAGAATGCGTGAAACAGCTTGGTAATGCCTTCGCAATGTAGGCTTTCGTCGCGGACGGACCACGAAACGATTTGCCCCATGCCCTTCATCTTGTTGAAGCGCGGGAAGTTCATCAGCATCGCGAAAGACGCGAATAATTGCAGCCCTTCGGTAAAGCCGCCGAACATCGCGAGCGTGCGGGCAATGTCTTCGTCGCTGTCGACGCCGAATTGGTGGATATAATCGACCTTGGCCGCCATTTCTTCATATTCGAGGAACGCCGAATATTCGGACTCTGGCATGCCGATGGTGTCGAGCAAATGGCTGTAGGCCGCGACATGGACGGTTTCCATGTTGGAAAAGGCGGTCAACATCATCTTGACTTCGGTCGGCTTGAACACGCGGCCATAATGTTCGTGGTAGCAATTCTGCACCTCGATATCGGCTTGCGTGAAGAAGCGGAAAATCTGCGTCAGCAGGTTGCGTTCATGGTCCGAAAGCTTCTGTGCCCAATCGCGGCAATCTTCGCCCAACGGCACTTCTTCGGGCAACCAATGGATCTGCTGCTGGCGTTTCCAGAAGTCATAGGCCCAAGGATATTCAAAGGGCTTGTAGCTGTTGCGCGCTTCTAACAATGACATCTTCGTTGCTCCAATTTTTCCTCCTTTGGGGGAGGTATGCGGGGATTTTCCCCTGTTTTATCTATCGTCGCTCCAGCGGAGGCTGGAGCCTATTTCGCCTATCGGCCTCAACTGCGAGACGTGATGGGCCCCAGCCTACGCTGGGGCGACGTCACTGACAGGCCAAGCATTCTTCATAATCGGTTTGTGCGGCAAGCTCGATAACGGGTGCTTCAGCGGTGTTATCCGCCTCAACCCCGCCGGCAAAACCAGCGCGTTGGATCGACTTCGAACGCAGATAATAAAGCGACTTCACGCCCAATTCCCATGCGCGGAAGTGGAGCATGAGAAGGTCCCATTTTTCCACATCGGCAGGGATATAGAGGTTCAGCGACGTTGCTTGGTCGATATAAGGCGTGCGGTCGGCGGCCAGTTCGATCAACCAACGCTGGTCAATTTCGAAGCTGGTTTTGAACGTGTCCTTTTCCTCTGGCGTGAGGAAATCGAGATGCTGAACCGATCCGCCCTTTTCCAATATGCTGTTCCAGACATTGGTCGAATCCTTCGACTTTTCCTGCAACAGTTTTTCGAGATAGGGGTTCTTGACAATGAAGCTGCCCGACAAGGTTTTGTGCGTATAGATATTGGCCGGGATCGGTTCAATGCAGGCGCTGGTGCCGCCGCAGATGATCGAAATCGACGCCGTTGGCGCAATCGCCATCTTGCAGGAGAAGCGCTCCATCACGCCCATTTCTTCGGCATCAGGGCAGGCGCCACGTTCGTTGGCGAGCATCATCGATGCCTCATCCACCTGTGCGCGGACATGTTTGAAGAACTTCATGTTCCAAGATTTGGCAAGCGCGCTTTCAAAGCCGACGCCGCGGGACTGCAGGAAGCTGTGATAGCCCATGACGCCAAGGCCGATCGAGCGTTCACGGCTCGCTGAATATTTGGCCCGCGACATTTCGGGCGGCGCACGATCAATGAAGTCCTGAAGCACATTGTCGAGCATGCGCATCACATCTTCGATGAAGACCTTATCGCCGTTCCATTCGTCCCATTTTTCAAGGTTGAGCGACGACAAGCAACATACGGCCGTCCGGTCATTGCCCAAATGGTCACGGCCCGTCGGCAAGGTGATTTCCGAACAGAGATTCGATGTCGATACCTTAAGCCCCAGATCGCGGTGATGCTTGGGCATCGCGTTGTTCACGGTGTCGCTGAAGATGATATAGGGCTCACCGGTTGCAAGGCGGGTTTCCACCAGCTTCTGGAACAAGGAGCGGGCATCGATAGTGCTGCGGACTTCGCCTGTCTTGGGACTGCGCAGGTGGAATTCTTCACCAGCGCGGACGGCTTCCATAAATTCGTCAGACAGCAATACACCGTGGTGCAGGTTCAACGCCTTACGGTTGAAGTCGCCCGATGGCTTGCGGATTTCGAGGAATTCTTCGATTTCGGGGTGGCTGACGTCCAGATAACAGGCCGCAGAGCCACGACGCAGCGAACCTTGCGAAATAGCAAGTGTCAGGCTGTCCATGACGCGGACAAAGGGAATGATACCGCTGGTCTTGCCGTTGAGGCCAACAGGTTCACCAATGCCACGGACATTGCCCCAATAAGTGCCAATGCCGCCGCCGCGCGACGCAAGCCAGACATTTTCGTTCCAGGTGTTGACGATGCCTTCAAGGCTGTCATCGACTGAGTTCAAATAGCAGCTGATCGGCAGGCCACGGCCCGTGCCGCCGTTGGACAATACGGGCGTTGCCGGCATGAACCATAAACGCGAGATATAGTCATAAAGACGCTGCGCATGCGCCTCATCATCGGCATAAGCCGACGCGACGCGGGCGAACAGGTCCTGATAGCTTTCATCGGGCAAAAGATAACGGTCCTGCAACGTGTCCTTGCCGAATTCGGTCAACAAGGCGTCGCGTGACGCATCAGTGATGACATTGAAACGACGCACATCAACGGACTTGCTTGACGCAGGCGTCTTTGCTTCAACGATTTCCGCCTTTACCGCTTCAGCTACTTTTTCAAGCATATCTGTCATCATTCCTGCGGTCATGTCGTCCGCGCCTTGGCCTGTATCCCTGAAATCCATTTTAACCTGTAGCTCCATTCATTGCGGCGACCTAAAACTGGTTGTCGGCTTACCGACATCCAGCAACCTGCTGTATTTTGGCGGGAACCGATGTTCCCATATTGTTCGACTCAGGGCGCGAAACTCCCTGTTAGCATTTTTTGGCCTTCTCAGGGGGAGTATTTTGACTTGTCCCCAGCTTATCGACGGGAAAAACGGCCCCCGCCGACACATATGCCTACTGAAGCATAAAGCACAATTTGTGGTAATGCCCCCTGTGGCCAACCGCTACCTATAGTGCCTTATTCATTCCCAGACGCAAGATGTAAAATGCAATATCTCCATCTCAATTCGTCGCTAATGTGATTCCATTCGTCGCACATTGGTGCGTCGTAACAGCGAGCGACGCGCGGACCTGCTAAGTGAAATTCAGAGCGCAAGATGTAAAATGGCCCAATGCATATTTTTTAGATGCCGAAATGAATGTATCGGCTGAGGGCGCATTTTCGCTGTTCTAGCCGCGGGTGCAAACTAGGATTTGCAGTGTCAGATTCGGTGCGCAAATCATGAACCGCAAAGGCGGCGTTCTATGCCGCCTCGCAATGCCGAACCAACGCGATGTGCGAACGCCTTCTAGCTGTGGCGAATCCCCGTCTTCGCGGGACCGACCGAAGCCTTTCATTAAGCGCGGTTGAGGCATAGCGCTTGTTCGCCAATGTCCTTTTTGCGTCACACCAAATGAGGCTTGAATAGGCGCTCGAGCGCGTTAAGGGGCATGCTATACTTAAAGCGTAGGGGCCGACATGACTGTAATAATCCGCAATGGCGACTTGATCGAAAGCGTGGCCGACGCGTTACAATATATCAGCTATTTCCACCCAATGGATTATATCCGGGCCTTGGGCGATGCGTATGAAGCGGAACAATCGCCTGCCGCCAAGGACGCTATCGCGCAGATCCTAACCAACAGCCGCATGTGCGCAGAGGGGCATCGACCGATTTGCCAAGACACGGGTATCGTTAACGTCTTCGTCAAATGGGGTATGGATTGCCGTTTGGAAGACACATCTGCATCTTTGCAGGACGTGATCGATGAAGGCGTGCGCCGCGCTTATTTACATCCCGAAAACAAGCTGCGCGCGTCGGTGCTTGCGGACCCAGCCTTTACGCGGCGCAATACCAAGGACAATACGCCGTGCGTTCTGCATGTCGACCTTGTTCCCGGCACCAAAGTGTCCGTTGACGTTGCCGCCAAGGGCGGTGGCAGCGAGAATAAGTCGAAGTTCAAGATGATGAACCCGTCGGACAATATAGTGGATTGGGTCGTGGAGATGCTGCCGCAAATGGGCGCTGGTTGGTGCCCGCCCGGCATGTTGGGTATCGGCATTGGCGGCACAGCGGAGCATTGCGTGTTGCTGGCCAAACAAGCATTGATGGAGCCCATCGACATGGGGCCGTTGAAGGCGCGCGGACCGCAGAACGACATTGAAGCCATGCGCATCGAGATTTTTGACAAGGTCAATGCGCTTGGCATTGGCGCGCAGGGGCTTGGTGGACTTTCGACGATATTGGATGTGAAGATCCTGGATGCGCCATGTCATGCCGCAGGTAAGCCAGTTGCCATGATCCCCAATTGCGCCGCCACGCGCCACGCCCATTTCACATTGGATGGAGCTGGCCCTGCCTTTTTGGAAGCGCCAAAGTTGGACGAATGGCCCAAGGTCGATTGGAAACCTGATGCAGCGGCAATCCGCGTTGATCTCGATACGCTAACGCCGGATGTCGTGGCGGGTTGGAAGCAAGGTGATCGCCTGCTGCTGAACGGCAAGATGCTGACTGGCCGCGACGCTGCCCATAAGCGCATTGCCGATATGTTAGCCAAGGGAGAAGAACTGCCCGTCAGCTTCAAAGGCCGCATGATCTATTATGTCGGCCCGGTCGATCCGGTTGGTGAGGAAATTGTCGGGCCAGCAGGGCCAACAACCGCGACGCGCATGGACAAGTTCATGGATATGATGCTTGAGCAAGGCCTACTCGCTTGCGTTGGCAAGGCTGAACGCGGCCCAGCGGCAACCCAAGCCATCGCCAAGCATAAGAGCGCCTATCTCATGGCCGTTGGCGGCGCTGCCTATCTCGTCGCCCGTGCGATCAAGGGCAGCAAAGTCGTCGGCTTTGCAGATTTAGGCATGGAAGCCATTTACGAATTTGAAGTGCAGGACTTTCCCGTCACCGTTGCGGTCGATAGCGATGGCAACAATGTCCACCAATTAGCGCCTGCTTATTGGCAAAAGCGGATTAAGGATGAAGGACTGTTAAACGGCTAGATAAGCCATGAGTTTTATTGCACCGCCGGTGCTGGCGATGGCACTGTGGGTTTGGCTGGCGCTGTCGGTTTGGTTGTCGCTGTGGGCAAGGAATCCATAAACTCCAGATCGGCTAGGTTGATATCGGAATTACACCTTTTGCCCTTCAGCACATCAATTTCTGCTTGCCGCTTCTTGAGATAATATTCGCGCATCGCGGCATAGGGGGTCCCGCTTTGCTGGACTCGCGTCAGGATTTCATCATTCCGGACTCGGTCGTCGATAGACGAAAGAATGCCCTTGGACGCTGATATGATTGGATCGGCAAAGGGCTTTCCAACTGCCGTTGGTAACAGCGATAGGTCGACGACGCGTCCAAACAGGTCGCGAATGGTCGTCGATCCGATCACCGGCAAGAACAGATAAGGCCCTGGGCCTACGCCATAAAAGCCCAAAGTATAGGCCAAACCGTTTGAACGGTGCGGCAAATTGAAAGGCTTCTTTTTCGCGACATCCAAGAGCCCGGCGACACCCACCGTTGAGTTGATCGCAAAGCGACCCACAGTTTCAAACGCTCTGCCGATTTTCAACTGCAGCAAAAAATTCACAAAGACGACAGGCTCATCAAGGTTGTTTATGACATTATGTATTCCGTCGCGCACGGGATTAGGCACAGCCGCTTCGTAACCTTGGGCGACTGGCGCTACGAATGCGCCGTCGATCGCTTGGACTGCGACGAACGACACTTCATTGACAGCCTCTACGGGATCGCCGGGCGGCGGCCCTGTTCTTGCGGTCACCACGATAATGTTTTTGTCTGTTGCCTTAGCGGTGGCCGGATCGGCCTGCTTTATCGTATCGGACGGTAATGGTTCTAAGGTGACGGTATCGGGATTGGCAACAGGCGCACTTACAACACCGGCATTATCGGCGGCCTGAACCGATATTGGCATTTGAACGGTGACAGGCGCAGATGCATTCGCAGGTTCAACTGCGATGGGTGCTTCGTCGGCGGGTGGGCATTGCAGTGATCCGGAGAGCATCGCAATCGCTACGATATTGGTAATGCTCAACTTCGGCTCCTCTGGATGGTTCCTGCTTAGTCCCTTTTTGGCCCAAGCCTGATGTCCGAGCAATGAACATTAGTCAACGCATGTAACATGTGCCTTGCATAGATTGGTGCCAATGCAGCCCTTACGGTGGCTGTCGTTTGTGCACGACACATTATAAGCAGCTTTATCGGGCGGAAATAAGCAGCTACCGACGTGTTGCTGCAAAATCTCGCACCTTAAAAAGAACCAATATTGCTCTTACTGACCGCGCATTTGGGCGTCAATTTGGGCCTGAATTTCGGGTGGTAGGCCCTGCGCCGCACCGCCAGCCGCGTCACCAGCGGCACCTTGCTGTTGCTGCATTTCCTGCATCTGCTTTTGCATTGCCTCGATTTCGGCGCGTGACTTGAACTCAAGCAGTTCGACATCGAATGTCAGTTCGCTTCCACCGGGAATGGCGACTTCGCCTGTTTGCGGGTTGCGCTGATCCTCTGGCCCATAGCCGAGCTCAGCTGGTATCCACAGGCGATATTTGCCGCCGCGCTGCATGATCTTCAGGCCTTCCGAAAAACCTGGAACAACGCCCGTTACAGGAAAGCCAGCTTGCGGGTTTTGGTCAAAAACGGTGCCGTCCTTCAACATGCCCTTATAACTCACGAGGACCACGTCATTGTCCGTAGGGTTGGGGCCTTCGCCAGCTTCCATGATTTTGTAACGCAGGCCAGATGGCGTCGTCACAACATCACCAAATTCCTGCCGCACGTCGCTGGTTCCCCAATATGCCAAGCCACCACCTGCAGCGAGGACCAAGGCAATCGCGGCCCAATATTTGGTGAGCGAACCTTTTTTAAGTGGCTGAATGGGAACGGCAGTGACGGACATAAAAAATTCCTATTGGCTGTGTTGCGCGCTGACTAGCAGAAAGCGACGCGGATTCTAGACACAAAAAAAGCGCCAATGAAAGGCGCTTTCCTTGTTGAAGAGTGCAGACGCTTATTTCGCGCCGTCACGTTCCTGTTGCTTACGCTCCATCTTGCGGGCGCGACGAACAGCAGCAGCCTTTTCACGCGCGCGCTTTTCCGATGGCTTTTCAAAATGACGACGCAGCTTCATTTCGCGATACACGCCTTCACGCTGCAGCTTTTTCTTCAGCGCGCGTAGGGCTTGATCAACATTATTGTCGCGAACCATGATTTGCATAAAAAACTCTACTCCGCATCGAATCGGCAAAATGGCTTAAAACCGCCACTTTGAAAGGCTAAAAACGAAAATCGCCGCGTTCACAGGCGGCGTGTTGATGTGGCCCCTACCCATGTCGCCTCCAAATATCAAGCGGAAATGGCGCTTTTTGTGGGCTTGATTGCTGTTTGAAGAAGCAGCTAGCGGGAAACTGTCGGCCTTCGCCCAATCGGCTAATACTTGCCCTCACGCCTTGTTCGTTTCATAATGCAACGCAACTGAAGAGCAGGAGAGAGCACATGGCGACCCAATTAAAGTCGGATAGCAAGTATAGCGAGGCGGAATGGACTGCGCGGCAAGAGCTTGCGGCCTGTTACCGGATATTTGCAATGTTCGGCTGGGATGAGCTTGTGTTCAACCACATTACGGTCAAAGTGCCTGACGAGGACGGCGCGTTTTTGATTAACCCTTATGGCATGCATTTCGGTGAAATTACCGCGTCGAGCCTCATCAAAATCGATATTGATGGAAACAAGATCGATGCGGATAACCCGTGGCATGTAAACAAAGCGGGCTTTGTTCAACACAGCCTGTTCCATCGCACCTTGCCGGACGCACATGCGATCATTCACACGCACACCACGGCAACCGTAGCGGTGTGCAGCCTTGAGGGCGGCTTGCAGCCTGTGAACTTCTACGCATGCAATTTCATCGGCCAATTGGCCTATCATGACTTTGAAGGCGTCACTGTGCGCGAGGAAGAGGGGACGCGGTTGGTCGAACATCTCGGCGACAAGCGGATATTGATGCTGCGCAACCATGGTCCTGTCGTCATGGGCAAGACGCTCACTGATGCCTTTATCAAATATTGGGCGCTCCAGCGCGCGTGCGAGCATCAGATGGCGACGCTACAAATGGGTAAGCCGATTACGGTGTCGCCAGAGGTGATCGCCGTACACCAGCGCGATTTATACATGGCATCGCCCCCCGGCGGTTCGGGTCGGGTAGAATTTGACGCGATGGTGCGCAAGGTGGACCAAATCGACAAAAGCTGGCGGGATTAAGATTGTGGGCATCCCCCTCCCGCTTGCGGGAGGGGTTAGGGGAGGGTAGAACCATAAAATGATACCGCGACGCGCCCTCCCCCGTCCCCTCCCGCAAGCGGGAGGGGAGTGATGACCAAATTCACCGTCAACGACCGCCCCCTCCAATATAAGATGGACCCGCAAACGCCCTTATTATGGGCGCTGCGCGATGCGTCGAACTTGACGGGCACCAAATATGGCTGCGGCATTGGCGATTGCGGTGCATGCATGGTCGAAATTGATGGTGAGGCTATCCGTTCCTGCCTTGTGACCATAGCCGAGGCGGAGGGGCGCTTTGTCACGACGATTGAGGGCTTGAGCCGTGACCGGAGTCATCCGTTGCAACAGGCGTTTGTGGCCAGCAATGTCCCGCAATGTGGCTTTTGCATTTCCGGCGTCATCATGGCAGCGTCAGTGTTACTGAAGAAAAACAGCAATCCGACCGATGCTGAAATTGACGCTGCGATCACCAACCTGTGCCGTTGCGGCATTTACCCACGGTTGCGCGACGCGATCAAGCGTGCGGGCCGTGTCATGCGCGGCGAAGAACGCATCGCCGCCGCCCCGCCGCCGGGTATCACCCCTGAAGACGCAGCGCGCACAGTACCCGCGTTGACGGTTCCGAAATAAGGGCTCAGCCCTCTAGTTCGATATCCCAGTATAACCAGTCGTGCCATGTTTCATGCAGATGGTTCGGTGGAAATGCGCGGCCTCGGTCTTGTAATTGCCAGCTTGTCGGTCGGATCGCCGCCATGTTGAGCTGCATATGCGCCTGCTTAGGCGTGCGGCCGCCCTTTTTAAGGTTGCAGTGCAAGCAGGCGGTGGTGACATTTTCCCAACTGGTAATACCGCCCAGACGACGCGGAACGATATGGTCAAAGGTCAGATTGTCGCCCGACCCGCAATATTGGCATTCGAACTTGTCGCGCAGGAACAGGTTGAACCGCGTGAATGCCGGATATTCCGACGGCTTCACATATTGACGCAGCGCAATCACCGACGGAATTTTCATGTCCAGACTTGGACTATGCACATGTCGGTCATAGTTGGAGACAATGTCGACCTTGTCGAGGAAGACCGCCTTAATCGCGGTCTGCCAAGGCCAAAGGCTTAGCGGATAATAGCTTAATGGCGTATAATCCGCGTTCAGCACAAGCGCAGGGCAATTTTCCGGGTGCCTTGCCCGCCCCGCTGCCTCGAAAGTTCCGGTATGCAACATAAGTCGAACCTACTCCCCTGTTATCATACATGCTTTAAGCCTATTAGCGTTACAGCAATCTGACAGTTGCCAACCTATTTACACATATGGTGACGTCAATAGGGTAAAGCCACTGAATGTGGTATAATTGGGGATAATTTTTTGACGGCATTTGACTTCATTTATGCCTATCTGGGCCAGATCGTAGAACTAAGGGGTCCGGTGGTCACTAGATTTGCCCCGAGTCCCAATGGACAATTGCATTTGGGGCACGCCTTTTCGGCGCTGTGTGCGCATGAATTTGCCCGCGCTTTTGGTGGTCAGTTTCGCCTTCGGATCGAGGACATTGACGGGACACGCAGTCGGCCCGAGCATATCGAAACGATCCTTGCTGATATGCAGTGGCTTGGGCTCGCACAAGACGGCGATGTGCAGTTCCAATCGCAACATACCACCCGCTATGTGGCCGCGCTCGACCGGCTGAATTCCGCTGGTCTGTTATATCGCTGTGGTTGCACCAGAGGCGACATAGCCGAAGCGTTAAAGCATAAGCCTGTGCCCCATGGCCCGGACGGTCCGCATTATCCGGGCACCTGCCGAGATCGGCCCTTTGTGGGAGATGCTCCATATAGCTGGCGCCTCGACATAAAAAAGGCCGTGGACTTGGCAGGCCCGCTGTTGTGGATGGATTTGGCGGCGGGGCAGCAGTTTGCAGACCCGACGGCCTTTGGCGATGTTATATTATGGCGCAAGGACGCCCCGGCATCTTATCATCTCGCCGCGACCGTTGACGATGCCGCCGATGGCATAACATATGTGGTGCGGGGCAAGGATCTGTTCGCTTATACCGCTATTCATCGGCTGTTGCAGAAATTGCTCGACTTACCGGTGCCAAAATATTGGCATCACCCGCTCTTGCTGGACAGCGCGGCCGAAAAGCTGGCCAAGAGCAAATCCTCACCTGCTTTGTCCGCCCGCCGTCTAGCAGGCGAAAGCGGAACGGAACTTATGGATAATTTGCGTCACCGAACGCTTCCGCTTGGAATTTCCTTATCTGATGCTTAGATAGGGGCAACGGGGTATTGGCCCTGAACAAGGACTTCTCCCGATGACTATATTGTTGGTTCTCCTCATCATTGGCGCCGTTGGTGCCGTTGCCTTCGCGTTAATCCGCGGGCTGCATGCTTTTGCCAATTTGCGTCCGGCAGATGTGGATGAAGCCGGTCTGCCCAAATCACTCGCGGTGCAAAACAAGATGATGTTTGCGCGCGTGAAGTGGCAGGCGATCACGATCGTTTTGCTTGCTGTTTTGGTACTTGTGGCCGGATCGCAATAAGTAAATCGCTGATGGTTAAGCTCAACAAAATATACACGCGGACGGGTGACGATGGCACAACGGGCCTCGTCGACGGCTCACGCGTTTCGAAAACGGCTTCACGGTTGCATGCAATTGGAGAAGTCGATGAAACCAATAGCGCGCTGGGCGTTGCGATCCAGTCGCTTGCGGCGGATGAAGGCGATACGCCTTTGGTGCAGGAACTGCGCCGAATTCAAAATGACCTGTTCGATTTGGGCGCAGATATTGCCACGCCTGGCGAAAATTTCGAACCTTCGCCGATGGAATTGCGAATTGTTGCATCACAGGTTGAATGGCTTGAGGGGGCGATTGATAATGCGAATGCGCAACTTCCGCCGCTGACCAGCTTCATCCTGCCGGGCGGCAGCTTGCCAGCGGCACAGATGCATATGGCGCGAGTAACAGCGCGTCGCGCCGAGCGCGCACTTGTTGCGGCATCGTTGGATGTCGCGGTCAACCCGCAGGCGCTGCATTACCTTAACCGCCTGTCGGACTATCTCTTCACTTTGTGCCGTTTAATCAACGCAACACGGGGCGGCGATATCCTGTGGGTGCCAGGCGCATCACGCTGAGGGACGCGAGGGCCGCGAATGCGGCATTGGCAAAAGGCGTGGGTTGTTCGGCCCTTTATGTCTCGGCTACCTGTTACGCCCGCACGGCCCTAGCGATTCAATAACAAAGCTATAGTCGGCTTGCGCACGGGCGGTATCTGCCTTCGACGCGCCTTCAACACGGTCAGCAGGCAGAGCGCGCGGAAGACCGCATGCCAAGCGATACCATAATAAGGTAAAGCGCTGCGGGGCGGTTGCAGATGCGTCAATGACTTCGGCTGTTGAGACGGCCCATATTTTTTGCTGGCCTGGGCGGCTCAATATTGTGAGCGATAGCGGCTGATCATTGTCCGTTTTCACGAAAATCTGCGTTTCGCCTTCCCCCAATACGGTCCCGGCGCTGTGAAAGGCGCTGCTTACGCTGGCAATGCGTCGCGCAGCGTTAACTTGGACTGCCTCTTTCGTGATGGCCCGGACGAGCGCATCGTTATTGGCGCTAAATAAAGCCAACGCATTTGGCCGTGCCAGCTGGACTTCGCCGGGACGACCGGCCACTTGACGGCCAAACAGATACATGCGCTGTTTTTCAATTTTGGGAATTTTCCCTTTCGCATTTTTGGGTATATCGAGCAGGAAACGCACGCGCGGCGTGATGCCCCCTTCGCCACGAATCAATGCCATGACGTCAGCCTCCACCAAAACGCGTTCGAGCGAAGTTGGGACACCTGCCGCTTGTTCGGCAGGCAATTTTCGGACCTTTCGAACGGTCACATCGACAATGAGAGGCGATATTACTACCAAATCGGCAATATCTGCATAGCTCGCCTTATCGGCTTCGATGACAAAGGAAGATGGCAGGTCAAGAGGCACTTTCGCCAATGTTGCGGTACTAAAACCTAATAAAATCAAGCATAAACCCGTTTTCGTATGAACGAATCGCATTCATTAAACCTTTCTTTGCCCGTTTGTGGCCGTCGTTTCTGCCTCTATCATATTGTGGGATATTGCCTACCCAACGATGAATTGCGTCTTAATAGCAGAATCCGGATTGCTTGGCCCGTAAGGGTTGGCTAATGCGTCGTTGAATCGAGCAAAAAAAAATAGATTTCGATATCGCTGGGGTACATCAGGGGCGTGTTCAAGCATGCTGCCATCATGTACTGTTTTGTTTTGAAGGTAGGAGAGTTTTTTCCGCATGGCATATGCTGATCAAGATGGGATGAGCACAAACCGTTTGGTTTCTGTCATCATTGTTATCCTACTTCACGCTTTCCTCGGTTATGCCTTGGTCACGGGTCTTGCGTATGACGCGGTCACGGTCATCAAGGAAAAAATGACCGTTGTAGACGTGAAGGAAGAAGAGCCACCCGAAGAAGAAGAGCCACCACCCGAGCCCGAAAAGCAGATCGAGCCACCTGTTGTCTCGCCTCCGCCATTGGTTCAGACGGTAACGCCGCCGCCAACGATACGTACCGTTGCAACGCCGCCACCCTCTGCGCCGATCGTGCCCACGGCTGCTCCGCCAGCACCGCCCCCACCGGCTCCGGCGGGACCAACGTCCGAAGCAAAGCCGCGTGGCAACCCAGGTAACTGGGCGAACACGAATGACTATCCGTCGCGCGCGTTGCAGCAGGAGCGTGAAGGAACGACTGGTTTCCGCGTAACGATTGGCGTGGACGGCCGTGTTGTTGACTGCGTCGTTACTCAGTCCAGCGGCCATGACGATTTGGATGCGGCAACATGCAGCAACGTAAAGCGTCGTGCGCGTTTTGAGCCTGCCGTTCGTAACGGCGAAAAGGTTCAAGGTTCTTATTCGAACCGCGTACGGTGGCAGATACCGAAATAATTTCACGGCCCGGCAAAGGGGGAGCCTTCGCGCCGGGTCTTTTTTGCTAGATAGTTCTATTTTTTGAGAGGTAGTTAAAATGTCGATTTTGTTTCTGACTGCGGCGGGTGCCGCAAACCCAGATGTGGCCGCACAATTCGGTCTTATCCCTGCGCTTAACGAAGGTGGCCCAATTTCATGGTCAATCTTCATCGTCATGGTCATCATGTCGGTTTTCTCATTCTACATCATGTTCACCAAGCTGTTCGAACAGCAGAAGGTGCTGAACCAGTATAAAGAAGTACGTGCGCAATTCTGGCGTGCAGCAACGCTTGAAGAAGGCGCCGCAAAGCTCGACAAGAATAGTGCATATCGTCAAGTTGTCGACGACGGCATCGCAGCACAAAAGCAGCACGGCCTTTTGACCGACCCTGTCGAAGCACATGATTGGTTGCACGGCGCGATGGCCCGTTCGGAAGATTCGATCAACAACAAGCTCGCGAGCGGTCTTCCGTTCCTCGCAACGGTTGGTGCAACTGCTCCGTTCGTTGGTCTGCTTGGTACGGTTATCGGGATCTACTCGGCACTGATCAAAATCGGTATCGCGGGTCAGGCCGACATCGGCAAGATCGCTGGTCCAGTTGGTGAAGCTCTGATCATGACCGCAATTGGTCTGTTCGTTGCTGTTCCTGCCGTTCTTGCCTACAACTGGCTGCAGGCACGTAACAAGACGATCGCACGTAGCTTGGCTACTTTCTCGAACGATGTGCTCGGTTACATCTCTTCGGGTGGTCGCCTGAAGCCTGCCGTTACTGCAGCAGTAGCAGGCAAGCCAGCGCCAGCAGCGGTTAAGAAGTAAGATTGGGTGAGGGCTGCGTTTGCGCGCAGCCCATCCGCCAGCATGTGCTGGCGCTCGATTTTTGACCCAATTTAGTTAGAAGAGGATTGGCCAATGGCAATCAGTTCAGGAGGCGGCGGCAATGATGCGCCAATGTCTGACATCAACACGACGCCGCTCGTCGACGTCATGCTGGTGCTCCTCATCGTGTTCCTCATCGCAATTCCAGTCGCTATTCAAACGGTGAAAATGGACATTCCGATCATCAAGTTTGAGCCAACGAAAGCAAAGCGTGAAAATGTTTTGTTGTCAGTGACAACAACTGATGTCGGCGGACGTGATCCAGGCGACCCCGCGTATCAGGGTGCGAACCCCGGCGGCGAGTGTCGCATTTACTGGAACGTTACCCCGGTTGATTCGACTGAATTGGTCGATCGTGCTGCAAAGCATTTGAAGGCCGAATTTGAAAAGCTTGGTGGCCCAGAAGCCGCCGCTGCTGGACAAATCTTGCCTGAAATGTTGCCTGAGGCGCATATCCGTGGTGACATTAACACGCCCTATCGTTGCATCGGTGGTGCAATTTACACCATGCAAATGGCTGGTTTCGCGCGCGTCGGGTTCATTTCGTCCCCATTCGAAAACGCGAATGTCCAGTAAGCAATTTAAGGAGCAATCATCATGGCAATGAGTGGCGGTAACGATGATGGCCAGCCGATGATGGAAATGAACACGACGCCGTTAATCGACGTCATGCTCGTTCTCCTCATCATGCTGATGATCACCATCCCCCCGGTTTCGCACGCCGTTAATATCGACCTTCCAGTCAACGACCCTAATGCACCGCCGCCGGTGGATCCTATTGATCCTGTTATCAACAAGATCATCATTCTGCCGGACAGCACTATTCAATGGAATGGCACGCCCGTTACATTGCAGCAGATGGAGCAATATCTGGTCCGGACGCGGTCGATGACACCGGAGCCGGAGCTTCAGTTCCAGCCAGCCCCAACGGCGCCTTATGACACCGTGGACAAGGCACTGGTTTCTGTAAAGCGCAGCGGCATCACAAAGTTCGGCTTTGTCGGCAACGAACAATATCGCGTCTTCGGCAAGGCGTCGCGTGAGGGACGTTAGTCTAAGGCCTTCGAACTAATCGACATGGAAAGGGGCGGTGCAGAAATGCGCCGCCTTTTTTTTGGCGATGGGAGGTGGTGAGGGCCCTATCCATAGCGCCAGCCTCAACACCCCAAACGTTTCACGACGAAACCCTTGCCGTTACCGACCCACGCCGCGTCGCTCCAGCGGAGGCTGGAGCCTATCCCGCCTCTCGTTCTCGACCGACAGACGTGATGGGCCCCAGCCTGCGCTGGGGCGACGGTAGTTTTGGGGCCGGTACGCTAGTTTGGCTGCGGGGCGGTGTGGGCAGGGCTACTCGGGCGCGGTTTGCGCAAAACGCATAATCAACCCGCCCCGTCGCTCCAGCGCAGGCTGGAGCTACGGTATATGCGTGCGGATGCCGCGTTTAAATGCGCTTTGCCATGCCTTGCGGCAAAGTTACTTCCCGAGGGAAAGCCGCGTCATCAATATGGCTGCTCGCTTCGCTTGACGCTTGATACTCGCCAGATCGACGGTTTCGCCCGGAGCATGGTCGCCCTTGCTGTAAACGCCGAGGCCCACAAGTCCGTCAACGTCATTTGCAACGAAACTGATATCGCCAGCACCGCGCTTCAACGGGTCAAGTACGGCCTGTTCGGCTAGACCAAGGTCGCGGTTGACGACATTAAGACCAGCCAGAAGGGCCTTGTTGCCCTCCGTTGGTGCCATTGCCGGATAGCTTCCCGGGTCAAAGCTGATAGCGGCTTTGGTCTTCGGTGCCGATGCGGCAACGATATCAAGCATTTTTGCACGGACACGTGCGCTTTGTTCTTCGGACAAAGTTCGGAAATCACCGCGCGCAATAGCCAAGCCAGGGATGATATTGGTTTTGCCCTTCGCACTTACGCGGACGCCATCTGTGTCAAAGTTCACTTCTTGCCCAGCTGCGACCAAGCCAACGTTGAATGTCAGGTTCTGCTGAGGCAGTTCCGTGCGGAACCGGTGCAAGATGCGGGCAAGTTCAAAAGCCGCGCCATCACCATAAACATTATCGAATATCAGGGAACTGTGTCCCGTGACGCCGGACACTTCCAATTTCCAACTATTGGACGACCGCCGGGCTATGACACCCATATCCTTGCCATTTTCAATCGAAAGCCCCTCAAAATCGAGCGCTACGTCGGCTGTCTTGCCGGCTGCGATCAACGGCGCACGTGTGATGTCGATGGGGTCGCCAGCGTCCTCCTCATCCCCCGTCATATGGATTTCTATGCTGGCGTCCTTCAACGTGCCCGCGGCTTGCATTGCGCGCAGGGCTGACACGATGACGACCATGCCGCCCTTGTCATCGCCTGCGCCCGGGCCAATCGCTTGCTCGCCATTGCGGACAAAGGTCTGGAAAGGGCTATCTGCCTCAAACACCGTGTCGAGATGGGCAATGAGCAACAGTTTCTTCGTGCCCTTCTTACCCGCCTTGGTCGCGACGAGATGCCCCGAACGACCCGCTTTCGCCATATCGATCCATTCAACCTTGAAGCCCAGTGGCTCCAGCTCGGCCCGCATCATATCGCCGACGATCTTTACGCCGGAAAAGTTCATAGTGCCCGAATTCTGGTTCACCAGCTTTTCAAGTAGGGTGATGGATCGTTCATATTCCGCGTCAACGGTCGCGACCATTTTGGCTTCGGATGGCGACAATTTGGCATGCGCCATGGGTGAAAGGACGACGAAGGCAAGGCTGCTGCACAGCATCAAGGCGCGGAATTTCATGATACACTCCCGATTAAGACCCGCATGATGTGCCGCGCTTTGTCGATTGAGGCAAGGGCGTTGAACGGCCAATTTTATGCAGGATTTTTGTCCGACAGAATATGTTCCAGAATGAAATGCGGGACAGTCAGCGTGGATATCAAAATGAAAGCTGTCCGGATGATGCCCATGTCAGCGGGAACGTCGCCCTGATACAGGAACATCAATACACCCAGACCCAATGACAAAGCGAATACCGCGCAAATAATGGCGGTCTTCTTCATCGGTGACAGGTCCCCTGTCTCACGTAACGCGTCGGCCATATGCCGTGGTGAATGGAGCCCGCAAAAGAATATCGCAAATGCCACAAGTGGCGGCAGGAACAAGGCGGCGGCGATGCAGGCAAGAACCTCCAGCGCGCTTTGCTTGTCATCGTGACGAAATGCCCAATATGCAAAAACCAGACTGCCCAAGGCCGCCGGGACCGACGCTGCGCCAAGTAACGCGGCAATCACTGCGCCATTGTCGCTGCCGGTCAGCGCGGCGAATATCATGGCAACATCGTCAGGGCTGGCAAGCGCCGGCAATGCCACCAACGCCCAGCCGACCATCATCGCTAAGAACGGGTCAACGCCGCCGCGCCAATCGCGACTGAAATGAACGATAGAAATGATGAGAAACGAAATGAGCGCTAGCTCAGGCAGTTGGAGCCATAAAATAATCATGGCACCTGCACAGCCGAGATAGCCGCCAATGATTTTAGCTTTACCGGCAAATCCCTTTTGCCCGAAATGGGCCGCGGCGATTTCTACGTCCAACGTTCCGTGCGGGACGCCTGCGAGGACGATTGCAACAGCAGCCAGCATATTGACATGGGTGCCGTCCATGAAGCCCCAAAAGCGATCAATGACAATTAACAGCAGAGTAGCCGCTGGTAACGCAAACAGGCGCAACATTTTTGGAAATGTTGCGCCTGCAGAATGCGAGTATGAAATTGTAGTCATATAGGAATGTACGCCACCGAAGCGGCGTACGTCCTTATTTTAGCCATGGGCCTTGTCGCCATATTCGGCTTGCGATTTGCGTACCGCGATCATGTAGATCAAGACGCCGACGCCTGCCTTTGCGATCAAGTCAGCAATTGTATAGCCGACCTGTACGCCCACGGTTACGTCCGAACCGCTCAAGTTGGTGTACGGAATCATGTATACGATCGGGTAGAAACCCCATGATGCGAAGGTCAACAAGCGCGCCTTCTTCACCAATTCGCGAACATTTTCGGGTTGATTTTCGATCGACGCACCGAGACCAGCAAACAATTGCCACATGATGTAGACAAATGGGATTGCCGACAATGTGCCCCACAATACGCGGGTTGGAATGTCTGTTGCGATTTCACCTGGGTAGCCCAAAATGATCATCAGAGCTGCAGCGCCGCCGAGCTTAATCGACTTTGAAACGGTTTCTTCCTGAGACAAGCGCATCACGAGGATCAGCTCAATCAACAACAATGGCACGGTCAACAACCAATCGACATAACGATAGGCATCGTTAAATGCGTAACCACTTGCGGCTACTACGCCGCCTTCAACGGTATATGCACCTTCCCAGCTCTCGAAAATGCGGAAATAGTGATAAGCGGCGATGGCAGTAACCAAGCCGGAAATCGTAAGCGCGGTCTTGTAGGCGGGGCCTACTTGCGAGCGACCGAGCCACAAAAACAGCGTTGCCGCTGCCATGGTGGCAAATGTAAATGAGAACGCATTATAGACCAATGAATACTGGCCAAAACTAAGATTTTCCATGTTTTTCTCCCCCCTTTTAATGACACCACTAAGGGTGTCGGGAGCGTGAATGTTAACCTAAGCATTTGATGTGTCAACCCATCCTTTATACCGGCTTTTCCCCTATATTGCTCTAAACAATTCGCTAATTGCCCCCACTGGCGCGTTAGGAGGCGCAGCAATTTATCTGTTGTTGAATGTAAAATCCCGCGGCTGGACGCCCAACTCTCGAACTGGAACCCGCATCCTGCAAAGGGCCTTTTGTCCGCAAAGTACAGCTTGGGAAGGTGGCGAAATGGAACATACCTGCTTGGAACCGATTACGCTTTCACAAAACAATTACGTGAAAAGAGAATCTCATGAAAAGTCCGATATTATTCGCAGGCCTTGCGCTTGCTGTTCTCACCCCTTCTATCGCCTCTGCGCAGGATGACGGTTGCCGGCGCGACGGCAATGGCCGGATTATTGGCACTGTTATTGGCGCAGGCGCAGGCGGCGTGCTGGGCAATGTAATCGCCGGACGGGGCGACAAGACCGAAGGCTCCATAATCGGCGCTGTCGTTGGCGCGGTCATTGGCAATCAGGTGTCCAGATCGAACCGTGGGGATTGCCGTACAGCTTACGGCTATTTTGACGAGCAAGGTCGCTGGCATTCCACTGGGGTCAGCGCGTCCGATGCACGTGGTTATTATGACCGCAACGGCGCTTGGGTTGATGGTCAGCCAAACGGATATTATGACAATGGCCAATGGGTCATGGCGAACGGTGAGCGCGACGGCGCAGGCTATGTTGACGGTGACGGCTATTGGGTTCCGGCATCATCCGTCGGCTATTATGATCGCAACAATCGCTGGGTAGGCGGGACCGCAACGGGCTATTATGACTCCAACGGTCGTTGGGTCGCTGGCTCCACACGCGGACGTTACGATGCGCGTGGCCGCTGGATTGCAGGAGATACGGGTTATGCCAATGAAAACACCGCCAATTGGAACGCGGTGGAGCAGCCAGGATATTATGACTCCAACGGCCGCTGGGTCGCTGGCCAAGCTTATGGCTATTATGACCCGCAGGGACGCTGGGTCTCAACACGTCAGGGTAGTTACCAGAATAGCCAATATCGACCGGGCACGGGTTCATATGGACTGAATCAAATGCCGATGGATGTTTTAAGCCGGATTAGCTGGATGCGGGAATATGTTCAGAGGTCGGTGCAATCACGGCAAATGAACCGAGCAAGCGCGCAATATGCGCGTCGTGAGCTGACCGCGATTGAAACGCAGAACCGGCAGTTCAACCGGGACGGTCGACTTACATCACGTGAAGAGCAGACGATACAGCGACGTCTGGACCGGCTGACAAAACGCTTTCAACAAAGCGAACGTCAAGCGCGCAATTATTAAAGCAAAAAAAGGCCCGGCAGTCCCTCAACTGCCGGGCCTTTGCTACGGATCCGATGCGTTAGGATCAGTAGCTATAATACATGTCGAACTCGACTGGGCTTGGCGTCATTTCCCAGCGGGCGACATCTTCCATCTTTAGTTCGATATAGCTTTCGATCTGGTCCTTGGAGAACACGTCACCCTTCAACAAGAAGTCGTGATTAGCGGCCAGTGCATCGAGCGCTTCGCGCAGTGAGCCGGCAACAGTCGGAACCTGCGCGAGTTCTGCCGGTGGCAGGTCATACAGGTTCTTATCCATAGCTTCGCCAGGGTGGATCTTGTTCTGAATACCATCGAGGCCTGCCATGAACAGCGCCGCATAGCACAGATATGGATTAGCCATTGCATCTGGGAAGCGGACTTCGACGCGCTTTGCCTTGGCACCTGCGCCATATGGAATGCGGCATGACGCCGAACGGTTACGCGCCGAATAGGCAAGCAACACGGGCGCTTCATAGCCGGGAACCAAACGCTTGTAGCTGTTGGTAGTCGGGTTGGAGAATGCGTTAATCGCCTTGGCGTGCTTGATGATGCCGCCAATGAAAAACAGGCACATTTCCGACAGGCCAGCATAGCCATCGCCCGCGAAGAGCGGTGTCTTACCTTCCCAGATCGACAAATGGGTGTGCATGCCTGAACCATTATCTTCTTTGATTGGCTTTGGCATGAACGTTGCGGTCTTGCCATAAGCATGCGCCACCTGATGCACGACATATTTGTAGATCTGCATACGGTCGGCGGTTTGCGTCAGCGTGCCGAAAGTCAGGCCAAGCTCATGCTGCGCTGCGGCAACTTCATGGTGATGCTTGTCGCATGGCAAGCCCATCTCCAGCATGGTGGAAACCATCTCGCCACGGATATCCACAGCGCTGTCGACGGGGGCGACGGGGAAATAACCGCCCTTGGCACGTGGGCGGTGGCCCATATTGCCGCTCTCATATTTGGTACCGCTGTTCGTGGGCAGTTCAATATCGTCAATCTTGTAATATGACGTGTTGTAGCTGTTTTCAAAACGCACATCGTCGAACATGAAGAATTCGGCTTCTGGACCGACATAGACGGTGTCACCAATGCCCGTGGTCTTCAGATAGGCTTCGGCGCGCTTGGCGGTCGAACGCGGATCGCGGCTGTAGAGTTCGCCAGTGGATGGCTCAACAATGTCGCAGAAGATAATCATCATCGGCGTGGCCGAGAATGGATCAACATATACTGCGTCCAGATCAGGCTTCAGGATCATGTCGGATTCGTTGATTGCTTTCCAACCCTCAATCGACGAGCCGTCGAACATCAGGCCGTCTTCCAACTCATCTTCGCCAATGACGCCCGCGCACATTGTCAGATGCTGCCATTTACCCTTGGGATCAGTGAAGCGTACATCGACCCATTCGATTTCCTCATCCTTGATGCGCTTGATGATGTCTTTGGCTGAAGTGCCCATAATGCGTTCCTTCTTTCGCTTGTCTTTCTTAAGTGATTTGGATTTTTTAAACGGCATCATTATCGCGTTCGCCGGTGCGGATACGCAACGCGGTCTCAACGGGAATAACGAAAATCTTGCCATCGCCAATGCGGCCAGTTTGCGCGGCGGCAGCGATTGCTTCAACAACGCGGTCGGCAAGGCCATCTTCAACCACAACCTCAAGCTTTACCTTGGGCAGGAAGTCGACAACATATTCGGCACCGCGATATAATTCAGTATGGCCCTTTTGGCGGCCAAAGCCCTTAGCTTCGGTCACAGTGATGCCCGATACGCCAACTTCGTGCAGCGCTTCTTTCACTTCGTCCAGCTTGAACGGCTTGATGATCGCTTCGATCTTTTTCATGGCATTTCCTTCTCTGGCGCGTGAAGCATAGGCTCCGCGCGCGCGGATGATAAAAGAAGCTTATCAAGTATCGTGCCAATTCGGGAGGCGCACAAACGGGGGATTTTTAAGCAAATGCGGCAATAGCATCTGCCTAAAATTTAGGCAGATGCTAGATTCATGGGCAGCAAATTTTACTTCGCTGCCTTTTTTGCACCACCGCTCAAGGCTGCGTCATTTGCCTTTGCATAATGCGCGCGGCTGACGACATAAGCGCGCACTTGCTCTGCCTCTTTTGGGCTGAGCACGCTGCCAAAGCTGACCATGCCGTTGCTTTTCAAGATGCCGTCGATCACCACCGATTTCCACGTGGCCGCATCGGCAATCGTGCCCGATTTGCGTAAGTCAGGCAGCACGCCGTTGCCAACCGCCCCGGGGCCGTGGCAGACGAGGCAATAACGTTGATAGTTGGAACCGCCCGCTGCGATATCGGCTGGCGTCCCGAACTGCTTGGTCGGTTTCCATACATAAGGCGGGGTTTCTGGCAAGGCGGGCAAAGCGATTTTGCCGCCCAGTTTCAGCACGATCAAACGCGGCAGGTTTGGCACCGCAGCACTGGTCGCCCCGGCATAGCCGGCAACCAACGGAAACGCCCCACCTTTGCTGGTCAGGAACGCCACATATTGTTCACCATCGACGGTGTAAGTGGACGCGCCGGATAAGACCCCCGATTGCACGTTCAAATTATATAATTGCTTGCCCGTATCCGCGGCATAAGCGCGGAATTCGCCCATCGCCGTGCCTTGGAACACCAAATTTCCGGCAGTGGTCATTGTCCCGCCATTCCACGATGCGGGATGGTCAACAGTCCATTTGGCCTTGCCAGTTTTGGGGTCAAACGCCACTAATTTGCCAGTCGTGGCAGCCTTCACCGCTTTGACGAAATTGGTATCATCGGGCAAATCCGCCGTCGCCATCGCGCCGCCAGTATTAAAGCCAAGCTTCTTACGCTCCATCTCATTAGGCGCAATCGGCGGGAGATAAGCGCCGCCGATATACAAAGCAGGAATATAGACAAGGCCGGTGGCGGGATTAAAGCTCATCGGGTGCCAATTATGCGCGCCAAGCGCGGACGGGTTCGCCATAAATAGCTTGCCGGTTTTCTCATAGCGCGCTTCTGGGTTTTCAATCGGGCGCCCTGTTTTCAAGTCATACCCGCTCGCCCAGGTTATGCCGTCAATGAAAGGATCGGCTGACAGCAATTTGCCATTCAGCCGGTCTATGGTGAAGAAAAATCCATTTTTGGGTGCGTGGTAGAGAACTTTGCGTTCTTTGCCGCCACGCGTTTCAGTCGCCAAGATGATTGGCTGCGTTGCGGTATAGTCCCAGCTTTCGGCCGGTGTTTCCTGATAATGCCAGACATATTCACCAGTATCGGGTTTTAGCGCGACGATGGAGGACAGGAACAAATTGTCGCCTTCACCATTGGAACGAATACCATGGTTCCAAGGGTTGCCATTGCCGACACCGAGATAGAGCTGATCCAGTTCCGCATCATAGACAATCGCGTCCCACACGGTCCCGCCGCCACCGCTTTCACGCCAGTCACCCTTTTTGGGCTTTGCGCTCCACGTTTTGGTCGCTGCGGTTTTTAGGATTTTGTCGCTGGCCGCGTTGTCGGGTTCGCCCTTGGGATTGGGCGTGGTGTAGAAACGCCACGCCTTTTTACCGGTCGCCGCATCATAAGCCGTGACATACCCGCGTGCACCAAATTCAGCGCCGCCAAAGCCAATGACAACCTTGTCCTTTACCACGCGCGGGACGCCCGTGATGGTGCCGTTCGATTCCAGATCAAGCGTCTGCGCGCTCCAATTCTGCTTTCCAGTACTGGCATCAAGCGAGATCAAGCGGCCGTCGATGGTGCCTACGAAAACGCTCCCTTTCCAAAACGCGACACCGCGATTAACTACGTCGCAGCAGGCTTTCACGCCGCGCGCTTTGTCGACTTTGGGGTCAAAGCTCCATAATAGCTTGCCGGTTTTGGCGTCATAGGCAAAAACCTTGGACCATGCGGTGGAGATAAACATTTTGCCATCGACCACCACTGGCGTTGCTTCTTGGCCGCGTGCATCGGGTAAGTCGGCAAACCACGCGATTCCTAAATTTTGTACATTGCTGTCATTGATCATCTTCAACGGGCTGTGCCGTTGTTCATCATAATTGAAGCCGGTCATCGCCCAGTTGGAGCCATCGCCACCAGTTTTCAGATAATCACCATCAATGGCGGCAAAGGCTGGATTGTCCGATTCTAACGCCGATTTTTGGCAGGAACCCAGCACCAATGCAGCGCTTAATACTGCAGCTGCGGCCAAAAGCTTATATGTCATTTCATCTCTCCCCCGAACCCAGAGGCTATGCCGATGCCGTGCTTACGTCCAGTATGAATTTAATCGGCGAATTAAATTATCTGTTGAATAGCAATTTTCATTTCGGCAGCGGCCTTGTCGTAAACGCGCGCACGCAGATTACGGACTGTATCATCTGAGGAACTTGCGAGCGAACCGCCGCCAAAGGGCGGCGCGGGATCATATTCCAGCGCCAATTGGATGGTCCTTGCGACATCCTCGCCAGAGATTGCCGCAATGAGTTCAAGCGCAAAATCAATGCCGGAGGTGACGCCGCCTGCGGTGATTAAATTTCCGTCACGCACAACGCGCGCTGGCGCGTGCGTTGCGCCGAACAGGGGCAGCAACTGCGTATAGGCCCAATGGCATGTTGCCGTCTTGCTGTGAAGTAACCCCGCCGCGCCAAGGATGAAGGCGCCGGTACACACGCTGGTGATATAATCGGCACCATTGGCTTGCTGGCGCACAAAATCGACAATGGCGGTATCGGCAATCGCGTCGCGGACGCCATGGCCGCCGGGCACGCATAATATGTCGGCTTGCGGACAATCGGCAAAGCCGGCGCTCGGCAGGATCGAGAAACCGCAGTCGGTCGTGACCGCTGCGCCGTCTTTGCTAACGACATGCACCACTGCGCCGGGCAGGCGAGACAGAAACTGCACTGGCCCGGTGAAATCGAGCTGGGTGACATTGTCGAACAAGACGAAAACGATATGCATATTGCGGCGCGTAATAACCGCTTAGACTATCTCAATCGCGAGCGCCGTCGCTTCACCGCCGCCAATGCACAAGGACGCGATGCCGCGGCTCTTGCCATGACGTTGCAGCGCCGCGACCAAGGTTGTGATGATCCGTGCGCCCGATGCCCCAATAGGGTGGCCAAGCGCGGTAGCGCCGCCATGCACGTTCATCTTGTCATGCGATATGCCCAGATCGTGCATCGCGAACATGGCGACGCAGGCAAATGCCTCATTGACTTCAAACAGATCCACATCATCGATGGTCCAACCCGCCTTTTCCAGGCATTTGTTGATCGCGCCGACAGGTGCAGTGGTGAAGGCCGATGGTTCCTGCGCGTGCGCGGCATGGGCGACAATGCGGGCAATGGCTGTTTGTCCGTTGGCATCGGCGACCGACTGACGCGTGAGGACAAGCGCCGCTGCGCCATCGGAGATGGATGAGCTGGTGGCCGCGGTAATGGTGCCATCCTTGGCAAAGGCCGCTTTCAATGTCGGAATTTTGTCGGGCATGCCCTTGCCGGGTTGTTCGTCGGTATCGACGATGACATCGCCCTTGCGGGTGGCAACGGTCACGGCGACGATTTCCTGCTTGAACGCGCCATCGGTAATCGCTTTTTGTGCGCGGCGTAGCGACTCAATCGCATATCCATCCTGCGCCTCACGCGTCAGTTGGTAATCATTGGCGGTGTCTTGCGCGAATGTGCCCATGGCGCGGCCAGCCTCATAGGCGTCTTCCAAGCCATCAAGGAACATGTGGTCATAGGCCGTATCATGCCCGATGCGGGCGCCGCTGCGGTGCTTTTTCAACAAATAGGGCGCGTTGGTCATGCTTTCCATGCCGCCCGCGATGACATAATCGACCGACCCTGCGGCGAGCGCCTCGCTGCCCATGATCACGGTCTGCATGCCCGAACCGCATACTTTGTTGACGGTCGTTGCTTGTACCGATTTGGGCAAGCCAGCCTTGATAGCCGCCTGACGGGCAGGGGCTTGACCCAAGCCTGCGGGCAAGACGCAGCCCATATAGATGCGCTCAATCATCGCGCCATCGACGCCGGAGCGCTCTACTGCGGCCTTTACCGCCGTTGCGCCAAGGTCAGTTGCGGAAATATCGGCCAATGCCCCTTGCATCCCGCCCATGGGCGTACGGGCATAAGACAGGATTACGACGGGATCGGCGTGGTGCATGGGAGATACCTTTAGTTTCGATTTGGCGTGTTATAGGCCGCCGTACCATCAAAAACAAATGTGAATCGTCCTTATTGCCGCCTTAGAATAGGGCCTTCAAATCGCGTTTCAGGATCTTGCCATTGGCGTTGCGCGGCAAAGTATCTTGGGTGAAGATGATTTTTACGGGCACCTTGAACTTTGCCAGACGTTCGCTGACATAAAATCGAAGCTCTTCCTCTGTGGCCGTCATGCCGGGCGCCAAATGCACAACGGCTGCGGGTTCTTCGCCTAAGGTCTGATGCGGTATGCCCACCAAAGCAGCATCGGTAACAGCGGGATGTTCGTAGAGGATGTTTTCAACTTCCGACGAATAGATATTCTCGCCGCCGCGAATGATCATGTCCTTTGCGCGGTCAACGATGAAGCAGAAACCTTCGTCATCTAAGCGCGCAAGGTCGCCGGTACGGACCCAGCCATCGACAAATGTTTCGGCGGTGGCGTCGGGGCGGTTCCAATATCCTTTGACGATTTGCGGGCCGCGTGCCCATAATTCGCCAACCGCTCCAACGGGTAACTCCGTCGAGCCGTCCTCGGACATGATTTTTAGGTCGGACACAGCAACCGCTGGCCCGCAGCTATCCGGCCGGTTGAGATAATCTTCGGCTGCGTGCGAAGTTACGGTCGCCATGGTTTCGGTCATGCCCCAGCCATTGCCGGGAAATGCACCGAAGATTTCGTAAATCTTGCTTACCAATTCAGGGGCAGATGGCGCACCGCCATAGCTGATCGCATCGATGGAGCTGAGATCATATTTTTCGCGGTCGGGATGCTCGATCAACTGCCAAGCGATAAACGGCACGCCGCCTGTGGCATTGATCTTCTCGCGCTCAATAATCTCGAACGCCTTCACCGTGTCCCATTTGTGCAGGAATATGATTTTGTGGCCAGCTTGAATCGTAGGAATCATCGATGCAGAACAGGCGGTGACGTGGAACATCGGGATCACCAGCAAGGAAGCCCGAATGCTTGGTTCAGGCAAAGCATCACCACGGCGCAGCACGGTCGCGGCGCCCGAATACGCGCTGGAAAGGCCATTGGTGAGTAAATTGCGATGTGATCCCAATGCGCCTTTGGGTTTGCCGGTTGTACCGCTGGTGTAGAAAATAGTGACGGCATCGTCTGGCGCTATTGCGACATCGGGCAACGCAAGGTCCGGCAAATCAGAATAATCTTTTGGTCCGCCAATCACACTTTCCAGCGCAATAGCGGGTTCGGCCATCGCAGCGTCACTACCACGCGTAACCATGACATTCTGCAGCGCGGGCATCTCTGCTTTGTGGGGTGCGATGCGTTCCCAGCGTTCTGCATCGCAGATCAAAACGACAGCGCCCGAATCGGCCATACCAAAGGCCAGTTCTTCGCCCGTCCACCATGCGTTCAACGGCACGACAATCGCGCCAGTTACCGCAGCGGCGAAAAAGGCGACTGGCCATTCGGGCAGGTTGCGCATAGCAAGACCAACGCGGTCACCCCTTTTAACGCCGCATTCTATGAGCGCCTGCGCCAATGACGCAACGGCCCGGTGCCACGCATCATATGTGACGCGCTCATCCTCAAACACTACAAATTCACGGTCACCGAATGACGCTTTGGCATGTCCGGCCAGCACCGCCAGATTGGGTAACGCATTTTTCCAGACGCGCGTTGGCACGCCTTCAATGACAGCAGTCTCCATTTCAAAGGGCATGCCCGGCGCGCACAGGCTGGCCTTTACCTGATCACGGCTGATTACTGGCCAACCCGCAGGTGGCGTCCATTTTTTGCCTGCCTCGATCATATTCTCTCCATTCGATAGCCACGCTTTGCGCGTGTTCGCACTGTCGATACGCCAAAATGGTTTCAATGTGCAACGCTTCGCGCTAGCAATTCATCAACGGATTAAAGGGAGAGAGAAATTGACCGTAAAAATGCAGACTGTGCTCGAAAAACAGCGCGCCGCGTTTACCGCTGCAATGCCGGAACCAATGTCGGTGCGCCGTGACCGCATCGACCGCGCCATTGCGTTGCTGATCGACCATGCCGAAGATTTTGCAAAGGCCGTCTCGGCAGATTTCGGCCACCGCAGCCGTGAACAGACTTTGCTGACCGACATCATGCCATCTGTTAGCGCGATGAAGCATGCCAAGAAGCATTTTGAAAGCTGGGCTAAGGGCGAGAAGCGCAAACCAACTTTTCCGTTGGGCCTGATCGGTGCCAAGGCTGAGGTCGTGTTCCAGCCCAAGGGTGTCGTCGGCGTCGTTGCGCCTTGGAACTTCCCTGTTGGTATGGTGATGGTGCCAATGGCGGGCATCCTTGCCGCGGGTAACCGCGCCATGGTCAAGCCATCTGAATTTACAGAGCGGGTGTCGGCCTTGTTTGAAGAACTTGTGCCCAAATATTTCGCGGAAGAAGAAATGGCTGTTTTCACCGGCGGCGCTGACGTTGGCATGGCATTTTCCAAGCTGGCCTTTGACCATATGATCTTCACAGGCGCGACGAGCGTTGGCAAACATATCATGCGCGCCGCCGCCGACAATCTGGTGCCGGTCACGTTGGAACTTGGCGGCAAGTCGCCGACTATCGTGGGCCGCAGCGCGGATAAGAAAAAAGCGGGCGAGCGAATTGCGTTGGGCAAGATGATGAACGCAGGCCAAATCTGCCTCGCGCCTGACTATCTATTGGTGCCAAGCGATCAGGAGCATGATGTGATTGAAGCCGTTAAGGCCGGCGTCACCGCGCAATATCCTACATTGCTGCGCAATGACGATTACACATCCGTCGTGAATGGCCGCAATTATGAACGGTTGCAAAGCTATCTTGACGATGCGCGGGAAAAGGGTGCGGAGTTGATTGAGATTAACCCAGCCAATGAGGAATTTGCCACGTCGAACGGCAACAAAATGCCGTTGACCATCGTGCGCAATGTGACCGACGATATGAAAGTAATGCAGGAGGAGATATTTGGTCCTATCCTGCCTGTGATGACATATTCATCGGTGGATGAAGCCATTGATTATGTGAACGCGCACGACCGACCACTTGGCCTATATTATTTCGGATCGGACAAGGCCGAGGAGGAACGCGTGCTGACGCGGACTGTTTCTGGCGGTGTTACGGTGAACGATGTGGTCTTCCACAATGCGATGGAAGACCTGCCCTTTGGCGGCGTTGGGCCATCGGGCATGGGCAATTATCATGGTGCCGACGGGTTCAAGACGTTCAGCCATATGCGCGCGGTTTACCGCCAGACCGGCGTCGATGTCGCTGGCATGGGCGGGTTCAAGGCCCCTTATGGCAAGGCTACGCTCAAGACATTGGCAAAAGAGCTCAAAAAATAGGGGAACCGAAGAGATAAGGATGCACTTGCATCATGGCGGAGGCTCGGTTAGAGGGGCCTCCGCTTTATCGGGTTCGCTCGGCAAAGATGTGCCCCAGTGGTGGAATGGTAGACGCGCTGGATTCAAAATCCTGTTCCGAAAGGAGTGCCCGTTCGAGTCGGGCCTGGGGCACCACTTACTTTTCATGAGATTGCAGATTGCGGTTTTCCCAAATGGGAATCCAGCGTCATTGGTCTTGGCTGACCCTTAGAATTTAATCATAATCCGCCGCACAAGCGCAGGCGATATGGAATAAATCATCCGTAGAATCTTAACCATACCGACATTGGCCTCCGGGGCATTGGTCGCAATGGCATCAACGATTTGCGCCGCACATTGCTTGGCCGACATTTTATGGCCGTTGATCCGGCCACGCGTCATCGCGGTGTCTACAACCGGCGGCAGCGCCTCAATCACAACGACGTTGGTGTCGCGCAAATTGTGGCGCAGCGATTGCGTGAAACTGCGCAATCCCGCCTTAGTGGCGCAATAAACAGGGCCGCCAGCGCGTGGTGCAATGGCAAGGCCCGAGGTCACATTGACAATCACCGCCTCTTGCCGCTGCAATAAACCCGGCAGGAAATGACCGATCAGATGCAATGGTGCGTTGAGGTTTAGGAAAACGGCCTGATCCGTCAGCGCAAGGTCAAGCGGCTCACCGGGACCGAAATTCCCGCTCATTCCGGCATTATTGATCAGCATATCGAGGGGTCTGTCCGCCAAAGCAGCGGCAAGGGCCGCGCAGCCAGCGGCGGTGGAAAGGTCCGCTTGAATGGCCTCAAAACCTTCCATACGCGCAGATGCCAGCGCGTCTTCGCGGCGGCCGCAGACAATGACGCTTGCGCCTTTTGCCACCAACTGGCGCGCGATTTCCAAGCCAATGCCGTCACTGCCGCCCGTCACCAACGCGGTCTTGCCTGTGATTTTCATACTAAGGTTTTACACCCTTTCGCTGTGAACATCTGTCTTAGGTTGTGACCTGCAGTGCGGCAACATCACATGCTTTGTGTAGCCGCCAAGCGATCCAAGCGGAAATCAAGCAGGCGGCTGCAATCATGAACAAAGTGTCGGCAATGCTGACGCCGACGCTCACGAGCAGGCCGTAGATAAGGGCGCCAATGACCATCGCGCCGGAATTGATGATATTGTTGGCAGCAATGGTCCGTGCGGTTTGCGACTTTGCAACGGTGGTGGTCAAAAACGCATAAAGTGGAACCACGAACATGCCGCCGGCAATGGAGATGCCGAGCAAGTCAACAATCATCCGATCGCCCTTACCAAGCATCAAGAAACTTTTCCAATTCATCAACTCTGGTCCGACTGGGCCCCAATGGCTGACGCTCCACCACAGGTCGAGGACGAACAGCCCCATCACAATCACCGACGCTGGTGCATATTTTGCCGAGACCGTACCCTTTAGCAGGCGGTTGATAGCAATCGAACCAATGGCGATGCCCACCGAGAAAAACGCGGTGAACAAGGTTGCGACGGTGTTGTCGCCGCCGATGGCGTTCTTAACCATGGGTGGGAAGATCGATCCCAATACAGCGCCAATGCCCCAGAAAAAGCTGATCGCCATAATCGCCATGAACAGATGGGGGATGTGCATTGTGTCGCGCACTAGTTGCCAGCTGCTGCGGAAAATGTTCCAGTCCATTTTGGCTGTCGGCGCGTCACTTTCGGGCGGGGCCTCTGGAACAGACTGGGCGGTCACCCGTCCGATGACGGCAACGATGATGATGCAGACGCCAGCAACTTCGCCGGGGATGATGCCGCCTGCGATTGTGCCGCCCAATATGGCCAAATAGGTTCCAGCCTCCACAAGGCCAGTGCCGCCCAGCACCTCATCTTTTTCCAGATGTTGCGGCAGAATCGCATATTTGATTGGGCCAAAAAATGTAGAATGCACCCCCATCGCGAACAAAGCGGCGAGCATCAGCGGAATATTCTGCGAATAGATTCCCGCTGCGCCAAATAGCATGATGAATATCTCGGCCGTTTTGACCATGCGGATGACTTTGGTTTTTTCAATCGTGTCCGCCAATTGCCCCGCAAGCGCGGAAAACAGGAAAAACGGCAAGATGAACAGCGCGCCTGCAATGGCGTTGAAATTGGCTTCCTGCGTCGGGTCGGAATAAATTTCATAGGTGACCAAGATCACCATCGCCATTTTGTAGAAATTATCGTTGAAAGCGTTGAGAAACTGGGTGACGAAAAGCGGCAGAAAGCGGCGCTTGTTCATCAAAGACATTGTCGTGGCCATAAATTTACCGGTTTCCCATGCGGAGGATGCCCCATGCCTTAGCTTGCGGTGGGAAGCATGGCAAAGCGGATTTCGGTTCGCGGTTAAATTGTCAGGTGATTTTACCTACGCAGCACGCTATCGGTGCATCATGCTCAGCCTGCCCAATCTTCTAACTCTGTCGCGAATCTTCGCTGTACCCATTTTGGTGTTCCTTTTGTGGCCGGGGACCAAGCCCATAAGCGTGCAACCGATGCCGCTCGATTATGCCTTAGCATTTGTGTTGTATTGCCTGATGGGCATCACCGATTATTTCGACGGTTTTCTGGCGCGCGCGCAAGGGACAGTGTCCAAATTGGGCGTTTTTCTTGACCCCATTGCGGACAAAATCATGATTGCGGCTGTCATCCTAATGCTGGTGTTCACCCGCGATGTGGAGGGGTGGCATGTGATTGCCGCGCTGATCATCTTGCTGCGTGAAATGATTGTGTCGGGCTTGCGCGAATTTCTTGCTGGGCTTCAGATTTCGGTGCCCGTGTCCAAACTTGCCAAATGGAAAACGACATTTCAATTGGTGTCGCTTGGCGGCGTCATTTTGGCGGGTGCGTTGCCGGACTGGATTTTGCTGAAGCAACTGGCGTTGCTGTTGTTATGGATCGCTGCAGTGCTGACGATGATTACCGGCTGGGATTATCTGCGTGTCGGCATAAAGCATATGGATTGACGCCATGAAATTGGTGTATTTTGCGCGTGTGCGCGAAGCGATTGGACTGTCATCCGAAGAATGCGATGTGCCGCCGGATGCCCGCAGTGTTGGCGATCTTGTGGCTTGGATTTCCGCGCGTTCCGATGAACATGCCCGCGCATTACATGACCTTTCACGCCTGCGTTTCGCATTGGACCAAGAAATGGTTGCAGACGATGCTCTGCTGGGTGCGGCAAAGGAACTGGCGATCTTTCCTCCGGTCACCGGCGGATGAAAATAGCGCGGATTAGCCACGCGGCGATTCAGCCCGATGAGGGGTTGGCTGCCCTGGCGGGTCTTGGCGGCGGTGCGGTGTCGAGTTTCACGGGTATCGCGCGCGATGATGGCGGGGTAACCGCGATTGAATTGGAGCATTATCCCGGCATGACCGAGGCAAGTCTCCATCGCCTCATAGAAGCCGCCACAGCGCGATGGTCGTTGCTGGGTGCCGTCATCACCCACCGCGTCGGAATTGTCCCTGTGGGCGCGCCTGTGGTCGTTGTCGGGGCCGCTTCGCTGCACAGGGCGGAGGCATTGGCGGCAACGGCGTTCCTCATTGACCGGTTGAAGACCGAAGCGCCATTTTGGAAGCGCGAGCATTATGCCGATGGCACTGCAAAATGGGTCGACGCCAAAGCGAGCGATGACGCCCGCGCCGAACGCTGGGCATAATTATGCGGCGTGCAAGCCGCGCAGGGCGTCCGCCAGCAGTTCAAACTCCTCACGCCGCGGGCTGTTTGTGCGCCAAACAAGCGCAATCTCGCGGGACGCATATTCTGCGTTTAACGGGCGGGCTTGCACATCGGTGCCGTTTAACAATCCCGCGTTAACGGCCATTTCGGGGATGATCGTAATGCCAAGGCCATTATCGACCATTTGCACCAAAGTATGCAGCGACGTCCCCAGCATCGTGGCAAAGGCGCGCATTTCGGGGCGGTTGCAGGCCGCAAGAGCATGGTCTTTCAGGCAATGGCCATCGACCAGCAAAAGCAGGCGGCTTTCATCGATGAGTTCGGGCTTGATGCTTTCGGGCGGGTCGCGCGGGTCATCTTTGGGAAACGCCACAAACAAGCGGTCATTAAACAAAGTCGCTTTTTCAATATCGCCAGCGGCAAAAGGCAGCGCCAGCAATACACAATCGACCTGTCCATGATGCAAGGCGTCAATTGCGGCGGCGCTGGCTTCTTCGCGCAAATATAATTTCAGGTCGGGATATTGTTTGCGCAATGCGGGCAATAATTTGGGCAGCAAAAACGGCGCGATCGTCGGAATGACACTCATCCGCAGGTCGTCTGCCAATGGTGTGCCTGCCGAACGCGCCATTTCTGCGAGTTCCTCGGCTTCGCGCAATATGCGGTGGGCCTTGGCCACCATCTTGTTGCCCAGCGGCGTGAAGCGGACAACGCGGCGCGTGCGTTCGACCAACATAAGGCCAAGCAGCGATTCCAGCTCGCGAATCCCCGCTGAGAGCGTCGATTGCGTGACGAAAGTGGCCTCTGCGGCCTTTCCAAAATGGCCATGCTCTTGCAATGCAACCAGATATTGCAGCTGCTTTAGCGTAGGAAGATATGTGCTCATAAATCGGCCCCATTAATCAATAGGGCACTTATAATCGTTTTTACCAATTTTTATATACATAAATATGGGCAAACTGCATCCTTTGCTGGAAAAACCCACCCGAACGTCTTAGCTTAGATACAATCAACGGGTCCGGCAAAGGCCAGAAGTGTCATTATGTTTATTTCTAATCTCATCGATTATCTCGACTCGATCAAAGAACGCGACCCGGCGCCGCGTTCACGGTGGGAGATATTATTATATCCCGGCGTATGGGCCGTGGGCTATCACCGCATCGCGCATTGGTTGTTTTTGGGTCAGATGTTTTTTCTGGCGCGGCTGGTCAATCATTTTGCGCGTTTCCTGACGGGTATAGATATTCACCCTGGCGCGAAAATTGGCAGCAATTTTTTCCTGGACCATGGCTTTAGCGTGATTGGCGAAACGGCGGAGATCGGTGACAATGTCACCATGTATCAAAATGTCACGCTTGGCGGCACCAATCCGACGACGGGAATTGGCGGCAAGCGGCATCCAACGATATTGGATAATGTCATCATCGGTTCGGGCGCGCAGATATTGGGGCCGATCACGATTGGCGAACGTGCGCGCATTGGGGCGGCTGCGGTTGTGACCGACGATGTGCCCGCCGGCGCGACCATGGTTGGCCAAAAAGCGCGTTCGACTTTGGTAAAGGCCGAAACCTATGCGCGGGATTTCATGCCATATGGTACGCCCTGCCGCGAACTGTTCGATCCTGCGACCCAAAGCCTTGAGATCATGCAATGTGAGATTGAAAGCTTGCGCAAGAAAGTGGCCGAGTTGATGGCACAGCGCGATGCCGCCTCCAATGTGACGCCTGCCAAGCCGCGTTCAACCAAGGGACGCAAGGTCAGTTGAGCGCCGTCATCACGCCCTTTCCTGGGGTTAGCCGCCACAATCAGGTCGGCTTTGAAAAAAATGAGCTGACGCAGATACTGAACCTTTATGGCCGGATGGTCGCGGCGGGAAACTGGCGAGATTATGCCATTGATTTGGGCCGCGACGCCGCTGTGTTCAGCATGTTCCGCCGCGCGACCGAGCGCCCTGAATATCGCATTGAAAAACGCCCCGCCTTGCGCAACCGCCAAGGCATGTGGGCCTTGGTCGGCGAAGGCGGCGCGATTCTGAAACGCGGCCATGACTTGGGGCCGGTGCTGGCACCTGTCGAACGCAAGTTGATGAAACTGGTCGACGCATAAAAAAACCCGGCCAAAGACCGGGCTTTTTAAAATAGCATTGGGATAACTTAGCCGAGGGCTTGCAACGCCTTCATGACGGCGATGGATTGTTCGCCACCCGATTGCGGCACAGTCTCGCCAGTGCGGTCAATAATCTTGTCCCATGCTGCGGCGAAACCTTCGACATTGCGGTCTTCCTGACGCAACGCAACGCCCGGGGTCATGGTAACATAAGCGGCGTGATAGCCACCGCCGCCAGCGCCGATGATCATGTTGGTCGGCGCATCTTCGCTCACCAGATAGAGAGCGGCTGGAACGACATTTTCCGGTGTGAATTGTTCAAACAGACCTTCTGGGAAAATGTCTTCGGTCATGCGCGTGCCAGCGACGGGCGCGAGCGAGTTGACGCGGACATTATATTTCGCGCCTTCCAAATGTAGGGTCTTAGTAAAGCCAGCAAGGCCAAGCTTTGCCGCGCCATAATTTGCCTGACCGAAATTGCCGTACAGACCAGTCGACGACGTGGTCATCAAGATACGGCCATAAGCTTGATCACGCATCGTATCCCACACCGCCTTGGTGCAGTTGGCCGAACCCATGACATGGACCTGAAGCACCAAGTTAAAATCGGGCATGTCCATCTTGGCAAAGCTTTTGTCACGCAAGATACCAGCATTGTTGATCAATATGTGGACGCCGCCAAACGCCTCTTTCGCCTTAGCGACCATTTCGACCATTTGGTCATATTCGGTAACGCTGCCGCCATTTGCCATCGCTTCGCCGCCAGCGGCTTTGATTTGCTCAACAACTTGCGCTGCTGCATCAGAAGTACCCGTACCGTCGCGCGCGCCGCCCAGATCATTGACCACCACTTTGGCACCGCGCTTGGCGAGTTCAAGGGCATAAGCCTTGCCCAAACCGCCGCCTGCACCCGTCACAATTGCAACCTTGTCTTTAAAACTGATGGTCATAGTCTATCTCCAATATGCACAACGGACAAAGCCGCCAAATCGCCCTAAGCCTTGGCATGACAGCCCGGTTGACGCAAGCGTAAAGCAATAGATTTCGACTGTCATAAAACGGCAATGTAAGCGTCACAGCGGCGACATATATTTGTTGTTTAGGCGTCATCAAACAATATAGGATTGCACAGTGACCGCGAAAAAATGGCTTTACGGAACAGCTTTGTTCACAATAACAACCGCCGCTTTGCCTGCTTATGCGCAGGAAAACGGCTCGGAGGTGGATGCCCTTCGCGCTGAAGTCGCCACCTTGAAGGAACAGCTCGCCGCCATTTCGGCAAAGATAAATGCCGTCGAAAAAAAGACCACGACTGAGGTGAAATGGAAGGGTGCGCCAGAGTTCAACGGTGCGGATGGCTGGAGCTTTAAGCCGCGGGGACGGATTCATTATGACGCCGGCTATGTAAGCATTCCAGGCGACTATGCCGCCAATCGCAATCTCGGTTTCAACAGCAGAGTGCGCCGCGTGCGCCTCGGGGCCGAAGGGACCATGCCGGGCGGCTTTGGCTATAAGGTCGAAGGTGATTTCGCGAACGGCAATGTGGGCTTTGGCGACGCCTTTTTAAGTTATAATCCCAAAAACGCCCCAATTAACGTTCGGATTGGGAATTTTGAAACTCTGAACGGGCTGGAGCAAATCGCAAGCTCCAACAATAACAGCTTTACCGAACGCGCCGCATTTAACGATGCCTTTTTGAACAGCCGTAGGCTGGGCGGTGCGATCGGGTGGTATAATGAAGATAATGCCATTCGTGCGGAGGTAGGATTGTTTGCCGCACACAGCATCGACAGTTCATTCGACAATGAAGGTTGGATTGGTGCTGGACGGCTTGTCTATGCGCCCAAAGCTCTCGGTGGGCAGTTGCATTTTGGTGCAACGGTCCAACAACGCGAATTTGCATCCAACAATAACGCGACGACTTCGGTTTCCGTCAACGCCCCATCGACAAACCAGCTGGCCCGCTATCGCGCACGTCCAAATACGCAGTTAACCGACGTCCGTTTTGTTGACACGGGCAGTTTTGCCGCCAAGAGCGACCGCATCGTCGGGCTTGAACTGGCGGCTATATTCCCCGGTTTCTATTTCGCCGGCGAAGGTCAGTGGACGAAAGTAAACGCCTATCGTGCGGGTGACATCGCAACCGGCTTGGACAGTTTCTCCGGTGGGAATAATGCTGTTACGCCAGCGGGCGATCCAAGCTTTTTCGGGATGTACGCCGAAGCAGGATATTTCCTGACAGGCGAGACCCGTGGATATAAGGATGGTGCGTGGAGCCGGACGAGGGTTCTTAAACCTATCGACAAAAAAGGTTTGGGCGCTTTTCAAATCGCCGGACGCTTCGAATATCTTGACCTCGACAGCGATGCGCTGAAAAATGGTGCGACGAATAATTTTGCGACCGGAACCAGCAGCCTGGTTTCGCTCAACACACGGCTCGGGCGCGGGGGCAGACAGTCCAGCTATTTATTCGGCGTGAACTGGTATCCTATCGACTATGTTCGGTTCATGCTCAATTATGGACGTGTGCAGGTCAAAGGCGGTCCAATGGCAGCCATCGTCGATCCGCTCTCGACAGTGCCGGTGGATAAGCGCGGTTATTCGGTCGATGTTGTGGCAGCACGGATGCAGTTGGACTTTTAAACCGCGTCTTGATCGAGCGAATAGCCTGCTGAACGCACGGTCCGGATGATGTCGCTGTCAAAGCCCTCGTTCAAGGCCTTGCGCAAACGGCGGATATGCACGTCAACCGTTCGGATTTCGATGTCGCTGTCATGACCCCATACGCTGTCGAGCAAGCGTTCGCGGGAAAACACATGGCCTGGATATTCGAGGAAATGTTTCAGCAACCGATATTCGGTCGGTCCCAAAGGCACCTGTTTCCCGCCGCGTTTCACCTTATGCGCAACCGTGTCCATTTCAACATCGCCAAAGCGCAAGGCTTCGCCAGCCAAGGCTGGACGGACGCGACGCAACACTGCCTTGGCGCGGGCAACGAGCTCGCGTGGTGAAAACGGCTTTGTGACATAATCATCAGCACCGATTTCTAGCCCGCGGATACGGTCATCTTCTTCACCGCGCGCGGTCAGCATGATGATGGGTACATTGGCGGTGTTGTCCGACTTGCGCAATTGGCGGCATACTTCGATGCCGGACAAATTCTCCAGCATCCAATCGAGCAATACCAGATCAGGCGTGCGCTCCTTGGCCATCAACAGCGCCTCTTCACCGTCGCCGGTGTGTTGGACGTCGAATTCCTCACGCTCAAAATGCCAGCGGACCAGTTCGGCAAGCGCACTGTCGTCTTCAACCAATAGCAATTGCGCCTTGGGCATATGTCTCTCCGCTTTAAGCGTCAGGCAGGTTTTCACCCGTTTCAGTGAAGTAAATCATTTGGGCGACAGTTGTTGTGTGATCGCCAATACGTTCGAGATTCTTGGCCGTGAAAAGCAAATGCGCAACCTCCGTCGCGTTCTGCGGATTTTTCGCCACATAAGCGACGAAGTCTACGAACAAATCCTTGTTAAGCTGATCCACCACATCATCGCGCACGGTAACCGCCCGGGCCAGATCAACGTCCCGCTTTACATAGGCATCCATGGCGGTGCGGATCATTTCGACGACAATGGCGCCCATACGGCCCAATTGTTCTTTCGCGGATGCGTGTATCCGGCCTTCCATCTTCGGCACGCGCTTGGCGATATTTTTGGCATAATCGCCAATACGTTCGATCACGGCCGACATTTTAAGTGCCGCAATCAGTTCGCGCAAATCGTCCGCCATCGGGGCGCGTAAGGCGATCGTGCGAACAACTAGCCGCTCTACTTCGGTTTCCAGGCTATCAATGATTTTGTCGTCGGCGCGGATAGTGGCAGCGGCTTCGACGTCATGCTCTTGCAACGCCCTCATCGCTCCGACAACAGCGGTTTCCGCCCGCGCGCCCATTTCCGCAATGAGCCCACGGATCTCGTCCATATCGTCGTCAAACGCAGTGATAGTGTGCCTTGTGCCAGTGCTCATGTCGCAATCTTCCTAACCGTAACGGCCTGTAATATAATCTTTGGTGCGGTCTTCGCGTGGATTGGTAAATATGTCCGATGTTTCGCCAAATTCAATCAAATGGCCCAAATGGAAAAAGGCAGTGCGTTGCGAAACGCGCGCGGCCTGCTGCATATTGTGGGTCACGATGATGATAGCATATTTTCCGCGCAGGTCGTGAATTAACTCCTCAATCCGTGCCGTGGCGATGGGGTCAAGCGCGGAGCAAGGTTCATCCATCAATATGACTTCAGGGTCCACCGCAATGGCGCGGGCAATGCACAGACGTTGCTGCTGACCACCGGAAAGCGCCGTTCCGCTTTCGCTCAGGCGGTCCTTGACCTCCGCCCATAATCCAGCGCGGGTGAGTGACGTCTCGACGATTTGATCCATCTCGGCCTTGCCGCTGGCGAGACCGTGGATGCGGGGGCCATAAGCAACATTGTCGTAAATCGATTTTGGGAATGGATTTGGCTTTTGAAACACCATTCCGACGCGCGCGCGCAATTGTACGACATCCATACCAGATGCATAAATGTCTTCCCCGTCGAGCAGTATCTGGCCTTCCACGCGGGCCCCTGCGACGGTGTCGTTCATACGGTTCAAGGACCGCAGGAATGTGGACTTGCCGCAACCCGACGGACCGATAAATGCCGTCACATTCTCCCTATCAACGTCGATCGAAACGTCGTTAATGGCTTGCTTGTCGCCATAATATACATTCACATTGCGTGTGGATATTTTGGCTATTCCCGGGGTTACGCCCACATTGAAGTCCTTTGTTTTCATAGGTCACCAACGCGTTTCAAAACGGTTGCGAAGATAGATGGCAAGGGCGTTCATGCCCAATAAGAATATCAGTAGCACAATGATTGCGGCACTGGTTTTTTCAACAAAGCCCTGATTGACCTCGTCCGACCAAAGATAGATTTGCACGGGCAAGGCGGTTGTCGCGTCGGTGAAACCTTCGGGCGCGGCGGGGATGAAGGCACGCATACCAATCATCAGCAACGGCGCAGTTTCACCCAAGGCGCGGGCCATGCCGATAATAGTACCGGTGAGTATGCCCGGAAGCGCAAGCGGGAGCACATGGTAGAACACGACTTGCACAGGCGAGGCCCCAATGCCCAACGCCGCTTCACGGATGGACGGCGGAACGGATTTGACCGCATTGCGGCCCGCAATAACAATGACCGGCATCGTCATCAAAGCGAGTGTCAAGCCGCCGACCAACGCAGACGACCGCGGCATACCGAACAGGGTCAGGAAAACCGCCAGACCCAACAGACCAAAGATAATGGAGGGCACGGCCGCCAAATTGTTGATCGACACTTCAATCATGTCGGTCAGTTTGTTCTTGGTCGCATATTCCTCAAGATATAACGCGGCCAGCACGCCGACTGGGAAAGCGAGCATCAGGGTAATCGCCATGGTCATCAGCGATCCCTTGAACGCGGCCCAGATGCCAACCGCCGAGGGATCAGTGGCGTCTGCACCTGTCAGGAATGTCCAGTTGAAACCAGTGCGCAAAGCCTCCTTTTGCGCCAGGCTGGCCACGGTCTTTTCCGCCATAGGTTCGCCGCTGCGTTTGAATGCCACATCCAATCGCGAGTCCACGGGCAACCAAAGTTGCTGCTTGCCCGTGACCAAAGCGGGATTATCAATCAGCATCTGCCGCACATTGCCCGCAGCGCCAGTGGTCAAAAGACCCTCGCTGATCTCGCCATATTGCTGACTGATGGCAAGTTCAACGATGCCGGGAATATCCATAGAATTGAGCGCGGCATCTGCATCAGGGCCACTGATTGCAGCAGCGGTTGTGCCGGACGTTAACGCCGGAAAATCAAAATCGACCGCAATTTCGGTGCGCTGAAAACCACGCAAACCTTGGCCCAGCATGGTGAAAAGCAAAAAGGCGAGGAACACAGTCGACAAGGCAACGGCCAGAAAGCCCATTGCCTTAAAACGACGCTCAGCCGCATAGCGCCGCGCAATGCGCTTTTGCATGATTTGGCCGTTCCAGTCGGTGGGCGTCGGATCCATGATGGCGTTACTCATATGCTTCCCGATATTTTTTCACGACGCGCAAAGCGACATAATTGAGGAAGAATGTCGTCACAAACAACGCTAGCCCCAAGGCGAACGCCGCTAATGTGTGCGGGCTTCCAAAATCCTGGTCACCGGTCAAAAGCGCGACAATTTGAACGGTCACGGTGGTGATGGTTGCAAACGGGTTGGCGGTGAGGTTGGCCGTATAACCCGCCGCCATCACCACGATCATGGTTTCGCCAATCGCGCGGCTAACGGCAAGCAAGATGCCGCCGACAACGCCGGGCAGGGCAGCAGGTAACAATACCTGTTTGATGGTTTCGCTCTTGGTGGCGCCCATAGCAAGGCTGCCGTCGCGCATGGCGCTGGGTACCGCGGCGATGCTGTCATCAGACATGGACGACACCAAAGGAATAATCATGACGCCCATAACGATGCCAGCGGCCAAGGCATTGTCGGAGGCCGGGTTACTGACGCCAATCATGACGGCAAAGTCACGCACCGCAGGGGCCACCGTTAATGCGGCAAAATAGCCATATACCACAGTTGGCACACCGGCGAGAATTTCGAGGATAGGCTTCATCCATTTACGGACATTAGCGGACGCATATTGCGTCAAGAAAATCGCGCTCATCAAACCCAATGGAATGGCGACAATCATCGCAATGATCGCGCCGATGAAAATCGTGCCCCAGAATAACGGAATCGCGCCATAACCATTGTCTGCCCCGGGCGTCACAACCGATTTTGGGTTCCATTCCGTACCAAACAGAAATTCAAAGGGCGACACCATCGAGAAGAAACGCCATGATTCAAAAATCAACGAGGCAAAAATTCCCAGTGTCGTCAGAATTGCAATCAATGATGCGACCAGCAACCCGAACATGACAACGCGTTCGACCTTGCTGCGGGCGCGAAAATCAGGCTTTATGCGGGTGAATGCATATGCGCCGCCGGCGAAGAGCAGCAACAATGTCGCGGCAACGCCAATCCATTTATAATAAGACAATGCGCTTTTGTATAAAGGGACGAGCTTTTCACTCCCACCCTGAAACGCAGCGGTTTGGAAACCTTGTGCAATCGCCCGCGCTTCTGACAAGATCGCGGCGCGCGCAAATCCTTCTTGTGGCAGGTCAGCCGCCGCAGGGGCCGACAGCACCATATTGGTGACTAATGACGGGGAAATCGACTGCCAGATGAACATGAAAACAAGTGCAGGCGCGATCGCGCAGATGGCGACAAACCAGCCGTGATAATAAGGCAGGCTGTTTACGGTGCCCCGCGGACCATTTTTTGCACTGCGCACAAACGCAGCAGCCCGTGCACGCCCAGCGATCCAACCAACGAGGCCGAGACCAAGGACAAGGAAGAGCAATGCCGTTCCAGTCATAAACTTAACCATGCTCCCTTGGACCAGATGATCCGAAACCCGTCATATACAGTGCCCAGAAATAGCATAGGCTTGGATCAAACAGAGATTCGATCCAAGCCCATAGACGCCAACTTTGTTACACTTTTATTTCAAATCAGCACCCGTCATTGCGGTCAGGCCGTTCGTCACGTCGCTGGCTGTCTTATGGTCAGCATCGCTTGACGCAATCATGCCCAATTTTGTGAGATAACCGCCGACGACACCGCCCTTTAGGAATTCGAGGACGAAATCTTTAATGCCGGGAATTTTATCGACATGCGCTTTCTTTACATAAATAAACATCTTGCGCGCGCCGGGGTAGCTGCCATCTGAAATCGTGGCGATGGTTGGGTTCACGCCGTTCATTGTGATGCCATGCACCTTCGATGCATTTTCTTCCATATAGCTATAGCCGAAGATACCGACCATGTTCGGGTTGGAGCTAAGCTTCTGGACGATCAGATTGTCGTTTTCACCCTGTTCCTTGAACGCGCCATCAGTACGCACTTCGGTGCATATTGCCTTGTATTTGTCTTCGTCGCTGTCTTTCAACGCCTTGGTCGCAGCATCTGTTTTGCAGCCTGTCTCCATGATGAGTTCATGGAATGAATCACGCGTGCCAGAGGTCGTTGGCGGGCCATAGACCGAAATAGGCAATTTGGGCAGCGACGGGTTTACGTCGGACCAAAGCTTGGCGGTCTGTGGCTTGCCAAATGGGTTGGCAGCAAGGGCCTTGTAAACATCGGCGGTGGACAAGGCGAACTTCACGCCCTTGTTCGACTGCGCAAGCGCCAGCCCGTCAATGCCAACCTGAACTTCGATAATGTCCTTCACGCCATTTTTCTGGCAGTTGTCGAACTCGCTTTTTTTCATGCGACGCGAAGCATTCACGATATCGGGCGTATCTGCGCCGACACCCTTGCAGAACTGCTCAATTCCGCCGCCGGTACCGGTCGATTCAAGAACGGGCGATTTGCGCGATGGGTCTGCCTTTGCAAATGCCTCTGATGCGGCCTTTGCAAATGGGAATACGGTCGATGAACCCACAATCCGGATTTCCTGACGCGATCCGCCCGCAGCGCCCCCGGTGCTGGCTTGGTCATTACAGGCCGAAAGCGCGAGAGCACTGATGGCGATGAGCGAAACTTTTTTCAACATATTGGCTGTCCCCATATTGGATTTGGCGCAGTTCGAACCGCACTCAAAATCTTCCTAGACGATCGAGATGGCTGATAGATGACTCTTGTGTTACATTATTATGACGGTCCGGTAGGTACCACGGGCAGCAATACCGACACCGTCGTGCCCTTACCGACGGAGCTGCGAATTTCCAGATGGCCGCGATGCCGATCAACAATATGTTTGACGAGGCTTAAGCCTAAGCCAGTTCCGCCGATTAAGCGGCTTCTCCCCGAATCTACACGATAAAAACGTTCAGTCAGGCGCGGCAAATGTTCAGGGGCAATGCCGTCTCCTACGTCTACCACAGTGAAATGAATCATTGCGCCAGATCGCGAACGCAACAGTGAGACGGTTACGGGCGTGCCAGCGCGGCCATATTTTAGCGCATTGTTCAAAATGTTGCTCGCCAACTGCCGCAATTGTCCGGCGTCTCCCATAACAGGCGGCATGTCTGTCGTGACATCAACCACAATATCTGTGCCACGGTCCTTTTGGCTGTTACGCAACTGATCAACGGTTTCCATGACGATGTCGGAAAAATCGACTGGCGTTTGCGGGGGGTCGTATTTTTCGGCCTCAATCCGGCTCAGCGACATTAGGTCGCGGACAAGCGCCTGCATCCGGTCGGTTTCCGTTGCCATGATGCCCAGAAACCGGCTGCGCGTGACTGCGTCATCCCCGGCGGCAGGATCATCGAGTGTTTCGATGAAACCTTTGATCGCGGCCAGCGGTGTCAACAATTCGTGGCTGGCATTGGCGACAAAATCGACCCGCATTTTTTCCGCAGCCTGTGTTCCGCTGCGATCGGCCAGATGCACGATTTTCTGCGATGGCCCCATGGTTTGGATCCGCATGTCCCATAATTGGTTTTTCTGGCCAATGCCTGCGAGCCGAATCGGGTTTCCGCTGTGCTGCGCATCTGGGTCTGTCAGCCGTTCAATCGCGCCAGCGTGCCGGAACGCCATGCGCACATTTTGGCCAATAATATTTGCGCCAAGCAAACGTAGCGCCACTTGGTTGGCGGCGATTACGCGGGCATTTTCTACCATCAATATGGCATCGGCGGACGAATCGATAAATGCCTGCAACTGTGGATGCGAACTGATCGCCAAAACTTCTGTCTCTGGTGGCGTCGGCTTAATGGTCTCTTGTGGAGCATCTTCGCGATCATGCGGATCAGCGGCAATGAACAATGCGACCAACAGGGATACGAAAATGACAAGCACGCGCTCGGCGGCGCCCTGCATTTGGCCGGCGAATATGGCCCCGACAAATGCCAAGGCAAATGCAAATATGATGCGGGGAGACAACCAACTGTTCACTTTTTACCCTGCTGCCATGCCTGTAAGATCGCCACACATATAGACGCAGCGATTTGGTGCAAGCAACGGCGAAGAGAAAATCGGTTCGACGTCCTTTGCGCTAATGTGACGCCATGCCTCTGAGGCAATCGAGCAGTTCGCCAAAATGGTCAATGATTGCGTCTGCCCCCATATCTTCGACCGGCCCATGCAAAAATCCGAAACTGACGGCCACACTCGGGACGTTGGCATTCTTCGCCGCCATCACATCGTAAGTGGAATCGCCGATATAAGCCGCCCGCCCGCCGCCGCAGCGTTTGATCATTTCAAAGATGGGTGCGCCCGAAGGTTTGGCATTTTCCTTACCTAAAGTATCGGCGCCCAAGATGCACCCCATGCGGTGCGCCAAGTTCAGGTCGGTCAGCAATTTGAGGGCGAGGCTCTCAAATTTGTTGGTCACGACTGCGTAACGCACACCCATATCGTCAAGCGCATCCAGCAGCGCCAACGCGCCATCAAAAGGTCGGCTGTGCACGCAGACATTGGCTTCATAATAAGCAAGCATCTGGCGATAGAGCGGTTTGAAATCATTGTCGGGAATACCGCCTGTTGCCTCAAGCCCTTGATGCAGCATGAGCTTTGCGCCGCCGCCGATATATTGCTTGACTGTTTCTGGCGAGAGCAGCGGCCTGCCTACGCTGTCCAACACATGATTGACCGCAGCCGTCAGATCGCCGCTGGTGTCCACCAAAGTGCCGTCAAGGTCAAAGCCAATGATGTCGAATGGAAATTTCAAGCTAAGCTCCCCAATTCTGTGTTTGTATTGCGCGTCGTTGATGCGCGTTGTTCGTATTGGCGTCTCGACTGCGCTCGACACAAACGGAAAATTTCATATGTCCTTGGCGGCAAGTTCTGGAAACTGCAACAATTTGCTGGCATAACAATATTTATGACTGAATTAGCCGCCATCATTCTCGCCGCGGGCAAGGGCACGCGCATGAAATCCGACCTGCACAAGGTGCTGCACCCGATTGCCGCTCGGCCAATGCTGATGCATTTAATGGCATCGGTCGATGCCTTAAACCCGACCAAGAAGGTTGTGGTGGTCGGCAGCGGTAAGGAACAATTGGAGGCCGCTCTGGCGGGCTCGGCACAGCTTGCGGTGCAAGAACCCCAATTTGGCACTGGCCATGCCGTGCAGCAGGCGCAAGGCGCTCTGGCGGGGTTTGATGGTGATGTCCTCATTCTTTATGGCGACGTGCCCTTTGTGCCGACCGCTACGATGCAGGCGATGGTCGAACGGTTGAACGCCGCTGATATGCCGGCGGTGGTCGTGTTGGCGTTCGAACCAGAAGATCCAACCGGCTATGGCCGCGTAATCGTCGAAGATGGCCGCATCATCAAAATGGTCGAGCAAAAAGACGCAACCGAGGCGGAAAAAGCGGTAAAGCTGTCCAATTCTGGCCTGATGGCGGTGAAAGCGCGCGACCTCTTCCCGCTGCTGAATCGCGTCACCGACGACAATGCGCAAAAGGAATATTATCTCACCGATATCGTCAACATCGCGCATGAAGATGGGCGGATTTGCGTGGTCGTCACCACCGAACCCTACAATGTCGCGGGCATCAACAGCCGCGCGCAATTGGCCGAGATGGAGCAAGCATGGCAGCAGCGCCGCCGGGCGCAAGCCATGGATGATGGCGCAACTTTAATTGCGCCGGAAACGGTCTGGTTTGCGTGGGATACGCAGCTTGGCCGCGACGTCCTGATTGAACCTAATGTCTTTTTTGGCCCCGGTGTCAGCATAGCCGACAATGTAAAAATCCGCGCAAACAGCCATATTGAGGGCGCTATTATCGGTGAGGGTTGTGAAATAGGTCCCTTCGCAAGGCTCCGGCCCGGCACGGTGTTGGAAGAAAAAGCCAAGATCGGCAATTTCGTCGAAACCAAAAAGGCGCATCTGGGCAAGGGTGCTAAAGCCAACCATCTAACCTATCTGGGCGACGCGACGATTGGCGCAGGCGCGAACATCGGCGCTGGCACGATCACCTGCAATTATGATGGCTATTTTAAATATCAGACGGTGATTGGCGAAGGCGCGTTCATCGGCAGCAACAGCGCCCTCATCGCGCCCGTCAAAATCGGCCGCGATGCGATTGTGGCCGCGGGCAGCGCGGTATCCCGCGATGTAGCCGACGGCGAACTCCGCATGGTCCGCGCCGAACAGTTGGTGAAACCCGGCTGGGCCGATCGTTTTCACGATGCGATGCGGAAGAAGAAGGCTGCCGATAAAAAAGCAAATGAGCAGAATTGACATGATATCATGATATGATATCACTATATCATCATGGCTAGATTCCTCGTAGATGTTCCGGCGGACGACGTTCGCAAGCTGGATGAAATCGCCAAGCGCGAGGGGAAGTCGCGCGCCGCTGTGTTGCGTGAGGCAGTGTCCAGTTATCTCGAAGAAAGTCGTAAAGAGGGCTTTGAGAAATATTTCGGTCTTTGGGAGCGGCACGGCTCGACTGTCGATGGCCTCGCATATGAACGGCAGTTGCGCGACGAGTGGCCGGACATCAGCAACGTTGCTCCGCCCAAAAAGAAACGCAGTGCTGCGTGAGCGAGCGTTTTTTCGACACTAATATTGTTATCGACATGCTGCACAATCGGCCAGCGGCATGGGCAGAGGTGCGCAACGTCGCCCGTGCCTGGATCAGTCGGATGACTTGGATTGAGGTGATGTCCGGTGTTCCTGACGATGCGGCAACCGAGACTGAAGAATTTTTGCGTCTTTTCGCAATGAGCGAGATCGACGAGGAAATTGCGCGACGTGCGGCGGCGCTTAGGCACCAGCGAAAGTCGTTGAAATCTCCTGATGCCGTTATCCTCGCTTCGGCGCAGGTGACAGGGCGCATACTCGTTACACGAAATACCAAGGATTTTCCGGCAGAGATGCCGGGCATAAGGGTCCCCTATAAAGCAGATTGGGAAACAAAATAAATGTGCGGCATTATCGGAATTGTTGGCAAATCGCCCGTCTCGGATCGGCTCGTCGATGGGCTGAAGCGGATGGAATATCGGGGCTATGACAGCGCCGGTGTCTGCACCGTGTTTGACGGCCAACTCGTCCGCCGCCGCGCAGAGGGCAAGCTCGCCAATCTCGTCAACGTGCTCAAGACCGACGATGCGGCTGGAAATATTGGCATAGCGCACACCCGTTGGGCCACACATGGCGCGCCGACGACGAGCAATGCGCATCCGCACGCAACGGACGAAGTGGCTTTGGTCCACAATGGTATCATCGAAAATTTCAAACAATTGCGTGACGAACTCACTGCGCGCGGGCGGACGTTTGAAAGCGAGACCGATACGGAGGTTGTGGCGCATCTGGTGTCCGAGCAGGTCGAGGCTGGGCATTTGCCCGCAGATGCGGTGAAGGCTGTGCTGCCGCGTCTGCGCGGTGCGTTTGCCCTTGCGATTGCGTTCCGGCAATTTCCTGATTTCTTGATCGGTGCGCGGCTCGGCAGCCCGCTGGTCGTCGGCTATGGCGATGGCGAGACTTATTTGGGTTCGGACGCACTTGCCCTTGCGCCACTGACGCAAAAAATCGCCTATCTGGAAGAAGGCGACTGGGTGATTGTGATGCGCGAAGGCGCGCAGATTTTCGATAAGGACAATAATCCGGTGGAGCGCGAAATCACCACCTCCGGCGTGTCTGCGGCGCAGATCGAAAAGGGCAATTACCGCCATTATATGCAGAAAGAGATTTTTGAGCAGCCGACCGTGGTTGCGCAAACACTCTCCAGCTACATTCGCCCGTTGGAGCAGACCGTTGCCCTGCCGCAGATGGATTTTGACCTGGCGGGCGTCAAACGCATTACCATCGTCGCCTGCGGCACATCTTATTACGCTGGCATGGTTGCCAAATATTGGTTCGAAACCTTCGCCCGTGTGCCCGTCGACATCGATGTCGCGTCCGAGTTTCGATATCGCGACCCCGTGTTGGAGGAAGGCGGCTTGGCGCTGTTTATATCCCAATCGGGTGAGACCGCAGACACGCTGGCGGCCTTGCGCCATTGCAAGGAAAATGGGCAGACAATCGCAGTGGTCGTCAACGTGCCGACATCCAGCATGGCGCGTGAGGCGGACCTATTGCTGCCCACACATGCTGGCCCCGAAATTGGTGTAGCTTCGACTAAGGCATTTACCTGCCAGCTTGCGGTGTTGGCTGCTCTGGCGGCGCATTTGGCATTGGTGAAAGGTAAGTTGAGCGCCGAGGAAGAACGCGAAATCGTGCGGCATTTGATCGAAGCGCCCGCTGCGTTGAACGCCGCTTTGGCCCATGATGATGACATTGCCGCGATGGCGCATTTAATCGCGCCTGCGCGCGACGTGCTCTACCTTGGCCGTGGCCCGGATTATCCATTGGCGATGGAAGGCGCGCTGAAGCTGAAAGAGATCAGCTATATTCATGCAGAGGGCTATGCCTCAGGCGAGATGAAGCATGGGCCAATCGCGTTAATCGACGAAGCCGTGCCCGTCATCGTCCTCGCGCCATCAGGCCCGCTATTCGAGAAAACCGTCAGCAACATGCAAGAGGTCCGCGCGCGCGGCGGCAAGGTCGTGCTGATTTCTGATGCGGCGGGCATAGCCGAAGCCGGAGAAGGCTGCCTCGCCACTATCGAAATGCCTACGGTCCACCCGCTGATTGCGCCATTGGTCTATGCTGTGCCTGTGCAATTGCTGGCATATCATGTCGCCTGCGCCAAAGGCACGGATGTGGACCAGCCGCGCAATTTAGCAAAGTCCGTTACAGTTGAGTGATTTTGCGCAAAAATCGCGCCGCAGACTTTTGCTGAGTAACAGGGTTGTTCATGGCTCCCGCGGCGTTATGAATGGGCTATGAGTATGCCCGCCAAAATGATCGTGATATTTATCCTATTGTGGTTGGCGGTACATTTGTTGCTCTATGGATATCTGCGGCGCCGGATCGCCGTTGCCAAGCGTGACAAGGACCCGGAGGCATAGCTTGATTTGCCATTTTGGCATCCCTATAGCGGGAGGGTAAAAACAAGCGGTCCCGTGGGGCCGCTTTTTAGCTTTTGGAATATGCTAAATATTTGGTCGGAAGGAAGAAAACCATGTCGATTACGCCTTTGATGCCCGTCTATCCGCGCTGTGGTTTTCGGCCGGTGCGCGGTGAAGGCGCTTGGCTGATTTCTGAAGACGGCAGCCGCGCGCTCGATTTCGCTGCGGGTATTGCGGTAAATTTGCTTGGCCATGGCCATCCGCATCTGACCAAGGCCATTCAGGATCAGGCTGCAACGCTGATCCACGTATCGAACCTTTACGGCAGCCCGCAAGGCGAAGCCTTCGCCCAAAGGCTGGTCGATACGACCTTTGCCGACACGGTGTTCTTTACCAATTCTGGCGCTGAGGCTGTTGAGTGCGCGATCAAGACTGCGCGCGCATATCATCAAAGCCAGGGCAGTGATCGTTTTGAGATCATCACCTTCAAAAACGCTTTTCACGGCCGGACGATGGCGACGATTTCGGCGAGCAATCAGGAGAAGATGCACAAGGGCTTCATGCCATTGCTTGAAGGCTTTAAATATGTCGACTTTGACGATTTGGAAGGCGCAAAGGCGGCAATCGGACCAAAAACCGCCGCGTTTCTGGTTGAACCCATTCAGGGCGAGGGCGGCGTTCGGCCTGCCTCAGATGCGTTCATCCAAGGCCTGCGAGCGTTGGCGGATGAACATGATATCATGCTAATCCTAGATGAAGTGCAATGCGGTGTGGCGCGTTCAGGCACGCTGTACGCTTATGAACAATATGGCATCATTCCCGACATCATGGCGACGGCCAAGGGCCTTGGCGGCGGTTTTCCGGTCGGCGCCTGTCTTGCCACCGAAGCGGCCGCGCGCGGCATGGTCGTTGGCACACATGGGTCGACTTATGGCGGGAACCCGTTTGCGATGGCCGCGTGTCAGGCGGTTTGGGATGTCGTCGCGAATGAGGAGTTTCTGGCGCAAGTGCGTTCAACAGGAGACAAATTGCGTTCAACGCTTGAGCAGTTTATCGGCAATTATCCAGATTTGTTTACTGGGGTACGCGGCAAGGGATTGATGCTTGGCGTGATGATGACACATGAAACGCGCGCCTTTGTGGCCCACTTGCGCGATAATCATGGGCTGTTGCTGGTGGCGGCGGGTGACAACACCTTCCGCGTGCTGCCGCCGCTGAACATCGGTGATGCCGAGATTCAGACTTTCATGGAAAAGCTGTCGGCGGGTGCCGCCAGCTATAAGATGCCACAAGCGGCATGACGCGCCATTTCCTAAACTTGAGCGACGCCGGCGGCGATGCAGTTGCAGCGATGCTGAACGACGCCATAAGTAGAAAAAATGCGCGGATCGGATGGCCAAAGGGCAAATCAGATGCCGACGCGCCACTTGCTGGGCACACGCTGGCAATGGTGTTTGAGAAAAATTCCACCCGCACGCGCACATCGTTTGAAATGGCGATGAAGCAATTGGGCGGTGATAGCATCTTCATGGCATCGGGCCAGATGCAGCTTGGCCGCGGCGAGACCATTGCAGACACCGCGCGCGTATTGTCGCGCTATGTCGACGCCATCATGATCCGGACCGATGATCATGCTAAGGTCGAGGAACTGGCACATCATGCGAGCGTGCCGGTCATCAACGGCCTGACGGATCTGTCGCATCCTTGCCAGATCGTGGCTGACCTGTTGACGGTTATGGAGCATGGAAAGGCGTTGCCGGGCCTTGAAATTGCATGGCTTGGTGATGGCAATAATGTGCTGAATTCGGTGGTTGAGGCAGCTGGGCTGTTCAAGTTTAATGTGCGTATTGCGGTCCCGGAAGGCTATGAAAGCGACAGCAATTTTATGGATGTTGCAAGGTCTGCTGGAGCCAACATCACGCTCACCCGCGATGCCGGCGAAGCGGTAGCGGGCGCCGATGTTGTTGTAACCGACACATGGGTATCCATGGGACAAGAGCATGCGCATAACAAGATGGCGGCGATGATGCCCTATCAGGTGAACGAACGTCTGATGGCTTTGGCCAAGGCAGATGCCAAATTCTTACATTGCCTGCCAGCGCATCGCGGTGAGGAAGTAACCGATGCCGTGATTGATGGGCCGCAGTCTCTCATCTGGGATGAAGCGGAAAACAGGCTGCATGCGCAAAAGTCGATATTATTGTGGTGCCTTGGAAAATCATGATGGCCGAGCAATCGGAAACATTGTCCAACCAGCCATTGCGTTTTTCCATACCGACGCGGGATGCGCGCGGACGGCTGGTGCGTCTGGACGATGTGCTGGGTGAGATTTTGGCGGCCCATGCTTACCCTCCGGTAATCGAGCGGACCTTGGCTGAAGCATTAGTTTTGACCGCCTTATTAGGAGCTTCGTTAAAGGAGCCGGGCAGCCAGCTCACGCTGCAAACGCAAACGGAAAAAGGCGCAATTCGGTTATTGGCCTGCGATTATAAGGATGGCGCATTGCGCGGCTATGCGCAGTTTGATGCCGCGACTGCCGCCACCCTACCGCAGGATTCGACGCTATTTGGCATCTTCGGACAGGGCTATCTCGCAATCACCTTCGACCGCATGAAACCGGCGAGCGAAGGCGGTGGCCGTTATCAGGGCATCGTGCCACTTGAAGGCGAGACGCTCGCCGATGCGGCGCAGAATTATTTCGTACAATCCGAACAAATCCCGACCTTCATTCGCGTTGCTGTGGACCATGTCGATGGCCGCTGTGTGGCGGGCGGTTTGCTGGTGCAGCACTTGCCCGAGGGGGAGGAAGGGCGCGAGCGGTTGCATGTGCGGCTCGACCATCCTGAGTGGGAGCATATCGAAGTCATGTCTTCGACCATCGCTGACGCCGAGCTTGCCGACCCGGCGCTTCCGCTTGAGGAAATCGTCTGGCGATTGTTCCATGAAGAAAAAGAAGTACGCATTGAGCAAGGCGATTGTCTGTCAAAGGGTTGCCGCTGTGACCCCGTGCACATCCGCGATGTCATTGCCAAATTTCCTGCCGTTGACCGCGCCGAAATGGCAGATGATGCCGGAGACATCGTCGTGGACTGCGAATTTTGCTCGCGCCGCTTTCCGATAAGCCTGGCCAGTTTTAACAATTGAGCCGCGGATCAACGACGGCAGCGTCGTTGATGGTTCATGAATTACATATCATGGTGCCAAAATTCACAAATGATGTTAGATAGTTGCTGAAAATTAGGTCGATTCGCTGTATAGAACTGGTTGGCGGATAGAAGCTTATGAACAATATTTTCCGTCTTTACGCTCTGCCCGGTGCGCTTTTGCTTTCGCTGCCGGCGGCGGCCGCAAAACCAGATGGCGATATGGCTCTGCTGGATTCACTCGACCGGGGATTGTGGCAATTACGACCAACGGGCGGGAGTGCGCCGACTGCCAAAATCTGCCTCGGTAAATCTGAAAGCCTGGCCCAAATCCAACATAGTGGCTTAGCCTGCGCCCAATATGTCGTGCGTGCCAGCGCAAATTCCCTGACGGTCAGTTACACCTGCGAAGGGCATGGTCAGGGGTTGACGATCATCCGTAAGGAAACAAACCGGATCATCCATATCCAATCGCAAGGCATTCGCAATAATGCGCCATTTTCGTTTTCAGCCGAGGGCCGCAAAATTGGTCCGTGCTGAAGGGTGATTTCAGAACGCAGCTATGCCGGTAATGGCGCGACCCAATATAAGCGCGTGCACGTCATGCGCGCCTTCATAGGTGTTGACTGTTTCTAGGTTCGCCATGTGGCGCATAACCTGATATTCCTCGCTAATGCCGTTGCCGCCATGCATGTCGCGCGCAGCACGGGCGATATCGAGCGCTTTACCGACATTGTTGCGCTTCACGATGGAAATCATATCGGGCGCAAGCTGGCCTTCGTCCATCAAGCGGCCAACGCGCAAGGATGCCTGCAGCCCCAAGGCAATATCCGTCATCATGTCGGCCAGCTTCTTTTGATATAATTGCGTGGCGGCGAGCGGTTTGCCAAATTGATGACGATCAAGGCCATATTGCCGCGCCGCGTGCATGCAGAATTCTGCTGCACCCAATGCGCCCCAACTGATGCCGTAGCGGGCGCGGTTGAGGCAGCCGAACGGGCCTTTTAATCCTTGCACATCGGGCAGCAGTGCGTCCTCGCCCACTTCGACATTGTCCATCATGATCATGCCGGTCGTCGATGCGCGTAACGACAGCTTGCCCTGAATTTTCGGCGCAGTGAGGCCCTTCATCCCCTTTTCAAGAACAAAGCCGCGAATGCCGCCGCCATGTGCTTCGGATTTTGCCCAGACGACAAAGACATCGGCAAAAGGTGCGTTGGAAATCCACGTTTTCGATCCGTTGATGACATAGCCGCCATCTACCTTCTTAGCGAAGGTGCGCATGCCCGCAGGGTCCGATCCCGCGTCAGGCTCGGTCAAGCCGAAGCAGCCAATCAGCGTGCCCGCAGCCAGCCCCGGTAGATATTTGCGCCTTTGTTCTTCCGATCCAAAAGCATAGATGGGGTGCATAACGAGCGACGACTGCACCGACGCCATTGAACGATAGCCTGAATCGACGCGCTCAATCTCGCGCGCGATTAGCCCGTAAGCGACATAAGACGCGCCAGCGCCGCCATATTCGGCTGGGATGGTCGCGCCCAGCAGGCCGGTTTGCCCCATTAACGGGAACAGTTCAGGCGCATCACATTCCGTCCGGTAGGCAGCGATCACGCGCGGCTGCAATTCGCTTTGCGCAAAAGCGTGGGCACTATCGCGGATCATGCGTTCGTCTTCGGTCAGCTGGTCCTCCAGACGAAAAGGGTCAGACCAATCGAATGCTGCCAACTCGGCCATTTTTGTCTCCATCGGGAAGGCCAACTGAATAGCGACCTGTGTCCTGTTTGCCTTTATAAGCGTGCGGTCAAGACAGCAACCCTTGCCATCAACTCTGCGTCTTGCCATGCGCTGTGGGAATGCAGAACAAAGACTGGGGATGATAATGGCATTAGCAGCCGAAACGAAAACGCTTCTCGAAACGCTGGGCTGCATCGTTGATGGCGGTGATCTTGCGGTGCACAGCCCCATTGACGGCAGTCGCATCGGGTCGGTGGTTGCCGCGACGGTCGACGACATCTATGCGGTTGTCGAAAAATCAAACGCTGCCTTTCTGAAGTGGCGCAGCGTTCCCGCGCCGCGCCGCGGGGAGCTTGTCCGGTTGTTTGGCAATGCTTTGCGCGAACAGAAATATGACCTTGCCCGCCTTGTCACGATTGATTGCGGAAAGCCGCTGTCCGAGGGACTTGGCGAAGTGCAGGAGATGATCGATATTTGCGATTTCGCTGTGGGTCTTTCGCGGCAATTGCATGGCCTGACCATCGCGAGCGAACGGCCCGGTCACCGGATGATGGAGCAATGGCATCCCATTGGTCCAGTTCTCATCATTTCCGCATTTAACTTTCCCGTCGCCGTCTGGGCTTGGAACGCCGCTTTGGCCTTGGTGTGTGGCAACAGCGTTATCTGGAAGCCATCGGAAAAAACGCCGCTGACGGCGGCTGCGGTCCAAGTCATTTTTGAAAAGGCGGTTGTTGCTTTCGGCGATGCACCTGCGCATCTGTCGCAAGTCGTTCAGGGTGGGCGCGATATAGGGGCGGCGTTGGTTGCCAATCCACATATTGCCTTAATATCCGCCACAGGCAGCACGGAAATGGGTCGGAAGGTCGGACAAGTGGCTGCTGCGCGCTTTGCCAAGACCATTCTTGAACTTGGCGGGAATAATGCCGCGATTATCAGCGACAAGGCGGACGTTGCGCTGGCACTTCGCGGCGTGTTGTTCTCGGCATTTGGCACAAGTGGCCAAAGATGCACCAGTCTACGCCGTCTTTTTGTGCATGACGCGATTTATGACAGCTTCGTTGAGGCGCTTAAGTCGGCCAGCGGTTCGATGGCGGTCGGTGACCCGCTTGACGTCGGTAATCTTGCAGGACCGTTGATTGACGAGCAGGCTTTTGCTGGCATGCGCGCAGCGCTTGATGAGGCTAGCAAACTTGGCGGAAATGTAATCGGCGGCGAACGTCTCGCAATGGACGGCGTCTATGTCCGCCCTGCGCTTGTCGAGATGGCAGCACATGATGGCCCTGCGTTAAGGGAAACGTTCGCGCCGATCCTGTACATCTTCCGCTATCATGATTTGGCCAAAGCCATTGCCCTGCAAAACAGCGTCGGTGCAGGATTGTCGTCCTCCATATTTTCGACCGACATCCGCGAATGCGAATATTTTCTATCCGCCGAAGGAAGTGATTGCGGCATTGCCAATGTAAACATCGGCACATCCGGCGCGGAAATTGGCGGTGCCTTTGGCGGGGAAAAGGAAACCGGCGGTGGTCGGGAATCCGGCTCGGACGCGTGGAAAGCCTATATGCGTCGGGCGACGAACACGATAAATTACTCGAATAATCTGCCACTTGCGCAAGGGGTGACATTCGACATAGTTTAGTGACTAGATCGTCATCCTGAACTTGTTTCAGGATGACGAGCGGGGGTTTATCATCCTGAAACAAGTTCAGGATGACGCAAGATAGGAAAGAAAACACGCATGCGCGTTGATACATTGCCGCCGGTGAAAGCAACGCTACAACCGAGCAACCATCCCTATCTCAATGGGGCGTGGACGCCGCAGCATGAGGAAGTCACCGCGACTGACCTTGATGTCATAGAGGGCCGCATTCCCGACGACATTGACGGCATCTATTTGCGCAATACCGAAAACCAGTTGCATCAACCGTTGGGCCGCTACCATCCGTTTGACGGCGATGGCATGATCCACCAGATCAATTTTTCCGGTGGTAAGGCCAACTATCGCAATCGCTTCGTTCGCACCCGCTGTTTTCAGGCGGAGCAGGATGCGGGCGGTTCCTTATGGGGCGGGTTGATGGATAAAGCGGGCGTGTCGAAACGCCCCGGCTTTGGCGCACATGGCAGCCTCAAAGATTCGTCCAGCACGGACATCATCGTGCATAACGGCAAAGCAGTGTCTACTTTCTACCAATGCGGAGAGGGCTATGTTCTTGACCCCGAAACATTGGAGCAAGAAGGTGTGGCGCCTTGGGTGCCGCTTGATGGTATTTCTGCGCACCCCAAGGTGGATGAGCGCACCGGTGAATTATTGTTCTTCAATTATTCGAAACACGCGCCTTATATGCATTACGGGGTCGTTAATCGCGCCGGCAAGCTGGCGCATTATGTGCCGATACCGTTGCCGGGGCCACGCTTGCCGCACGACATGATGTTTACGCAAAACTGGTCAATATTGTGCGACTTCCCACTTTTCTGGGACGAAGAATTGCTGAAGCGCAATGTCCATGTGACCCGGCTGCACGAGGGACTGCCATCGCGGTTCGCGCTCATCCCGCGTTATGGTCAGCCAGAAGATATCCGCTGGTTTGAGGCGGATCCCACTTTCGTCCTGCACTTCATTAACGCCTATGAAGACGGCGACGAAGTCATACTCGATGGTTATTTCGAAGAAGACCCTTATCCGCCGCCACTCGAAAATGCCGATGGCTATGGACATATGATGGCTTATGTCGACGAGCATAGCTTCAAGCCAAAGCTGCACCGTTGGCGGTTCAACTTGGCTGATGGTACAACCCGCGAAGAGCGGCTCGACGACCGCATCCTCGAATTCGGGATGATGAACCAGCGTTATCTGGGGCAACCTTATCGTTATGCCTACAGCACAACGTCCAAGCCCGGCTGGTTCCTGTTTAACGGTTTTGTGAAGCATGACATGGTCACGGGCGAGTCATGGGCCATAGAGCTTGCTGAGGGGCGCTACGGCAGTGAAGCACCCTTTGCTCCGCGCGTCGGTGCGGTAGACGAAGATGATGGCTATCTTGTCAGTTTTGTAACGGACGAAAATTGCGGGACATCGGAATGCATATTGATCGACTGCAAACGGTTTGAGGAAGGGCCGGTGTGCCGCATTGCGCTGCCGCATAAGATCAGCAGCGGGACCCATGCGCATTGGGTGGATCGCTTAGCCCTGTAACGCAAAACGATTGCCATCCTTTCGGCGGGCATCTCAGTTCGCAATTGGCGCGCCCTACAGGAGTCGAACCTGTGGCCTCAAGATTAGAAGTCTCGCGCTCTATCCAGCTGAGCTAAGGGCGCGCGCTGGTTTGCGCAATAACGGCTTTGCGCGCGAACGCAAAGCTGCTTATGTCAATTTATGCAAGACACACCAATTAAGCCCCAAAGCGCAAGTGACGTTACTGGCCGCCAGTTTCGCTATTATGATTTTGTTATGGCGGCCTTTGTCGCCATTTTGTTGCTATCAAATGTTATTGGCGCGGCCAAGCCTGCGGCGCTGACCATATCGGGCGAGCAATGGATTTTTGGCGCTGGGATATTGTTCTTCCCCTTAGGCTACGTGATTGGTGACGTCCTGACGGAGGTCTATGGCTATGCGCGTGCACGCCGTGTCATCTGGGTTGGCTTTGCGGCGCTGCTGTTCATGGCGTTTATGAGTTGGGTTGTTGTTGCTCTGCCGCCTGCACCCGGTTGGGAGGGGCAGGCGGCGTATGAAAGCGTGTTTGGGCAAGTCTGGCGGATCGTTATTGCATCCATCACCGCGTTTTGGGCGGGTGAGTTCGTAAACAGCTATGTCATGGCACGCATGAAAGTTTGGACGGCTGGCAAGCATTTATGGTCGCGCACCATTGGTTCAACGATTGTCGGTCAGGGCATTGATAGCCTCATTTTTTATCCGCTCGCCTTTTGGGGGGTGTGGAGCAACGAGCAGGTTATCAGTGTGATGATTACCAACTGGTTGTTGAAAGTGGGCTGGGAAGTTGTGTTGACGCCTGTCACTTATAGCGTTGTTGGCTGGCTGAAGCGCAAAGAGGGTGTCGAAATCTTTGACCAGGATACAAATTTTTCGCCATTTAAAACAAAAATATAGGCCGTCATGCAGGACCGTTTACAGATTCTGGCCGAGCATTGGGTCAGCTATAAAATCTGGCTGATTGAAACAGTTGGCCTGACCAATGATGCGATGCATATTCATGGATCGCTTTTGATCTTATGCCTGTCGGCTTTGGTGTTGCGGCGGCGGCCGGATAGCCCGTGGTGCTGGCTAATTGTCTTGATCGCTGAGTTATTTAACGAATATGCCGATTTGCGGGGTTCGGCACCCGGCGAGGCTACAATCGATGCAGCCTTGGATGACATTTACAACACCATGTTCTGGCCAACGGTGATCTTGATATTAGGGCGTTTGTTATTCCCGCGAAAGAAAGCGGATCTCATCATGCCTACCGCGCCGTCAAGCGATTTGCCGCAATAGCCCCTCGAACAAGCGACGTCCGTCTGACCCACCATGCACGGCTTCGGTCATGCGTTCGGGGTGTGGCATCATGCCCAGCACATTGCCAGTGGCGTTTAGCACACCCGCGATGTTGCGGGCCGAACCGTTGACGTTTTCGGTGTAGCGGAAAGCAACACGGCCTTCGCCTTCAAGCCTGTCCAACGTATCGCTGTCAGCGAAATAATTGCCGTCATGATGCGCCACGGGAATTTGGATATGTTCACCGACTGAATAGCCGTTGGTAAAAACAGAGCGATCATTTGCAACCGTCAGGCCAACTGTGCGGCACACAAAGCGGATCCCTGCGTTGCGCATAAGAGCGCCGGGCAACAGGCCTGCTTCTGTTAAAATTTGAAAGCCATTGCACACGCCCAGAACGGGGACCCCACGTTCTGCGGCCTTAATGACCGCCTGCATAACCGGCGAGCGCGCAGCCATGGCACCGGAGCGCAGATAGTCGCCATAAGAGAAACCGCCGGGAATAGCGATAAGATCAAGTCCATCGGGCAGTTCGCCCGCGCGGTGCCAAACCAAAGTTGTTTCAGCGCCTGTAATATCACGAATGGCCACGGCCATGTCACGGTCGCAATTGGAGCCCGGAAATTGGATAACCGCGGCGCGCATCAGGCCTGCTCAATCTCAAAATTCTCAATAACCATATTGGCCAGTAACTTGGTGCACATCGTTTCCAGGTCAGCCTTTGAAACGCCCGGTTCATGTTCGATTTCGATAAGGCGTCCGGCCCGAACGTCATGAACGCCAGAAAAACCTAGGCCTTCTATGGCGTGATGGATGGCTTTTCCCTGCGGGTCGAGCACACCGTTCTTTAATGTTACAAAAATGCGCGTTTTCATGAGGACCCGTCCACTTGTCAGTTTCCCTTTCTATAGAAGCCGCCACGTGCGATTCAAGCGTAAGCTGACCTCAATCGTATTTTAACGCGGCTTAGAGAGCTTGGCGTTTGGAAATTATGTTACAAGCTAATATTTAACATTAGAAAAAACTATATATAACTAATTGGGGCGCAATCCAATTGCGGCACCGCCATGTCATCTGACATAGCCAAGTCTTAATAAAGTTGAGTGGATAAGATGAAAAAAACGGCACGGGCGGTAGTGATTGGTGGCGGCGTTGTAGGCGTGAGCACTTTGTATCATCTCGCCAAAATGGGGTGGAGCGATGTTGTCTTGCTGGAGCGCAAGGAACTGACTTCGGGGTCAACATGGCATGCAGCCGGTCTTCTGCCGCTGTTTAATCTCAGCTATTCCGTCGGCAAGTTGCATCAATATTCGGTGGCTTTATATCCCACGTTGGAAGCCGAAACAGGGCTGCATGCGGGATTGTCGCAGGTCACCAATATCCGACTGGCGACAACCAAGGACCGGATGGATGAATATCATTATTACGCAGGCGTTGCCCGCACCATTGGTGTTGATGTCAACTTCCTAACGCCAAACCAAGTCAAGGATATCTGGCCGCTTGCCAATATGGACGGTGTCATTGGCGCGATTCAACATCCCGATGACGGCTATATCCAGCCTGCCGACCTTACGCAGGCGCTGGCAAAAGGTGCGCGGCAACGCGGGGCGACGATTTATCGCAACACAACTGTTACCGGCATTACGCAGCAACCCAATGGCGAGTGGCTGGTCTCCACGGATCAGGGGGACATCACTTGCGAGCACGTCATATCCTGTTCGGGTAACTTTGCGCGGCAAACAGGGGCGATGGTTGGGTTGGATATTCCTGTCATTCCAGTCGAGCACCAATATCTGGTGACTGAACAACATCCTGCAATCATGGAGCGCAAAAAGGCTGGCCTGCCGGAAATGGGGGTGCTGCGCGAATCTGACGCGAGCTATTATATGCGTGAGGAAGCTGGCGGGCTGTTGCTTGGGCCATATGAAGTCGGCGCGCCCGCTTGCTATGTTGATGGCCCTGCTGCCAACAGCGAATATGAATTGTTTCCCGATGCACTCGAACGGCTTGAGCCTTATATTGTAGCTGCAATGAATCGCGTCCCTGCCTTTGGCGAAGTGGGCATCAAGAAAGTCTATAACGGCGCGATTGCCTACACACCCGACGGATCGCCGATTATCGGACCGGCATGGGGCCTGAAAAACTTCTGGTTGAACGAAGGGCACAGCTTTGGGATCACGGCCGCAGGCGGCGCGGGATGGCAGTTGGCGCACTGGATTGTGGACGGGGAGCCTACCATCGATATGATGGGCGTCGATCCGCGCCGCTTTGGCGAATATGCTGGTCGGGGCTTTTTGGTCGAAAAAAATGAGGAGGCCTATGCCAAGGTCTTCACGGTCCATTATCCCGATGAAGAACGCGAGGCGGGACGGGCCTTGCGGCGCACGCCATGTTATGACCGGATGAAGGCACTTGGCGCGGTGTTTGGCAGTGTATTTGGCTGGGAACGCCCCAATTGGTTTGCGCCGGCTGGCTATACATTAAGCGAAGCCGATCTCGACAAGCCTGATGTGTTGTTGAATGACAATCATCCCGTCGTGCCCGGCGAACCCGTCCGTGAAAAATGGTCGTTCCGCCGTTCCAATTATTTCGAGCATGTTGGTAATGAATGCCTGCACGTGACGAAGCATGTCGGCATTCAGGATATGAGCGCTTTTGCCAAATGCGAGATATCGGGACCGGGTGCGGAAAGCTGGCTCGACCAATTGCTGACCAATGCAATACCCAAAAAGGTCGGACGCGTCACTTTGTCCTATTTGCTCACACACAAAGGCGGCGTGCGCAGTGAATTCACCGTGTATAAGGCCGCGCCGCAGCGTTATTATCTGGTGTCGGCAGGGGCATATGAACGGCACGACCATGACTATCTGAAAAAGGCCATGCCAAAAGATGGTTCCGTCAATTTCGAACGGCTGACAACGTCGATGGGCGTGCTGGTGCTCGCTGGCCCACGGTCGCGCGACGTGCTGGCCAAGCTGACCGACACGGATTTGTCAAATGAGGCCTTCCCATGGCTGACGGGCAAGAAAATGAGCATCGGCCTAGCGCAAGTCGACGCGTTGCGCGTGAACTTCATTGGTGAGCTGGGTTGGGAAATCCACCACCCGATTGAAATGCAGAATTATATTTTCGACAGATTGATGGAGGCCGGCGCTGCGTTCAACATTAAGCCATTCGGCATCCGCGCGATGACGTCCATGGCGCTGGAAAAAAGCTACAAGCTTATCCCGCGCGAATTGTCGGTGGAATATTCGGCCTTTGAAAGTGGCTTGGACCGGTTCATCAGCCTCAAAAAACCGTCGTTTTTCGGACGTGAAGCATTGCTGGCGTGGAAGGAAAGCGGCAGCGCGAACCAGTTGATCACCATGGAAGTGCATGATGTTACCGATGCCGACGCACGTGGATCAGAGCCGATTTATCAGGGAGATGATTTGGTTGGCCGGGTGACATCGGGGGGCTTTGGCTGGCGCGTCGGCAAGTCGCTTGCGCTTGCAATGGTTCGCCCGGATTTGGCAGTGCCGGGCGCGGAATTTGAAATCCTCATTTTAGGCGTTCGGCATAAAGCGACAATCATAACCGATTCACCCTTCGATCCTGACAACATGGCACTTAGGAGCTAAACCCGTGTCGCACTTCGCCCCGATCGCCAATTGGCTTGCCAATGACCGCAAAGGTCATACGTTGCCGCGTGGCTTGTATGTCAGTGATGAAGCGTTCGCATTCGATACGCAGGTCATGCTCAAATCGGTCTGGCTATATGCCTGCACCGTCGCCCATGTGAAAAATCCGGGCGATTATTTCCTGTTCGAACTTGCCGATAACTCCATCATCATCGTGCGTGGGCGCGATAATGAGGTGCGGGCATTTTGGAACAGTTGTCGGCATCGCGGTGCAAAGGTCTGCCTTGAACAGCGCGGTCGTGCGCCACGTTTGATGTGCCCTTATCATCAATGGACCTATGGCCTTGATGGGCAATTATTGGCTGCGCGCAGTATGGCAGAAGATTTCGACAAGGCAGACCATGGCTTGAGTCCAGTTGCGCTGGAAAATGTCGGTGGGCTCATTTTCATCTGCCTCAGCGACAATCCGCCGCCGATGGATCGTGTGAAAACTGACATTGTGAACCAGATCGCTGTCTATGACCTCGAAAAGCTAAAGGTCGCGGTTCAGGATGATTATATCGAAGACGCCAATTGGAAGCTGGTTATGGAAAATAACCGCGAATGCTATCATTGCGACGCGGGCCACCCCGAACTGATCAGCGTGTTAGGAACAACAGGGTTCGGCAAGGACGCGCCTGCCGATGATCATCTGGAAGAAAAGCGTGCAGAATGGCAGGCGTTAGGCATTGACCATGATTTAATCGAGTTTCCCGATGGTTGGTGGCATCGCGTCGCGCGTTTGGCATTGGCAAACGTTGCGGTGACGCAATCGATTGATGGCAAGCTTGCGTGCCAAAAACTGATTGGGCCATTCAAGGCGCCGGAAACATCGAGCCTCTCGGTCTGGACTCAGCCCAATAGCTGGCACCATTTTTGTTGCGATCATGTGGTCACATTTTCTCTGACCCCGATTGGCCCCGACAAAACTCTGCTTCGGACTAGCTGGCTGGTGCATGAGGATGCTGTTGAAGGGGTTGATTACGATCCTGATCATCTTGCCGCGTTGTGGCGGGCTACGAATGTGCAAGATGGATATTTCTCTATGGTTAACCATCAAGGCATTGCGAATGACGGCTATGTACAAGGGCCCTATGCTGTCGAGGAAAAGCTGGTTGAGGATTTCAAAGATTTCTATGTCGACCGAGCCAAGGCGGCGTTGAAGGCGGAGACAAGATGACGACACTTCCCATATCAGGTTCGATAAAGATGACGGGTGATGGCTGGAAGCCGGGCAAGCGGTCCGGTGAGACCAACCTTTCACTTATCGATGATCCGCGCGGGTACCGCACGATGGTGACGAAAATTGCCGCCGGCCCCTTGGGCGAGATGCACGCACATGACGAGATCGAGCAAATCTACGTCATTGAAGGTGATTTTTTTGATGATGATGCCAGCTATGGTCCCGGTGATTTCCTATTGCGTATGCCCGGTACAATGCATCGGGCGGGCAGCAAAAACGGATGCACGATGGTAATCGTCTACACCCCTTTGGTTGAGGGTGCCGCATGACCCGCTTCAGCGCTTTAAGCCTATTTACGAAAGCGTTTGGAGGGCATCAAAATTGGCCTGAACAATGGCCCGATGCTGCGCCGAAGCCTGCTTATGATGCAATTATCGTCGGCGGCGGCGGGCATGGTCTGGGCGCGGCATATTATCTCGCCAAGAAATATGGGATTACTAACGTCGCCGTGCTTGAAAAGGGCTGGATCGGTGGCGGCAATACCGGACGGAATACGACGATTATCCGCTCCAACTATCTGTATGACGAAAGCGCGCATCTTTACGATCACGCGGTGAAATTGTGGGATGGCCTCAGTCAGGAGCTGAACTATAACATCATGTATTCCAAGCGCGGCGTCATGATGCTCGCGCACAATGTGCATGACGTTCAAAGCCTTCAACGGCACATTAATGCCAACCGCCTCAACGGTGTTGATAATGAATGGCTGACGCCCGAACAGGCGAAGGCTTACTGCCCGCCATTGAACATATCGCCAGACGCGCGGCATCCGGTCTTGGGGGCTGCACTGCAACGGCGTGGCGGCACTGCACGGCATGACTCGGTTGCCTGGGGCTATGCGCGTGCGGCGGCTGCTTTGGGCGTCGATATCATTCAGAACTGCGCCGTGACGGGTATTCGTCGCGGTGCCGATGGCGCCGTAGAGGGCGTGGAAACCACGCGCGGTTATATTGGGTCAAAGCGTGTCGGCGTATCGGCTGCGGGTAACACGTCGGTTATCATGCAAATGGCGGGCCTCGACTTTCCGCTCGAAAGCTATCCTTTGCAGGCACTGGTGTCCGAACCGATCAAACCGACTTTCCCATGCGTCGTGATGTCGAACACGGTCCACGCCTATATGAGCCAGTCGGACAAGGGCGAGTTGGTGATTGGCGCGGGAACGGACCAATATGTCAGCTATTCGCAACGCGGCGCGCTGCACATTGTGGAACATACTCTGGCGGCCATTTGCGAGATTTTTCCGATTTACCGTCGGATGCGGATGTTGCGGACATGGGGCGGCATCGTCGATGTGACGCCCGATCGATCGCCGATCTTGGGTAAGACGCCGGTCAAGGGGCTTTACGTGAACTGTGGTTGGGGCACGGGCGGGTTTAAGGCCACGCCGGGTGCAGGGGACTTGTTGGCATATACCATGGCAAAAGATGAACCGCATAAGATCAACGCCCCCTTCAACCTCGACCGGTTCCGCAATGGTCGGTTGATTGACGAAGCGGCAGCAGCGGCGGTGGCGCATTGATATGATCCTGATCCACTGCCCATATTGTGACGAGAAGCGTCCGGAAATTGAATTTGCCAATGCAGGACAGGCGCATATTGCGCGGCCGCTCGACCCATCCGGTCAAAATGACGCGGATTGGGAGACCTATCTGTTCATTCGCGCCAACCCGCGTGGGCGGCACCATGAACGCTGGCGGCATATCCATGGTTGCGGACGTTTCTTTAACGCGGTGCGCGATACCGTGACCGATAAATTTGAAACCACATATAAAGCTGGGGAGCCGCGCCGATGAGTGGCTTTCGCCTTGAAACTGGCGGACGCATTGACCGCAGCCAGCCTGTTCGATTCCATTTCGACGGCAAGACCTATCACGGCTTTGCGGGGGATAGTTTGGCGTCGGCTTTGCTCGCCAATGGTGTCATGCTGTTCGGCAGATCCTTCAAATATCACCGCCCGCGCGGGCTAGTAGCGGCCGGCAGCGAGGAACCAAATGCCCTGATTTCGGTCAATCGTGGACCAGGGCGATTTACCCCTAATTTGCGGGCGACGGGTGTTGAAATCCACGATGGACTCATTGCGACCAGTCAAAATCGCTGGCCATCTTTGGCGATGGACTTTGGTGCGATTAACGACCGGCTGGGCATGTTTTTTCCGGCAGGCTTTTACAACAAAACATTCATGTGGCCGCGTTCTTTTTGGGACAGAGTGTACGAACCAGCCATTCGCAAAATGGCGGGGCTTGGCGATGCGCCGACCACCGAAGATCCCGATGTTTATGCATCGACCTACGCGCATTGTGACCTGTTGATTATTGGTGCAGGGCCCGCCGGTATCGACGCCGCACTTGGCTTTATGGATACAAACAAGCGGATTGTCCTGATAGATGAGCAGGACGAATTGGGCGGCGGCGCTTTGGCCGACCCTGCTTTATGGCCATGGCTGGAGCGTAGCGTCAAAGCATTGGCCGATGCACCCAATGTTACGATCCTGACGCGCACGACGGCTTTCGGTTATTATCACGACAATTTCATTGGCGCGGTGCAGCGGCTGACCGACCATCTTCCTGATGTAACGCAAGCGCCGCGCGAGAAATTGTGGCGCATCAGGGCAGGTGAAGTCGTGCTGGCGCAAGGTGCGATCGAACGACCTTTGGTTTTCGATGGCAATGACACACCCGGCGTGATGCTGTCGTCCGCTGCGAAGGTCTATGCCAATCGTTACGGCGTAGCGGTGGGTAAAGCGCTCGCGTTAATGGCATCGCACGATAGCGGCTGGCATGATGTGTTCGCACTGGCCAAAGCGGGCGTTGGCATTTCTGCCATTATCGATGTTCGTGAAAGCGTAGACAGCGCATTAATGCTTGAGGCCAGCCGTCTGGGCATCCCAGTTTACTTGAACCACGGCGTTGTTGGCGTGAACGGCAGGCATAATGTCCGTTCCATCGACATCTGCGATTATGACAGTCAGCAGGTACACCGCATTCATTGTGACGCGCTGTTGATGGCAGGTGGCTGGACGCCAAGCGTGCATTTATGGTCGCACAGCAAGGGCAGCCTGAAATGGCGCGATGACCTGGGTGCTTATGTCCCAGATGTGCCAAATGAAAATGTGCACTGTGTTGGTGGATGTTCGGGTGATTGGGATTTTGGCGCGGGCGCAATTATCGATATGTTGCCGACGCCTAAGGACCAAAGCCGCATAAAGGCGTTCGTCGATTTCCAAAATGATGTGACGGCAAAGGATATCAAGCTTGCGGTGCGTGAGGGCTTTCGTTCTATCGAGCATATCAAGCGCTACACCACCAATGGCATGGCGACCGACCAAGGCAAGACATCCAATCTCAACGGCCTGCAAATCGCTTCGTCCGCGCTGCATAAGCCCGTTACCGATATTGGGCTGACGAGCTTTCGTCCGCCTTACACGCCGCAGACATTTGGGGCATTGGCCGGACATGGCAAAGGGGCTTTGTTCCAACCCACACGGACAACCAATATCGATAGTTGGGCGCAAGCGCATGGCGCGGTATTTGAACTGGTCGCGCAATGGCGAAGGGCACGTTACTTCCCGCAGCCAGGTGAAGATATGCATGCCGCCGTGAACCGTGAATGCGTTGCGGTGCGGTCGTCGGTCGGTATTTTTGATGCATCGACGCTGGGTAAGATTGAAGTTGTCGGTCCCGACGCCGCCGAATTCCTAAACCGCATGTATACCAATCCTTGGAAGGCGCTCGAGCCCGGACGGTGCCGTTACGGCCTGTTGTTGAAGGAAGATGGTTTCATCACCGACGACGGTGTGTCGGCACGGCTGGCACCAGATCGGTTCCACCTGACCACGACAACTGGCGGCGCGGCGCGCGTGCTGAATATGATGGAGGATTATCTCCAGACCGAATGGCCCGACCTTGACGTGTGGTTAACGAGCACGACCGAGCAATATGCGGTCATTGCCCTGCAAGGCCCCAATGCACGCAAGGTTCTTGAACCATTATTGGAGGGCATTGACCTTTCGGCAGAGGCCTTTCCACATATGGCAATCCGGGAGGGCAGAATATGCGGCATAGAAACGCGCGTGTTCCGCGTGAGTTTCACCGGTGAACTGGGCTTTGAGATCAACGTGCCGACGGCTTATGGTCGGGCTGTGTGGGAACAATTGATGGCGCAGGGCGCGCAATATGGCATCACGCCTTACGGTACCGAGGCGATGCATGTTTTGCGCGCCGAAAAAGGCTTCATCATTGTAGGGCAAGATACTGACGGCACAGTCACGCCCTTTGACGCCGGTCTCGATTGGGCCGTGGGCAAGAAAAAGCCTGACTTTGTTGGCAAACGATCCATGGCCCGGCCGGATATCGTCGCATTGGGCCGTAAGCAGTTGGTCGGCCTGCTGACCGATGACCCGAATCTTGTGTTAGAGGAAGGCGCGCAGATTGTTGCTGATCCCAAGCAACCGATCCCGATGACGATGATTGGCCATGTGACATCGTCCTATTGGAGCGAGACGCTTGGCCGTTCGATTGCGATGGCACTGGTTGCTGGGGGACATGATATGACGGGCAATACGCTCCATATTCCGATGCCAGGCAAGACGCATACGGCCAAAGTCAGCGGCCTTGTTTTCTACGACCCGGAAGGAGCGCGGCTGCATGTCTGAGGCCCTTATTCGTCATGAGCCTGTGTCCGATACTCCCTTTGTAGCGGAGGGTGTCCGTATCAGCCTTGCGCCGCCGATGCAGCGTCACGCGTTGCGGGCCCGCAGCGCAGAGGATTTGGAAGGCTTGTTAAAGGTCAAGATACCAAGGAAAATCGGCGCATCCCAAGGCGGCATTATGTGCCTTGGTCCCGATGAATGGTTTTTACGCAGCGAAGTTGGCACGGCGATCCCGACAGGGGAAGGGCTGCCTGTGGCGGTGACCGATGTCAGCGAACGGTCCATATGTCTTATCGTCGAAGGGCCGCGCGCATCGGAAATTTTGATGTCGGGATGCCCGCTTGATCTTGGCCAATTTGCGGTCGGTCAAGCCACGCGAACCATTTATGAAACGGTCGAAATCATCGTCATGCGTGCGGCAGAAGATCGTTTCCATGTCGAAGTTTGGCGTAGTTTTTCTGCATGGCTTTGGATGGCGATGACCATGGCCGCACGCCATTGACCGAGCGGCATCGCACCTTTGGGGGAGGGTTCAATGGCAGATTGGGATAAAGCAATAGATCTGGGCAATTACGGCCAGTCCAATCGCAATTGGGGCGGGATGCACATCAATCCCGCTGTCTTCTTGCCAACCGCGTTCATTTCCTTCGCGGTCATATTATTCAGCCTGATTGCGCCAAAATCGTCGACGGACCTGTTCGCCGCTTTGCGCAGTGGTGCCGTTTCCCATTTCGACTGGTTCTTCATGACGTCGGGGAATCTGTTGTTGCTGTTTTGTGTTGTTGTGGCGGTGTCGCCGCTGGGTAAAATCCGCTTAGGCGGCAAAGGTGCCACGCCCGATTATTCGCGACTGTCTTGGTTTGCGATGTTGTTTGGCGCTGGCATGGGCATCGGCCTTGTCTTTTATGGCGTTGGCGAACCGGTAACCCATTTCACCTCGGCTATGTCCGGTGGACCAGCCGCGCCATTGGGAGGCGCCGTTGGTGATGCTGCTGCAGCACGCAGTATCGCGATGGCGGCGACCATATTTGACTGGGCGCTGCACCCGTGGGCGATTTTCGCCGTGACGGGCCTGGCGCTCGCCTTATTCAACTTTAACTTCAAAATGCCATTGTCCATGCGGTCTGCATTTTACCCCCTGTTCGGCAAGGCTGTTTGGGGCCGTACAGGCGATGTTTTGGAAATTCTGGCGGTGCTCGCTACAATCTTTGGGCTGGCCACGTCTCTTGGCCTTGGCGCGCAACAAGCAATGGCAGGGATTGCCTATCTCTATGACGTGACAAGCTCGTCTCTGACGATATTGGCGCTGATCTTCGTTATGGCGGGCATCACCTTTCTGTCGATCCGGGGCGGCATTGATCGTGGCATCCGGATTTTGAGCGAAGTGAACATGTGGGTGGCCTTTGCGTTGTTGGTCTTTGTTTTGACCACGGGCTCCACGCTGCAACTGCTTAGCGACCTTGCCAGCAACATTTATAACTATCTCAAACTGCTCCCGGCCTTATCCAACCCCGTTGGGCGCACGGACACGGGCTTTTACAATGATTGGTCCGTATATTATTGGGCGTGGTGGATGAGCTGGGCCCCCTTTGTCGGCATGTTCATGGCGCGTATTTCATTGGGCCGAACGGTGCGTGAATTTATTGCCGGGGCTATGATTTCGCCAAGCTTGCTTGGCATATTGTGGCTGACTATTTTTGGCGATGCCAGCATTGCGCAGATTGTTGCTGGCAATGGCGCAGACTTGGCCAAAGCATCGCTCGATACGCAATTATTTGTACTGCTGGGGGCGCTACCTTGGGCGCAACTCACCTCCTTTGTGGCGATTGCCCTCATCCTGATCTTTTTCGTGACAGGATGGGATTCGGGTACTTTGGTCATCGATACGATGACAGCGGGTGGACGCACCGACACGTTGCTGAAGCAAAAGACAATCTGGTTAGTTGCGGTGGGTGGTATCGGCGTCCTTCTCCTCCTCAATGGCGGCCTGACCTCGCTTCAGGCAGGCGCCATCGCCACGGGATTCCCCTTGGCCTTCATCTTGCTGGGCATGTGCGTCGGCACATTAAAAGGGTTGCTGGCCTTGCATCGGCGTCCGGTTAGTGCGGATGACCCGGTATAGTGATGCAAGCATGCAACGCCGCTGAAACATAATCCGCCTATGTCGAAAATGCATGGCATCATTACGTAAAGTCTCGAATAGCCATTAGCGCAGGTAATATTAGCCATTGGCTTTGCCTGAGCGCTTCAAGGGGCTGTTGTATGAAATTGCCGCAGGAATTCGATCTGCACGCATTGGAAGTGTTCATCATGACCGTTGAACTTGGCGGCATGTCGCAATGCGCCGCGCATCTGCAGGTCACGCAATCGGCGGTTTCGCAAACGATTGCCCGGCTGGAAATCGGTATTGGCGCATCCTTATTTGACCGCACGATGCGCCCATTGGGCTTAACGGCAAGCGGCAAATCGCTGTTTGCGCGCGGTCACAAGCTCATCGCCCATGCCCGCCTTGCCTATGATGAGGTCCGCGAAGGTGCAAATCTTCCCATTTCCAGCATCACGGTTGCGATGTCCTTCAGCTTGGCCAATGAACTTACCGCGCCTATTCTGCAGCATCTTGGGCCGCGGGCAGACCGATGGAACATCCGCTCAGGCATATCGCTGGAGCATCAAGGTGAATTTCTGGCGCGGGACATCGACATGATGGTCACTGGCAGCTTCAGCCTTGAACATCGCGACACGGTGGAACTGCACCCTGTGTTTGAGGAAAGCTTCATCATGGTTTTCCCGAAAGATTTTCGCGAGCCATTGGACATAAGCGGCGTGCCATCATCCCTGCCGTTCATCCGTTTTTCCCGCCTGACGGGCACGGGCCAGCAAATCGAACGCCAGATTGTGCGGATGAAGTTGAAACTGCCGCAGATGGTCGAAGTGGAATCCTCGCATCAGCAATTGGCGTTGGTCGCCGCAGGCATTGGATGGACCATCACAACGCCAGTGTGCTTGGCGGCGGTGCCGGAGCTTCTGCCGGAACTGCGCGCCGAACCGATGACGCGGGGGCGCTTCTCCCGCGCAGTTCAGGTTGTGGCGCGGATGGATGAACTGGGCGATATTCCGCAGCGCACAGCGACTTTATGCCAGCAGGTTTTGCGCGAAAAAACCTTCCCGCCGCTGATTGCCGAATATCCTTGGATGGCCCAGCAATTGTCATGGCCGGCTCCAACGCTCGACGGCGCGGAGATGATTGCATGATCCGCAACATCTGGCTTGCTGGCTTGGCGCTGCTCGCCGCACCCGTCCATGCGGGTGTCCCGAGTATCCCGGGCGTTGACGCGCCGGAACTTGCGGCCTTGGGCCCAATGGGGGTTGGTTTCCGTTCGGTGCTGCTGACCCATCAAAATCAGCCGGATGTCGAGAACCCAAATCCTAACGGCGCTGAAGTCCCGCTTGTTGATCGCAATTTGCGGGTGGATATTTGGTACCCCGCAACGGTCAAAAATGGCGCAAAGCCGATTATCTATCGCGGAAGCCTGTGGGCCGAACCCCCACATCCACCGGTCAATTTTACGCAAAAAGGCATGGCGGTCAGTGGCGCGAAGGCAGCAGGGAATAAGCATCCTTTGGTGATCATCAGCCATGGCTATAGTAACAATCCCGCCGTCATGACGTGGTTGACCGAAAATTTGGCATCCAAAGGCTATGTCGTTGCCGCCATTCATCACAATGACCCCAACCCCTATGTCACATCACCCAGCACCCGCGCCGCACCGAATTTCAACCGACCGCGCGACATCGTTTTTGTTGCAGGCGAACTGCGCGCTGTTTTGGGCGACCTGATCGACGCGGATAATGTTGCGCTGATTGGCTATTCACAAGGCGGCTATGGCGTGCTGACCGCTGGCGGGGCATCGCTGGATCCGGCAGGGCCGAATATGGATTTGGTCGCGGGCGGCTGGCTCCAGACATTTGCGCGGGGGCGGACGCAGGCCGATGCCATGGCGTTAAAAGGGGTGAAGGCCATTGTCGCGCTGGCACCGGCGGGCGGCGCGCCACGCAGCTTATGGGGCGCAGAAGGTCTTGCCGCGCTCACCGCGCCTTTGCTGTTGATCCATGGCGATAGCGACCCTGTGGTGGATTATAAAAGCGGCGCGCTGGCGGTGTTTAATGGCGCGGTGAACAGCCACCGCTATCTGCTCACCTATAAACAGGCGGGCCATGCCATTGCCCTCAACCCGGCCCCGCCGGAAATGCGCGGGACCGTGTGGGATATGGACTGGTTTGAAGACCCCATTTGGCGGCAAGACCGGCTGAACGCCATCAACCTGCATTTCATCACTGCGTTTCTGGCCGTGCATCTGCGAAAAGACGACAGCAAGGCGGCCTATCTGAATGTGGCTGTCGAAAATTCGGATGACGGGCAATGGAATGCGCCCGCCGGAACAACATGGGGCGCCTATAGCCCCGGCGGCGAAGGCGTGACATTATGGAAGGGCTTCCAACGCCGCCATGCACGGGGAATGACGTTGCAGCATCAGGCAGCCGCGAAGTAAGGATAGGGTCGCTCCGGCGACCAAAGGGTCGGACTTTTTTGCGAAGCGGGGGATATGCGCAAAGCCCGCCCGCCGCCAAGGCAGCTCCCAAAACCCTCAGAATTGCTTGCAAGTTCACACCAAAATCGCATTTGACCAAATTGTGCAATATATCGGGCGCGCAATAAAATTTCCTACAAGATTGCGGCGGGAGAGACGCGCGGAGGAGGGGCTTTATGGGATGCCGCATTTGGCTGTCAAAGAACGGAGGAACATTATAGGAACATGCGGTGATTGTCAAGTTCGGGTGGCGACTGATCGGACGGTGACACGAAGTTGGGGCGGGCAACGGACGGGCGACTACAAAGGGCAATCGCTAAAAGCGGACTGCCCGGAAACGACCCAGTTGCAGCCATCAGCCCCCAATGTTCCGACATCTGCACCCGATGCGGTGTTAGTAAAAAACTAATTGCGACTGTTGAAATTTTATAATTTGGCTTGAATTATGCCTGGGGTTAATACTGCAGCATGACATCAAATAGTGATTTTATAGAAACGGCGTCGATATTTCAGTACCTCCTTATCGGAGAAATTGTAATTTTCTCGATTTGCATTTTGATCTTACGAATCAAAACGCGACCAGTATATATTTGGTTATTTTCTAATGTTTTAGCGGTTTTTGCTAGGCTCAGGATTCATTAACTGATCCAGAATGCGCATATTGCGGCGATGGTGATGGCTGCCATGAAGCTATGGGCGCATCGGTCATAGCGTGTGTGGATGCGCCGCCAGTCTTTGAGGCGG
>Ga0180439_100058_pt1 | contig 49523 bp, 31 predicted proteins | sample ChrtobMetaP5_0mM_FD_119744 | JGI IMG/M metagenome (GOLD analysis project Ga0180439, IMG submission 119744) | Chrysochromulina tobin associated microbial communities from unialgal haptophyte culture, Seattle, Washington, USA - P5_0mM MetaG | ecosystem: Host-associated > Algae > Haptophytes >...
ATTACACGACTTTTGTTGGAAACTGGGAATTTCAACGTCATGGAATTTCGAGGGGGCTAGGATTACAATTCCGAAATTCCAGGATTTCAATTCCAAGTCCGCGCCTGCACTGTCACCTCACCAGATTGTACGTGGGTCCAGAATGAATTGATTTGCAGATTTGGCAACGGATGCCTGCTCATGTCGCATCTTAGTTCGTCTTCTCATCAGACTTAGGCGCAACCATGCCGGTCATCTGGGAGGAGGACTCCGCGCTGGCCATGGCGCAGGCGGGGGGCCGTGGCGGCGAGCGGGCTCGTCTACGAAGACTTTATGGACTGATCAAAGGGAGGGGAAGAACCGCCCGCGCCATGTCAGACGCCGAAACGGCGCGCGCGTGCACATCCCTAAAAAGGTTTGTCAGGAGTCGTACCAAATCGGGCCATGGCGGCGACAGGGACGGCGCGCTCCTTCACCCTTCGCGTCGGCCACGGGCTCGCCGAGCTCAAAAAGGGCGCTTTGGGCGTGGGTGAGGCCACCTCGCTTCTCGGGCCCAAGGGATCGTCCAAGGGCTCACTGACGGGCACGAAAGGCAATGAGGCCGAGATGAAAGGGTGGTCCGGGTGCCAGACGCTTTTCTTTTACTTTTTGCTGCTGCTGCCCCTGCTCGTCGTCGGCTTATTCGTGCTCCTCGGCGTGGCACTGCAGAGTCCCGAGGCTCTCTCGTTGACAGGAACTCCCAAGCCGGGGCTAGCACACGCGCCGGCACCAGCACCGGCACCGGTGAAAGAGCCGGGGACGGCACCAACACCAAGCTCAGACCCCGCAGCTGCACCGTCGTCGCCAAAGCCCGTGCATGCTCCATCTATTGGTCCATTGCCAGTTACGCCCATCACCAGTAAGGCGGTCCGCGCGCAGGTGCTTGTCATCGTCTCTGACCACGGAAGTGGCACGACGGACTTAGGGGATGCGCTCAACGCCCACCCGTGCATGTTCGACGTCGGGGAGCCGTTCGCGAACCCCAGTGGGCTGTGGTCGTCGAGCAGGGTCGACGGGTGCGCGTTTCCTGAATCAGTCTTCAGCGCTGACACTGGCGCCCTCCAGAAGAGAGACAACAAACAGCTGTCGCTCAAAATGCATCAGCTCCAGTCTACAAAACCAAAAGGCATGAAGCCGGCCGCGACGCTCATCAGCGAATCTCCCTCGTTGTACGACGGGCTGCCGTACGACATGGCCGAGTACTTCATCCGCATCCGCGACTATCTTTGCGCGAGCGTGCCAGAGGACGTCTGCCCCGCCGCGCTGTGCACGATCACTCTCAAGCTCTTCCCCCAGTGGGTCAACGCCAATACGGGCCCTCAGAACCTTGCGAACCAGGCTCCGTCGAGGTGCACGATCGCGCGTAACGTTGCGGCGATGGCGGCGTGGAAAAAGGAGCTCGCGTCGATGAAGGCGAACCCCAAGGTTGCAGCGTTCACAGTCACCCGAGACGAGCGTAACCGGCAGTTTTCCATCTTCCGACGGTTCACTGCTCCCGGCACAGAGTTTGACTGCAGTTTCCCTCGCCCGCCCTACACGTTCGCCGACGTGTCGAAAAGCTACACTGACGGAAACATGCAGATCGAGAACTGCTGGAAGGATAACGAGGGTGCCAACAAGTGCCTCGCCGACGCCCTCCGGCTAGTCGGCCTGTCCACGGAACCGTTGGCGTCCAAAGAGATCAACATCTTAGAAGCCGAGGTGACCCAGCTGTACAACACGACGAGCAGGAGTTGCGCCACAGACCCCGATGCGACCTTCATTCGCACGGAAAGTGACGTCGTGCCTGAGGTGACGCATAGCGACAGCAAGAGGGTGGTAAGGCTAAGCAGCAGCTACACCTTACCTGTCCCAGAGAGACACTGGGGTAGCGAGCCACCCTCTCGTGGCGTGGAGCGAAACATACTCACGAGCATTAGTAGAGAGAGAGAGATGCAATAGAAATACCATGTACGACTGCTGGCTGTATTCTGTCCCCTGTTTTTGGTACGTGTGTAGCGTCTACGTATGTTTGTGCTGCGTCCTATGTAAACGTGGGACCTAAAGGCGTCGTCCTGAGCTTGCTTGTCACGCCGCGCGTGCTTGGACGGAGAGTGTGCGCGTCGTGTGTTTCACAGCAGCAGCAGCACGCCGCGCTCGAGCACGTCGCTCGGCCTTGCCTCACATGTGGCTCGACGATGACGAGCTCAATCCAGACAGCGAAACAGACCGCGCTCTGATGATGCGTGCGCTCCTCGAGGCCGAGACTGGCCGCGCCTCTCCATCATCGGAGAAAATTGCGACTCACGAGGCCAAGGAGCCAGCGTCCGCCATCGCATTCGGGCATAGCGTCCACTTTGGTCCGCCTGTGCTATCGTGCTCGGTGCCCTGGGGACTCATGCTGCTGAGACAGGTCGACCCGTTGCACCCCGTGCTGACGAGTGGTGCGGTTCCAGCGTCACTCGAAGCCCTCGATGTTCACAATGAGCTCGCCGTGCACGTGGACTGGCGACAGCTCAGTACGGTTGAGGCAGTGGGCGGCGGCCCGGTGCGCCTTACGGTTAGCCACCATGGCGCCATCGTTGCTGCGGCGGAGGGTCGCGGGCCTCCCGATCCTCTAAGCGTCCGTTTCGCTGTTTCCGACGCTCAGCCGGGCACGGTCTTCATCGCGCGCCTGAGCTGGCCCGGCGGCTCGCGCCATCTGCACTGCCTGGCACCCCTACGCGCGCCTGTGCGCCTCGAAGGCCTCACCGCGCCGCCTGCCGCCATGCCACCGAGCCCCTCGTCCGCCGCCACGCTGCCGAACGTGCCGAGCGCGTCTAGCCTGCTCTCTCCTGATCGGCTGGCTAGCAGCCTACCGCTGCGCTACTTGTCGAGCCGCGGGGTGGGGATCGAGATGGAACTCCTCACCTTCGCACCGCAGCCGGAGGTGAGTGGCGCATTCACGAAGCAGGAGGAGGTCCACGCCATGCTCCATCGCATCGGAGCGACGGCTGAGGCCGCAGAGCTCGCAGCGGCGACGGCTGAGGTGTCAGAGACGGCGGAGCTCATTCACCGAATGCTCGCACGTTGCGCACTGTGGACTCACGAGGTCGATGATCACGTGATGGTGGCCTCGCGGCGAGTCGCGGCACGGGTGGCCGAGGAGGTCGTGGCCGCAGAGGCCGCGGCCGCAGAGGCGGCGGCTGCAGAGGCGGCGACCAGGGTGCGGGATGCCAGCGATGAGCGATCCGGAGCTCGGGACGCCGGTGCGGACGCAGCCACGGCGCGTCGAGCGCTCATCGCTAGGCTGCACCATGGAGGACCTGGCACAATGAAGTCTGAGTTCAAGTCACCCGCCCCCGCCGCTGGCGGCGCCCTGCGCTTCAGTGATTGCGGCGCGGCCGAGCTCTCGTGCTTCGTTCGCGTCCTTCGCCACCTCGGCGCCGGTGCGCCTGCGCTGTCCGACACCGCCAATGGTGGCTGCTCATTACACGTGCACGTCAACGTGGCGAACGGATCTGCCACAGCGGGCGGCGACACGCTCAGCCACCTCGAGGTGCTCAACGTGTACCTCGCTTGGACCCGCTTCGACGGTGTCACCGCCCGATTCGCACGCCCTTGGATGTGGCGCGAGCCGTCCATGGCGCCGATGTATGCGACCGGCGCCGAGTTTGCGTGGCATGAGAAGGCATGGGAACAGGGGTCGTCCGCCGCCCCCGACCCCGCCACGTACGATATCCCAACCTTTGTGCGCGCCGTGCACGCCGTTGGGCGCTCCGATGGCTTTAGCGCGCTCGACGAGCCCGCCAAGCGCGAGAGACTCTTCGGGCGCGCTGCTGGCACGCCCGCGACGGCCATTGGGCGCCATTGTTCCCTCAATCTGCGCCGGCTTACCACTTACGGCACGCTCGAGTTTCGGCGCTTCCATGGCACGCTGGACGATGCTCTCATCGTGCGATGGGCGCACTTCTGTGTCGCTTTCGTCGAATGCTTCCGCGGAGGCACGTCAGCTCAACGGCTGCTCGACGCCTCCAACGAAGACCTCGATGCTATCGTGGCCACCCTGGCCGACGAGCAAGCGACGGCGACAGCCGAGGCGCTCATGCGGGAGATGGACGGTTTCGTCGACCCGCGCACGGCCGACACGTTCATGCGAGACAGCGGCGCTCTCCCTTGAAACGGTCCCTGGGCTGAGCTTGACTGATTCGGCGCTGGTTGGGTGGCGCCACATGCGCGGCTCCTCCCGGCGCTCGTTGGGTGGCGTCACATGCGACCCAAGCCCCCCGCCCCGCGGATGAAAGAAATGACCGAAACGACACTCGAACATTGTCACACACATGTGTAATGGCGGAGCCGAGAGCAGCATGATTTGCCGTTTTCGTGATCTACACACCACGCCGCATAGTCTAAGCTCCATAATTCTCGGTTCCTTTTCGTTCTCGATATTATGCACCGCAGGTCACACCATCCTCCGATCCAGATGGGTAGTTGTACGGTACTAGAGGCTTGTTAGATGAAGATCACACACACACAGTACATACTTTAATTCCCTCTTCCGACCTGACTCTAGCCAAATATTGAGTCATCAGTCTCCGTGTTGTAGACGACCGGGCCTGACAAGGTTTCGACCTTGTTGTCGGTCCTATTAGCGTTGCCTCCACGGGCATGCCGTCGAGCATCACCGTCGGAGAAGTCGTCATCGACCGCGTGGAGCCCGTAGGCCTCCAGGTCGACCGTGCAGCACGGGCATGCCCTGCTTGTCCAGTAGAGTACCTCGGGGATCATCTTCTGATTCACGTAGGACAACGCCATCGTCAGCCGACTGTACACGACCATTCGGAGCAAGATGGTGAAGAAGAAGCTGTACACGAGGACAAGCACAAAAGTCACGTACCAGACGAGCGGAAGCCAGGTGTAGTAGTGGTCGTATCGGGTGCTTTCGAGCGTGTACGTCAAGTTGTACGCGGCGAACTGCGCGATGCTAGTGTAGGTCACATTGTATGTGTTTTCTAGCTCGCGTCTGGCGTCGTTGAACTTGAACCGCGCCATGTTCTGCACGCTCTCCTGAGCGTAGTCGATCGAGTAGTGCGCGATGGTGAAGCCCACGATCGATGCGTACGGCAACACGCCAATGAAGAGGTAGAAAAGCAAGCGCAGGCGTGGCGGACTGGGCGCATATCTCCAGAGCGGCAGGATGTCAGACTGTAGGCAAGACTTGAGGAAGAAGGCACCAATGATGAGCTTGACAATTAGAATGAGACCGTTAATGTTAAAGATGATGTCCGCGGACCACATGAAGAGAAAGGCGAGGGCGCCATCCAAGATCGCACTGACCAGGTAGCCAAAGACGACGATGAAGAAGACGCCGAATTTCGAGGTGAGCGCCTCCGCGTCTCTCATGCCGTATTGGTCGATTGGCGTCTGCCGCATCTTGTACCATCCGTAATTACACGCGACGAAGAGGAAGGCGGTCTGCAAGTAGCCCTGCTCGAGCATGTGGGACATGGAGAGGCGTTGCGCCTGGACCATCATGAGTGAGCCGCGCTGGTCGACCCACTCGAAGAGATTGGGCCCGTACCAAAACGTGCTCCAGTTCTTGACGCGCACGGCGGCCTCAGACAGGTTCTCGTACAGCTGGAGCAGGCCGAAGATGGGGGGTATCGACTCCGCGTTGTTCATTAAGATGACAGAGGCGAGGCGAAACGGCGCGTAGATGACGCACGAGAGCACGACGTAAAGATTTGCCAGCTGCATCGCCCACGCATTGGGCCCCGAGGCCTGAACCGTGATCTTCGCCTGCGTGTCCTCCATGTCGAGCATCAGAAAGAGAGTGTTGAGGCTGAGCCCCCACGTCAAGATCCCACCCGTCAAAAAGTCGAGCCGATTGATCTCGTACTTGCCTATCTCTAGCATGCATAGGTTCGAGATGCCCCACACCGAGGGGTTTGCCGGGCCGTGGCCCATGTCGACGGCGCCGCAGATTTCGCTGCCCGGCGTGTTGGGCACGACGCGGCCCAAGTTGTCGTATAGCGTCACCTGCGGCGCGAATGAATCGAAAAAGGGCGCGATACCAACGCCCATGATCGCGCCAAGCACCGCACTAATGAGCATGAATGCGAGGAAGCCGGCTCCTTTGAGCTTGAAGCTGCGCGCCCACAAAATACCGAGGATGAGTGCCACGCTTCCGCCGATTGCGATGTTAACAATGATGGACTGGACTGGATCTGTGCCGCCCGATGGGTCGAGAAAGTTCTCCCGGCCGACGGCATGGAACTGAGGAATGAATGTTGGGTCGCCCGGCTGGAACGTGTCTGCGCTGCCGAGCGGGATGGACAGGTCACTCGACGGGATCTTGCACTGGCCGCATGATCTGCCGGCAGCCTCATCTTCGACAGAGCGCACGATGCACTCCGTCCACTGTGCGCACGTTTTCTGTTGGATCGACATGCGGTTGGGTCCCGTGGCCTCGGGTAGCGTGAGCCGCCCCACTATCCGGCTTAACGGGCTGATGCACTGGTAATCAGAAGGAAGCATGCCAGGTCCACAGACGGGTATGACGGCGTGGATCACGTACATGAAGAGTGCGTTCGAGAGGAAGTTGCGGTCGATGGTGTTGATGACGAGCTGCGCGATGACGAGCGCGATCAGGAAGAACATGAACATGTTCGACGCCTTCACCCATAGGTCGAGGACCTGCTTCAGCTCATACACGTCCGAAGAGACCTGGAGCCTGCGCAGCTCGGCTTGCTCCTTGAGCTTCGGCAGCTCTTCCTTGGCGACATCGGGGCCCAGCTGAAATTCCTCGAGCGTGATGGTCTCGAAGGCGCCTTCGACACTCACGGGCACGAGTGCCTGGCCCTCGCCGGTCTGCTTGCAGTCCACAAGGTCGGCGAGGATCGTCACGCGCTGCCCGTTGTACTTTGGCTTGAGGAAGCTGTTGACGACGAGTGCCTTGTTACCCTTGTAGATGGGGACGCGCATCGTGCCCATGATCTCCTCGATGATCTTCTTCATGTCCTCGAAGGCGGCGTCGTATTTCGCGTTGAGGCGGATCACCATGAAGTTGATGAAGACTAGTATGAAGTTGCACACGCCCTGGAGGACGGAGAGCAAGTTCCGGTATTGAATCACGAGGAGGTCGTAAAAGGGCACCGCGGAATGAAAGCTCAGCCACTCCGTCTGCATCGACGCGACGAGCCATACGAAGAGGCCGGTGATGACGAAGGCGAGCACGACATTGTTATACCATTGAGTCTTCAGGACCGCCTGGACGGCCTTAGCGCGCCCAAACATCATCGGGAACGCCGTGTGCGTCAGGTATTTGCTGTCGAGGAGGACGAGCAAGATGAGCGCCGGGAGGAGGAAATGGACAATGAGCATGACTATGCGGTATGCCTCAACGATCGAGTCAGTCTGGGACACGAGGTGTGCGAGGACATCCGTGTAGTCGCCGATGAGCAGCTGCACGTGCGCGAACCACGAGAAGACTTGCATCGTGAAGGACATGTACATGCAGTTGATGGTGAAGGTCATTGCATGCAGCTCAATGTGCGGCGTCTCCATGTAGGGGTTGACCGTGCGGAAGCCGCAGCAGGTGGAGAGGTATTGCATGTATTGGACGTACTGGACCGCCACGCCGAGCACGCCCGAGACAGCGCCGATCATCTGCACGAGGTAGACAGACGACATCCAATCTTCAAACGAGTCGAAGGGGGTTTGGAAACCATCAGTGGCGTTCGCCCTCATGGGCAGCGACTTGCTCAGTTGCAGCTGATAATGAGTGATGGAGATAGCCGCGACGGCGATATTCGACAGCATGTATCGCATCCCGCGGAAGGCGAACAGTTTCGCGCCCTCGCGCTGTTCAGACACAAGGAGCTCCTTCGCTTTCGCCTTCTCCATGCGTTCAAAGTCCGCGGCGTCCGCTTGACTCGTGCCGGCCTCGAGGTACACTTTGCGCGCGGCGTCCATCGCCTCGCGCTTCATCATGCTCTTCATGCGCTTGTCGTTCTCATCTTGCATCCTCTTCTCGAGAGCCAGGCGGCTCGTCCGAGCGTCTTGCCCCTCCTTCGGTCCCGTCTTGACGCTCGCACTGCGGAGGCTCTCGTACGCATCGTCAGTGCGCTCCTTGAACGTGTGCATTTCGAACGTGCGTGCACGCCGCGGGTTGCCGCCCCGCATCGCATGTGGGCCGCGCCTGCTGCCCGCCATCGCATCTCTGCTGCTCAAGGAGGCGATCAGCTCCGAGTGCGCTCGTTCCGCATCGTACTCGGCTGTGGTGCCCGTCTCCTCGAACTCGAGCATGAGCGCCCGCGAGTCGCTCACGCCCTCGATGGCACGTGCGCTCTCGCCCGCATCCGTGGGATCCCAAGGGAACGCAGCCTTCGGATCATACGCGGCCTTGGGATCGAACGTGACGTGCATGCCGCGCAGCGTGATGTTCGGATCTCTGAGGGCCATCTCGGCAGTTATCTCGGCAGCTCTGGTCGCCGCCTTGGCCTCGGGCCGTACCGCCTGCAGCGAGCGGGTAGGCTCGAGGGATTGCAGCACCTGTTGCTCCTTGGCCTGGCGCAGCGTCGATGCGATGATGGCCTCCACCATCTTGCTATTCTTCGTACGCACCTCTGAGCCGTCGGGGCCACGCGGCAGCTGCTTGCCGTACTTGATCGGCGTAGGCGCCTCGTGCAAGTAATTCAGCTCCTCGTTCCGGGGTTCTCCTTGAGCGCGCCTGAGAGTGTCCTTGCTCTCGTCGTAGACGGTGAGCTCGACCTCCGCTCGCCGCTCCTTCTCGAAAGCCTCCCGATCTTGCTTCGCGAGGAGAAGCGCTTGCTTTCGGTCTCGCTTCATTTGCTCGCGCCATGCCTCGGGGTCATGATCGCCCTCCTCGGCGCCCTCCTCGGCAACGACGACGTCGCGGCTCGTGGGGCTTGGCGCGAGCACACTGGTACGTTTGGTGCTGAAATCGTATGAGGGCGAAGGGGCGGCCGAGGGCGCGGGGGCAGGCGAGGGCGCGGAGTGCTCGGCACCCGAGGCAAGGCTGCGGCCCCTGGTGCTGAAATCGTAAGGGGGGGAGGAGCTTTTGGTGCTGAAATCGTATGAGGGCGAAGGGGCGGGCGAGGACCCGGATTGCTCGGCACCCGAGGCAAGGCTAGGCCCTCTGGTGCTGAAATCATATGAGGACGATGAGGGCTTGGAGCCCTCAGAGTGCAGAGACACGCCTTCGGGCAGGGTGACACTCGACGCATCATCACCATTGCTTGCTCGCGTGCTGAAATCGTACATGGCGAGCCGCTTCTCCTGCATCGCCCACGCCTTATGCTCGTCGCCTGGATTCCGTGGCGAGTTCATTCGGATCCTCGCAGCCCTATCGTACGCTAAAGGATCCGCGAGCCCTTGCTGCTGGAGGAATAGGTCTATCGTCTCTTCGTAGCCGAGGCGGCGGCTCGAGTATCCCGCCGCCTCCGACTCGAAGTTTCGAGCATCCCGGGATCTCCGTTCGGCCCGCCGGCTCATTTGCGATGTGCGGCTGAAGCGAGCGCGACCCGGAGCTGAGTAGGAAAGCACATGGGAGGCTCCTCAGCGACACCAAGTTGAGTGCCAAAAATGGACCCATCAGTGTTCGGTTTTTGGCATGCAGCAGTCCCAATGAATTCTCTCCTCAGCTACTTGTAAATGACACGGCCGGACCCAGAACGAGAATCCCCCCCCCCCGGCCTGGTCATCTCTTGAAACACACGCGCATCTGTGAATCCCAGGTCGAATCAAAACAGCAGAGCGCGGACGAACCCGAATGCGTTGCGGCGCCACGACACTCCGCGTTCGTCCGCTTCGCCCTACGGTGGTGCCGCTTCCAAACTGAGCCGGATGGCTTCCCTCATCAGAGCCTCGTCTTCATCGTCATCGCCCCCCGGCACAGCGGCAGCGAGCGGCTCGAGCGGCGGGGCCGTCGGCGGTCTGGGCATCCCTTGCGCTTCGCTTTGAGGTTTGGCGTCGTCCTGAGCAGCTGCTGGCGGCGGGTCGCTGACGGGCTCGCGAGCGCCGATGTGAGCACCGTCGCGGGGGCCACCGCCGGAGCGTCCATCCTCAAGGCTCGCCGCGATAGCCTGCATGAGCATAGCGTCCTCTTGCTCGCGCATCATCGCCAGCCGCTGCGCCATGACGAGACGCTGCGCCTCAAGCTGATGCGCCCTCCCCATGCCGCCACTGTACCGAGTGCCCCCCCCGCCGTTAGCCGCGGCGTGAAAGGCATACCCTATGTGCATCGGCCGGTTGTCGCGGTCGACGGGCACGCCGTGGAGGGCGAGCTCTTCCGGGATCAAGAGTACCTGCTTCAAGAAGATGCATGCGGAGTCGTTGAAGAAGCCCGGACGCACGTCGTTGTGGTCGCCCGAGAACTTGACCAGATTCTTATCGCCTGCGTACGCGTCATAGATGAGCTGCGAGTGGTGAGGGCGCACCTGCGAAGGAGGGCAGGGCGCCATGGTGAGCACTTGCATGCAACGCAGGGGGGTTGAGGCGAGTGGGGAGGGCGCACGAGGACGTCAGCGTCCCCACAGCCGAAGAGGGCGGGCACGAAGCACGTCTTGGCCGCGTCGACGGGCCGCAGCTTGTACAAGTCAAAGTTGGCGCGCCGCTTGACGGAGCCGGCCACAAAGGTGAGCGCCGTCTTCACGAGAAACGGTGGCACGTGCGGGGCGCCCGGTACAGTCTCAGGTGCGCTGGTGACAAGCTCGAGTGCGACCTGCTCGAGCGAGGCGAAGGGCGAGTCCAGGACGAGCCCGGCGATCGAAGCGTCACGGCTGGCCTGCAAGACTGCGCTCACAGAGCCCATCGAGCGTCCCCACAGCGCTATCGACGTCACGAGCCCCGTCCTGCGCAGGTGCTCGATCACCGCGGCGACGTCATCTTTCTCGTGCCATCCAAGCGAGATGAACTCGCCAGTTGACAAGCCGCAGCCGGCAAAGTCAAAGGAGAAAACGTTGGCGCCCGTTGCAAATACGGCTGCCATGATCTGGAGCGCCTCGGCGCGGCAGGAGGCGTTGCCATGCATGTAAATCACGCAGGGCGCACCAACCTCGGGAAGCTCACGCCGCCGCCAAAAGCTGCCCTCGAGTTTGAGCCCGCGCGCATTCTCCACCTGGCAGTCCTCCCGCATGAATGCCTTCCCGCCGTACTCGAACTCTGAGGGACCCAGGTCCGCCAGTGTGTAAGGCGCACGAGGCGGTCGAATGATAGCCTTCACAATATCCTCGTAGCCTTCCTTAGCCATCGAGAACCAGCCGCGTGAGCGAGGAGTTGAAGAGCTGCCATCGGGAGCCTCGGGCGGGTCGCCTTCGGGAGGGCCGCTGGCTGAGGCACGCTGAGGCGGCATGATGATTTTGCGAGCGGAGAGCCGCCTCTCTCGCGGCTTTTGCGGCGGCGTTCAGTTGGGCGTTCGCTTCGGAAATGACGCAACTTACAGATGCGCGCTCGGCGCGGCGCGGTGAAAGGTCTAGGACTCCCCTCTTGTCAAACAAGTAACACCCACAGACTCACGAGTAAATCTGTTGGTTCCTGTGGAGAGCTACAGCGTTCCTCTGACGCCGCTCTCGCTCAGCGCGCAAAGGTAAAGAGGTGGCCCTGCACTGGCACGCCGTTCTCCATGCGGGGCGTGATCTCCTCGTATGCGATGAGCTCAAAATTGCCAGTGGCCGCTGCAGTCGCGACCACGTACGCCTTGGTGTGAGCGAACCGTCCGCTGGTGCGCAGCCGCCAGCCCGCGGGAGCCTCCTCCTCGTCCGCGCGCTCGCACGAGAAGACAAGCGCGACGCCCGAAACGGCGCTTAATCGTGAGAAGGCCGCAAGGACGTCTGACAGGTCGCCAAAGTAGACAAGCACGTCTGCAGCGGCCAGGAGCTCGACACCACTCTGCTCGTCCACCGCGCGCGCCGCCGCCTGCTGGCGCCGCATCGAGGCCCTGTGGTTGCCCTGCATGCGGCGCTCGAGCACGTCCGCACGCTGCAGCGTCACCAAGTCGGCCGCGAGCACCTTGTCATACACGGGGCTACCGTCCTCGGTCATGAGGGCCTCAGCCTTGGTAAGCATCTTGGGCGACAGGTCGACGCCTGTGAGGTACCCCGAGACGAGGGTGCGCAAGTACGGCCCTGCAAGCCCGGTGCCGCAGCCCGCGTCGAGGGCCGTTGCAAAGGGTGCGCCGCCGCGCACAGAGCGCACGTGCGCCGCCACTGCCTCACCAAGCAACCGAGGCACAACATATCCAAGCGTAGCGAGCTTCTCGTTGAATGAGTCCGAAAAGTCGTCAAAGAGCGATTTGACGAATTGCGGCGATGCCTTCTTGACGCCGCCGCCGCCCGCGCCGCCACTGCTGCTGTCGGCGAGCATCGCAGCGAGCATGTGCTCCGCTTGGGCATGCTCCGGGGCGAGCTGCAACGCGTTGCGCAAGGCGTTCTGCGCATTCTCGAGACAGACGCTGCTGCTGACGGCGGAGCTCGCGTCGCCCGGCTCGACGCCCATGAGTAAGCTCGTTGGTTCGGCCGCGTACGTCGCACACTGCTCGTCGCTCAGCCCCGAGAGCTGGATCCCGAAGTTGTAGTACAGCTCCGCGAGATACGTTGCATCGTCGGACTCTTCAGCCGGTTCGCCCTCGCTCGCCTCGTGCATCCGCTCGAGCTCGAGAATGGCGCGCTGGAAGGCGCGCGTCGCCTGCAATGGCCGATCGCGCACCTCCGCGAGCGCCGTGCCCAGGTTGGCCCACGCATCCCAGCGTTTTGGATCCGCCGCAACCACCTCGAGGTAGAGCGACGCCGCCTCACGCAGCGCGTCGTTCGTCTTTCGGTCCTGCAGCTGCAGCGCGAGATTGAAGGCCGCATCCGAGTGGGCTGGTTCGATTGCAAGCACCATGCGGTACAGCTCCTCCGCGCGCGCGTCGTTGTCCTCGCCGCCGAGATCAATGAGCACCGAGCCGAGATTGGTCATACAATCGGTGCGAGTGCGGTCAAGGCGGATGCACGATTCGAAGGCAACCCTCGCGGCCTCAAACGAGCCGTCCCGGTACAAGTCGAGACCACGCATAAATTGCCAGTTCGCATCCGGATTCGAAGGGAGCGCGGCGTCCGCCCAGCAGAGAAGCACGAGCCATCCTCTCCTCATCTTCGACGCTCGCGATCTCCGAACGAGGTCCGAGAACGAAGCGCTATCCGGACAAAAAGCTCCCTGAGCCTCAGCCAGCGTCACCGAGTCCCAAGCGGCGTCGATATCGGTAAAGTACCGGAACTGTGTCCCGTGTGTGTCCCGGCCCCCCGCGCCCCCGGTGTCTTTTCATTCATGGAACTGAGTCGGCCGCCGTGAGCTCCGGGGGATTGGCCCGTGGACCCCTTGCGTGGACCGTGGTCGCGCGCGCGATTCACCCATTCAGGAGAGGTCTCGTGGTATGTTGGAAAGAAAAAAGCGAGCGACATGGAGCCCCGCGCTCGTTTTTCCGAAGATGGAGTGGCGAGTCTATAGCAAAGACTTTGCTGACATGTGCCCAGGCGAGGCGCCGCTTGAGTGCCGGCAACGCAGGTGCACACCATATTCCGACTGTCAACGTCAAAGCAGTTGCCGCATCAGTACTGACAGGTCGTCGGCGATGATGCGAGTCCACAGCATGGCCTTCTGTGGAAAAGATGACTCATACGTCGCTGTAGACTTTGATAAGGAGTCGTGGCAGCCGAGGCAGAGCCGCGCCGTGCACTGGCGATCAGGCTCGCTACTGGCGCACTTGCTCCCTTCCTTGGAACTTGGTCTTCAGGACTCGCAGACAGAGGGGCCTGAGATCGGAGTTTGCCCTGGCGGCCACTTCGAAATCATGAAAGGGTGTAAGCCATGGGGACGAACCTTGTGCTGGGTCCATGCAACCGAGACCGACTCAGTGGAGCAGCCGCACGTCGAGCCTCTCGTTGCCTTAGGAGAGTACGGTAATGACGACAGAAGGTGGCTCGAAGATTGGTGCTTCTCGTCCGATGGCACGTTGCTTGCAGCCGTCATGAATTGGGAAGATGGAGACCAAAGAGAGGATCCAGACTTGGTGGTGTACAATTTACGCCCTTTCCTTACGGAGCTCGAGGCCCGGCGTGCGGCCCGGCGTGCGCGTGCACTGCTTCCGCTCCGCACCTTTGTGATGTCTCTGAGCCTCCGTGAGCGGCAAGTGGCGGAGATTCCCTCGTTGATTCAGGAGCTTCGCTTGGAGGAGGGGCGGCCGGGTACAGGTACGACCATGGAGAGCCAACCCGGCGTCATCTCCGATGCACTCGCAGCCGTATTTGGAAACGCGTCTTTGGTCGAGCTGATCGAGTCATGGCTGCTACAATGGGAGACTTCCGAGGCTAGCGCGAACGATCCTTACGGCTGGTTCTCTGGCTCGGACGATCCATGCACGACCAAAACCGTCAAGCTGGGCTCGCGCCTGACATGGCGCGAGCAGCACGACTGGCGATCCAAGCACGGACAGCTGGCTCCCAGACAATCAGAGAGCCAAAGTGTTCACGAAGCTCGAGGGGCGCCTTCACAGCTGGCTCCCCCCAGACCTTCAGAGAGCCTTCCGCGACCTGGATGCACCCGATGGCCACCTTCCGCAACCTGGATGCTGTGATAGATGCACCCGATGGGTCCGTGGCACTCCTGAGGAATCGGCTCGCACTGCCTGAGCAGCACTGCGCCGTGCGCCCCGCCGCCGATGCAGCCATGGCCACGTGCCTCTGGTCTGCCTCCACTGCTGAGGTCGGCGGATGTGCGCGACTGCAGGATGGGAGCTTGCTCTCCTTGAAGCCAGCCAACCTGCCACAGCTTGACAGAGCACGGGAACCATAGCACGGCGCCGTGCGCCGTCGCGGTGTGACGATTCTGACGAAGCGCGCTGGGGCAGCCCAGAGCGCGAGCTGGACCATGGACGGCGCCTGAGCGCTGTGGTACCATACAGGTGTGAGCATGGGCGTGAGACAGTGGTACTGCAGCGCGCAGCACAAGCGCTCAATAAAGGTTATTCGTGTGTGTGAACCGTGTGTGTCCTGTGTGTCCCCGTGTGTCAGGGCGCGGCGGTCGTGCGGTGCGGGTGCTCTGGATTTTGGGATGGTTGTGAGGTTCTTCAGTGTGATCCGTGTGCCCGTGTGTCCCCGTGTGTCCCGTGTGAACGTTAACACGACAGACGCGACAACCGGTGCTACGGCACTGTTACTGCCCGCTCAGAATACACACACCTTACATGACCCCATCCCATACGGGTGTCCAGGCTCCCCCCAATGTCTTTTTACGGTACAGCACCTCCGAGCTGGGAATTACTTCCAAGAAAAGATCGCGTGGCACGGTTGTCGCGTCTGTCGTGTTAACGTTCAAACAGTGCCGTAGCACCGGCTGTCGCGTCTGTCGTGTTAACGTTCACACAGTCGTAGCACAGCACAGGGGACCACAGACGGATGGTTCTTCACGCGTGCACATCCGAGTCGCGCGCGGCGCGGCGGCGGCGACGGGTGCGCGAATCGTTCAGATTCTGACCTTTTTCGAATGGTGTGCCTCTCTGTCTGTTGGCGTCGCGATTCAAAGGCGGCTCGCATCACCATCGTGCACGCTATCTCGAGAGAGCGCTTTGCAGTCGGTTACGACAATGGGGCGCTGCGGGTCTTTCAGTGTGTGCCTCAGATGGCTTCCTCGACGTGCTTCTGTGAGGACTTCATTTTCAATTCGCTCGCACACGCTGCTGCGGTGCTCAGCTTGGCCAGTACAGCTATGAACGATGAGGCATACGTGCTCAGCGGCGGTGCGGATGGCCGCGTGTGTGTGCGATGCTATCGAGAGCCAGCCACAGCGCAGGAGCACAGCAGCTGGAAATTGGAGAGCACGCACGGTGGCACTCTTGGTCGATCGGGCCTCCTCATCGAATGCGTCGCCGCAGCTCGCGATACCTGGGCCGCGCTAGTCGGCAACAAGATTGCCGTCGGTCCACTTCGGTCGGCTCACCATTGGCCCGTCCAGTATGTTGGCCCTCTGGCGAACGTGGCCGACGACTTGCAAATGCTACCCGACGGAGCGCTGGTCACCTGCTCCTTTGGAGGCCTCACTCTGTGGCGCCGGCAGGATGAGAGTACCACGCTCGGCTCGCCGCCCAAGTATGCACGCACCGAGCGTCTCGCGGCGGCGCGAGCCTCGGAAAGCATCGACCTCGGTTGCGATGGCTGGGCGCGCTCGCTTGCAGCCTCGGCAGGAGGCCAGTGGCTCGCAGCGGGCGTGGGTGGTACTGGAGGCAAGGCGTCGTTGTGGCTCTGGCGTATGGCCGACGGGGCCGAGTTTGAGTGTGGTGGGCTCCGAGGCGAAGTGCGCGCCCTTACATGGAGCGACGACGGCTTGCTGTGTGCAGTGAGCTCCTCGGGTGTGGCTGACGTGTTTGTCTGGAGCTTTGGGAGTCGCGTCGATGGCGATGACAGCGCACCGAGCGCCAAGCGCGCTCGAGCGAGCACGCCAGCGATGTCCAGCCCCGCAGGCCAGACGCCGTATCGCCTGCGGCTCGAGGGTGGCACGAATGCGCATACTCTCTCGTTTGAGTCTCGTGACGGCGCCGACGCCGCGGGTAGGACGCTGCCGTTGCTCGCATGCGGCGGCGAAGATGGCGCGATCCACCTCTTCGACCTGCAGGGTGTGCACAGCACAGATGCGCACAGCACCGTGCGCCGCGCCGAGTGTATACTGCCGGTGCTCAGATGGTCGCACCCAACGGACGAGGAAGTGCCAACATTTGATGCTCTGACGCAGCGCTGGACGAGAGGCGCGCCGCCGGATCCTGGCCGGCTCGAGCGGTTGCTCTGGCTGCCGCACAGGGCCGGGCACCGTTCCCTGCTCGTGGCGCAGTACCCTAACGGGCTGCTCACGTGTGCCATCACTTCGATGTGAGGAGAATGATGTTCGTTCTCAGAGCTGACCTTTTCGAAAGTTCCTGCTGTGTGGCTGTATTTCGTGTGACTTTGCGGTGGTGGGGCGGGGTGCGACGAAACTCGAACGTCGATTCAACTGACCTTTCCGCTACTTCCCGCATCGTCCTCGAGCACCACCCGTGCCACCCGCGCGCACGTCGCGACGAGCTCGACGACCGGCTCACTTCAATTTGGATCTCAGTCACCATGTTCTGGATGTATCTCCTCGGGGCGCTCCAGGGACCGTGCACACGGCGCGTGTTCGCAGCGGCCGTGTGCGCATCAGCACCAGCTGCCGCCTCGCACGCATTTGTGGCAGCGCCGGCTATCGGCAAGCCATTTGAGTGGGGGAGCCTTTGGAGCAGCTCGTATACTGGCGGAGCGGTCGCAGAACCCAAGCGCACTGGGCTGAGGCCAGCCGATGTAGCAACAATACTCGAGGACGATCTGAAATCTCGCAAGTACATTTTGACAGGTCAACTGTCACCGGGGATCTTTGCCGACGACTGCCGCTTCCAAGACCCCAACAACGCGGTGACTGGTCTCAGCAAGTACCGCCAGGCCCTCTCCTACCTATTTCGAGCCGAAACATCCACTGTCGAAGATGTGCGCATCTCCGTGGATCCTGCGGGCTCGATTGTCGCAGAATACACGGCCAGCGGCGAGCTCAAGCTCCCGTGGCGGCCACGCATCTCTCCCTGGGCCGGTCGGATCACTTACACTCTAGATGCTGACGATGGCCTCATCACATCGCAAGTGGATGTTTGGAACATCACGCGGCTCGACGCGGTGCGACAAACGTTCACTCCTGGTGTCTAGCTCCGGCCCGCTCGACCCAGCGCGCTGTACGATCTTTGTACGAGTGAGGAACGATTCAGAATGTCGTGAATGGTAGATAACTTCGTAGTTGGACATATATGTTCCGATGGATGATTCAAACGTTTCTACGTAAGACACTCGGACATCGAAATTACTATCATGCTGATCACTTGCCATAAATCTTCGGCTTCACTCCGGAGGTATCGGCCTTCTTAACAAGACGAAGCTGCTTCCTGCTCATCTTCTTGATCTTGCTCGTGTTGGTGATCACCTGATATGTCATGCCACGCTCGCGGTTCTCCTCCTTCTTCTTCTTCTTGGCCTCGATCCGCTCGCGTTCCTCGCGCTTCTCGCGCCGGATCTCATCATCCATCGCCGCTTGTTGCGCGAGCACCGCAGCTCGCTCCGCTCGTATCTTTTCCTTCTTCTCCCAAGAGTCACGAATCTGTGGTACAGCGACCAATGACGAGGCGCGAGCTTTCCTGGGCTCCTTCCAGGGGCGCAGCTTGCCCATGATGGATGGACGACACTCGACTTCTGAAGAAAGCCACGCCTCGTCGCCTCACAAAACTTCTTTTCGGGACGCCCAACATGGCGGTTTTTCATAATTCAAATGGACTTGGGCCGCCCGGTCCCAAGCTCTCCTTTCACAAAAATGTTTTACAACCTATGTCGACACGTGCTCTCGACACCAACACCTAAAGCAGATTTCAAAATGGGAGTCCGAAAGAAACGCGCAATCTACCAATATACGGCGGAGGCTAATCTTAGGCGGCGGGCAGGGGCTGCGATCTCGGCTTCGCGGGGGGCAGCTGCTTGGGCAGAGAGAGCGAGGGAACCTGCACAGGCAGCTCGCCTCGTCCGATTGGCTCGCGACTGACGGGGAGCGGCGGCCTCAAGAACTCGGGAGATGGAAGCTCGGGTGACGCGCGCGCAGCGAGGCCCGGCCGACCGCCAAAATAGGAAGTAGGCGAGGCAGCCCTGAAGCGCCCCCCCTCGCCGCGCGCCTCGGCCGCCGCTAGCGCCTCGGCTGCCGCCTCCCTATGCTGTTCGAGCAGCGCCTCGTGTTTGGGTGTCGTCATGCCGTCTGACTTTTGGGAAGCCACCGTCTGCTGCCAAGCGCCGAACATCTCACGCCGGTCAGCCTGGCGCTGCTGCTTCTCGTTCGCGAGCTGTCGGACCTCGTCCGCACTCAGTCTCGGCACGTGCGCGCCCAGAAGCTCCGCCAGATGATCGAAACCCTCGAAGCGCGCCAAATCGGCAGGCACGAGCCGAGCACCAGTAGGCACGAGTCGTGTTCCGTCAAAACGCATGCTCAGGCCGCTCTCACGCGGGTCGGCCCCCGCCCCGAGCAGATGCATGCACATCTCGATCGCATTCTGCTGCACGGCGAGCAGGCACGCGGTCGCGCCCGAGACGGGATCGGCGAGCTCAGCGTCGGCGCCTGCATCGAGGAGCAGTTGCACACACTCGTGATGGTTCTTTTGGACAGCGAGCAGTAGTGGCGAGAAGCCCTCGCGGTCGCTCTTGTCGGGCGTCGCGCCCGCGTCGAGCAGCACACGCAGGCAGTCCGCCATCTCGGCCGTCCACGTCTTGGCCTTGGCGCAGTACGCGCACGGCGTGCAGCCGTTGTGGTCACGCTGGTCGGCATCGGCGCCAAAGTCCAACAACATCTCGAGGCAGCTTACGTTTCCGGCCTCGACGGCAGCGTGTACGGGCGCAATGCCCTCGTCCGCCGTCGCCGCACTCACATCCGCACCCGCCTGGATGAGCACGTACAGCAGCTCCGTCGCGCCGTCCTGAGCAGCGAGCAGCAGCGGCGACTTGCCATTGATGGCCATGTTTGGGTCGGCGCCGTGCCGAAGGCAAAAACGCGCGCCGGCTACGGAGTGCATGCGGCAGGCGACGAGCAGAGGAGTGAGCCCACACTCGAGCGGCGCGTCAAATCCCTTGTCTTCCGCGGCGAGGGTCTCAAGCTGCACCATCAGCTTCTCGTCGCTTGACAGGTCGTTATAGTGGGCCTGACGCTCGAGCCTCTCGCGCTCAGCGGCAGCGGCGGCCTCCCGTGCCTCAGCGAGCTCGACGGCCGTGAGTGAGCGGCGGGCACCGCGCGCCGAACCCATACCGCGCGCCGACGCTGGCGCGGGCACCGAGGCCGACCCTTTGGTGGGCAGCGAGGTCAACCCTTTTGCGCGTGGCTTGCGTTCGCTCTCACCAGCTTCCTTGCTCGCGCGTCGCTTGGGTTCGTTGCCGCTTTCGGCCAACGAGTCGTAGAGCGGCACGAGCAGCGGACAGCCGAGGGAGAGGCACAGCTCATGCCATGCGGCCTTGTCGTTGCTCGGCACACCCTTCTTGCCCTTGAGCAACTCGTTGAGCAGCACCTCTACCACCGCCGCAGTAACACCTGACATCTCCTTGGAGGTCGCGTCGCTGGTGCCCTGGGCGGACGCCGCGACCTCGAACGTGAGCGAAACGAGGCCCGACTTGCTGCATAGCTGAAGCTGCGCGCGCGCCTGCCCATTCTTGTCCAGTGCTACGCACCCTGTTACCTTGAAGTTGGCCAAGTCCACGCCCTGCCCCTTCGCCGTCGGCGGGTTGCTCGTCTTCTTTTCAGTCTCAGCGCTGCTCGAGCCGAAGAAAGCAGACGCCAAGGAGGTGGCACTCTTTTTCTTCGTCGCAACCTTTTTTTCTTCGCTGCGACGCGGCGTCGAAGGGCCAGAAGGCATGGAGGGACTCCGAAGACACCCCGAGAGCAGCGGCGGTGGCTTGCCAATTCCTTCGCGTTGCCAAATTAGCCGATGGTGAGTTACATGTAGAGACGACCTAGAAATGGAGAAATGGGGCGGGTAGGCCGCAGGGGGAGATGGCGTACGCAAGGGCGCGGCGCGGCTGCCGTCGTCCCTATTTAGGATGCGTGTTTCCCCTAAAAGCCGAGACATTTTGCTGTATAGTACTGTACAGTAGTCGTTGTCCATCGCCCCACTCGAGTTCTTTTTTTGCGTCTCCATTGCTGGTGTTCCGCTCGCCGTCGGGACCCGATGCAGGCTCCTCGTTGGGTGGACGTGGACGACGGCCTACCCAAACTACCTCAGCTTCGTCCGAGCCTCGTCGTCGCGAAGCCTCGCAGCCTGGAAGAGAAACAGACGCTTGAATTTAAGGGCCGCGTTGTGAACCTGCGAAGGGTGCTGCTTGCGAAGAATTTGCAGAACGCGCGAGAGGAAGCTCGGCAGAGGAACTTCGAAGTTGGGCAGGAGGTGCGTGATACAATGGACCACTTGTTGGGCCGTGATATCTCCGCGGCACTGGCCACTGTTCGGCTGGCCGATGGCACGGAGGTGCGTGCGATGGCGGAGCAGCTTAGCAACGTGCTCGTAAAGGAGCTCAATGACGGCGACGTGCGCACGCGAGATCAGTCCGACGTGCCGGGCCCGATGGTGGAGCACGCGGCATGGATGAAGCTGTGGCGCGAGATCAACATCGAGGGTCGGCTATTTTACCACCAGTTCATGGCAACACTACGCAGCAAGCTGCAAATAAAATTGGGAAAATTCGGATCGAAGGAGCGAGAAAAGAAGATGGCCGATTTGCAGGGACTGTGGTGTACTATCTGTGCCGGCAAGTTCCGCGAGACGGCGGGTGATGAGGACTTCGCTGGAGAAGTTAAGCCTTTCCTGGTTCTGAGTGAGTTCCTGGCGTTCATGAAGTCGGGATCCCAGCAGTGGGATGGTCGGTTGCAGATGCAGCTTGCGGACGAAGACGGGAGCGGCTCGGCCATGTCAGACGCTGTACCTGGGTGGCGGGCACGAGTCGTAGCACAAAATAGGCTTGCAGCGGAAGCGGTTCGCGAGAGCCGACCGAATAGGCAACGAGTTGGGGTGGACGGCCGACGGCTCCTGATCGATGGCATGTCCAGTCCAGTATGGAGAAACATGATGGCCAACGAGGTGCAGGCAGCCAAAGATGAGCAACAAAGGCATCTGTCGAGTACGATCAACGCACGCATTTCTAATCAACGCATCGAGTCGTGGTTAACGGTCGTCAAGGATGCTGTCAGCGACGATGGTCGGCTGGCGTTCGACGACGTGTCGTCGATCATGCGCGAGCACGTGAAGTTGAACGCGGACGAGTTGCAGCTGCTGCGGCGAGTATGGAAAGCGATCGATCCCGAGTGCACGGGCAGCGTGACGGTGGCAGCTTTTGGCACCTTCATGCAGCTGGGCGCCGCCAAGCACGTCGGAAGCAGCGATGGCTCACGCGCACGCGTGGTTGCTGAAAAGGAGTCTCGCATTTCGAGGAGCCATGCCGCCAACCGCGCCAAGGCACAGCAAGCTCAACTTAACGTCGAGGCCGAGCGGTTGGAGAAGGCGATTGCACAGATGGAGAGCCCTCAGGAGCGTCCGAGGCGTCGAGCAAGCCGGCAGCCATCGAGCAAGCCGGCCCTGCTCGAGCTGGAAGAGCGACGACAGCAGGCGACGACGGATCGCAGCCATCTCGAGCGCCTCCTCTACGAGGAGCGCGACGACCAGACGTTCTACCTGGGTGCCGCGACAGCGCGAGAGCATCGCCAGAAGGGGGCTCAGATGCGCCGCTTAGGCGAACGCTTTAGGTTTCCTGTACTACGTACATGATGTAAGCGCTCGCAGCTCGGCTCAATTTGCCTGTAGATCCGGGTAAGTAAGTCAGTAAACAATATCGCTTCTCGGGGTCCGCTGCATAGAACTTCAGAGAAGAGGGCAAATCTGCATGTTCTTGTGTGGTCGATATCCGTAACTGGATCGGAGCTCAGAGTGCTGGCGGTTCGAAATGCCACTTCGTGCTTGTGGGTCCGGAGGGATTCCGTATACGCGTTGTGTTGAATACTTCAGCAACTGTGTTTTAAAATTCACACAACTAGGCGCTGGTGTGAACGAAAACGAAAACGTTAACATGAACGAAAACGACCCGGTCTCCATGTGCCATCATGATGTGCCATGTGCTGCACAGCACTCGATTACTTGTAGCGGCATGGCCCGTTCAACATCGTCGTTGATTCTTTTGACGGCCATCGCGATCACGCTCGCCGTGTCGCCACCTCTTCCAGTAACCGACAGCTTCTTGGCCGGCAGTTCCGAGGGTGACACATGCGGGGGCGATAGCGCCGCGGCACAGCGATACCACGGTCATCGCACAGATGGAAGCAAGGGGGCAGCATACGTTTTCTCCATATTTGGCCGCTGCTCGTCACGACACCAGGCGCAGCTGCTCACGAGCGCAGAGATCCTGCAGGACACAAAACCGCAGTTTCCGCTTGCGGCGATGCTCTCACCAACGTGTTGGCGCAACCTCACCTTTCGCACACTGCTGGAGCAGCAGTCGATCACGCCGATCTGCGTGCCGCGCATCAACAACGTGACATGCCGCGGGGCGCGCCAGCGCGGCAGTTTCTTCGACGAACATTGGACGAAGCTCAACCTGCATAACCTGACCGGTCTCCGCGTGGCCTTCTATCTCGATAGCGACCTGGTCGTGCAGCGCAACCTCGACAGCGTCGTGAGCACTCTGCTCAATCGTCCGTCGCTCATGGAGGCACGCACGCCGCAGGGATGCCTGGGCAATGATGCGGCATATACGTGGTTCAATACAGGCGTCTGGGCCGTGAAGCCCAACGCGCACGAAATGTCAGGCCTCATTGCATGGTTGAAGAACGGCAGCTCGGTGTGCTACGACGGCGACCAGAGCGCGGCGATGGGCTACTGGAAAAGCCCCGGCGGCAAGGGTGGACGCTTGAGGTCTCAGGTGCTTCTTCTGCACGTCGGTTACAATATGAAGGCGGACCAGGGCCCCCAGGCGTGCCTTAGCAAGCGGAATCTCAACGCGAGCGACCTGCATGTGGTCCACTTCTCGGGCAAGCAGAAGCCCTTTTCCATGTTCAAAAACAAGGACGACACGTGGAAGGCCGCTCGCGAGAGCTACATGCGCCACTTCAAAAAGTGGGAGGTGCTCCTTGGTGTGCCCTCCTGCACAGAGAAGCAGCTGCTGAAGACAAACATGGGCTGCTATACGACGTCTCAGGACTGAGCGCACACTTTCTTAGAGGCGCGGGCCGGTCATGGGGCCGGTTAATTCCTTAGGTGAACTAGTACAGGAGAGATCGGGCCTCACAACCGAAAAGTATAAAAGTATTTGCGGACTGGTCCAGCCATGGGTCCAATGCATGGGTCCGCTGCGCACTGCCGACTGCGCGAGATTTTGGCGCACGATCGGGATTTTGGACCATTGGGGGAGGGTTTCAACACTCAGGTAGTCACCCCTCATAGGTGTTTCAACATAATGGCGGAGTACATAACTTTCGTCTGTACCGGTATCCGTCTCAACTTACTTCTATGTTCTCATTGTAGTACTAAGAACTACTTCGTAGTTCTTATTCGTTCATTCATAGTACATAACATGACATAACATGACAGCGGCGCACCGCAAGGACTTTGGGTACATAACATGACATAACATGACAGCGGCGCACCGCAAGGACTTTGGGGGGACCGCGCCGAAACTGCCGGCTGACTGACTGACTTCGCGGGTGACGTTACACTTTCAGCATGCGCCCCAAGTTTTCCCAGTTCACGCATGGCTACCCCCAGTTCCCTCAGTCTGCCTCCTCTCTCTCAGCAGTCCATAGAGCGCTCCGTCGAGCGTTCATCCATCTCGAGAGGCTCATCCATCGACCGCTCATCCTACTATCAAAATATTCATGAGAGCGCTTTGCGGAGTTCGACTCCGCGGGGCCTCATGTCCTCCTCAACAGGCCCGGCCTCGCTGCTCCTTTATCCGCCGGCACTGCCATTCAGCCTGACGCTGCCAGTCACGGTTGAACCGCTCGCACCGCCAGAGGTTAGCCGAGGCCACTCGAAATCTGAAGCTCCCGCGCGCTGCCTGTGCTGACGGGCTGCTCCGCCGACTCTCGTATCGCGACAGCCTACCGCGGTGCCATGGATGCTCATCGAACGTCGTGAAGCGCTCATTGAGCGGCTGCGATCGTTTGCGCTCGAGTGGTCGCGAACGCCCGAGAAACGACCCGCGGCGGCGCCGGTACACCTGTGTGCGGAATACGCCGCCCGCCTCGCGATGTTGCCGCGGCAGGCCGCATCACCACCGCCTAAGCTGCCCGTGCCACTCAGCATTCCCTTTGGTTCGCCCAGGAGGCGGCGGAAGCAGGAGGAGCTCGTGTACCTCGCTCTTGCGCCGCAATTGGCACAGCAGCAGGAGCCGCCCCAAGAGCTGCCGCCGCCGCAGCAGCAGTCGCAGCCGCAGCCGCAGCCAGAGCCGCAGTCACCGACGCCGCCAGGGCCGCCGCCGCCCCTGCGGCAGCGCCACTCGCCTCGCGCAGCGCCGCCCACCCACACGCCGGTGAGCAGCTCCGTGCCTGCCACCCACAAGATTGAGCCTCCTTCCAACTTCCACCACCAGCACAAGCTCAGCGCCGCGCCGACGGGCTTCGGCTGGGCGGCATCGGCGGCCTCCGCTGTGAGCGGGGACGTCGACGCGGCGCAGCAGTTGGTGGCCCAGCTACTCAGCGAGCTGATGGCATGCACACTCGCGCTCGTAGAAGCCCTCAACCCTCTCGAATGGAGCGCCGTATCGGTCGAAAAGTCAAACACCGGGACTGGGGCCGTGTCGGGCACACCGCGGCTGCCGCCCTCACCATCATCATCCTCAACACCCTCAACACTCTCATCACCCTCGTCGCGATCGCAGACTGACCACCAAAGCTTCAGCAGCGGCGGCCGCAGCAGTCGCAGCGAAGATCGCAAGGGCCCGCGGCCCGTAAGCTCGCCCCGCGAGCTCGCAGCCCGTAAGCTCGCCCCGCTCCATCCCGTACTTCCCGTCTCGCCGCGGCCCGTGTCGCGTGGCAACTCGCGGCCCGTGTCGCGTGGCACCGCAGCCTCGGCTGCCAGATCGGCCACAGAGAGCTCCGCGGCCGACATCGAGGTCGCTAGGGGCGCCTCGGGCGCCGCTCTGCCCGAACATTGGATCGCATGGGCACTCCGTCCGCCGCCGGCCATCGTGGCGGTCGGCCCGCCTCCTGGGCTCAAATCCGGTGTCGCCTATCTGCTGCAGGTGCTCCTTGACTTCCACCGACTGCCCCTGCCCTCGGTGACCGACCCGTTCGCCCTACTTTGGTTCGACGAGACACGCGAGGCGCGTCTGCTGCCCGAGGCGTTGCATGCGCCGCCCACACACGCAAAGCTGCGCGCTGCCGGCTTCAAGCTGCGTGCGCTCATGTGCCCCGAGCATATGCGCATCCTCTACAGGGCACAGCGCTCGCCACTCGGCCGCAACGACCCCTCGTGGAGGGCGCTGAGCACGCTACTATACGGTAGCCCCGGAGGATACATGCAGAGGCTGCGCCAAATTTGGGTGCGCGAGCAGGCGGCGCTCCGCATGCAGATGTGGCTCATTCGCGCGCGCATGCGCGTGCGTATGCGCGCGCGGCGCGAGGCGCGGCGTCACGTGGCGGCAACCACCATCCAGCGGCACTACCGCGTACGTCACGACTGGCTCGGGGCGCCCGCCTCGCTGTTCGGCGACGTGTCCCTCGAGGTACGTCGTCGTGCGGAGCAGGAGAAGCGCGAGATGGAGGCGGCCCTCGTGGCTCAACGGCGCGAGGAGCGCCGGTTGGCAGCGCGCCAAGCCCTCCTGGCGAGGCGTCGTGCAGCGGTCAAGTCTGCTCTCGGTCCCTGCCGGGCGTTTTACAAGGCGCGCCGTGTGGTGGGCGACCGGTGGCTCACTGCCCTTGCCAAGCGGTGGCTCGTCCGCTCTCGCGCCGCGAGGACGGTCGCGTCGATCGGCGCGAGCGCCGCCACGCACGCCGCCGCCACCCGCTTCCAGGCGGCCTTCCGAGCTCAGATGACGCGCGCGAGGCTCATCACCGTGCAGTTCGAGCTGTGCGCGCGCGCGGCGAGTGCGTCGGCGGCAGCTGTGAATCTTCGGCAGCCTCTGTGGAATGCCCTCACTGGATGGCGGCTCGAGGCGAGTCAGAGTGCTGAGAGTGCGTCGGCCGCGCTCGCCTCGCTCGAGCTCGCGAGCCGCGCGCACGAGCTGTTGCTACGGCGGCAGCATGCCGCGGCTGTGGCGCGCAGTGCGCTGCTGCGTTGGTACATGGGCGACGGCAGGCCACTCACGGAGGCAAAGCTCTTCGAAGCTGTCGCCCAGGCAAGCGCTGAGCTCGCCGCCGCCGCCACCGCCGAGGCCTCGAAGGCTGCCGACCCCGCGGCAGAGCCAGCGCAGGTGGCGGCGGCGCAGGTGGCGGCAGCAGCGCCTTCTGCCGCGCCCGCGCCGGCTGCCGCGGCTTCATCCGGCGGCGTCTTGTCCGGCGACTTGTCCGGCGAAAGAGCCGACACTCATTCGCCGACAGAGAGATCGGCGTCACCTCCGCCGACTCTCCTGGGCGCGGCGTCGGGCGCTGCGTCGGGCGCGGCGGCCTCGAGCGCAGCGGCGTCTGCGTTTGCGGAGCTCGAGTCGGCCATGCTGCAGGCCGAGCGTCTCGAGGAGCGTGTGAGTCGGATGAGCGGTGCCGCCGAGTGCTGCGCCAAAGTACTCACTGCTCTGCCGATGGCCTTCGACGCCCTCGCGGGTGTTGAAGAGCTTCTGACCCGCGCTGCCGACGGCTGGGCAGCCTCGGCCGCGGCGGGCCTTTCAAGGCTGCCGGCACTCACGCACGCGTGGGTACAGCTCGAGCAGTTGGCGGCGCTCCATCGGCATGCCGCGTCGCTCAAGCAGCTCGCGCTGCGCGAAGAGGGCGTTCCAAATAAGGAGAGCGCCATGTCCGATCTCCGATGCAGATACGAAGAGGCGCGTGCTTCCGAGCACTCGACTCGCATAGCTCTCAAGGCCCTCGAGGCCGGATCGCGAGACCGGCTCGCCTGGCTCAAGGCTACCGAGCGACTTGCTCAAGCACACGGCGCCCTCGCACTCTTGGCCACTCTCGAGAGCGCACGTGCCGAGGCCCTCGCCGGCGCGCGTCAGCTGCGTGTGCGCGAGTTGCAAGCGCAGCGACTCGGGAGCATTCGCGCGAAGCTCGAGGCATGCCGCGCGCAGGGATCCATTGACGAAGCTCACGGCGCGCGCCGGGCGCTCGGAGCGCTTGTGGGGGCGGAGAGCGAGGCTGGGCGCGGTGGGCGCGTCTTTTCGGTGCGTGCGGCGGTGTTCGCGGCGCTCGAGACGGCGCTCGAGCGCTCGCAACGGGCGCAGCGCGAGCTTGCGGCGGAGCTCACGGCAAGGCGCCAGGCGGAATCGAGGCAGCGACGTGCTGCCGCCTCTTCTCATGTGCGGCGGGCCACGACCTCACCACATAATAAGGAAGGCCCAAATAAGGAAGGCCCAAATAAGGAAGGCCGGGAGACCATGCTGCGTAGCACCGTGCATGCAATCCAAGGGGAGGTTGACGCGCTCCGCGCGCTTATGAGCCTCTTGCCGAGCGAAGTGGAGCGGCTGCCGAGCTCGTGGCTGCGGCTCAATGTGGATGAGTTGCTCGAAGAGGCAGCGATGCGACAACGGCACGCGGAGCACGTGGCGAAGGCGAGATCGCGCGAGCTCGAGGAGCACGAGCTTGCGATGCAAGCGATGCGCGGCGCGACGAGCACCAGATTCCGTCGCGCTGCCCGGCTCACCAGCCAGCTGCACGCCTTCCAAGTTGCCAGCGGCGGCGCCTCCACCGCCGCTAGCGGCGCTGGCGGCAGCGGCGACGCCGGTGCCGGCAGCGGCGGCGGCGGTGGTGGCGCTGGCTGCGGCATCGAGATGACGCTTCCAGATGGTGGCGTGCCGCGAAGGCTCGAGCCCGAGGGCCAGTGGGAGCGTCGTCATGTACACGTGGCACTCGCGCACGCCGCCGGTGCCTTGCATGCGGGCGCGACGCCTCGTACGGTAGGCGGGCGCGAGGCCTTGCTGGCGGCGGTGCGGCTCCGACCGCCCAGATGGCTCTGTGAGCCCTCGAATCGTATCACGCCAGAGCAGCTGCTGGCTGCGGCCCAGCTCGTCGGCGTGCGAGTCGAGTTGAGCGGCGAGGCTAATAAGGCACGTATCGCTGGCCCCACTTGCCTTGTTAGGCCCGAGTGGAGCCTCCTGTGGCTTGGGCTTGAGCTCCTCCGAGCTCCCCTGCCGATCGGATGGTGCGACGTGCCGCCCGCTTTGCCCTGGCAGCTGCCAACGTTTGTGCTGGAGCGGGGGCCAGATCGGGGGCCAGAGTTGGATCGCGGGCTAGTCGCGGGCCACGTCGTGGACGATGGCGAGCCTGCGGTCCTCGCCGCGCTGAGCCGCGCGCTGCACAAGCGGCCGAGTGCCTCGATGCCGCGCCCGAGCAGCTTCCCAGTCGACTTTTTCGAGCGTGGCACGTGCGTCACTGCCTCGTCCGACATTGCCTTTGGCGGCGACGTGCTGCACAACTCGAGCGCGACCAATGCAAAGGCGCGCCTCTTGTCCAATACGGAGGACTACGTGTCCTCGCCGAACATGACGGCGCTCACGCTGCACGTGCACAATTCCAACGCCGAGCAGGTGCTCGTGGGCATCCGCGTACTGCTCGGCTCGGCCCACCCTCATGACATCCCTGCGTCCTTCTCTCTCTTTGGGCGCACGATCGCGACACACGAGGGGCAAAGGCGCTGGTACGACGTGCCGCTGACCGAGGCGGAGGCGATCGCGGGCCACAGGCAGCTGACCCTCGTCTTCTCGGCGACGCACTCGGGCATCAACGTGCCCGTCATTGACGCGGTCGACGTGTACGCCCAATCCAAGGCGCAGTTTGGCTACGACGCGAAGCTCGCAACCATGGTCGAGCAGTACCAGCTGATGGGCTCGGCTCTGGTGGACCGAAGCAAAGAGACCGAGGTGCGCGTCGCCACGGTGGCGGCCCCGGCTGCCGCTGCAATGGAGAGCGTCGTGACCTCCACCGCCCCTGCGATCGTTGGCGGGAGGTCCAAGGCTGCGAGATGGCAGCAGGAGATCAACGACCCCGTCGGGCCGCTTGGACCGTGGACCCTACGGGAACACCTCAAGTGTGAACACCTCAAGTTCAGCGGAGGGAAGCGTGCCCTCGACTTTTCGGGGGTGAGGGATTCGGACGGTTCCGGAGACGTCACTCTGGCGGGATTCGTCACTCAGGCGGGATTCGTCACTCTGGCGGGATTCGGCGACTTCGTCAGGTCCGTCGGCTTTACAGACGCATCCCAGGCGCAGATCGAAGAGACATTCCAACACTTTGACGTGGATGGCTCAGGCCGGATCCCGTACGTGGAGCTTGACAAGAGGCTTCGCCAACGGCCGATGGTGCAAGAGCCACCCCCCAAGCCGTCACCGTCAGGGGCGAGCAGCGCAGCAGCCCTCGCGCTCTTAACGACGCTCGAGGACACGGAGGCGGCTGCTGACGCACCCGCACCCGCACCCGCCACCGGCGCCGCACCGAGCGCCACACCGAGCGCTGCACCGAGCGCCGCTCAAGGCCGCCACCCGCTTCTTCCCGCTCTCGTATCGGAGCTCGGATTCTTGCGGCAGCGGCGGAGGCTGCGCTGGCGCATGTACCGGCCTTTGGAGCCAGTCTGGCTCTTCTCGATCGCGGATGCGACCGATGGTGGCGGGCGAACAACCTATGTGGACCTGCGCACGGGCGCCCGATACGACGCGTTCCCGAGCGAGTTGCTGCCTGCGCCGCCGCCTGTCGAGCCGCCCGTGCTCGTCGGCGGTTTCGCGGCCGTTGTCGAGGCCGAACGCGAGCGGCACGCGGCAGAAAAGCGCGCGGCGGCACGGCAGGCGCGGCGCGAGCAGCTCGCATCCGAGGCTGCGCACGCCGAGGCGGCGACGCGCGGGGTGCGTGCTGAGGCGCTCCGGCTGCGCCCGCGTTGCGCCGTCGAGCTCATGCACGCCGCGCGCGCCCTTCGCCTGGATTTGGTGGCCCAGCCCGAGCTTGCCTTCCTTGCGGAGCTTGCCCTCTGCTCCGCGCTGCCCGCCGGTTGGGAGCTCGTGCCCCAGGGGATAGCACCAGCAGGCGCCGTTGGGGCTGCCTCTGGCGCCGCGCCCGTGCGCTACCGCCACGTTGTGAGCGGCACAGTGCACTCGAGCCACCCGCTCGAGGCCGTCGCCACGCATTTTCGAGTGTGATGGTTCATGCTTAAGCTAGAGCTAGGCTGCCTACGGCTCGCTGTGATGGTTCACGCTTAAATTTTGAGCTATAGGCAGCCTAGCCTTCAATGGGAGAGCAGGATGGGGTCACCACTTGCTCGAGTTTCGTCCAAAATCCTGTTTTGGAGATCAGGATCCGCACATTGCCCGCGAAGGCGCTCACCACGACGCGTATTTCCCGTCCACAAAACTTCGCGGGGTCGGAGGCCATTGATGCGGGCCTTGGCGTCGGAAGATACTGACCTCCAAAACGACTTGCTGGCCGACATCGGTTGGGAAGAGGGTTCTGGCTCGGGCGAGCCAGGTTCGGGTTCGGGCGAGCCGAGTTCAGGCGAGCCTTCTCCGCAGCCTGAGGACCTTTCATTTCTTTACTACACAGTCCCAATCGTCGCTGTGTTGCTAGCCGTGTGCGCTTGCCTTTGCGTCTATTTGCGAAGGCGTGCGGCGAGGAGGAGCCAGATAACGCGTCTCTGGCAGCAGCATATCCAGGACGCTAGTTCGCAGGAGCCCTTTCTCGAAGCGAGTAAAGGCGGCTCCGTCAACTCTCCGGCGATGCGAGTCTCGTGAATGGAGACGCCGGATGCTCAGGTGGAGACGCCGGATGCTCTCAGGTGGAGACGCGGAAGATGCAACTTTTTACGAGACGGCTGCTGAACTTCCTCGCGAGTGCTGGTGCGCGGAGCGCGTTCGAAGCTTGTAGGTGCAAGCGGTGTGATCCACACGCCCGCGCGCACACTGCACACTCTACCGCACGTGTGACGTGAGTCGTCTCTGTCAAGATTTACACTCACACGCTCAAACACACAGCATCTCTCACACGCGCTCATATTTATTGTGACAGCTGATCTCCGGGGCCTGGAATGGACTCAGATCCAGATCTGGTATGGATGCACCCTTGTGCACGCACAGTCACATGCGCTTGCCCAGCTGAAGAGCTGGATTGAGGCGCCGCCCCCTCGTCTGTTTGGACTTAGCCCTTCCGTGAACTTGGGGCAGTGACCGGCCGTTTTGCGGCGTTGAGATTGGGGCCCCTGACCACGGGCAGTGAGTCGGCTCCAGGCGTGCTCGGGCGAGTCTCCTTGGGGATGGTCGCGAAGGTCGTCTTCGGGCTGTTGCCGCCGCTCTTGGCGCTGCCGGGGCGCTTAAGCGCGCTGTTAAGCGGCATGGCCGAGCCTGGCCTAGGCGGCCGGCCATGCTTGGGGCTGCCGCTTCGGGAGGGTTGCCCGTCACCGCCGTCTGCTGGGAGCACGATTGAAAGTCCATGCGAGCCGCCGCGCACGGCGCCCCCATTCCCGCCGCCACCATCAAAGAGATTGATGGTGGCGGGCTGAGACCTCACCCCGTCGCGCACGGGCACGGAGTCGATCCACGCGCTCACGGTAGTGAGTGTCTGCGAGAGCCGATTACGAGCCTCCGCCTGCGACTGCAGCACAGACAAGATGAGCATCGAGTCGCCCAACCGCTTGTCCTCCGCATACCTGCCACGATGCACAGCCATCAATGGCAATCGATGGTACTCAAAGGGCATCAATGGCAATCAACGGTACTCAAAGTGCATCAATGGCAATCCAGGTATCTATGTGGTATCTATGATAATCTAGATCATCAACGGTCATCAATGGGCGCCTCAACGTACATCTTCTCCTGAGGCGAGCTGTACTGAGTCTTGACGAAGACAGGCGCGGCGCCGCGCTCCACGGCGCGCTGTGCGGCAGCTTGACGCTGCAGCGCGCGGGCGCTCGGCTCGCGATGAAGGACTGAGGCGGTCTGCGGGCGCGGCGAGCCATATGAGCGTATGGCTTGCTCGGCGTTCATGGTGCGTGCGAGCCCGATGGCGTTGCTGTACTCCTGCTGTGCGGATGCATCGAGGCGCACCGTGCACGGGCACTTGTCTTGCAGCCCGAGCAAGGTCCACATCATCGAGGCGAATGGATTGGAGCGCAGATCGAGCTCGCCGCCAGATCGCGCGAGCAGCCCCGTGCGCGGCGGCATGCCGGTCGCTTCGTACAGGGCGCTCGCCTCCTCGCCATAATTCTCCTCGAGCACACGTGCGAACTCATCGCCGCCGACAGGCCCGATGCGGTTGTTCACAATCGAGAGGACCTTGAGTTGTGAATCGGCGGAGGTGACAACGACAGCGAAGGCCTTCGCCGAGCGGTCCCCTAGCCGATTCGAATTTAGATTGAGGTTCGTCAGCGTCTTATTTTGGCACAGTGAGAGCCCGAGCGCCTCACCCACGGCGTCGCCGATCTCGTTCGCCGACAGATTCAGCTGGCGCAGCGTCGAGGCAGGCGAGGCGAAGCTCTGTGCGATCATCTCCCAGTGCGGCGTGAGGGCGAGGGTCGAGCCAAGCTTGTTGGCCGTGAGCTCGAGGAAGATAGGGCACTTGTTCGAGGCGACGACAGCCGCGAGCGCCTCGGCGAGTGCGGTGCAGTCCTCGGGCTTCGCCTCGGGCGTCGTTCGAGACCCAGGGGGCGCTCCCGCCTTCGGGTTGTAGTTGGTGGCCAGGTTGATCAACGGCAACGCCGGTGCACGCATGCCGCGGAAGACGGCCGCGAGTCCGCGATGGCCAAGCTGACACACGTGCAGCAGCACACGCTGCACGCCGCCTGCTCTGCTCAACAATCTCTCGATCGCCTCACCTCCCTTGGTGCCGAGCTCGTTGTAAGAGAGGTTGAGGCACGTGAGGGAGAAGTGCATGGTCGCGAGGTCACCCACCACACGCGTCGTCACGCCCGTCTTGAGCTCATCTGACATGGAGAGGAGACCGGGGATCTGCATCTCGTCACTTCCTTTTTTGGTGCCGAAGCCCGAGATCTGGTCGAGCGAGATCCACTGCCGTCCGCCGTCGACGGAGACGCGCTCGAGGTGAGGCAGCTTCTTGATGCAGTGGATGAACTGCAAGTACTGCACATCGCCGAGGGGCGCGACGTCGGCTCCCTTGCCCGTGGGGTCCGTCTTCCCCTTGAAGAGTTCTATCGGCAGAGAGATGGAGCGCAGCCTCGTGTCCTGTACGTATTGCCCGTCAGGCTCGATGAGCAGGCAGAGGGTCTCGAAGGCGTCCAGGGAAAGTTCGTCGAATTGCCAGTGGCTCAGGTGCGAGCAGATCTGGCACGCGAGCCGCCCGCCGCCAAGCCGGAAAGCGCTCATCGCGTACGGGTCGTTGAGCTTATCCTGAAGCGCCTTGCTGTCCGTGCATGCCTTGACAAGCTGCTCGAGCCCAAAGGTCTCGCGCAGCTGTGGCAGCAGGAAGTCGACGACCGCGGCCCCATCTTCTTCCGCGAGCCTCAAGAAGGGTGGCAGCTTCTTGGCTTCCGGCTCAAAGGCCCGATTCCAGTACGCGAGGGCGCCCGGGGGAGCGCCGGCGCCTAAGACTTTGGTCACGTCGGGTATGGGCACCGCCTTCTTGCTGCTCGTCATCTCGGCCGAGAGGCAACTGAACAGGTCCTTGGCGTTCTCAACGTCGGCGGGCATGCCGCCCGGCGTCTCGACGTTGAAGCGCGTGAGCACCGAGACAATGGCGCCCTCGAGGGCTTCGACATAGGAGGCGGGCATCGGCTCCTTAATTTGACCCGCCATGCGCTCGCGCAGATGGATTGCGAGCACGGCGAGCGAGGACGGGCTACCGGCGCTGCTTGAGAGGTAGAGCAGCATGGCGTTGAGAAGCTTCGGGTCCGACTTTTCGTACTGAGAGAGCAGCGCCAGACGGAAGGCCGTGTACCGCTCGTCTGCTTTGAGCTCGACATGCTTGGACATCAGCGGACTGTAGAGAGGGGATTCGATGGAATCAGAGGCAGTCAGAGGCCATCATGGGCCATGAGAGGCAATCAAGAGGCCATCAGAGGCAATCAAGAGGCCATCAGAGGCAATCAGAGGGAATCCGATGCAAGCAGAGGCCGTCAGGGGCCATCAGAGGCAGTCAGAGGCAGTCAGAGGCAGTCAGAGGCCATCAGAGGCCATCAGGGGCCATCAGGGGCCATCAGAGGCCATCAGTGGCGCTCGCCTGTAGAGTAGCGTGAGCTCCCAGTAGATGAAGTCGGGTTGCCGACTTCCTTTTTTGGTCTCGGAGGGCGCGAATGTGAAGCGCAGCACGAGCCGGCACGTGCGGTGATGCGTTGGGTGAAGCCCGTCGCGCGTGAACATGTTGTCGCGCCGCATGCAGTCGATGCCCAGCTTGAACCCACCCATGTTCACTTGCTTTGCGCGTGAGACGAAGTAGAGCGCCTCGGCAAGCGCCCCCTTGGCTTGCTTTGTCGGTTCGTTGATGATGAGGGTCGAGCGCAGCACATCCGTCGTGCATGCCTCGGCGAGCTCGCCGTCCTTGAAACGGCTGTGGAATTCGTCACACGCGTGCTCGTGGATGGAGACAGCATCCTTGGGTGGCAGATGCTGAAGGTGCGCCGCGCTACTTTTGGAGATGTCATCTCCGATCGTCACGCTGCCCCCGAGCTGCGGCACGTCGTTGATGAGCCCAACGAGCGCCGCCTGCGCCACGTGAACGAGACATATTGCTCAGCGGCCATTCCGTCGCAATCAGAGGTACTCAGCTGGCCATCAGGCGCAATCAGAGGTAATCAGCTGGCCATCAGGCGCAATCACCTGCGCCAGGTCGCGGTACTTTTCGCTCACAACATAGAGCTCCTCCGTGCGCCACACGAGCTGCTGCCAGAGCGCCTTGCACGTCGTCGCGCCCAGATTTTCGCCCATCGGACGGAGAATCTGGCGTCGGCGAGCAAGGAGCACCAGCCGCTTAAGGAACCGATGGTGCGGTGCGGCCGCCCTCTCAAACCATTCTGTGTCGGCTTTCTCACCCGGGCGTGGTGTGGGCGCATCCTTGGCGCACTCGCACACAATGGCCTGCGCTTGCTCATCCGTCATCCCGAGCTTGCTCGAGATCACGCCGCTCTCTGCTCGCTTTGCCATTTCCTCGTCGAGCACCGTGAGCAAGGCAGGCGCCACTCGCGCACCGAGCTCCTTCCAATAATCAGACTTGGGCGCGCCGCCGTCCTTGAGCTCCTTGGGGATGCGCACGCACTTGCCGTCGCCGTTGAAGGCGACCGCGCGGCCCTCCGGCAAGAAGTGTGCGCCATGCTTGAACCGATCGTAGCTGGTCATCCCTTCTATGCGCTCACGCTCGGGTTCCTCGAGTGCCCGGCAGTACAGCTTGTCATGCGCGGCACAGATCTGCGCGAAGTGGAGCATGTGCGGCAACCAGCGCGCCTTCGTTTGCCCAAACTGTCGCAGCTGCAACTCGACGACCTTCTCCTGCTCTCGGGGCTGCAAGGGCAAGACGTCCATGCGCACGAAGCCGGGCCAGTCCACCGCGCACTGGTCCACGTACCTGCCATCGTCGGAGGCCATCATGGGCAGTCAAAGAACGCAACCCGATCGCAATCAGGCAGCAATTCGTCAGAGAACGCCATCCGATCGCAATCAGGCAGCAATTAGTCAGGGAACGCCATCCGATCGCAATCAGGCAGCAATTAGTCAGGGAACGCCACCCGATCGCAATCAGGCAGCAATCCAGAGTGTGCACGTACTGCGTACTGCGACATGCAACCATCATTCGGTAGTGTTGGTGCGCGACGGTGCCGACCAAGTAAGAGCGCAGTTGGCTCGCCCGCCCCTTGCTGATCGAGAAGTCGAAGTCGTCGATGAGGAGCACGCACGCGCGCAGCCGCAGCGCCGCCTTCAGGAGGCGCACCCGAGGTTCGTCACCGGCAAATTCGGACGCCACGTACTCGAGGAGCGCCAGGGGAGTACCGTCGAGGTCACACTCTAGTAGGGGATCGCGTCGGCCATAGATGATGCGTAGGAGCTTGGCGCTCTCGAGGCTAATGGGCAGGAGCGGCAGCGCGCCCTGCCAGGGCGGCTGATTGCCTTTCTTGTCCAACGGCCCGCCGCACCGGAGAGATTCGAGCTCGCATGAGATCGCAATCTCGTACGCTAGCGTCGTGAGCATGACGCTCTTGCCCTCGCCTGGTCCGCACACGAGGAGGATAGGCGTGCTGCTCACCTCGCCCCGCTTGCGCTCCTCAGGGGGTGCGTCCACAAAGAAGGCGCACAAGTCAGACAGCGCAGACGCCTCCCCTAAGGCGTCCCCCCTCGGCCGTGGAGTCTGTGCCGACACCTTGACACTTCGGCACACAAAGTCGCCCGCAACCTTCGCCTCCTGGTCGCCGCCGCCGAGCGCGGCCATCTCGTCCTCCTCATCGACGGCCTTCGCGCCCTCCGTATACACAGCGCGCGCCACGCCCGTTAGCGGGTCGATGAACCGGCCCTTGCGTTCCTTCACGTTCTGCAGGTATGCGAAGTGCGCCTTCTGGAACTCCTTGAGAGTGTAATTCGCCTCGACGGTGAAGATGCTCTCGGCGAATTTTTCGAGCTCGGCGCCTGCCTTCGCCGGGAAAAATATAACGGAGGAGTACTCGGCCACCACCTTGTACTCGCCGTTGGCCACCTTGGCCTTCGTATCCTTATCCTTCGCAAGCCCCTTGGCGAGCTTCGCCTCGTCCTTGGCCCGGCCGCGCGCGGAAGGCGCTACTTCCGCGCCCAGACCATCCACGAGTCGGACGGTGACCATCGGCATGTACACCGAATCGACGGGAGACCCCGACTTGGGGTCAATGATCACCGTCGGCAGGCCCTTTTTGTCGTCAATCTGCCGTGGGTCCTGGCCAGTGATCCGAATCTTGTCTACGGCGGTGCATGCCGCGGGACGCTTCGGAGCCGACATCGGTGATGGTACGGGTATTCGTCTTCCGAGCTGTTCGAGTCAGCCCTGGGATCACACGCAGAGGTCCCTCGCTCGCGGCGTCGGCGCCAGTCGGAGTCGGGAGGTCGCAACAGACCTCGAAAGTATACCGGTACCGGTACCGGTAAACTTAATATGAAACGAGTTTTGGGGTGAGCCACGCCCGCGCCCAAAGAAACATCCATGTTTACATGTACATGTATCACGCGACGAACACGTCGGTGACCATCTCATCGATGTCCCGCACCTGTTCCTTAACCTTCCGGCGGATCTCCTCGCGTCCAAAGGCCCAGACGCGCACCACCTTGCCACAGGCACCGCTGTCCGAGTGAGCTCCGTCACCTACGTCGTCCTCGTGCCTGGTGCGCTTGCTGCCTGCCGGAGCCGCCGGTGCCGGTATGCTGCTGTCGATGCAGAGCCTCGCGGCGAGGGGCAACGGCGCGTTGCCCTTCTTGCCCGGGACCCACGCGACCTCGACGACGTCGATGGCACGCCCATTCGGGTGCGCACGAAGGTCGGCTGCCCATCCGGAGAGTGTGGTGCCGACTGAGATCACCACGACGCGTTTGCAACCGTCGAGCGGTCCGCCGTGGCACAAGAGGAAGTGAACTTTGATACGACGCAAGTTGCCGATCGAGAGCCGGCCGTGCGTGCGCGTGTGCTGGCGCGGGTGCTGGCGCCATCCGAAGAGCGGCTCGTCGCCCGACACCTTTCCACAGCGCCCGCCGATGTGGAAGAAAGTGAGCCACCACCACAAGTCCACCGGAGTATCGAGTTGGGCGCTGTGCGCTGCCTCCGAATCCTCAAGCTGGGCCTCTGCCGCTGAGGCCGACGTCTCCTGTGGGCTCGCGCTCTCCAAGGCACTCGCGCTCTCCAAGGGCCCATCGCGGTAGGCGCCACGCGTTGTCGCGAGCACCGCGTCCACCGCTGCACGCCGAAAGATGGCGGTCTGATGGAGCGCTGGGATCTCGATGAATCTCCCAGATGCCATCTGAGCGGGCGTGCACAGGCTGTTCTGCCACGCGGCGTACGCTTGCATGCCTGGCCGCTCCCACCCAATGAGCTCGATCAGGCAGCTCACGCCGTCCCACTCGGGATGCGCCTCCAGAAGCGCCAGCATCAGTGCGAACGCCTCCGGAGACGCACGCTCGTCATCTGACTCCATCTGGGCAATCAGCGAGGCACGCGCGTGCTGCAGCGCGAGCGTCATCGCCGCGCCCTGCCCACGATTTCTCCCGTCGGCCCGGCGCAGCAGCCGGAGCCGGTGCTCGGGTCGCGCCGCCGTCGCAACCTCGGCAGCACTAAGTGGCTCACACTTTTCGGGCGCAATTTTGGCGCCTGCGAAAGAGGGATGGTCGACGCCTTCGAGAGCACGCATAGGCTGACGCAGCGCTGGATTGAGCACGGCCTCATTGGGCTCCATTGGGGAAGATGCCGTCCCGACCGGCTCGTCACTCGCCCGCGTTGGACCCATAGCCTCGACGAGCTGCTGCAAGAAGGCGAGCGAGCCATCGGTGCCGCCATCAAAGGCGACGAGCAGCTCGATGGGAGCGTCATTGCGTAGGCGCTGCTTGAGCATGTCCCGGACGGCGAATGTGAGCCACGGCATCGCGTCATACACTGGTAGTATGACCGAGAGAGTAGGCGTCGACCCGCACGACGAAGAGTGCATCCTGCAGACCTGCACTTGATGTTGTGAACGTTAACACGAAAGACGCTTGTGAACTCTAACGGGTCTTAGATCTCGGAATGAGCGTTGATGGGTGGAACACTTTTCACCTCTCGCGATTCGCCTCTGAACTCGAGTGCCAAGTACCCGGTAAGAAGTAACAAACAGGGCCCAAGTAACCGAGGCGAGAGCCAGAGGAGAGAGGCCGATGCACTGACCTAGCTCAGTGCGAGCAGCTCCCTTTCCTGAGGCGCGAGGCGCGACCCCGCTCGCGCGCTACGTTTTTGTGGGCCGATCTCCCTGTCACGGGGCATGTGTATGCTCAGTAGCTTCCCTTGCTTGCTTGAAATGGATGACATGGTGAACTCATTTGCGAACTATCCATGAGTTCCATGCGATTTCACGGTATGTCACCTGGAGCTGTCGTGGGCATTCGCGCAAGTCTGGCGGACCGCCTATGCCATACTCCTCTGCTGCGCCATTGAAAAAGTCATCCACTGCGCCCTTAGTGGCCCGCCCGCTTTCATCTACGGTACCATCACCGTTCAGTGTCCAGTTTTGACCTGATCCAGCAGGATCAATCCCAAACCTTCGCGTGTAGAAAGATGCAGCCCAAGGCGATGGCTTTGGTTCCTTCTGGGTAGTATAATCATGGCCCGCCATGATACCTCCTTGTCGTAGCTTTGGCCACCAAGTGGACAAGTCCTCCAGGACACCCTTTCGATCGTGCCGTGCATCAACATAAATGAAATCAAAGTGTGAGTCAGGATAGCGTTCAGCGCAACTTGTGGTGGTGTTAATGCACTGTGCGCCGTCTCGTGCATGGCCCAAGCTGATTTGGTCTTGCAGTCTTTTGAATGCCTCTGATTGGAATCGGTCCTGCACATGTTGCGCATGGTTGGCAGTATCCAGATAGTTAACAAGGTGCCGCCAGGTATCAACCTGCACATAGTAAGAGCACATGCGCCAGCCTTCCAAGGTAATGGTTGTGAATTCACCTCTTGCGACGCCAAGCTCGACACCTCTGCCCGTAAGTCCCAACTCTCTTAACAAGTGACCGATGTCGTCACGAAAGCGAACAGGTGGCAGCGGGTTCCGATAGACCCCTCGGCACCCTGAAGTGGCATCCATACTGTGCATCCGAAAGATGATCCAGTACAGAACCATCCTGCGGGGATAGTTGTGCGATCTCAAATAGGACGAGGACTCGCATGCCATGGTCTATCGGGCATGGGGGAGGCTTTGCGCGACAGGATCGCGCGTGTTTGCGAGTCGCGGGAACTGTCGCGAGATGACCGTCGCAATTCGCGTCATATCGGCACACTCACACGGAAAAGAGTGGGAGAGGCGAGAGGCGTGATGTGGGACTGTGGGGAAATACCGGGTAGGCGTACGGGGTTCGTCTGCTCTTACGGGGGTCAGGTGATTCGGTACGTGGAGCGCACATCGTAACCGCCATTCTGATTCTCTCAGATTCGCTATCTTCTCCCGAAGCCAGTGTGTCGCGGTGGTCCGAAAGGGGCATAATATGGAAAGGGGAGCGCGGCTTACTACGTTAGGTCGTTCTGGGATCTCTCGTCATTCAATTGGTGCGACAAACTCTGACGGACCACGCGGAATATAAGGGATTTTCTCTCGTGCGCTCGTCGCTCATACAGATTCCTCACTTGCTTTCGGCAGAATGAGATTCACCTCCCTCTGAGGACGACATCATCAGACGCCTGATTTGCTCGTTGGTCAGACCCGGCTCGCCCTCGGCCCTCTCGCAACCACCTGCACAGGCCGCTGGCGCCGCTCGCTCTGCGCCGCCTCCGCGACCGGCGCCCGTCCCACGCCCGGGCTTGGCGGCCGGCGCACCGCCCGCGCGGCTCGTCTTGAGCGCCCGCGGAACAAGCATGCCCGCCGGCTTTGGGGCGCCGAGTTGGGCGGCCGCTGGCTTGGGGGCGCCGTGTTGGTCGGCCACTGGCTTGGGGGCGCCGTGTTGGGCGGCCGCCGGCTTTGGGGCCGCCGCTGGCGTAGGCGTGTCGCCCGCCGGAGCCGTCGCCGCTGGCGTGCTACGGGCAGCCGCCGGCGCGGCGGCGTTTGCAGTGGGCGAGGCGCCGGCCGCCGCAGCAGCGACGCGCGCACGAGAGGCAGCGGCGCGCGCGGCGGCAACTGTATAGCCTGGCTCGGCTGCACTAGTGTCGGCTCGGCTGGCACTTGCCGACGACCGTTTGGCTCGCTTGGCCGGCGCTTCGCCTTCTTTGCTGTAGGCGGCTTCCTTATTTGGGTCTCGATCCGCTGCCTTGTTTGGGTCTCCGAGACCGGTGCTGTCGCCGCTGCCCTCAGCGCCACCCGCGCCAACGTCCTCGCCCTCGTCCGCAGCCTGAGCCACCTCCCGCGCCTCCATTCTTTTGGCCTTGCGCTTCTGCTTCCCGAGCTGGTTGTGAGCCGCGCGCTTGGCCGCGCGTGCCTCGTCGTCCGCCATCGCACTCTGCAGGGCGAGCTGCTGTTGCAGATGCTCCTGCTGCGACCGTTGAAGGCGACGCGTCCAGAGAACGCGCACGCGCGCGGCGCACCGCCCCTCGGCATCGCGCAGCTGCTCGAGCGTGCCACAGCACCCTTCCCAGCCGACGTAGGCGGCCTGGAGAGTCATCGTCTGCTCGAGATCGCTGAGCTTGCCGAGGGCGCGCCGGTAGACGCCGCGCGCCCTCTCGGGCGTACCGAATCTCCGCTCGAGCTCCGCGAGCTCAGTCCAGATCGCGGCGAGCTCGCACGCGGGTGGGTGGTTCAACAGCGGCTCGGCGAGCGCGCGCGCCTCTTCGATGGAGCCGAGGGTCTCAGCCTCGATGTGCATCCAGAGACGCGGCACTGTCGCCTCCGGGTCAGCCTCGTACAGATGATACGCGCGGTAGGCGAGCACGAGGTCGCGGGCGGCGCGCACCGACTTCACAACCTCGGCCGCCTGACCCGCCCCCAACTGTGTGAACGTCGCCGGAGCATCCGCCGGCGGTGGCCGGCGCGGTGGCGGCGGCGCCATCGATGCTGGGGGCGGTGCCGCCGGCGCCTCGCCCGCACGTTTCAGCGCGCTTGCCGCGCGGCGGCGCTGGTACTGAGAGTAAGTGATGAGGAGCCGTAAGTACGCATTGCCGCCGTAGGCGGCCGCACCCGCCGCGGCAGCTAGCTCAAGCTCTCCCTCGCCGCCCTCCTCGCCGTCGCCGCCGTCGCCGCCGCCGCCGCCGCCGTCGCCGCCGCCGCCGCCGCCGTCGCCGCCTCCATTCCCGCCGTCGGCGTCTCGCGCACTGACAGCGGCTGCTCCCGGCAGGCCCATCGGCGCGAGCGCGGCCCCGAGCGCGCTCTCGAAGCTGCTCTTGAGCTCCTCGGGCGGCGCGCGCGCGTGCTCGAGCGCGCGTAGCCGTTCGACCCATAGCCCCGTCGCCTCCGGGCAGCAGCGCACGGCGCGCGCGCTCACCTCCCGCAGCACCTCCCCACTCGGCAACGAGTTCCAGACGAACCGTAGGTAACGACCCCACACCCAGGCGCACGCGTGTAACGGCCGGCCGGTTTCGTCAAGCTCGCCTGGACATAGGAGCCGCTCGTAAAGCAGCCGCACGCGCCACGGGTCTGCCGTCCCCTCGAGCTCCAGGTACTGAGCCCAGAGCTCCCACACGCCACCGAAGGCCGCGCCACTGCCCCATGGATCCGGATTGACGGAACCGGCGCGGGCCGCGCGCTTGCGTGCGGCCGCTAGGCGCATCTCAAGCTTGCGCCGCCGGCCAGCCTCGCGACGTGCCTGCTCGGCGCTCTTGGCGAGCGTCGCCACGAGCGCTGCCGTCGGCTTCGTCTCGGGCGCGAGCGCATCAAGCGTTGTCGCGAGAGCGCCGTACCGGCGCTGCACGGCCTCGAGCTCGAAGGTGGGCACCCCGAGGCATCGCGTGTACAGTCGGCGCACACGCTCCGCCTGCTCGCGCGTCGGCGCCGTCCCGAGCAGCCGCAGCTCGAGCACCTCGTATGTGCACCACAGCAAGCCACCCTCACTCACATGCAGACCCGCCGGGCCTAGGGCCGATGAGGATGCGTCCACGCCCGTGCCCGTTAGGGCAGCCTCGAGGGCGGCGCGCACGGCGGCGGCGCCGCTTGAGGCAGCCTCGGTCAGAGCGGCCGCCGCCGGTGCGCTCGGGCTGGCCGCTAGCTGCTCCACCAGCGCCGTGGCCGCCGCCGCCGCCGCAGCAGCAGCAGCGGCGGCGTCGATCAGGTCGTCGTCGCCGCCGTTGTCGGGTAGGAGGCCAGGCGCATCGAGGCGCGCGACGTGCCGAACATAGCACAGCCAGAGTGGTACGCTCAGATGATCGCGGCACGCGCGAAGGCACAGCGCTTTGAGCGCTTCGGCCTCGGCGGCCGTGCGTGCGAGCCGTGCCTCGTCACTGATCCACTCGAGCCACACGGCATCATCGAGCGGGCAGAAGCTCGCCGCGAGCTGTTCTCGCGCCGCACGCACACCATCGAGATCAGCCTGCCCATTGAGGAGTGTCGCTAGCCGTAAGAGCTGCGCCTGCGTTGGTGCGGCGGTGGCGAGCGCCTCTCGGATGGCAGCAATCTCGGAGGCGGCAGCAGCGTCGTCAACATCGTCGTCGTCGTCGTCGTCGTCGTCGTCGTCGTCGTCGTCGTCGTCGTCGTCGTCGTCGTCGTCGTCGTCGTCGTCGTTGCCGTCATTATCATCTTCGTCGTCGTCGCCGTCGTCATTGCCATCCTCCTCCTCACCGTCTTCTTCCATATCCTCGACCTCCTCGACCGCAGCCGTAGCCATCGTCGTATCCTTTCACGGCCCCAATTCACAGCACTGTAAGGTTCCCTGTCAGCTTGGAAGCAGCGCAGCGCAAGCAACCGCGTAGGTTACGTTTACGGTACTTTGCCAATGAATACAATCGCAAATCTACTCCAAATCTCAGGGAAACACAGCGGCAGACCCTTGTTGGCCAGCCGCGATTTTGTGTTTATTCTGAGTGTGCACCCAGACGCGTACATGCGATGTTGTAGAGCTATCACATTGGCCGCTTCACTCTTCTTTGTCCCATACCTTATGTTCGAAGCCTTCAACCTCTCCCGCCAGATGTCCCTTCTTCCAGCTCGCTTTGAAGCGATCTTCATCATGAGAGGGGCCGCCCGTCGCAAGAAGCAGGAAATCCATCTTCTGAGCCGGGGTCATCTCCCGATCCTTTTCCGTATCCCACAGCAGCTGGACCTCGCTGTAACCCGAGCCTCGGTGATCGATAAGTTCATTGGCTTTGTCCATCAAATGCTTGAGGATGCCGTCGGCATTCTTCTTGCTGAATCGGGCGCGAATCGACTTGACGAAAGCGGCGCTTAAGTGTGGCCGTCGGATGAGCTCATTGGTCTTTTGATTCAGTTCCCTGAAGATGCGGGGGCAAGAGCGCGAGAAATGAGCCGAACGACAGGTTTGCATTCATGTTTCAAAAGGCAAGGCAGCTGCGCACGGCTTTTGCTCTTCATCCTCCTCGCGGATGCGGTAGTACTTCCCGTTTTTCGACACGAATGCGTGGTCCGGCTCGAATTGGGGATCGCGTATTAACCTAGATTCCGAGTTGTAAAGGGTTAGCTGCCAATTCTCCATCTCATAAAAGAGCTCTTCTTGAAGAAGAGCTTCAGCGTCGTTCCGAGGCCATTCGCCATTGATCGCAATCTTGAAGCCGAATTTCCTCAACTGCGTTCGCGACAGCTCTCCAGGCTTATGAATTTGGAAGCGGCTCTGGATGTTGATCTCTGGATCGTCGAACGCCTTCTTGACACTCTCGTTTTTGAGTAGAGCCTGCTCGAGCACCCCCATCGCCCGCTTCAACTCATGGTCTTCGGCGATTATTCGCCACACGTCGGTTTCGGTTAAGAGACCGCCACAAATTTCTGGTTCGGTCTGCATCTTCTCCTTCGCTGCGGCTGCCTCTTTCTCCATCTTCTCCTTCGCTGCGGCTGCCTCTTTCTCCTTGGCTTCCACTAGCTTCCACAGCTGTCTGTTCTTTTCTTCGTTATCCGCTTGAAGATCCTTGAAGCGGCGCTCGATCTCGCGCTGCGCAGCGGCCTGCGCCTCCGTCTGCGCCTGCGCAGCTATCTGCATCTTCTCGACCTCACACATGCGCCGCTGCTCTTGGATCACCTTGGCCATTTCGCGCTCCCTGTGGGCAAACAACACCTTGACGGAATGCAGCTCGTTTTGTGTGTTGCGCCAGTGCATCTCCAAGCCACGGAGTCTTTGAGCCTCCCGATCTTTCTCGCAGATGATACCGAACGTCTGCGCGCCAAACGCATCTATCAGCTGCTGCTGCGCCTCGAGTTGCCGCCTCTCCTCCGCCTCGAGCGCTCGCTTCGCCTCGATGCGCGTCTGCTCGAGATTCTTATGCATCTCATCCTTTTCAGCCTGGAGTGCCCTGTTCAGCGCCAAACATTCATCGCGCTCCAGCTCCGTGGCCTTGAGCTGCTGCTGCTCTTGGACGAGCGTGCGTTTGGCAAGATCGCGCTCTTGAGCGACCTTCTGGGTTCTCTCCGTCTGCTTGGCCTTTTCATCCGCCTTGAGGCGAGGTACGAACGTGTCTCGGAGCATCTTTTCGGCCCAGCCGGGCGTGTTTTGCTTCCACTTGTTGAGATCCTCGAACAGCACGAGCTGCGCAGCCCGGCCCTCAGGACGAGTCGTGTGCTCTTCCTCGAGGCTGCACGCGCGCTCAAAGGCCGCATGGTTGTCGTCGCTCTCGGTCTTGAATGCCAAAATGGCTTCGCCCTGGAAGCCAGGTCTATAAATCGGAAAGGCCTGCGAGGGAAGCCATTTCTTGAACATCTCCTTGAGCTTAGCGGGGGAGCACACATCGGTGCGCAGGCCTGTAATCTTGACGAGCGGCGGCCACGCGATTTCGATCTTTGGCTGCGCTTGTGCGACGGGGGCGCGCGGCAGCTGCGGCGCTAGAGCCTGCCACTGATCGCCCTTCAGATGAGTGAGCAACACAAGGTGCAGCTGCTCTTCCTCAGCATACTTCTCCCAGGCCTTTGCGTTCTTGGGCGGATTGCGGCCGATCTGTGCTGTCTTGCCGCCGGTCTGACAGCCACAATGCTGAATAAGTGGCGACGACCCGTTGGTTGCTTGGAAGTGATTGGGCGGGTTCAGATCGTGCGCTTTGCACTGAGCATGCCCGCCCACCGTATGTGGCGAGGTCGGGTTCACACAGATGTCGAAACCCGACAAGTCCCGGAGCTTGCGGTACAGCTGCTCATCCGCTCCGTACATGAAGGCCAAGCCCTCGCGGCTGAATGGGCAGGATCGGCGTCCACCCAATCCACCTGCTTTGCCAGGAGGACAAGGGATCGTCTTACGCAGCAGCTCGAGCAGTACATCTTGCCAATGTTCCTTCTCGCCTGCTGGCGCGGCTGAGGTCTGGCACCCTTCTGAGAAGACCCTTTGGGGCATGGGCTCGTCAGCCTTTGGACGTTGAGACATGTTGGGCATCACGTCTTCGTCGTCTTCCACACCTTCAATGAATATGGATCCTTGTCGAGGAACTGCAGCTAATGAAGGCGGTGCCGCAGGAGCAATCCCTTGAAGCTCTTGACGGTCAGTCCTCTCGCATTGCCCATCGCCACGCCCGCCTCTATCCTCTCGCTCACAGTGGTAATCGCGCTCATCCCGGTCGTAATCGCGCCGGCCAAAGTCGCGCCGGTCATCGTCGCGCCGGTCGACGTAATCGCGTCTGTCAGAAACGCGTCTATCATATTCACTGTCTCTCCGATCCACATCTCGTCGATCGCGATGGCCGTAGTCACGGTCGCGGCGGTCATCGTTGCGGTCGCGGCGGTCATCGTTGCGGTCGCGGCGGTCGTAGCCCCAATCACGGCTGTCGTAGCCACGGCGGCCGTCGTCGCTCATTCTGCCGTGTGGGCGTCTTGGGCGCAGAGCCGCGGGCGCTCGGCGCTCGCGCGACAGAAGACGTTTTGATGCGGCGGCGCGCCGTCATGAGCACTTTTTTCATTGTTCGACGTTACAAGTCTCCATGTTCATCGACAACGTATTTGGGGGGTTCGTCAACACCTCATGGGCATGATGTTTATTACCGTCGATGCGCGTGCGGTCGGAGCGCACAGTTCAGTTCAGTTCAGTTTCTTCGCGGTCCCCCCACGCTCACTCCACCACCGTCTCGACGGACGGCTCCGCTCCCCTCGGTCAAAACAAGTACTGAGTACTCGCTCGCTCGGGCTACTCAATTTCGCTAGTGAGGTCGGTCTCTCCCAACACACAGTGTGATCTCTGGTGCTCGCTGCCCCATACTACCGGGCGGGATTGTGACAGGCAATCAGGTGGGGGGTGGGGGGAGGGGTGGGGGGTGGGGTTTTGTCAACCGTCATCATATCTCTGCCGTCGTTGTCTCGCCGCTGCCTCTGCCGTCCTTGCGAGTGATGCGCTTTTTTCAATCATGCCGATCACATCTGCGGTCCGATCTTGATTTCTTCCGTTAGCCTGCCTGTCGCAGTTCTCGCGTCGGCGATGTGCGGTGCGCACGGCGACTGACGCTCGGACCCGGGTTGCGTTGGGCTAGGAATACCTTGGGGTTCCCGCCCGGGCGGGTCGCACCGGCGCGGTGCTTTGCGTATTCGGTATTGCGAGCCAAGGACGCTGTGCCAGAGGCCTCACTCCTTTAATACTCCACCCGAAACGACTAGCGTACTGTAACGTTACCGCACTATGAATTCACGCACACCAGGGCCGCCCTCGGACGAACACATGTACTTATTAGCCTAGACCTTTACGAACGCGAGATCGCAGAACCGTGGCATCCACATTTTGTGCCACGCATGCGCGCGAGCCTCAATGTGCATGCAGGAGACAGGAGGCCGCTTGGCACCTCGAGCGGTGCGCGACATGAGCGCCGAGAGAATCTCGGCGTGGTGGTCGCTCTCGCCGGTGAGCACCTCCTTTCCGCTCAGCTGCACCAATACAAGGCGATACGGCTGGAGGGCGTGGCTCTGCACGACCGACTCGTATCGCGTCGAGGACGGCAGATGCTGCAGTGGCGCGTGTTGAATGCGTGTCACCTCCAGGCCTAGAGCTTTCAGACCCGCGTGCAAGATGTGGAGCCGTGGGTTAGCGCCGTCTCCACTCGTGAGGCAAAGCATTCGTTGGCCTTCCAAAGATTCCACCCAGATCCCGTGGAGCGTCTTCCCATCCTGGTTAGGTGCTGTAGCGATGAGCGTCTGCGTGACAACGGCTTTGGCAAACTCCGCGTGGGCTGACTCCCCGTCGCTGATCTTGACTAGCGGTATGCCATTTGCGGTGCGGCACGACCAAGGCATCTGGAGGGTACACGCGAGGCCGCCCATTTCTGAGCGAAGCAGTGCCCCGGTGACCATCCCGACGATTGAGAACGGAAGAAAGAGCGCAAGGGACAGGACCGACTGACCCTCGATGGCGACCGGGCGTAAGAACTCGATCGAGGCAGCTTCGATGGACCATCGATGGACGAGGGACTTCTTCATCGCGTGGGGCCGCCGGTCGGACCTTTTCCGTGACGTTGGAAGGGGGGTGGGGGGGGGTTCCGGGGGGGGGGGGGTTCCGGCCCGAGGGGCGGGTAGGGGGCGCGGGGGCCCCTTTGACGAACAAAAAAAGAGGGGAAAAGAAAAAAAGAAAAAAGAGGAAAATTGGAGGGGGGGGACGCGAAAAATTTTGACGATTTTTTATAAGGCCTTTTGTCGCAGGCCCTAAACAGTGCTCCCTGCAATCCACACTTGAAAAAATTGAAAAAGACCTCGAGTTTCGTGTGAAACGGAGCTGTGCGAGCGTTGTTTTCCGCGCGAGCGAACGCGCGCTACACGATGTCGATGAAGGTGCGCAAGAAGGAGAAAAGTCCCTTCATGAAGGACGGCACATGTCGCTGCTGCAACGATAAAAGATCCAAGGCCGTGGACGGCGTGCTTGGTAAGGCACACACGAAGTGCGTCCATCAGCGTGGAAAATGCATCGGCCACGAGAACGAGAGTGATGGCCTGCAAGTCATGGATAAGTGGATGCGGCCGGGCCCATCACGGATGGCCGCGGCCATCGAAGAAACCGAGCCAACATGCGCATTGATCTCTTCAAGTACAGCACGTTCCCGTACGGCGAGTGGTCTGAAGGCAGCAATAAGGCGGCGGGCAAGCTGCCGGTCGCCACGACACTGTCGTTACTCGACACCGTCGTCGTCACGCG
>Ga0180439_100061_pt1 | contig 49100 bp, 23 predicted proteins | sample ChrtobMetaP5_0mM_FD_119744 | JGI IMG/M metagenome (GOLD analysis project Ga0180439, IMG submission 119744) | Chrysochromulina tobin associated microbial communities from unialgal haptophyte culture, Seattle, Washington, USA - P5_0mM MetaG | ecosystem: Host-associated > Algae > Haptophytes >...
CAGGGGTATGAGTGGCCCAATCCCATTTTTTCGAGTATATATCGGTTTCCAAACGCCTAATCAACACATCCGTGGGGGTATGAGTGGACTTTCATCACTCACTTCGAGCGTTTCAACATAGTGGCCCGCGCGCGCGGCCGCCGGGGGCGGAACCGCCCCCGATCAGATACCCCCCGAACAGCTCGCGAAAAAGAAGTTGATAACTCATTTTTTCTACAGATACGACTCCCGGCCCATTGACCGGCAGTTATTTTCAACCCTTGGGCGTTCCCATGATGACACCAGTATCAGCCGAGGTCAGACCGCCAATAGCCTGCCACGCCGCCGCCGCGATCTTGGCGTAATCAGCAGCGTCCGTGCGTGTGCCACTGCCGCATCGCAACGCGCCGCGAGCTCTCACGCCGGCCGTGCCCCCAACTCCTCTGCCAGCTTGCCCGCCGCCGCTCCGCCCACGGGCCTGACCACGGGCCGTGTAGTTGGCGGGACGTACCTCGTCGCAGTCGTGGTGCTCAAGCCGGCTGCGAGGTTCGCAAGTCCTTCGTGCTGATGTAAGGTGGCGCTGGCCACCATCTTGATGTTGTTCACCACGGGGCCTACACTTTCACGTAGCCGGGCCTCACGCTCCTTCTGCGCAGTCTGCACCTGTTCTGTCATGCGCGCGAGGTCCTCGGATGTCCTTGGCTTTCCGTAGCCCCGCCAGATGACGACTCCGGCGAAAGCGGCACCGACTAGGCAGCAGAACGTTCCGACAAGCAACGAGGCCGACGCCACGACGGTGGCTCGAGCGTTCTGCTGCATCTCAGCCAATTCGCGCGGACGTAGCGGACGGCCAAGTCTCTTCTCCATCGCGTGGCTCTGAGTCTGGAGCATGTTGGATGGGCTCGTCGACGCTGCCAACATGCCAAACCAGTTCTTGCTGCGGCCGGCATAAGTCATCCCCGATTCGCGGTAGATTTCTGCTACGACCGCGCTCGTCGTAGGCTGCGGCGGCACGGGCACCGAAGGGTCGGGCGGCGGGATGGAGATGTCGTAAACCGTTGCCTCGTCCTTGACAGACACCTTTCCTAACGGCACCTCGTGGGCGTGGATTTCTGCCAGCACGTCCACCGTTGGCACATCCATGGGTAGTTTCAGCTGCCGGTCGAGCTCAACCATCCGACTACGAAGCTCGGCAAGCTTTTCCTCCTCGGCCTGAATCGAAAATCCAACGGCGCTCTTTATGGCAGCATTCTGAATGCCGTCCTGAACTCTACGGAGCTCTGCAACCTTTTCGAGTTGATCTGACACGGCCTGCTCGCGCTTTTCGAGTAAGCGCAGCACGGATCGCTTGCTCTCGTCACGGGCGAAGCCACTCTCCGAGGCGGCAGCGCGCCTCGAGAACATGCCACCCAGGCCGCAAGACATTGCGCGGTGCGACCTTCTTGCGTTACAGGGCCGGTATTCATACCGGTAAAAAGAAAAAAAGACATCGGCGGGTTACACGAGAGGATTTTTCGGGGGAGCCGGGGCCGTACGTGCCGATAAAAAGACACCGGGGGGAGCCGAGACACACACGGGACACACACGGGACACGCGGGCGCACAAGGCACACGGATCACACAGACGAACCTCCCACAAGCTTCGACCGTCCTCCAAACCCACCATGAAGGTCCCGGTAGAAGTCACACAGACTAGTACACAGACACTCAGACACACATTCATAATCACACATACGCATTAACGCCAGAGTGGCGGGTACCGCACGGGGGCGGTTTAGAAGGGCGACATGCCCTTGATGTACCCTTGATGAGCTTGAACTAGCTCGGGAAGCTCATGGCGGGTGCGGCGAGAAGGAGCGAGGATGGTACCGGTACCGGTGGCGAGAATGACGGCTGCCGAGATAGCCTCTTGTGAGCACCCCCCAAACCTGCGCAGAACAGTTTTCTAACAAGGAACCTACATGTACCGGTACACACTGCCCCCCGGTGTCTTTTTACCGGTACACCGTACACACTCAAGTTTTCGTTCACGCTCAATTCCGATGAAGCCAGTCGTCCATCCGCCAATCCCATCGTTACCTCCACTGGAGCAGGCCAGCCCACTTTCGCACAAGCGTTTGGGCACGCGCTCGGCGGCGCACGTGCTACTTTCAGAGGTTGACGAGTCGCCGTGGCTGCTACCTCGGCGAGAGGACCGCCCGATGAAGAAGTCTCAGGGCATTCGTGCAGCCATCTCAGCGATCAACACGTATGGCATTCTGGTGGTGCCTGGATTGGTCGATCAGCGTACAGCGGCTGGATGCGCCGCGAACGCGGACGCGGCGCTCGGCGAGTCGCTCTTGAGCTGCGACGGTTCATCGCCCTGTCGCTACGCAGTCCAGCTGGGCCTGACACATGCCACTCGCGCCGCGGTGCTCGCCGTCCGTGGATCGGCGCCCATGGCCTCCGCACTCGCGGCGCAACTCGGGGATGACGCCGCCCTCTGCGAGCTGTCGTGCGAGATGAGCGATGGCGGCGCCCCGATCAAGCCTATGCACTGCGCCACCCCAGCGTGCGTCGAGGACGCGCAGACGCACTATCAGGAGGCGCTGGCGCAGCGCGGCGCGTCCGTGCTCACAGTGCTCATAGCGCTGTGTGACGTCGGGTACCGCGCAGGCGCTCCGCTTGTGTGGCCACGCTCGCACGCCGCCGCCGTGCACGCCGATGTGCGCACACGCGGCGCGGACGCGTTGCGCGACGGCGTTGGGGTTCATTTCGACCTACGCTGCGGTGATGCGGTACTTCTGGACTCGCGCCTGTGGCGCTGCGGCGGCGCGCATGCCCCCGGGCTGCACCGCACCGCCCTGCTCGCCATCTCGTTCTGCATGCCCTCGCTCTTCCCCGATGGCCGACAGTATGCCATGCGTCCCACGCTCGTCGCCCAGTTCTCCTTACTCAATATGGAGGCGGCCCTCGCCCGATTCATCGACTGGGAGGCAAGCTATGGCTCGTCCGCACGCCAGCTGCCCTCTGTGCACGTGCCACGGCCGATCGCCGCGCTCCTATGCACAGTCCTCTCCTCGTCCTCCGTGCCTGCTGATGACGCTCGATTGCGCCGCTGCCTGCAGCTACTCAACTCTGCCATCACGTCCACCAGCGCGCCCGCGCTCGAGGACCTGAGCACCAAGTGCGCAGCGTCGGACCCCGCGCCGCTGGCCAGGGGATCTCGCCGGATCTCGCTGGATCCCCCACTATCCCGCTCGGACCCCGCGCCACTGGCGCCCGGCTCCGACGCGGCCGAGGCTGCGCGCATGGTGCTCGTACCGTTCGCTCTCCTCCGAATGGTTCGCTCGCTCGTCGGCACCCCTGTTCGTTCTGAGGCACGGTGGCGAGGGTTGTGGAGGTACGTGGATGGCGTGCTGGCTGACGGACCGCCTGCGGCCTTGCAGGCGGAGGCTGTGCCTCTCAGCCGTGAGGAGCTGCGTGAGCGATGGCAGGAGGCCCACGCGAGCTATCCCCTCTCGCGCGTGTCCGAGCTGCGTCCGCCCGCAGACCCTGCGGCCTTTGCCAGCGCGCTCGGCGCAGCGGCCAAGGGCGACTTGGAAGGGGTGCTTGCTTGGCTGCGCGGCGGCGGCGAGGTCAACGCGCAGGCCAACAACAGCGGCTCGACGCTGCTGCAAAAGGCGAGCGCGGGCGGCGCGGGAGCAGTTGTGGATGCACTCCTGGAGCACGGTGCGAAGGTGAACATGCAGGACGAAGAAGGAGTGACTGCTCTGCATGCCGCGGCGTTCATCGGGCACCCGGGCATCGTGCGCAGCCTCGTGCGTGCGCAGGTCACCCTTGACATCTGCGACGCGGACGGCGAAACGGCGCTTGAATGGGCGACCGGGCAGGGGCACACGGAGGTGGCTGCACTGCTACAGCTCGAGCACTTCACGCCGGCCGTGCTGGGTCGTCTCGTGGACTCGGTACAGGTCGGTAAGCTCCTCGCGCTCCGCTCGCATGCTTGTGCATGGCCTGTGCACGACGACGGCGCCGGGCACGAGGTCATTTTCTTGCACGCTGCGATGGCGAGTGGGCTGCTGAGCGGCCCATGTGTGGAAGTCATCGAGTCAATCGTTCAGTCGATGAAGGATCATGACCCGCGGGGGCGAGAGGCGGCGGCCGGGCTGAACGTGCGCTGCGTCGAGCTTCATCACTACTCGGTGGGCGCGGGTCTCATGGACCCAGATCACAAGGACTCAGGCAGCTCCCTCACCCTATCGGTCCTACTCACCGATCCTTCGATGCTCCGAGGCGGCGAGTTCCTCACGTGGCAAGGTCACCCCTCGACGGGTGTGGCTGTCGCGCATGCTCTCGGCCTGGGCGATGGGATCCTCTTTCGCTCGGAGGACTATCACAACGTGCGCCCCGTCACCGCGGGCACGCGCGAGACGCTCATCATCGAACTGTGGGTGGGCCAAAGTAATCGAGTGGATCGCAATCGGTGAAGCATTTAGTCGCGTGCAAAAAGCGGGGGGCGGGGGGCAGGGAGCCTGTTCATCATGCTGACATCCTGTTTCCCTCCGCCGTGCGTATCTAAATTCTGCTCTCGCGTCGGACGCGGCGTCTCGTCAACTTTGCAAACTTCCGGTTTCCGGAAATAGCTGTGGAACACCCGGACTTCGTCGAATTAGGCGAAATGAGCCGAAGGTCTCAACACTTTTGTTGGCCGACCTTTTACTATATATGTACGGATTCCTCTAGGATTCCTGCAAACGAATCTCAAACTGGACGCGCAGCAAGCGCGCTGAAGTTTTTGGAGGTGTTGTGTTCGCGAAAGGGAGTCTCCCATGGGTGCAAACCAAAGTTCCGATGCAGTGGTCGACCTCAGCGTCAAAGTCGAGGAGAAGGAGACGGTCAAAATTGAGCAGCCCGTGAACGACGAGAAGCAGACCAAATCCACGCCGCAGGAAGACGAGATGTCTTCCGCCATGGCGTACCGAACACGTATCATGTCGTCCGAGCAGCAGCAGCACGAGCAGCATCACGAGCAAGAGATGCGCGCACACGCCGCTGTCCATCGCCCGCGAATCTATCTCCCGGATCTACCGGCGCCACCCGAGGGGCAGGGCAAGTTGTCCAGCTCACCGGGCAAGAGCCCTGTCCTGGACACTGGCAAGTTGTCCAACTCACCGGGCAAGGCCAAGAGCCCGTCCACATCGACATCGACCAATCTTGCATCGATGCGCTCGGCGCGCCAGGTGCTCTCTACGGTAAGTGACTTGGCGAATACGTTCTATTATACTAACCGCGGACCCGAGCACCGCGATCCGAAAAAGGTCTTCGAGGGCATCGCCGCCCTCTCGCTGCACGCCGCACTGGACCAGCTATCGCAGCTGAAGAGCGTGACCGTTGCGGACAAGCAGGCGGTGATGACGCGCGATCGGGACGGCGACCGCTACCCTCTGCACTGGGCAGCCGCACGCGGCCACATGCACTGTGTGCAGGAGCTCCGGCGCGCGGGTGCTGATGACGCCGCCCTCAATGCCAGCGGCCAGACTGCGGCAGAGCTCGCCGAGGCGTATGGCGCGATGGACGTGTACTACTTTCTCACGTACGGGCCGGCTGAGGTGGATCCAAAGCCCATGAGCGGTGCGATGATGCACGACGCGCTCTCCCTACACTGCGCACTCAACCAGCCCCGAGAGCTCAAAAAGATCCTCGACAAGGCGCTTGGGACCCATGCAAACCCGAACAGGCTCGACAAGGACAGAGATCGTCGACCTCTCCACTGGGCGGCCGCACGCGGCGCGATCGAGTGCTGCCGGCTGCTCATCGACGCGGGTGCCAACGTCACCTTTAAGGATAAGGACAATCGTACCGCTGCCGACCTTGCCCTGCTCTGCAACCAGCGCGCAGTTTACAAGTTGCTCTGCGATGAGATGGCGACGAAGCAGCAGGAGCTGGCCACGCGTTATTCTCGAAACGTCAGCGCGCCCACCTCTGATAGGAGTGCTGTCTCGGAGGACAAGGCGACGGGCGAGCCCCCCCTCGATCGCGACTTCTGCGACATGTTCGATTCGTTGACTTCGCCGCGGACCGAGAATCGCAATCGGCAGAAGGAGGAAGTCGTTCAAGTCTTGTGACACAAGAGTTGCTCCAAGTAATTGTATCCGGACATTGATTCCGTATCTCGAGCAGGTTGTCTTCGATTGGTTGTCCACGACAAGTGACATGAAGATTCGTTGTCAGTGTTCCGCGTTGTCGGTTGTCGGCTGTTCTCTCCTGCGATATTCATGCTTCAAATCACCAATACGGCGCTCAACTTTCCTTTCATAGACGTCTTTTCACATGATGAAGAGTACTAGTAGAGGGGTCCGGCCGTCGAGGGTGGCGACTTGGGGCACCAGCAACGGCGTGCAGCGCACATTGGCACCATTGACATCAATAATTTGTGTGCGGTCAATCAATAACAATGGCGGATCTCGATGCAGAACGCATTGCAGCTCAGCGCGAGCTCGCGGCGACGCGTGAAAAGCAGCTTGAGGTCGCTAAGCGCACCGAGGCACTGGAGGCGCAGGCAGCGCACTACAAGGCGCGTGTGGCGTCGCTCAGCAAGGGTGAGGCTGCGCTCGTAGCAGGCATTGGTGTCGGTGGTGCGGGGGGCTCTTCGCTGCCCGAGGACGTGCTGCGCTCCTACGCCGTCGCGCGGCCGCCACGTACTAGTACCTCGGTCAAGCCAGACGCAGGAGTCGAGGATCAGGAGGCGCGCGGTGCTGAGCTGACGATGGCGCGGCGCAAGCAGCAGCTGTCGGAGCAGCGGATGAAGGAGCAACTTGATCGCCAAACGCTCAACGAGCAGCGCCTCGATCTGGAACGGCAGGTGCAGGCGCTCGAGGCGCGGCGCACCGAGCTGGCCCGTAAGCACAAGGACAAGCTTGCGGCGGCCACGGCCATCGCGCACGACTCGTCGGCCGATGGTGTGGGCGAGGAGGGCGGCCTGGACGGCAAGGCAGCGGCGGGCGCGGCAAGCGGCGGCGAGGCGGAGCTGGCCGACACTGACGAAGATCCGAGCCACGTGCACCCGCTCGAGAGCGCTACGGAGGTGCGCCGTGCGTACGCGGCCACCCTCGAGCAACAGCAGGCGTCGCTGCACGCGCGCCAGAAGGCGTTCACGCTGAGCCTGGCCGAAAACCGTAAGGGCGCGGGTGGGCGCGGGTACTCTGGCTGGCTGGGACCGCAGACCTACAAGACGGAGCAGCTGGAAGCTGTTAAGGTGTCGCGCTCGGTGGCGTATGACCTCGTCAGTGAGATGATCGGGCAGATCAGCAGCGCAGGCGAGCATGGCCCCGACGAGGCGCAGCTCCGGCAGGAATACGCCAACTGGGAGCGCTCGCACAAGGCGCTTGAGCGCCGGCTGGCGAGCGAGGCGCGCCAAAGGAGGGAGATTGCGAGGGAGATTGCGAAGGCCAAGGCTGCTGAACGGCGAAGCTCGAGCTCGGAGGAGGACGAGGACGAGGACGAGGACGAGGACGAGGACGAGGACGAAGACGAAGACGAAGACGGCGCAGATGGTGAGGACGAGGCCGAGGACGTGAAGGCCGATGTGGAATTCGCAGTCGCCATCGCGCGCTCGGCGGAGAAAGCGAGATTGCGAGAGGAGGCGGTGGTCGACCCCACGAACGTGAATAAGGTCGCCACGCGCATGCTGACGGATCTGGTACGCGAGGAGACGAATGCGGCGTGTCGGCAGGCGCTGGCGGAGCGAGATTTGTGCTCGAGCCTCGCCCGGCGCATCCTGCTACGCTCGATAGGGCGCGTAGCGGCGGGCGGCTTGCTCGACGCCGAGCCAGCGGCGGAGCTCCCACGCATGTACAACGACATGGCGCGTTCGAGATCGCAGCTCCCGTCCAAGATTCATAAGCACCATGCGCCCCTGACGACCAAGTGGCGTGGCCGCCGGCCGCGCAAGACTATCCACGATGCCGACTCCTCCTCCTCCTCGGACGACGTGGACTCGGATGACGGTCAGGGTGGCGTGGTGATCATTCCCATGTCGGACGCGCCCGATCTTCCAAAATGTTCCAAGACGATTCGAGAGGTCTTCCTTGACAAGGAGGGGGCGTACTGGGCGGGGACCGAGCTGATCGAGAGCTTTCTTGCCGAGGCTGGCGAGCCGTCGCAGCAGCCGACGGCCGTGCAGTTCACTCCCAAGTGCCATATGCTCGCCGTTGGCACGCGCGGCGGCGGGCTGCTCATCTACCACTGCGCCGAGCGCCGGCCGGGCGCGGAGTTGATCCGCCGGATCCCTCGGGTTGCGTGCGACCGGCCGAATGACGTGCTTAGCGTGCGATGGTCGTTCGACTCGTCCGAGGTGCTCACCACCGACGCGGCGGGCTTCATTAGGGTCTGGTCGGTCACCGGCATGGTCAACTCTCTGGTGGGGCTTGCGCAGCATCGAGCTACAGCCTTCTGGTCTCAGGTGGCCTATCTCGAGGCGCAGGAAAAGGCGCAGGAGTTGAGTACGCCTGAGGCCCAACAGAAAGAGGGTGCCGCCAAGGCGCTCGAGACGGCGCAGGTCGCTTGGGCCGAGGCGGCGAATGCCATGCAAGTTGCGAATGAGAACTCGCAAGAGGCTTGGGAAGGGGCGCTGCCCAAGAAGCTCTCCGACCAGGTTGTGGGCCAGTCGGCAAAGGTGAGCGGGTCGGGGGAGCAGCGGCGGCCGCATCTGCTGGTCGAAGTGCTCGCTCGCACTCACCTGGTCAAAGCCGAGTTGATGATTGATGACGCGGCGATGGAAGAGGCTGCGGCCCGCGCCCTCAGCGGCAAAGCCCTCTCCTCACTCGGGGAGACACTGCCGCCTTCCTCGCCCCGAAAAGGAAACCCGGGGCGTGATGTTGCCGAGGCGCCGATGCCGCAGCCGCTGCAGCCGGCCACCAAAAAGACGGGCGGCTTCTTCGGATCAGGCCGCAAGAAGGCAGAGAATGCTGCACCCGACGCACTGCCTCAAGCCCCGCCATCGCCGCCCAAGAAGGGGACGGCCGCCGTCCCGACGCCCAAGGACACTGAAGCTGAGGCCAGGCGCGCCGCCGCCGCTGCCACCAACCAGGTGGTGGCTGCGTCGGCACTGCGGCCCGCAGGGCCCAAGCGCGAATTGGATGAGGTATACCCTTTGGTAGCCGAGTTCCATCCGTCGTTCACACTCATGGGCACGCAGCCCGCCTTTGTGGTGGCGATGCGCGGCGGGCTGCTTGCCAAGTGCAACCGGCCAGGGGCCGAGCGCTCAGTGTACTCCGCGCCTGTCTGCCGCCCCTTGCCCCTTGGCACCGAAGAGGAGGCCGCGGAGGTGCTCGCCAGGCGCAGGGTCGGCGAGAAGCCCGACGCCGCTGAGGCTGCCGCGGCTCGCGCCGGTCGCGGCAAGGAGCGCGCCAAGAGCGGCGGCCCGCGCCCGAGCTCGCGCGAGCGAGGAGGTCCAGGAGAGACGTTGGCACCGCTCTTCCCTGCTTCTCTCATCTCACGCGAGTACTTCACCGGCCACCCGGCGCCCCTCGTGTTCGTCGGCTTCGTGCACAACAACTCGCTCATGATCACCGTCGACGAGCTCGGCTTGCTGCTAGAGTGGCCGTACCGCAAGGAGAACTACTCCGACTACGGATGGTTCCGTCCGGCCAAGTCCATGCAGCTCGGCCTCACGGTGCGCCTAAACGCCGCCGAGCCGAGCACAGAGCAAGTCCACTTCCCTCCCGCCGGCCTGCAGCGTGGCGCCATCGGAGACTCCGTTGCGCTCGCGCCCAAGGGCAAGAAGGGCAAGGAGCCGGAACCAGCTCCCCGGAGTGCGGGCAACAATACCGGCTACTCGGATGCGTTCGCGAGTGCGTCGCGAGAGCACGACTGGCTCGTCAACGCCCACTTGAAGCTACTGCCTGAGCGGCCGTGGCGCACGCAACGGCTCGACGATGGCACGGTGCGCAGCTTCTACGGTGACCCGATAGAGGAGAATCACACGTGCGAGATTACCATCGTCGACCGTGACAATCGCGGCACGCTGTTACGCCACGCGTCGTGCCGGTACGCGCACAAGAGGGTCAAGGGCTCTCTCATCACCGCCTGCCTCAACCCGACGAGCTCAGTCCTCGTGACCCTCACTCTCTTTGATAACCTGCCGGAGGGCCCGCACATGCGCATCCAGCAGCTGAGCGTCACCAAAGGACAGCGCGAGTTTCTGAAGCTCAAGGTGACTATCCCTTTGGGGGATCAAGGTGGATGGGATGCACAGACGAGGCTGCTGCTCAAGCAACAGGGGAAGCAGGCCGAGAGGCCGGTCAAAATGGTCGTCTCGTCGTACCTCGACCTACCCGGCACCGACTACGTCTTTCTGCTCCTCGACAATGCAGTGCGCATCTATAGCCTCGGCTCCGGCGTGCAGGTACGTCCCCCCATCCGACCTCTCGGTCGTGACATGAGCGTTTCACTCGACTCACTCGCCGTCACCTCCGATGGCAAGCGCATCGCCGTCGGCTGCTCGTCCGTCGTGCCCCAGCACAAGGCTTCCGGCGTCTTCGTGTACTACCTGCAGCCGCCCACCGACCATCGGCGTTCCGAGCTGCTCGCGGTGCGTACGGGCTCCGCTCGCATCGGCGCCGTACCTATTGAGCAGCGCATCTTCTCGCCGCACTTTTACCTGGGCCGGGACCAGGCAGGTGCGCTCTCGGAGCACAAGAACATCGTCGACTTTATGAGGACGACCGCGTGGGGGATTGTAGACGAGGCACTCGAGAGTGCGGAGCCGACGCCACTCGAGCCTTTCCTGTGGTCGATTGAGAAGGCGGTGGTGGCGGAGGAGAGCGCCAAGCTCGTGCGCGTGGAGCTCGCACTGCTGGGCTGTTTCGGGACTCTCGTTGATGAGGTCGTATGCCAAATTGGTGCCGAGGTGGCGGTGGAGAGGCTCGATTCTTGGGTGAGCGAGGACGATGAGTTCGCCGAGAGCGAAGACGAGGAGCAAGTGACGAAGGAGAAGGAGAAGCGGCTCGTCGAGCAGGCAGCGCGCGCGCGCGCGCCGCCTCCAAAGCGTTGACGCGGTTGATGAGTCGGTGCCTTCGTCGTCCCGCCCCCGCCCTCCGGCACCGACGCCCACACCGCCGCCAACGCGGCCGCCGCCGCACTCTCCGCCTCCGCCCTCGCCGCGGCAGCCGCCCGCCCCCTGCGCGCCGCCGCCCTCGCCGCCGCCACCACCACCGGCACTGCCGCCGCCACCCGCACCTCCGCCGCCACACCCGTTCGTTCCAACGCGGTCGACGCCGCGGCCGCGGCATCCCCTCCAGTAAGTAAGTGATACACGCCTTTGACGGCAGCGCACACGCGGGCGAGGGGGGTACCCAGGCATACAAACGTCAAAGCGTCATTCCCCTCCGAAACGACGTCTAGCGTAGGTCCGGCTGAATTATTTTGAAACAGCCAACAGCACATGCACCCACTGATCGTGGCTGGCACCGATGCTGCATTGACCGCTAAATCGATTAACATCGTTCCTCAGGACCCGCTCACTCCCGGCTCGACTGTCACTTTTGTAGACACAGAAGTGACAGTGAGCCCGCCACTCACGCCCCGCACCACCCCTGTGCTCCCGGACAAGATTCCGGCACGGCGTTGGTATAGGCTTCCTTTGGAGGAGCCCGACGGCCGCGAGCGCGGCCCGCGGCCACGGTTTCGGTTACGCCTGCCGTGCCCCGGCGAGCAGTAGAATGAATCACCAGCCTACATTCCCTGCATGGATGTTGCACTCTCGTCTCAAACGCGTCCAAGCGCGTCGAGGATCTGCTGGCCCATCAAACTCGTCTTGCCTCTTGCGTCTCATTGGACACTTGCTCGGACACTTGCTCCTTCAGCTTTTGTGAAGCTTCAAGCGCTAGCGCGCTAGTTGGACTGCCGCTGGGCGGCGGCGGAGGCGGAAAGGCAAGTGTGAGCTGGTGCTCTTCCGTCTGCTTCTCGATGGCAAGGCCCTCATATCGAATTGTGTAGCAAGGGGGCGTCGTCTCTGTGTGCACCCGCTTGATCTCGGCGCGGATCTGCGGGCCAAAGGCCTTAGTAGTGTAGAGGACCTTGTCGCCCTTGGCGAACTGCGCGATGTGCGAACGATCTGCCCCCCCCAAGGAGTTTGTAGAAGTGGACGACACCGTAACCACCTCCGCCCGTTGTGGCATCGTCACGAGCGGCGAGGCATCCGTGTCAGGCGTGCCAATCTTGCGATGCCTGCGGATGACATCCTCCTCGAGGACCTTCTCGCGCTCATCGTCGGCGATGGCCATGGGATCCTCTTGAAATTGTCCGAGGTCACGGGTCTTCATCCGCAGCATAGGGACCTTGGGGCCAGTGTTGCGCTCTTTGATGCGTTGCGACAGTGTACGTTCGCCCTCGATGAGCGCGTCGAGAAACTTGGGTTCCGTAAGCACCCCCGAAGCGGGGTCGACGTACGCAGACATACACCGAATGCAGGAGCTCAGGTCATCGCGAGAGATCTTCGGGTGGAGGGCAACGAACAAGTCGCGCAACTCGTCCGTGTCAAGTTCGCCACTTTCGTCCACGTCAAAGGCGTGGAAGACCTGCCCCACTGCCTTGTCGTACTCTTCGCCATCGTCGGGATCGGCCTTCTTGAGCTCCTTGATGCATTTTGCCTGCCAGCGCCCTAGGCGCCCCTGCCGGGCCCAAACAAAGAACAGGGTTGCCGGGATCATAGTGATGATGAAGATGCCCATGATCGCATAGCCCACCATCGTGTAAAGAACTCGGCCACGGCCCATGCCGTAGACGAAGATGCCCGTCGTCACGCCGATGTAAAGGGCCGGCAGCGTTTGCCGGCAGACAGAGTCGATGTGCGTGGCGAGCTTACCCGCGTTATGTTTGAAGAGGAGGTGAACCACCATCGTCTCGGCCACAGCGACCAGCGAGAGAAGCAGCTGCGAAAGGTTGAAGAGGTCGTACCAGAGCAGCGCGGAGACCTTTCCGAGGCCCAGGTTGGTCGTCGCCATGTTGGTCAGCGAGATGAGGAAGGCGATGTACAGCACAGACGCGCGGTCGCCGCTGTGCTCCTCGGCATGCATGAAGATCGCCGTGAGCAAGGAGCCGAAGACGACAATGATCGTCGTGACCAGCGCGCGGAAGATGAAGACGGTCGGGTTGCGGTTCGCGAACATAACGACCTCGCATCGGTGCACCTCCTCCACTCCGTTATTGAATGGGTGCGCCACACGCACCGACTCGGACAGGGGTCCGTTCAAGTACCACTCGGCCGTCGGCGGCAGCAACACCGTGTCCTTGTTCTCCTCCGTGAGGCCCATCGCGGCCAGCACAGGCGAGTCCGCGCCCGTGCCCACACAGCCGTACAGCCAGGCACCGGTCACTTCTACGGTCAACCTGAGTTCCTGCTGGTCAAAGGGATAGAAGAAGTAGATGTGGTGCGACTGGAGCAGCTGGAACTCAATGTCGCCCGTCCAGGAGGCGCAGCCGACGCATGCTGATGTGTTGCGTGACCCCGACGTGAATTGTTTGGCGATCGGGAGGACGACCGAGGGCGTTGCTGATGGTGCGGACTCCGGCAGCTCGGTGCCATAGCCATCGAGCCAAGGCTGCACTGGGATGGGGACCCTTAACCCTTCATCTCTCGACCCTGGCGCACCATCTATGAGAATCGTCTCCGTACCTAGACTGAAATCGGTGGTATCGTCGAGGCCACGGTAGCCAGGGACGGCGTCTGTCTGCACTAATGAGGGCACCCAAAACTTGGAGCGCATCGCGCGGGCCGCCTCGCGCGCGATTTGGCTCATGCCCTGCTCAAAGTCGAGCGAGAGCATCCCCGAAAGTGCGCCCGCACACGGCGAGCGAGCGAGGCGCGGGTCGGCCCACTGCAGCGTGTACGTCATCTCGGCAAAGATGTAGTTTTCGTTGAAGTCGTTCTGCAGCACCAAGCGGATGGGCGAGAGGTCGAGCGAGAGCGCGACCGGCACGAGGCCCATGACGTGCGTAGAGGTGCCGGGGGAAAGCGTGCTGTTCAGGAACCCGAAGGAGCCATCACTTGCACCAACAAGGAGCCCGAGTGCCTCCGGCTTTGTACTATAGTCAATGCGACCAAGATCTTGCTCAGCCATGCACACGGGCCGGATCTGGCTCTGTGTGCATGCGCCGGCGTCGTAGCCACACTCGCGGTTGTTGCAGTTGGGGTCGCAAACCGCGTCGACATACATGGACTCCATGCACCCATTTTGGCGATTTCTGTCGGTCAGCGCATTGTTGCGCCTCTGACACTCGAGCGAGCAGGTGACACAAAAGTCGCGCGAGCCGCAGTCGTTGCAGTCGCTGCCGAACGGGCAGAGCTGCCGAAAAGGGAAAGGGTCCGGAGAGACGCCGTCGTTGCACACACCCGGGGTCCCCCCACTGCCAGAGGTGTCGCACGTGTTCGAGCACAGGCCCGGTGGTGCTGCGGGAGGCGGAGGCGCAGGTGGAGGGGATGGTGGCTTGTAGTACGGTACAGCTGCGGAGGTGATGGTTGCATGTGGTAAGTTGGTGATTCCGAATGCGCCTATCACGTTGGGCCCGCTTATCACGTCGGGCATCGCCATGATCGCGATCACAGAAGCCGCGAGACGTCGAGCACGGCGCACGCCCGTGACGTTGACGTTGGCGAGCATGAGGGTCGCGAGGCTCGGGCTGCTGATTGCATTTGAAATGCTCGAGTGGACCGTGGTCGCACTGGCTGCCAGCGTCCGGATATGCACGGCAAGGATGACGCCGGTGGCCGTGCCACAGGCCACGACGCTGCACGACGTAACATTCAGTTCCACCAGCTTGCGCACGCCGCAGTCGGTGCAGTCGGTGCCGATGGCGCAGGATGTGTACTGCATGCCAGGACCGCCGTCGTCGCAATCGCCATCGGAGGCCCACACGCACGTCTCGGTGCAGAGAGACGCATTCACACTCGCCGCGGTCGCGATCGCGCTGGCAATCTCACTTCGCACACTCTCGGTGAACGCGGCGACGTCACCGGCAAGTTGAAGGGTGAATGTGATGGTGCGGTCCGTCGAATACACCGGCGCGGTGAGTGGCGTAGACGTGAGAGCGTTGCGCGCCGCATTGGCGCGCGCCGCACCCGCTGGGGCGGGGACGGCCGAGCCAAGGGAGCCGTTGAAGGTGGACTCGGGGAAGGTGAGCCGAAAGGTCATAGTGCTCGCAAGGACCGTCGAGCGTACGAATTCCGGGCTGGTTGCCGTCAGCTCACGAGATACTTGGCAAGGCACTGGGGGGGTTGCACAGCGCGCAACGTTGCCCACCGTCTTCATGAACTCAAACACTTCCTCCTGTGTAACATTTCGTGGGGGGAAGGAGAAGGTGACGCGCACCACGGGAACGCCTCCAATGATGAGCGCTCCGGCTGGCAACGGCGGGAGCGGCGGATATCCGGGCGACGGTGGGGAATACAAGATGCGGATCCCACAATCGTTGCAGTCTGTGCCCAAGGCGCAATCGTCGAATTCAGCACCGGGCCCGCCATCGTCGCAAGTGCCGTCGTCGATAAACGAGCAGTAATCTTCCCCATCGTTATTAGAGCAGAGGCCGGGTATTTGAGGCGGCGGCGACGGTGGAATTGGCGGGAGCGCCGGTGGCCCCGGCGGTGACGGTGGCATCGGCGGTGATGACGGTGGTGGCGGTGGCATTGGTGGTGACGGTGGCATCGGTGGCGATGATGGTGGAATAGCAGTGGTACAGATCACAAAGCCTGAACGCGAGACCGCTTCATCGCTTGACCATGTCAAGAGTGTTCCGGCGGACACTTGCACATTCGTCGGGGCTGTGGAGCCGGAGTAAGCAACGCCTCCAATCGTGATAAAATCGTATCCGATCTCGGTGTTGAACTCGAGGAATCGAAGTGTCATTGGCACTTCCGCTCGTATCGTGCAAGCCTCGAGGTTGCCATGGCTGCCAGGGCCATCGGTGATGCAATACCCATCGGAGGTGACCTCGCAATACGATTCACCCGAAAGAATCGACCAGATTGGTCCCGGCGGGCCAGGGCCAGGACCAGGACCCGGGCCAGGACCACCGCCACCGCCTCCTGCGCCGCTGCCTGCTCCCGTTGGTGGTGCCGCCGTTGGTGGCGGATCAACCAAGCCGCCGTAGTCGTAACTCTCTGGGATTGGCCCCGGCGTTGGTCGCACCGCCGGTGGTGGCAGCGGCGGCGGGGGGGGGGGGCGATTCGGCGGCGGCGGTGACGGCGACGGCGGCGGCGGCGACGGCGACGGCGACGGCGGCGAAGGCGACCCAAATGGCGTTTCCAAGCCGCCGTCGTCGCCGCTCCCGGGATCTGGTGGTGCCGCCGTTTGTGGCGGCGGGGGGGGGCGATTCGGCGGCGTCGGCGGCGGCGGCGACGGCGACGGGGGCGGCGGCGACGGCGACGGCGGCGGCGAAGGCCGCCCAAATGGCGTTTCCAAGCCGCCGTCGTCGCCGCTCCCGGGATCTGGTGGTGCCGCCGTTTGTGGCGACGGGGGGGGATGATTCGGCGGCGTCGGCGGCGGCGGCGACGGCGACGGGGGCGGCGGCGACGGCGGCGGCGGCGAAGGCGGCCCAATTTCCAAGCCGCCGTCGTCGCCGCTCCCGGGATCTGGTGGTGCCGCCGTTTGTGGCGGCTGCGCATCGGTGACGCTCACCATCAGGGCGAAGACGATGACGTGTGCAAATCGTGGCGCGGATTCAATCATAGCTTTTGTGCGATAGCTTGCTCTCATGCCAGGCGCGCGCTGTGTGTGGGTATAGAGGGCGGCACGCGGTCGGAGATGCGGCTTCCTTCGATGTAAAGTATACCGGTACGGTACTTCCTAATTAGGTGTTCATCGAAAGGAGAGGAGCGCTCAGTGCGGTCCTACATGAACTTAGGTGCGGACCTTATTGGTTCCCTTCAGTAGTATCCCCGATCTACACCGGTACTGTAGCCTGTTCACACTCAAGAGATTCATCCGAGAAAATGGAGACGTGGCGGTTCGCGACGTCGGGACGGTCTCGCCGCGCGCTAGATGCCCTCCCCGAACACGCACAGCGGAAGCGACGGCAAGAAGCTCGTCCGCCGCCTCGTGACCAGCTTCGCTGCGTGTAGTGACGCTTCGAGGCAGTACGGCCAGTGCATCTCGCAGCACTTTGACGGCGTCCAAAAGGGCGCCTGTGAGAAGGAGTTTCGTGCACTCAACGAGTGCTTCCGGAAGGAGATCAGCAAGGCCCGTGCACGCGGCGCATAAGTGCGATGCTGCCTTCGTTCGCGCTCGACGGCGTCCACGTGACGTGCGCTTGTGCTGCTGGTAAGGGCTCGGTCGCCATTGGATGTGCAGATGGCACGCTGAGGATCTTTGACGCAGGAGAGGGAGATACGACGTGGGCGATACGACGGTTGCTGCGCTGCGCGGGTGCTGGCATTGCCTTTGCAATGTGCGTCGTCCCGCGTAGCGACGACCTGCTCGTGTTGCAGTCATTGATTCAGGCGAGCTCGCATGGCGACGCTGCCGTGTACCCTCGAGCGCTCTCCGCCGCCACCGCCGCTGCCCCCGCCTCCACCGCGTCTGCCGCATCTTCCGCTGCTGCCGTGTGGCTGTCGCTCGGTCCGGGCGGCCAGCGCGCGGGCCACGCGGCGGACGCAAGCTGCGTCGCCGCGTGCGAGCACTCGGGCATCGTGGTCGTCGCATGCACCGACCGCCTACTACTCCTGCAGAGCGGCGCCCGCAACGACGCACTCGGCGCCCGCTACGACGCCATCAGCGGCACGGGGAGGGAGTCGCTCCACCTGCTGTGCTGCGTGCCGCTTCGGATGGAGACAGCTCGCGTGGACGTTTGTGGCACGCTCATAGCGCTAGCATCGTTGAGCGAGGTGCTAGTGCTGAGCCTCGTTGACGCCCGATACGACGCCGGCCTGAGACGTGCTGCATCGCCCAAGCCGCCTGCCACCGCCCACGCGACCGCCCACGTGGCGGGCGGCATGGCTGGCAGCATGGGTGATGGCATGCAGTCTGCTGTGCCCAGCGCTGCTGCGCCGTCCGAAGTCGCCCGCGACGACGCCTACGATTGGGTGCGCGTGCGTTGGCACGAGGATGGCGCGGCTGCATGCATGCACGTAGGTGAGGAGGAGTGGGACGCTCTGAGGGACGCGCCGGATGTGACGGGTGCCGACGATGGCGAGGACGACGACGAGGACGACGAGGACGAGGACGACGAGGACGACGAGGACGAGGACGACGACGACGACGACGACGACGACGACGACGACGAGCTCATCTGCGTGCTGATCGCCCCAAGCGCGCTTAAAGAGGGGCGCGGGGTCAGTCAGGCTGGTCCCAGCCTCATGCCCAAAGCCACCACGCGTGCTTTGAGCGGCCACGCCGCAGCAATGCAGATGAGACTCACCCTACCATCGTACCACGCGCCCGATGCGCCTTCTCTCGCGTTCCACGAGCCTTGGCCATCGGAGCAGCCAGGACGTTGCCTGCCCACGCGCTCGCAGCGCCACTCCTTGCTGCCACCCGCCCCCACGGGTGCCTCCACTGGTGCCTCCTCAGCGGCGCTTCGGATGGGCGTCGAGATGGGCGCCGGCTGTGGTGGCTCTAGCGGCACCAGCGGCGGCGGAGCTCGCTCCTTCACAGCTCGCTCCTTCACAGCTCGCTCCTTCACAGCTCGCTCCTTCGGCGTGAGATGGATCTTTCACGAACGGTTCATGCGAGCTGCGGGGGTACACAGCGTGAGGCTCGTGCCCCAGCGGGCGACTCTGCGCCCCGACCCGCGCGGCACAGAGCTTGAGGCGGAGACGGCGGTGGCGGACGACAAATGTAACGACACATGTGCAGCAAAGGCTGCGGCGCCGATCCCGAGGTGCGCTCTCCCGGACCCGAGGTGCGCTCTCCCGGACCCGAGGTGCGCTCTCCCGGACCCGAGGTGCGCTCTGCCGGACCCGCTTCTGCTCGTGTGCGGCACTGCGGAGGGCTTTCTGATGGCGCTGGATGGCGCCCACTCGGATGCGTATGCGGCCGAGCGGCTGCTCAGGCAGCCGCCGCTCGCGCGATATGCCTTCGGCGAGCACGGCATCCTCTGTTCCGCGTGTGAACTCCAGTGTGAACAGGGGGCTCTGCTCACACTGGACGCGACGTCGGGGAAGGTGCATGCCTGGCCGCTGCGAACCTCACAAGCCGACGCCACAGCTCTTGGGGATGCTGCGGCGGAGGTGGCCGGCGAGCCCCTGCCCTCACCGAGGCCGCTTCGATCGTGGTCACTGCCCTGGCACGTACCATTCAGCTCGCAGCCCTCCGCGCTCTCCACGGCGCTCGCGAGCCTCGAGTCGGGCTTCGATCGACTCATGGCGCCCGGGACGGCGCCAGGCACACTGTCGTCTGCCACCAGCGCCGCAGCGCTCGCGGCCCCAGCTACACACGCGCTTCGCAGGTGCGTGCTCGTCGCTCTGAAGGGCAAGGGGCTAGCCGTCCTGGTGCCCCAACCTGCGCAGGCTACGGTAGCGCGCGCCGCGCCCACGAGTGTGGCTAGCGCTGTCCCGGGCGCTGGAGCTGCAGCCTCCGCTCTCGAGAGGGGGCCGGGCGCTGTCCCGGGCGCTCTCGAGACGGGGCCGGGCGCTGTCCTGGGCGCTCTCGAGAGGGGGCCGGGCGCTGTCCCGAGCTCCTCCGACGCTGCCGTCGAACAGTCGAGTTTCGAGTCTGGCCTTCTGGGGGCAGGAGAGGCTGTGGGAAGAGAGGCTGTGGGAAGAGCACACGCTGAATCCCTTATGTCGGTGGCGGATGCAGCGATGGCGGCGGCCGCGGCGGCCGAGACTGCGGCGCGCACGGCTGAGCGGAGCAGCCGAGGCCTCTCTTCCCACAGCCTCTCTTCCCGAGGCCGGAGCGTCGAGCTGGGCGCCGAGCCACGTGGCGTGCCCAGAGCCCGCGACGGCGCCGAGAGCGTCGAGCTGGGCGCCGAGCCGCGAGTCGCGCCCAAGGCCGTTGACGGCGCCCAGCTCGGCGCCCTCGGCTGTGGGGCCGGCGCCGGTGCGATGCTGCATACGATCGACACACGCCGGCTCCTGCACGAGATATGCGACGAGATGATCAGCAAGGCTGCCGAGCAAGAGGACAGCCACGCCGACACGACGCGGTCGGCTCAGGCGACGTCTCCGCAAGACGCGGCGCTTCGTCCTATGGAGCACGCTGCACTGCCCGGGACGGCGCTTCATCCAATTTTTGAGCACGCTTCACCTTCCAGATATGGTAACGTTGCCTCCGCAACGGCGCCACCGGTAGAGGCGGACGCGACCGAGGCTGAGGGTGAGGGCTCATCTTCTTCAGCCCTCCTCGGGCACTGGGCGGGCGGGCGTCGCCTGAGCTCGATGCTGTGGGATGTCATCTCATTCACCTCCCCGTCGCTCACGACGGCGCTCGAGGAGAAGAACCCTAATAGGGACGACGAGGCGCTCACGACGGCGCTCATGGAGAAGCTCGAACATGGGCAGGTGGCGCCCACGACGGCGCTCGCGGCAGCACGCCACGTTCACGCGGACAACTCGGACGACGACGATGACGACGGCGGCCTCCGCCGAGTCTCAGCCTCCACCAGCGCCGTCGTGAGCGCCAAGTCCGATGGTGCTACCGGCCAGGCCGCCGCGGCGGAGGAAGACTTGGCAGCAGCCATGCCCTCGCTCGAGAGGCCGATCGGCGCCGTGCTGAGCGCTTCGCAGTGGAGACTGCAAGCGCTGCTGCTGCTTGCGGCAGCGCTGGGGTTGCAAGGGGATGATCCCTTGGAGGCCGAGGGTCGCCGCGCTCAGGGCAGCGCGAGCGCTCAGGGCAGCGCGAGCGCTCAGGACAGCGCGAGCGCTCAGGGCAGCGCGAGCGCTCAGGGCAGCGCGAGCGCTCAGGACAGCGCTGCCGCTCAGACATGGCGCCAGCTTCGGCGGTGCTGCGCTCTGATCGTCCATCCGGCGGAGGCTGCGCGGCTGGCGACGGATGAAAGCGTGCGTGGCGCCGTCACGGGCGCGCCTCCCGAGAGTGCGCGCATGCCGCGTGGCATGCGTGGCGCTGCAGCGCGCTCGTTCGCGCTGTTGCGGCTCGCGAGCGGCGCGACGGTGGCTGAGCTACTGTCGCTCGACAACACTGAGCCTGCCAGCCATCGTACTGCCATCAGCGTCGCAGTGATCGAGCTCCTCCTCTATCCAAGTGTGAAGAGCTCTCTCATCCCCTCTCTCGCCGCCATGCCCGTGGCCGGGGCGGCCGCGTTGGCGGCGCACCTCACGCGCACCCTGTCGATGCATGACGCTCGGTACGGCGCGTCCGACCGGCTGCCGCACGCCCTGCTCAACTCGGCGCTCGGCGCACTGCCCATCGAGCATACCTTCGTGCTCCACGCCCTGCTCCTCGTTCCGCCCGCTGTGCCACCCGCTGTGCCGCCCGCTGTGCCCGCGGTGCCCGCGGTGCCGATCGATCGATCGCCTTTGTGGCTCACCGTGCTTGGCGCCTTCGCACTGTCGGCCCAGGACGCCGCCACCGCAAGCGCGGCGCTCCGCAGCGTGCCACCCTCGACGCTGCTCCAGTTGGCACGCACCCACTCGAGGCTGCTCGTCGCCCGAGACGGCGCCGCCCGAGACGGCGCCGCTCGAGTCGGCGCCGCCCGAGACGGCGCCGCCCGAGACGGCGCCGCCCGCCCGACCGGCCTCGCGCGCCTCCTCGTCTCCGTGCGCCCTCTCGCCCTGTGCGACTGCTTGTGCGCGCTCGTGGCCGCTCGCCAGCTGGCGCCCACCGAGGCGGCGCGGCTGGCCTATCTGGCGGCTTTGCCTGATGCGTCGGTCGGTCGATGGCTCTATGCATGCGTGCTGAGTTGCACCGTCTTTGGCGCGGAGACGCTGCCGCAGCAGCAGCGGGCGCATCGAGCACGCGCCTCGCCGCAGCTCCTGAGCACCCTGGCGCGAGCTGTGCTGCGACTGATCGCCGAGAGCGAGCCGGACTCTTTGGCTCCGGACGCTCAGGACGACGCTTGGTACGGCGCTCGGGACGGCGCGACGGGCGACGAGGCAGAGGGGGCCACACTGGCCGCCGTGAGCGCCGCCGTGAGCGCCTTGCTGCCGGCTGCGTGGCGCGCCGCCCTGCTCGGTTGCGATCTCAGCTGCGATCTCCCTGGCCTGCAGCTGCAGCTGCCGCCGATGGCGCCGTGGCTCGAGACGGCGCTCAGGACGGCGCTCGAGACGGCGCCCGCGCCAGGTGCGGGAGCCGTGCACGCCGTGGCGGCGCATCGGCAGCGGCTGGGCGCGCGGACGCGACGATCCCTTCGCACGCAGATGTGCCAAGAGACCCTCGCGAGGGTGGCGGCCCAGCCCGAGACGACGCGTGACAACGGGCTGGACGCGGCCAGAGCCATGCTGGACGCCGAGGCCATGCTGGACGCCGAGGCGGAGGGTAGCCTCCTCAGCAGCCTCTCCAGTCACACGCGACTGCCCGGCGCGCCGTCGGCGCAGCATGTGCTCTGTGCAGCCCTCAGCGCGCTGGCCGTCGACACGCATGCCGAGGACGCGATCGAGCAGCTGCGCGAGCAGCTGCGCCGTGCAGCTGACTTTACGTGGCCCGCCCGTGCGCTGGTCGCTGCTACGCCCGCTGAGGCGGTTCGCATCCTCGCTCTAGTCGATCCGCGTGCAGCGCTCGGCTATTTGAACGCACGCTGCCCCGCTGAGGGGTGCGAGCTATGCGGTCAGAGTCGCGAAGCTTGGGCCGCCCTGCTGGCCTCGCTGACGCCCGCGACGGCGCCTCAGAGTCGCGAAGCTTGGGCCGCCCTGCTGGCCTCGCTGACGCCCGCGACGGCGCCCCCGGAAGCTTGGGCCGCCCTGCTGGCCTCGCTGACGCCCGCGACGGCGCCCCCGGCCTGCTGGGGGTCGCGCCAGACCAAGTGGGCGGACGTGCGGTGTGAGGCGCTCGAGAGGCTGGCAGACGCGCTGCCTCCTGCGCCCCTGTTCGCACTGATCGGCACTCTGATGGGGGGAGAGATGGAGGGAGCGAAGGCGGTTGATGTGGAGTGGCTGCGCGGGAGGAGCCTAGCTGGAGCGGCGCGTCGAGGGCTGCGGCGCGTCGTGAGCGCGTGCGTGATCGAGGAGGGGCGGGCGTGGTCCAAGGCCGGGCGTCGTACCGAGCACGAGCACGGGGGCGCTCCGGCTCCTCGCCCTGTGCACGCCAAGCTCTCGACGCGTCCTGCTCCGTACATGTAGTCGCTCGCCCTTGTGCGCATGGTACGGCAAAATGGCATGCGTTCTGCTCATCGTGATGTATCGCTGTCTTGGGCGGTGTTCTCTCTCTGACTCTCTCTCTGTGTGTGCCGAAACTAGTAGAGTCTCACTCTGTCTCGTCTGCCATGTGCCAAGGTCTCGAGGACCAGACGTGTCCGACGGGGATGCTGTTCCGTTCCGTTCGGTTCCTCGCTGACGCTGTTTGTGCGGTGTTTCCTGTTCGTACCGGCCTGTTGAAGATGTGTTCGCGTCGCGTGGCGTCTCCGGTCAAAACTCACGCGCGACGTAGACTCTCGTTGCGCGACTCCCCCATGACGCACGCGCAATGAGACGCCCGAGCATTCCACCTGGTAGTGCCCCAATCGTTCGCTCGAGACACCCGCCTATACGTCGTCCCACCTCCGCACCACATCCACAAGGCAACCCGCCACACACTCAGTTCAGCCTATCTGCTCTTTTACTGCACACACGCTCCACACATCCCGCATGTCCCACACGCCCCACAGAGTTTTCAGCCTCACTGGTGCGCTTCCCCTGCCTCAGATCGGACGTAGCTTGTAGGGATTTCCGTCGCCTCCAGCTTCGAACAGCTTCAAGCCTCGCTCAGCTTGAACGTCACGCCAAGTGCCACGCCATCCTCACGGCCGGTGCCTTGTCTTGATGTCCCTAGACGTCCCTCTCGAAAGCGGTGAGTAGCGGTGAGAGCGCCCCCTCTCTCAGCTCTCGTCCTTGTCCGTTTCTCAGTGCAAGTACATGGTCTTGCCATCGGCCGACAGATGCGACCCGTGGTAGTGGCAAGTGCCGCGCTTCCACCACTTGCACGGCAGCAGCACATCCGGGTGCACACCGTCCGCCTCATCCTCTGGGTCCCCTGCCGGCGGCATCCGTGCTGCAGGCCACGAGTGGTTCTGCGCGGTGTTCGTGAGTCCGCGATGCGCCTCCTCCGCCGTGAAGTCGTTGTTCAGGCTGTTCCCGGCCTGTACCATTTGCTCGAGCGCCGCGAGGATCGGCCTCGCCGGCCGCATGGATCCCTGGTAAGATCCCTGGCGCGTTGGGAGCACCTCGTGCTGCATGGACCTCGCCAACATGAGCATCGTGCTGTGAACGTTCTCGCTGATCGCGCCGTCATCGGCGCGGCTGATGGAAAGCTGAGTCGCTGCCTGACGCATGCTCTCCTCTTTTGCCACCCTCTTCTCCTCGAGAGCCGCACGCGCCGTACGCTCCGCCTCTGCACGCACTTCTGCCTCCGCAGCGCGCGCCTCCGCCTCCGCAGCGCGCGCGACCTCCGCCTCGTCCCGCTCCCCCGCCTCCGCACCTGCAGCTGAAACCGGCGGCGCGTCTAACGGCGCGTCGGGCGCAGCCAGCTGGCTTGATGGCCAATGGCGGATCTCGGACGGTGACGGAAAGGGCAAGAGAAGCGCCAGCCCTCCATCCGGCATTTGCGGCGAGAGTACGCCCAAGAGCGACAAGGGCACTGGGGGGCGCAGCTCTGCCATGGGCAGCAGTGAAGATGAGAGCGACAGGTTGAGGCTCTCGAGCAGCGAGCGCTGCACGAGCGGGGCGAGCGCCGACTTGGCCTGCGCCCTAATCGGATCCTCCACGGCCGCGTGCCCCGACAGGGAGCCAGTACATCCAGCCGCTCGTGGAACTGGGGCCGGCGCCTTGACCGGTACCGGTGGTGTTGTCTCAACAGGCGATGGAGCCTGAGTCGGCGTCGCCGCCACTGTGAGAGGAGACGAAGCAAGCAGGGCGGGGTGCGCTGCACGCGCGGCATCGAGATAGGGCGTTGCCGGCGATGATTGGCGCGCGGGCGCGCGGGGCTCGATGCTCGGGCTCGGTCTGCACTGGGCGGCGGGCGCGGCGGGTGGGGCAGACGAAGACGTGCTCACGCGACGGCACCGCGGGTCGGGTTTCTTGTTGTTCTTGGCATCAGCGGCCTTGGCACGAAGGTTACAGCGCGCACTGGCGCGCGACTTTTTGGCGACCTGCCACTGGCCTTCGTGGTCCTCTACGGGCCCGTTGAGCTTCAAGGAGCTTATCTCGCACACGAGATGCTCGTTGCCCGAGGCAGAAAGTTGCTCGTGGAGCCGGATGTGGTCGGAGGTCATCGTGGCCGTCATTGTGCCTTTCTGGTTGTGGCGCGCATACGATGCACCCTGCCACTTGATCGCGATGGCATCCAGATCGCTCAACGGTGAGTTTGAGGGCAGCATGATGGCCTGCTGCTCCGCGGAGAGGCTAAGGATCCAGTTTGCGGCTTGGTTAACATCTCGATATGCTTCAAGAGCACCCTTGCAGAGGCTCGGTGCGGCGTTCGTCAGGTCCGCGAGGTTGTCGATTGCGACTTGGTCCGTGGGCATCGATAATTCGAAACAATCGGGCATTTGACTCGCGTGTAGAGAGAGGCAAGCTGTGACTTGGAGACTTTTTGCAGCAAGAACAACACAGGTCCGCGCGCCTGACAGGAACTTCGCTGAGAATTTGCATGCAGATACTGTACATGTACCGGTAATGCAAAGAACTGGAACTTTTCTCCTCAAGTACAGAACTTGGCGTGCGCATGTTTCCTCGCCATCAATGGCACACACATTTGGGGAACATTTGGGTGCGCCCATAAGTTTTGCCGAAACGCAAAACGTCCCCGCGCGGCCCTTCGGGGCGCTCGGCCGCTTCCGCTCTTGTGCGGCTCCAACCGCCCGAGCCCAGCATGGCCTCCCAGAGCGAAGTCGATCGGCGTAAGATGCTCGCCAAGCTCGGCGTCGTCTCCAGCACGGACATCGAGCGGCGTAAGATGATCTCCTCGCTCGGTCCGCCAAGAGTGACTCGAGCACTTGTGCACGCCACCTGTGCACTCACAAGTCGCGACAGCGAGTGCGTGCTGCGTGTGGACATGCGCCCGCTGATGCTTCACCTCCTCGCTGGGCTTGAGATGGCTGGCGTTGTTCGTGTCGTCGTCACTCTCGGCCACGATGCGGCCCAAGTCGCCGAGTGCGTGACAGCGTACGGATTTGCGCGCTTGGCCATCGACTTTGTCTACTTGACCCTGGGCAGCTCGGCCGGCAGCCAATGGCGCAACACGGCCAATTCGGTACTTGCTGCACGTGCCTTATTTGCGGGCGAGGAGCCGTTGCTCATCCTGCGAGCCGACCACCTGTACGACGCCCGCTTGCTGCGCAAGATCGCCGATGCGCCACTCGTGCCGCCGTCGCATGAGCGTGCCTCCAAGACCCGCGCGTCCAGCCGGCGTTGCCAGGCCTACGCGCTCATCGACAGCTCGCCTGCGCTGACGAGCTGGGCGGGCTCCTTGAAGGCCACCTCGATGTCGCGAGTGTGCCTTTCCACGCAAGACCGAGAACTCGCTATCCGATGCGGTTCGCATCTGGGCTCCTTTGACGCCGTCATCGCCGGCGAGGCGTTCGCGGCCTTTCCCACGATCTTTGAGCTCGTAGCGAGCATGCTTCAGCAGTCGATGGCGGCCTCTCTCGCCGACGTGATGAGCGTGCTCGCGGACCGCGGCGAGCTTGGGGTGGTCGAGGTGCCCGCAACTCTCAACTGCCACTGGTTTGAACGACGCACGCTCTCGCGCGTCTTCCAACGAGGCTCCGGAGAGGACTCGACGCACGCGGCTTGGAGTCACCTCGTGCACGCCGCACGCGAGCTCCTCTACTCGTACCCCGAGTGGCGTCCCACGGCCAACATGCCGCGCCCGCCCAATCGCGGCGACCTTGAAAAGTCCACAGAGCAGTTGCTCCAACTGGGCTCTCGACTGGGAGAGGGCGCCAATAGTGTCGTCGTTGAGGCCTCGTCGACGACGAGCAGCGGCGAGCTGCCTGCGATCGGCGGCCCATTGGCCGCGGGCGGGATGCCCCCCTCCTCGTCGCGGCTCGCGGTCAAGATCCTTCGCGTACGTGCGCAGGAGGAACGAGTCGTCGAAGCTGCGATGCGAGAGGTGCACGTGCTTCGTCAGCTCAAGGGGCACGCACACATCGTGCAGCTTGCCGACGTGGTCGAGCTCGCAGACTCGTTGTACATCGTCATGGAGCGCATAGAGGGCCCCGGGCTGCATGACTACATCCGCAGTCAACCGGGAAGCGCACTGCCAGAGCCGCTCGCGCGCCGGCTGTTCCGGCACGTGCTGTTGGCTCTCGTGCACGCGCACAGCCAGTCCATCCTACACTGCGACCTCAAGCCCGCCAACGTGCGCGTGCAGCTCAAGGGCCCCGACGGCGGTCCGACGGCGGTGCTGGTCGATTGGGGCCTGGCTCGCTCCCTGGGGGAGCAGCCGGCGAATCTGCAGGAGGGCACTCGCCTCTACGCGTCGCCTGAGCAGCTGACCGGCTACAATGCTGACACGGCGTGGGGGCGCGCGCAGCTCGGACCGCCGTCGGACGTGTGGGCGCTCGGAGCGACCTTGTACGAGATGCTCACGGGCGGGGTTCCGTTCGTAGGCGCTACACACGAGTCCCTCGTGGCAAACATCCTTGCGCTCAACTACGTGCTGGACGACGTGCTCAGCGTGGGCGCACGCCAGATCATCGACTCAATGCTGCAGGTGCTGCCGTCGGACCGGGCTTCTCTCCGAGAGCTCTGCTTTGACCCATGGACAGTGCACGATGGGCCGATGCCGGCCACGACCAACAGCGTGCATGTCGAGTGCGAAACCGCAGAGCCGCCCACACCTGGCAAGAGCGCCAGCCGAGTCCATAGCGGGAAGAGGCCGTGGGCCACGACGAAACGGGTAGTGCTCTTCCTGGTCTACGCGGCCCTCGTGGGCGGCGCCATCTTCTTCTGCCCGCGAGCGCAAGAGGATGCGTTGGGCGAAGAATCCTTTGCGCTCGTGGGAGAGGAGAATAGCTGATTGCATGTTTGGTATCATGTGGAGGTATTAGCTATTACTGAGGCACAGGTTCGCAGCCCAGGTTGCACGGCACCGAATCCGCAGAGATGTTTCATCAAAATTACACGTGCGGCATCTCCAACCGATCATGTTTGCCCCGTTGTCTCGTGAATTTGGATCCGAATGATTAGGCGGGGGGACCCCAACTCGACCCTCTTGACTGTCTTGGAGACAGCTGTGAATTGTGTTGGTGTGTCGTGAATGAACGGCTTTTAAACGTGTTGGTGTGAATCCGTATGTACGCCGGTCCGGTGTCCTGGGTGTCGAATATAAACATTGGCTGTGAATTCATAATCGGCGCCTGACGGCGCCGCGAAAACCGCACTTCGTGAGCGAAGAGCGAGCGCGGCGACGCACGCGAGCGACCGCTGCGTAGCAGCGAGAGACTCCTTTTCTCGCGAGACTCGTGCATGGCGGACCTTCTGGCTCACCTCCCTCCGAACGTTGCCGGCTACGGACATCATCCAGGCATCACCAGCAGGCAACCATCACGGAGTTGCGCAGGTCGGATTAACCATTATGAGCGACCTGCGTGGTTTCCTCCTGGTGATGATGGATCGGGATGGGCACATCACAAACGAAGGCATCCGCTGGTGCCATCTCTCACCCGGATTCACCGCATGAATCCGGACCTTGAAGGAGGCTCATGGAAGGAAGAGATTATCGAGCAGTGCTACATCAACGAAAACCTGATTCCGGGGGACATAGTGCTGGAGCTGGGATCAAACATTGGGCGCAGCAGCATAGTCGCTGCCGCGACAGTCGGAAAATCAGGCAGGGTCATCTCGGCTGAGGCGGATCCGCACGTTCGCCGCATTGCCGAGCGCAATGGTGCGAATTTCAGCAATTTGGCATTCGTGCCTGCGTTCTCCAACCCACCGCTGCGGCTATCTGGCGTTGAGCTAGGGAGGACTGCCAACGGGCTCGGCTTCCAAGCACCAGAGGGGGGAAACTCGACTGTTGTGCCTTCACTACCATCGTCTATGTTGCTTCATGGAGGCTGGACGGCTGTCATCGTGGATTGTGAAGGCTGCTTCTCTGCGCTGCTGGACACGCTTCACCAAGCGAGAGCACTGCTTGGGTCCGCACGCGTGCTTGTCCTGGAGAATGACGATTCCGACTTAGCCCGCCAAAGGCGGGTGCATCGAATCCTTTTGCAATTGGGCTTTCGCGTCCAAAACTGTGCCCACATAGCACCGCCGGAGCGCCGCCACGGAGCGCCGCCGCATCTCTGGTGCTTTTGGTCGTTGTGGAGGCGGATATATCCTGACGTTCCCCCGTCGCCGCCCTCGTCGCCTGAGGGAACTGTCTCCATGCACAGGCGTCGTTCGTTTGTCGAGACAGCTCACACGCGCCACGCGCGCATGGTTGTGAGAACCGACGAACGCGGTCATCGACATGCGGCCGTGCGTACGTGATTAACGCAGCAATCTCACGCAGCTGCGGCTCGCCTCGAAGCGACACGACGGAGATCACACAGGGTATGAGGGTGGCCCGGTGGGGACACGGATGACGTGGCCCTTGTGCGTTTGTGATGGTGGTGTTGCGGTGGGTGGGTGGGCGCACTGCAGATGGTACGGGAAAATTCGACGCACCGGAGTGTGCTGGGAAACAAGCGTACTACGTCTTCGCCTACGATGACAGTGTATCAACCCTGGGTCCAGACGTACGCGTAACCACCGACTCGCGTCGAGAAGGCGACGTCCTCGTGGCGCGTGGTCTGCGCGGGCATGGGTCTGCGATCCGTTCGACCGTTGCGGTTTCGGTTCACGAACGCAAATCGCAATTAACGCTGCTCCTCGGCAGAGAGGAAAAACTCAACGGCTGAGGGGGCGCTCGGCGTCGCACGGGCGGCCGCGCGGCGGGGCGGGGACCCGGTCAGCCCGCACTGAGGATACCAGTACTGAGTAGGGAGAAGACGCAAGGACCCCTTCACCCCGCGGTGCTTCCGCAACATAAAGAGCGACACTAACATTCACGCTTCTCGCCGATCGCTCCTCGCGCCGCCTCCATGACGGCGCAAAAGTCAGCGTCGCCCAAGCCGCCCTCATCATCGGCGGCCGCGTACAGCGCAGTGGCCGCCGCGGATACGGGCAGCTCGGGCGCTTCCTCAAGGCTGAGCGCAAAGCGCATGTCCTTGAGCGCGTACTTGAGGGGGAATGCCGTTGAGTAATCGTGCTTGGCCATCAGCGGACCCTTAAGCGCGACCATGGGTGAGGCCATCGCACCTTGGTCGAGGACCGCCTGCACGTCCTTCGAGCTCAGATTGAGCTTGTCGGCGAGCACGAGGCCCTCAGCGAGGGCTACCAGCTGCGTGCCCATGATCAGATTGACCACGAGCTTCATCTGCGTGGCGGCGCCGACCGTCTCGCTGCAGAACACCGACTTCTTGCCCATCACACCCAGCTCCGCCTCAGCCGCCTCAAAGGTTGCTTTGTCGCCCGCGCACATGAAAATTAAGGCGCCATTTGCGGCGGGCGCCTTGGAGCCGCTCACGGGCGCCTCCACAAAAGAGCCTCCGCGCGCGCGCACGCGCTCACCGAGCGAAGCCATGTCCTCTGGACGGAGCGTGGCGCAGTCGATGATCGCCTTACCGGGGCGGCAGCCCTCTAGAACGCCAGATTCCATGGTGTAAACCTCCTCACACACCTCTGGCGTCGAGAGCATGAGATAGGTACGCTCGCACGCGTCGATGACGGCCGCTGGCGATGCAGCGATGGTGATCATGCCAGGATACTGAGCGGCAATCGCCTTCGTCACCTCATGGTTGCGAGACCACACGTGCAGAGGACGCGGGAGCGACAGCAACCTGCGGGCCATACCCTGGCCCATGATGCCCAAGCCGATGAAGCCGACAGGATCGGCGGTGGATAGCGCGAGCGCAAAAAGGGTGTTGAGCAGCAGCATCGTGTCTACTGTACCAAGAACGGTGCAGGGTTGGACTCCGTAAGCCACCACACGAGGGATAGCGAGGAGCTCTTCGGCATATCGACGGCTCTGAGCGCCGATTTGGGCGTTTCCGCATTTACTAAATTCGAGGCCGTATTTGAGAGTTTCATCGAGGCGGATAAAAGAGATGCCTCTACACGTGAACACAATGGGTGGAACGCTAGCCGTCGCTGCCGGCGGCGTCGTCGTTGGCGCAGCAATACAAGCAAGGTCTAATCGACCCAGCAATACGTTCATGTCGGCGCCCTGGCTCTCGCGACCCGAATCTGGCAATCCCGGCGCCGCTGATGACGCTGACTCGATCCTCCTCGACGTGCTTGATATCCTCTCTCACGGCAAGCACTATTCCGCCCTCCATCGTTTCATCACCCAGTACTGCGAGCTCTTTCCGGAGGACGAGCACGCCGAACAACCTCTCTGCTGCACCGAAGTGCACGCCCAATACGTCGAACTCTTTGAGCGCTGCCTCTCTGCCGCCGCCACCGACTCGGGGCTGAGCGAGGCAGACTTTGCACAGCGCGTCGCCGACGCTCTCGCCGCCGAGGAGGCTAACGTGGCGCCCTCACGCTTCGCCGAGCGCGTGGGTGCAACGCTCGCGGCTGAGGCGGCGCAGGCCATCCTTGCGCACGTGCGGGCGGCGGAGGACTACAGCGCCTTTGCAGCACTCTGCCGATGCCGCCACCGGCAGCTTCGCGAGCGAGGCGAGGGCCGCGGCATGCCGTCCTCGCACGAGAAGGAGGAGCTGCGTGCGCATATCTGGGGTCTCAATCTGCGCGGCGAAGCCGAGGCGGAGGCCGAGGCGAATCGCGCGTTTGCTGATCTCGACCGCGCTCGGCTACAGGTGGAGGTGCAGGCGGCGGAGGAGGCCAAGGCCAAAGCGGCGGTGGAGACCAAAGCGGCGGCGGAGGCCGAAGCGGCGGTGGAGACCACGGGAGACTCGGTGTGGCTCTTCGACGCGTTGACCGGCTTCCTCAGGAGCCCTGACTGGACCGTGCCCGTCGGGAACTTCATGGACGGCAACTGCCTCGTGTTTGGCTCTGACGAGGAGCATGAACTCACCCATGACATCTTTAACGCCTACCGTGACATGGCAGATTCGCTGATCGAGAGGTTCCTGTCCGACCTGGGGACGACGAAGCACGAGTTCGTCAAACTCTGTGCAGAGTTCACAACCACAGACGTGGGCCAAGGCGTGCTCGAGCAACTCCTGGCCGTCGATGACTTCGTCTCCTTCAAGCAGATGATGGTGCAGCGCAACCTGGAGATCGAGGCTGAAGCGACTTCCACATTGTCTCCCTGGTGGAGGCCGTGTAACCGAATGCAGCGTGAGCGTCATCTTGAGCGTCCTGCCGCAGAGCCCCCGATCGTTGATCGATTGCAGCCCGAGCCCGAGGCGGAGGAGGCGGCAGCTGCGCTGGCGTGCTCGCTGCGTGGGCAGAGTGAGTGGCTCTCGATAGGGCAGCTCTCGCCGGCCCAGCCAGACCGACAGCCAGACCGAGGCCAGCGGCTTGTCCTGATGAGCAAGGAGGAAGCCGCAGAGGAGGTAGCGGCCGCCGCAGAGGCAGCGGCCGCAGAGGCAGCGGCCGCAGCCGCAGATGAGGCAGCGGCCGCAGAGGCAGCGGCCGCAGAGGCAGCGGCCGCAGAGGCAGCGGCCGCAGAGGCAGCGGCCGCAGCCGCGGATGAGGCAGCGGCCGCAGAGGCAGCGGCCGTAGAGGCAGCGGCAGCGGCCGCAGATGAGGCAGCGGCCGCAGATGAGGCAGCGGCCGCAGAGGCAGCGGCCGCAGATGAGGCAGCGGCCGCAGAGGCAGCGGCCGCAGATGAGGCAGCGGCCGCAGCGGCAGCGGCCGCAGAGGCAGCGGCAGCGGCCGCAGAGGCAGCGGCAGCGGCCGCAGAGGCAGCGGCCGCGGAAGCAGCGGAGGCTGAAGCAGCAGCGGAGGCTGCATTGGCGGCGGAGGCTGCATTGGCGGAGGAGGAGGCGGCCATCAAAGAGGCGGCCGAGGCTTTCGGCGCCCCCAGCGCCTCTTCGATGGCCCTTGACGACGGCGGCCGCCCGCGTCGCCGCGCACCGCTCGCGCCTCCCGTGTATCACGAGGAGGGCTTCGATGTGCGTGCCCTGCGCCCAGACTGTGTGCTGCCAGTGGAAGCGGCAATGGGCTTGGTGGCGAGCGCCGCCGGCGCGTCAGGCGACGAGGCGGCGGGCGGCGCTCAAGACAGCGCTCAAGACAGGCCGTGGGCGCGCCGATGGTGGACGGGCGTTATGGGGCAAGAGGCTGATGAGCAGGATGGTCAAGGGCCGGATGGTCCACTCCCGCCGGATGGCTTCCGGAGCGCTTTCGAGTACGAGCGGGAGCAGTACGCGCGCCGGAAGCTGCACGCGCGTCGGGAAATGCTCGACGCACAACAGGGCGAGTCGCCGTCGCAGCCGCCCCGGTCGACGGACGACGCGCAACAGGGCGAGTCGCCGTCGCAGCCGCCCCGGTCGACGGACGACGCGCAACAGGGCGAGTCGCCGTCGCAGCCGCCCCGGTCGACGGACGACGTACCAAGCACGGGCTGCGAGGGAGCGGCGCTGGACGTGCAGGACTCGGCGGCGCCGGTGCGGCGCGATCTCGACGAGGCCGAGCGAAGGCTGCGCGAGGATCAAGAAGAGCGGCTGCTTGACGACCTGCTGTGCATGGTAAAGATGACAGCAGCATGATTGTGGTGCCCTGCATGTTGGGTTGTGGACCTGGTGGTTGATGGTTGTGTCGTGGTGCGTTAACCATCGCAATGGCCCGCGAACGTGTCTTTTGTCTCACGTCGCGAGACGCCTCCCCTCCAGGCTCCAGAGCTCCGCCCGCTCGCGCGCTCACACCGGCTGGCACACGGACACACACGCGAAGCTGGCGACGCGGCTGCCACGACCACAACGCTCTTTGATCCCCCAAGAAATGGAGGGCACCTGCCTTCCGGAGCCTATGGGCCCCAAATGCGAATATGGCCCGCGCAATAGTGTCTAGTCACCGCGCGTAGTGTGTGTGGAGATGGTTTGTTGATTGTTGTTGGGGCGCGATCGTGTATTCGCGACCTTCGCGACCTCATACTGTGTACATGAAGCATACTGAGTCACATACGCGCCGGTTCTATGCACGCTTGCGTCTTGTTCGTGTGTAGCCGTAAGGCCGCGGGTAACGACCGACCGACCTTAAGTCCTAGAGTAAAAGCGTCGTAAGCGTCAAGATGTGCTTTTTCGCTCATTTTACGCGGGATCGGCCGCGGCCCGGCTCATGCACGCGCACAGGTTCGCACTGTTTGGCCTCCTTGGCAGCCTGCACGCGCAGAACCCTTGCGAGCCGCGCGTGCAGGCAGTGTATGCTGCAGCTGGCCATCCGCCCGTCTCGTGCGGTAACGCGGAAAAGGAGCAAATGGAGGTGGCGCGCCGTTGGAAGGGCACGACCCCGGCGCATCACCGTCGGTGGCGCAATCCGAAAGCCTGTCCCAGAGAGACGAGCTTAAGCACACTCGAGCAGCTGTGGCCAGCTGGTCATTTTCGCGGCCCACTGAATGGGCCGAGGAGCTACTTTAAGCGTGTGCCTCCTCACTTCCTCGGATACCACGCCAACTTCTCCAACTGCCGCCGGAAGGTGTATCTCGACATCGGAGCGAGACAATTCGATTCCAAGGTTGGTTTCCTCTCGATGTTGAAGTTGTACCCGCCTCTCCTCGACTTTGATGAGTATTACGGTAGTGCTCATCACAGAACTCTCCCATCGGCCTCGCTCGATGACTGGCTATGTAACGTTCGCTGGATCGAGTCTCGCTCGACCCCGCTCAGCCTTTGAAGCCGTCGCTGGCCTCTACAAGCTGCCGCCGCACGACGAGCTCGTGCGCCTCCTCACTAAACAGGGCATGCACCCCGCCCGTGCGGCAACCTTTTCGCGTCGCCACTTCTTCATGCAGGCATTCATTGGTTCTCGCTCGAAACCAGAGACGACGCCTCCGACGATCGGCTTCTCCGACTTCTTGGAGACGATGCTCGGCCTGCAGCCAGCCGACGCGGTCGTCGTCAAGATGGACGTGGAGGGGTATGAGTTCGACATCGTTGAGACGCTGCTTGTCGACGGGACGCATGCGCTCATTGATGAGATCATGCTTGAGGTGCACTATGGCCATCCTTACATGATGCACACGTACAAGTGGTGCCGCACGCCGCAGTTCTGGTGCTTCTATACGTTGGAGAACGCCACGCAAATGTACCAGTCGCTCCGAGACGCGGGTGTCTACGCGCACCACTGGCCGTGATGACGTTTAGTACCGTACCGTCTCTAATGTCTACACACTATGTAGAAACACCATACTCCATAGGGTAATTATTACCTGAGTGTTGAAACCCTCCTCCAAGGTCAAAATCTCGCGCCGACTACATGTGACACTGACGCAGTGATTTGTGCGCAACCCTGTGCGCCGCCGGCCATTGGCCGACGGGCCCGGCTCACCTCCGGATGCGGCGTAGTGCATATTATTTTTGAGGAACCATCACCACGTGAATATTACTACTGAAACAGTTGTGTCACATATCGCATTACGTTTGCCGAATGGAATACGCCGCTCGCGCCGGCGCCGAGGCCCGAGCACCAGCATTTCTTCAGAAGGACTCGACTGTGACCGGTGTCCGGTGTCCGGAGAGCATGGGTGTTGGGGCCGCGCCGGGCCGGCCAACATCCTTGTTCGCCGCAGGAGCCCTGCTCGCTGTGGTCGATGATTAGTCGATGAACGATGATCGATGTGCAGCCGCCCCATTTGAAGATATGAAGAAGACGGCAACTCACGCGCAATGCAAAATTATTCGATGGAAGGTGAGTACGCTCGGAGACTGTGCAGCTACCAGCTAGAGCTCGTCTTGCCTGTGGCTGCAGTCGCTGATAAGAAACTGCCCCAAACGCATGATGGCTGCCATCGACAGTTCGTCCCTATGTTGAGCTGTGTGACCGGCGCAGAACCTGAACTGCAACAACAGTTCGTCGTGCCCGGGAGGCGGCCAAACCGCATCGTCGCCCAGATCTTCCATTTCCTCACCGGACTGTAAGGCTAAAGCAAAACAGATTCGCTTGATGTGAGTGAAGCACGTGTATGAGATGCTCTCGAGGGCTGCTCGCTCGTCCAGTGACCTGATGTCATACGCCCATCTGGTGGCAGGCCTGCACGCATCGCACACCATCGCGATATCTTCATCAGCGGTACCTGCCGTTGCCACCGCGATCAATAATGACATGAACAGTGTATTCATCCTGAATCCCTGCTCGCGCTCGAGGCAAAGGCTCGCCACGATACCGCCACGATTTCGAAAGCTCAACTGGTTGCATGCATGCAAAACAAATTCATCCAGCGGCACACAGGATGTAAGGACGCCCCCTGAGGGGTTTCATGTAGTTTCCATGTTTGGGAGGAGAAGGATTGTCAAGTTCTCAAAAGCGTCAGCGCGATGGGCCGAAGCCAGGAGAAAGCGTCGAGCGCCGTGCTCCTACGCATGCTCCATGAGGACGAGAAGCTGCTCGCGGCTGCGGAAAAAAACCGCTGCGGTGAGAGTCTCGAGGCGCTTGCCTCACGGTTTGCGACAACTGCAGCCACAGCCGACAAGGCCTTCGCGCAGATGCGCATGGACCTCGAGTACCGCGAGAAGCACGACCTGCTGGCGCTCGCGGAACGTCCAGCGCGCCAGCTCTTTCCGTCCCCCATCGCGCAGAACACTTATATGACCCAGCTGCCGCATGGTCTGCTCGGGCGTGACTACAGCGGACGGCCGGTCCTGTACAAGAACGTCGGCCGGTGCCACTTTGCGTCGCTGCAGAAGAGTGGCAACGACTTTGCCACGTGCCTACGGTACAACGAGTGGCTCACCGAGCGCTGCTCGTTCTCGCTTGAGCACCGCGGGCAGTGGACCGTGATCGTCGACCTGCACGGCATCGGCTTCTCGCAGATCTCTTCGATGAAGTTCATGCTCTACGTGCAGTCGCTCGCTGCGCACGACGCGGCTCACTACCCGGACCGGCTGTACCGGCTCTTCATGATCAACCTGCCGTCCTTCTTCGTGCCCTTTTGGGATGTCATCTCCAAGTTTCTCGACGACGAGGCGCGAGCGCTCGTGCAGCTCTACACGTCGGAGAGTGCTTGGAGGCCCGCGATCGAGCAACTGATGAGCCCCGTCATCTTGCCTAGCCACTTGAACGGCAAGACGCAGCTCTCGCTCCAGGGGCTCTGCCCGAGCTTGCCACCGCTCACCGGAGAGCGCAGTGTGCCCAACAACCCGCGAAAGCCGGCTGTGCGCCTCAGTCCGATCCCGCCGCCGCCGCCGCCGCACGCGTCTGCGCCGCCGCCGCCGCCGCACGCGTCTGCGCCGCTGGCGCCACTCGAGGCACCCGAGGTGCTCCGCTCCCAGAAGCGCTGGCTCGAGTCGTTGGTGCTCGGCACAGCGCCGGACGGCGACGGGCGCACGGCGCGCAAGCCGGTCAAGCTGGTGGCGCAGAGCCCGCAGCAGCAAGCGGCCATGTGGCTGGAAGAGATGAGCGCCGCTGCTCGTGAGGTGGCAGCCGCCGAAGCCGCCAGCGCGGCCGCGGAAGCGCGCGGTCGCGCCCTGTCGAGCGCTCACTACGGCGCTCCGAGCGGCTCCGTCGCGCGTGTGTCCGAGGCCGAGCAGGCGGCGCGCGCGGTCGCCATCGGCGAGGCCGAGGAGCGGACACTCCGGACGTTGGGGCAGCCCGCGGCAGCCGCGCGCATGGCACCCTCAGGCACGGCCATCGGCTCATACGGGTCCGACGTCGAGGATGAGGATGCCGAGCAGTTCGAAGAATTCATGCTTCGGGGCATGGCGGCGAATCGGAGCGCCGCAGTGAGCGCTCCGCGTGGACCTCTCGAGGCTCGACCGGCTCGAGTGGCTCGAGTGGCTCGAGTGCGCCCACCTTCCTCTGCCGACGTCGATGCCGTGGCGAGGCTCGAGGACGCACCGACGTCGCCCGTACTCGCCGACTCGCCGTCTGCGCCGCCGCCGGCGGTGCAGGAGTCGTCGAGATGTGCGGCCCATATTAGGCCATCGCTGCTGCCCAAATCAGGCACGTCACCAGAAGAGGAAGAGTCCGCGATCGCGGCGGTGGAGCAGGAGCGCATGAACAAGCTCAGCAACCAGCGAACCCTCTCCTTTGAACTCAAGCAGCAGCAGCAGCACCAGCAGCAGCACCAGCACCAGCAGCAACAGCATCGGCAGCAGCAGCAGCGGCAAGCAGCGTCACTTTCCACAGCGTCACCTCCCACTGCGTCAGTCGCACAAACCGCGAGCGCCACCGTAACAGCCACTTCCGTGGCGGCGGCGGCGCACAGCGAGGCCGTCAACGTGACCACCACGACGCCTCTCCCCTCAGGCTGGCACGCCGAGCATGCCGCCCGCCGAGCAAACCTCAAGGAGGTGAAACCGCCCGGTGAGGACACCTTCTACTGGCATGAGGACGGGACTGTGCAGTGGGAACGGCCCATTGGACTCGCTCAGGACGGCGCGCCTCCTACGAGCGCCGAGGCAGCTGTGCGGGCCGCTGCTACTGCTCAGAAGGACGATGCGGAGGAGCGCCGTCCTGAGCGAATGGCAAAGGGCGCCGTGACGCCCCTCGATGCGGCCCGGCTCACCTTCGCGGAGGGCGCCCAAGACGACGCGTCGCCCGCGGCCGCACCCTCGTCAGCCGTACCGCTTCCGCTACCAGCTTCACGGATTCCATGGCTCGAATCAGCTTCGTCAGCTTCGTCAGCTTCGTCAGCTTCGTCAGCTTCGTCAGCTTCGTCAGCTGCACGGATTCCAAGGCTCGAATCAGCTTCGTCAGCTTCGTCAGCTTCGTCAGCTTCGTCAGCTGCACGGATTCCATGGCTCGAATCGGTCTTCGGAGGTGCGCCAGCGGCGGCAGAGGTTCCCGCAGCGGCGACGGTGGCTTCGTCAGCTTCGTCAGCTTCGTCAGCTTCGACGCCCGGTGGCACGCATCGTGCCTCGCCCAGCAGCCCGACACCAGCGCCAAGCGCTGTCGTGAGCGCGAAGGCGACAGCGGCGGCAGCCGATGCGGCAGCAGCAGCGGAGGCCGTGGGGGCCTCTGCCTTGCATGCAAGTTTTCACCACAGCGCGCATGAGGCGACTCCATCCTCGGCCTTGCATGCAAGTGCTCACCACAGCGCGCATGAGGCGACTCCATCCTCGGCCGCCGCGCCCATGCTCACGACGACGCTCGCGCCCTCAACGTCCATGCTCACGACGACGCTCGCTCCCTCAACGCCGGCGACGGCGATGCCAACAGCCGCCGCGGGGATGACACCGACGGCGACTGAGGGCGCGAAGCCGAGTGTGGGGATGACACCGACGGCGACTGAGGGCGCGGAGGGCGGGAAGCTCGAATTCAGTGTGATGCCGTCTGTGCGTGCGTCTGACTCGAGTCTGTTGCGCCGACGGCTCGAGTCGCTGCGTGCGCCGCTCGGGATGGCACAACCAGTGCTCGTGCCGCAGGGATGGCGGCCTCCTACCGAGCCAGTGCCCGTGCCTGCGCCTGCGCCTCTGGCTGAGGATCAAGTGCGCGAGGGCAAAGGCGAGGGCAAGGGCGCGGGCAAAGGCGCGGGCAAGGGCGATCAGGAGGGTGGCTCCTGGCCACATGACGAGCGAACGGCGTCGACGAAGCCATCGTCGGCCGAAGCGCCTGGAGTGCTCGGGACGGCGCCGCCGGGAGTGCTCGGGACGGCGCCGCCTGGAGTGCTCGGGACGGCGCCGCCTGGAGTGCTCGGGACGGCGCCGCCGGGAGTGCTCGGGACGGCGCCGCTGAGAGTGCTCGGGACGGCGCCGCCTGGAGTGCTCGGGACGGCGCCGCCGGGAGTGCTCGGGACGGCGCTGCCTGGAGTGCTCGGGACGGCGCCGCCTGGAGTGCTCGGGACGGCGCCGCCTGGAGTGCTCGGGACGGCGCCACATGGAGTGCTCGGGACGGCGCCTGCGGCTGGAGTGCTCGGGACGGCGCCGCCTGGAGTGCTCGGAGCGGCGCCGTCTAGAGTGCTCGGGACGGCGCCTGTGCCTGGAGTGCTCGCTTCCATCGTCGACAACGTAGTCGGGGGCGTCTTCTCCTTCGCCTCGCGCTTCACTCCGCCCCAGCCGCCGCCCCAGCCGCCGCCCCAGCCGCCGCCCCAGCCGCCGCCCCAGCCGCTGTTCCAGAAGCTGTTCCAGGCGCAGGCGCCGTCTCAGGCACCATCACAGGCGCCGTCCCGGGCAGCCGAGGCGGCGCACAAGGCCCCGCCCGTTGCCCCGCACAAGAAGGCGCCGTCCCGGGCACCACCCGTTGCCCCGCCCAAGGAGGCGCCAGCGACTATCGGACGTTACGACACATTCGCGCTCCTTGTGTTTGGGCACTTCCCCGAGCGGCTGCTGATCGAAGGTGCCCACGAGATTGATGGACCTCTGATTGGACCCCTGACTAGGACCCCTGATGACCTCTGATTGGACCCCTGATGACCTCTGATTGGACCTCTGATAGGACCTCTGATTGGACCTCTGATGACCTCTGATTGGACCTCTGATGGGACCTCTGATTGGACCTCTGATGACCTCTGATTGGACCTCTGATGGGACCTCTGATTGGACCTCTGATGACCTCTGATTGGACCTCTGATTGGACCTCTGATGGGACCTCTGATTCGACCTCTGAAGTCCCTCCGAATGCCTTATGGGCAGGTGCCCAAAAGTTTGACGACGTCGAGCCCGAGAGCCATGCAGAGATATTTGATGAGAGTGGCAAGTACATTGAGCCCATCGACGCGGTGACCGCGGCCTCGGCGGCTGCCGCGGCCTCGGCAGCCGCCCGCGCCAAGGCCGCTGTCACGCAGCTGCGCAAGCGGTTCAGCGAGTTCGAGTTCGGCATGCCGCGTCAGTTGTACGCGCTGCTCGAGTCGCCGGATCGCTATCGGGAGGCTTTCGAGAGCGGCCGCGACGACGACGAGGAGGAGGACGAGGCTCGCAGCGAGGAGTCCGGGGAGGAGAGTAACCAGGCGACCATGGTCTACGGCGATGAGACCTTCTCGGACGCCGAGAAGGGCTCCTCTCCCAGCGGGGAGGCTCCCCTTAACGCCGCCACCTCGGCCGACCGGCTGGATGTGGCCGCTCAGCGTCTTCCTACCGACGACGACGTCTCCACGCTCAGCTTGAGATCGCTGACCGGCATGGGCTTTGGGACTACTTGGATCTGAGAGACGCAGATCTGGGCGAGCGGCCGAGGACGCGTGTTTCGGCCGTGATCCGCTCGGAGACCTTCAGTAAGAAAAGCAGGCAGATTGAGATCACCGAGATACGGTACCGGAGCGCCAGAATAGGTCGATAGCGCGATCAAGCATCAGAGCGCAAGGATAGTCGATAGAGCGCAAAGAACGAAACGCAGATCCGCAAGGGTGAAGGTAGAGTTTTACACTCTGCAGGTGCGTGCAGCATGCGATGCCAATGGTTGCAGCTGCATGTGCTCGATCCGCACTCGCTCGCCCGCGTTCGCTTTTCCGTCCGGTCAAAGCGGGTTGTCTCGGCGGAATAGAACCCGGACGTCCCCGCGCCGCGTCACGCCGCGCGCACCATAACGATAGTTTGCATGTTTATTAGGCCCCAACCCTACACTTGTTTGGGAATTAAATGGGGTTACAATAAAGCTTCAATGGGGGCTATTTGGGTCACGCACGCTTTGCGTCGCGTTCGAAGGCGCCGTCCTTATTTGGGTACATCGCTACATCACTTAGTTGGCAAGCTCCTCCGCGCTCTCGGGGCCGGCGTACTTGTCGAGCGACTTGAGCACGTCAGCGACGCGCGCGGCCTCGCGATGCTCCCGCCCATGCCGCTCGCACACGAGCTCGAACACGAAGCTCAGCGCCTCGCGCGCCTCCCTCCACTGGCGCATGAGCACGTGCGCCTTGCACAGCCGCTCGGCCGTTGGGATGAGCTCGGCGGCCCTCGGCCCATGGAGCACTTTTTGCATCTCGAGCACGTGCGCATGGTCTCGCGCCGCCGCCGAGTACGCTCGCCGACGCATCCGGAGCGCTGCCACCTCGACCCACAGCGAAACGACGGTCTCGTCTGCATGGCCTCGGGAGCGCTCATAATACGGCAGCGCGCGAAGGTAGGAGCGCTCGGCGTCGTGCCATTGCTCGAGCTCGGCGTACGCGGCGGCGAGCTGCACAGCGAGCCGCGCCTCTGTTGGGCTCCTCGCCTCGTCCGAATCTCCTTCGACCTCCTCCTCCTCCTCCTCCTCCTCCTCCTCCTCTGCCACGTCCGCTGCCTCCTCCTCGAGCCTGTCGAGCCGCCGCGCCTGAGCAACTGTCTCGCTCGGCCTCGCAGCGTCCGCGGCGGAGCGCAGCAGCTCGGCAGCCTCTTGCCTCTTGCGGGTGGCGAGTGCGACCATTTCCGAGGCACTCATCTCGATCAGAACGCCGCCAACGTCGCCGCCGTGAGCGCCGCCGTGAGCGGATCCGCCGCCGGCGCGCCGATGCTTCGCAAGCTGCTGCTGCGGCGGCTGCTGCGGCTGCTGCGGCTGCTGCGGCTGCTGCGGCTGAAGTGGCATTGGCCGCTCACGCGTCGAGGCGGGCCGCGCGCCCGCACTCGCGCAAGCACCGGCCTTGCCTCCACCGCGTCCGATGGCGCCAGCGCTGGCGGGGCCGGCGGCGTGGGCCGCGCGTTGATCGAGATGCTTCGCGTGGCGCAGCAGCAAGATGGCACGTTCCTGGTCGAGCTGGGTGAGCTCAAGCTGCGCACGAACGTCGGCGGGCGCGCTCACCTCGTCTTCGCTCGCATGCTCAAGCCGGATGCGTCGCTCTGTCTCGAGCAGCTGCGTTGCGCGGGCAAAGTCGGGCGGGTTACGTGCGGCGGCGAGCCGCGCGAAGGCGCGCAGCATCGGACATGTCGACAGATGGCGCTTGCCAAAGGCGCTCTCCGATTGCGCGAGCGCGCGCGGGAAGCACTCGAGTGCCCGTGCGTGCTCATGGCTGTCGGCGAGCGCGGTCGCGAGCGTGACGAGAATGTGCGCGTGCAGCGACGGCTCGGGCTGCGCCGTCTGGAACAGCAGACTCTCGGCGTTCGCGGCGTGACGCGCGGCCGCCGCAAAATGCCCGGCCTGCAGGTAGGCCGCTCCGAGGTCGGCCGCTGCGCGTGCGAGCTGAGCAGAGTCGTCCCGGCACGCGAGCTGCGCGAGCGCGAGACAGTGTTGCCGCAGCTCGACGGCTTCCTCCAGGCGCGGCGGGCTCCCGGATAGGAGGGACTCGGCGCGCGCGGACAGGTGCGTGAGCTGCTCCGCGGGTGGAGCAAGGGCGGTGAGCGCGTCCATAATAGAAAGAAACCGCGAAACCTGGATCCCTCACCATGCACGCATCTCTCCACCTTCACGCCCGTCGCGCTAAATGTATTTAGTAAGGTTCTTGCGTGAACGCAACGAGGGCACCGTTGAACTTCCTGTGGGAAATCTCGAGATCGCGACGAGTGCAGTCCACATTCCTTGCCATGGCTCGCGTTGTCAAGACACTGCTGCTGCTGCTCGGCGTCGCGGCCGGCTTCCAGGCTGCGCCGCTGCTGCGGCCTGCTTCGCAGGCGGCTGTCTCGCGCTGCGCTGCGGACTCCATCCAGGTGCGCGCTGCCCTCTTTTCCAAACACGGCGGCTCTCTGGAAGGCTCTCTTGAGCTGGACGCCTGCGAATGCACTGCCGTCAGGCGGCGCGGGCGCCGTCGGGTCGGCGCTCTGCATCTGGCAGCACATGCTACTCGCAGCGTGCTTCTCGGAGGCTGAGCCTGCCAAACTCCATCCAGGCTGGCACCGCCATGCCTCACGCCGCACACGCACTGGGTGCACACTGCTGACCTGCTCGTGCTGCTGTGAGCAGATGAGCAAAATCTGCGACATCACCGGCAAACGCTCGAATAACGCCAACCGCGTCAGCTTCTCCAACAAGAAGTGGGCCCGGTTGCAGGAGCCCAACCTTCAGACGAAGCGCCTGTTCTCGAAGGAGCTCGACCGCTTCGTGCGCCTGAAGGTGGCCACCTCGACGCTGCGCACTATCCGCAAGCTGGGGCTGGATGAGACTGCCAAGAAGTACGAGATCGACCTCAACAAGTTCTAGGACCCTCTGCGTATCTCAATGGACTGTTTTGCGATGTAGTGGATGCTCGTGTCGCATGCAAGTGCTGAGCCTTGGCCAGCGGCACACACGACCGCGAACTGATGTGTGTGAGCCGGGGTCTACATGTCAGGCATGAATTGTAATATATTTGCAGCTATCTCACCGCAGAACCCCGCGATGCCGCGAAAGCCGAAGCCGATCAAGCAGCATCATCATCGTACGCAAAGCCGTCCGCGGGCGCCACACCTGCCTCGCCGCTGCGCGCGTGCGTGCCCCGAAACTCGGCCGTGATGGCGAAGCTCGCGCCCACGCGCTCCGGCGGCGCGCCCGCATCGTAGCTGAGCGTAAGGTTGAGATCGTGGTGCGAGCGCGTGCTCTGCGTCAGGCGCACGCCGACCGTCGGCGTGGTGAGCGGCGGCTGCAACGGTACGGTCGTGTGTGCCCAGTGGGTGGGCGCCGCCGTGGGCGACGTGTCGAGCGTCACGCAGCCTTCGGCGCCCTCCGGCAGCCCCGCGCAGAAGCGCACGTCGAACCAGCCGACGAGGGCCGTAACGGGCGTCTCGGGCGTCGCCTCACTGATCTGTACTGTGCTACTCCACCCAAAGAGCTCATCGTTCTGGACCGTGCCCATGTCCACATCGAGGAGTACCTGCGGCTCGCCGATGCCCGCGCTCTCGGGCACGAGGCCCTGCCACGCTTGCCGGAACGTGTACTGCTCCTGCTCGGCCCGCCACGCCGGAGCGAGCGCCTGGAGGCTGAGGCCGTAGCGCGTGGACATGTCAGACGCGAGCACATCCCAATCGGCCACGTGGCGCTCGACCTCGCTGTGGCGCGAGGGCACAAAGGGCGGATCATCGAGCGCGGCGACGAGCAGCCGCGCCGAGGAAGGGTACATGACGCCGCCTGGCGCGAGCCAGCGGTCGCGCGCAAGCAGCACCGACTGCACCATCGACTCGCGCAGCAAAAAGTAGCCCATCCACTCGGAGAGGAGCACATCCACCTTGCACGGCAGCTCGAGCTCTTCCATGCGGCCACGCAGCACGGTGATCACCGAGCCGAAGCCGTGCGCCTCCGCCATCTTCTCCGCGTGCGTGGCCACGTCAGTCGCCTCCACTGCGTACACGTGCTTTGCACCTGCCTGCGCCGCCCATATCGAGAGCACGCCCGTGCCGGCCCCGAGGTCGAGCACCACCTTGCCCTTAAAGTGACGCTCCGCGTTGAGCTTGATCGCATCGTGATACGCGGTCATGCGCTGCTCATCTTGGAGCATGCCCACGTGGTCATACAGCTGCCCGTATTCCGCGAAGTACTCAGCCGTGGGCAACGGATTCGCAGACACCTTGTTTGGCGAGTCGTCTGTCGACGCCGCGCTCATGATGCACAGCAGCCTAGCCGTGGCGCGCGCTGGCCATGAAGAGCCGCCCGCCAGCATGGTCGAGGAACCTGTTCACGGGATCGGGCTGCGCTCGCGGGCCGGCTGCACGCGTGTCACGTGTCAATCACAAAATTAGAGAGAAAAAAACAGAATATGCAACCGCTACGTCTGTATCTCGTGCAACCGCAGTCTCACGCACACAAGAGAAAGGGCCACTCCCCCAACGTGGTTTTGCTGCCAGCGTTCTTAATCGAAGAGGTCCTGCCAACAGGAGAGACGAGCAGTCACTCGATGAGAAGAGAAAGCGGGCGCGGCAGCTAAAGAGACGGCGTGGGCAGCGGCGCTTCGAGGTGGCGCGACGTACGAAGCCAGCAGCCTCCTCCTCCTCCTCGGGCTCCGGCGCCTTGGCCGCAGCCGCAGGCGCTGCCGCCTTCGCCGCCGCCGCCGGCGCGGCCGCCGCAGGCGCCGCGGCACCGCCGCCGCCGCCGCCGCCGCCGCCGCCGCCAATCTTGGCGGTGCCGATGCACGCGGTGAAAAGCGCGACACCCGGCTTCACCAGATCGCACTGGTAGTTGTAGGTTGCGATGCCAGACTTCTCAGCGCACGCCTTGTAAAGCGCCGCCTCGAGCTCGTACAGGCTGCCCGCGGAGACATCCTCCATGCCCTCCATGGCCGTATCGCCGCCATACGGCGAGGCCGAGAACGTTCCTACGTCGACCTTGAACTGGTACACGCCCGGTGTCGGCTGAGGGTGAGAGAGCACAGAGGCGCAACGTGTGAGAGCACAATGTGAATGGCAGGGAACATCGAGTGCTTCCGATCACGAGCTGAACGCAGATGCTGCGGCGCACAGGCGAGTGGCTCACAGGCCGACGGTTATCTGCGCACAGGCCTGCCGCGACCGTCAGGGCTCCGTGCGCACCATTGTAATATTAAGACACGCGACCGTCTCTTATCGGCGCTCTGTTCACAGCCAATGTTTATAATCGACACCCAAACACTCGAAGCGCACACTTTCGCACATGCCAAACTGTACAAACAAACTAAGCCTCCCTACTGAGGCATCCACGACGACGGTTGTTGCGACTGTAATGGCTGCTGCTGCACGACAGTCACTGCACTAAGAATTGCAGGCTGGGGTTGCTGCTGCGGCTGCATGGGGATGGGCGGCTGCTGCAACAGCTGCTGCATGGGTGGCGGCGGCAGCGCTGGAGGCGGCAGCTGAGTTGGTGGCGGCGGCGGCTGCACAACCGCTACCGCCGCCGCCGTCGCCGATGTCGGCTGAGAGGGCGGTTGCCAATACTCGAGGGGCGCGCTAGGCTGCTGCTGCTGCTGAACCATAGGCTGCGAGGGCACCACCTGAGCCCACTGTGGCGGCGGCTGAACCATAACAAGTGGCGGCGGCGGCTGCATAGGCGGCAGCGTTGGTTGCTGCATCGGCGGTGGCTGCTGCTGTGGCGGCGGCGGCTGCATCGGCGGCGGCTGCGGCATCGGCTGCTGCACTGGCGGCGGCGTCGGCGCCGGCGGCTGAGAGGGCTGTTGCCAATACTCGAGGGGCGCGCTAGGCTGCTGCTGCTGCTGAACCATAGGCTGCGAGGGCACCACCTGAGCCCACTGTGGCGGCGGCTGAACCATAACAAGTGGCGGCGGCAGCGTTGGTTGCTGCATCGGCGGTGGCTGCTGCTGCGGCGGCGGCTGCATCGGCGGCTGCTGCGGCTGCGGCGGCAGCGTTGCCGGCTGTGGTGGCGGCTCCTGCGTTGGCGGTGGCTGCATTGGCAGCGGCTGCATTTGCGGCGGCTGCTGTGGCGCCGCCGTTTGCGGCGGCTGCTGTGGCGCCGCCGGCGGCGGCTGAGAGGGCGGTTGCCAATACTCGAGGGGCGCGCTAGGCTGCTGCTGCTGCTGCACCATAGGCTGCGAGGGCGCCACCTGAGCCCACTGTGGCGGCGGCTGAACCATAACAAGTGGCGGCGGCTGCTGCATAGGCGGCAGCGTTGGTTGCTGCATCGGCGGCGGCTGCTGCTGCTGCGGCGGCGGCGGCTGAGAGGGCGGTTGCCAATACTCGAGGGGCGCGCTAGGCTGCTGCTGCGGCGGCGGCGGCAGCGCTGGTTGCTGCATCGACGGCGACTGCTGCTGTGGCGGCGGCGGCTGCATGGGCGGCTGCATGGGCGGCTGCTGTGGCTGGGGCGGCAGCGTTGGCGGCTCCTGCAATGGTGGCTCCTGCATTGACGGCTCCGGCATTGACGGCGGCTGCACTTGGGCGGCGGCAAGCGGCTGCATTTGCGGCGGCTGCTGTGGCGGCGGTGCCGCCGGCGGCGGCTGAGAGGGCGGTTGCCAATACTCGAGGGGCGCGCTAGGCTGCTGCTGCTGCTGCACCATAGGCTGCGAGGGCACCACCTGAGCCCACTGTGGCGGCGGCTGAACCACAACAAGTGGCGGCGGCTGCTGCATAGGCGGCAGCGTTGGTTGCTGCATCGGCCGCTGCTGCTGTGGCGGCGGCTGCAACAACGGCTGCGGTTGCGGTTGCGGCTGCGGGTGCGGCGGCTGCATTGGTGGCTGGGGCTGCGGCGTCGCCATCGACTGCTGCTGTGTTGGCGGTGCCATGGACTGCGGTGCATAAAGCTGCGTTGCATACAGCTGCGGCTGCGGCGCCTGCTGGTGAGCTGCCATTCCCGCCACGAAAGTCGGCAATTGCAGATCACCACCGTAGGCTTGCATCATCATGTTGGCGCCAACGACGCCGCCGCCACCCCCCGGGCCCACGAGCATTGGCGCGCCGCCTGGCACCTGCCCGGCGCCGTTACCGGTACCTGTCCCGATGCCGGCGCTTGAGCCCCCCGGCGAGCCGCCGCCGCCGCCGCCGCCACCGCCTGCCGCCGGGTGCACGCATCCGGGGGGGCGCGACGGCGGCTGCGAGTCGGAGCGCGGGGTTGGCACCCCCGACGGCGCCCCCGACAAATCGGAAGGCGGACGCGACGAGTGGAGCGAGGCGGGAGCGATGGTTGCCCCGAGCCACTCGCGCAGCATCCCATTGTGCATCTGCAGCAGCGCTCGCTCCTCCACCATCGCGTCAAGGCGCGCTTCCAAGGCGGACAGGAGCATCGACATGGCCGCTTTCGGCGTGCCCACTGAGCCAGCGCCGAGCTTCAACTGCTGCTGCTGCTGCTGCTTTTCCTGCCTTCGCCTCTGCTTCTCTGCGCGCAGCTCGGCCTCGACTTGCTCAAGCTTCGCCATGGCCTCCTGCTCCTCGGCGGCCTCCTGTGCCGCGAGCTTCTGCGCCTGCTCCTGCGCCTGCGCCTGCTGCTGCTGCTGTGTGGGCAGTCGCGTTGTCGTGGGCGGCTTCGGCGGGCGTGGCGCGCTTGGTGGGTCCGAGGAGATGACAAACTTCCGCCGGAGTGGCTTCACGGGGTTCGCGGCGGGGGTGGGGGCGGCGGAGGGGGTGGGGGCGGCAGAGGGGGTGGGGGCGGCAGAGGGGGGGGAGGGGGCAGAGAAGAAGGCAGAGAGGGGGGGGGGGGAAGGCGGCGGCGGGGACGAGCACGAAGTTGGAGCAGAC
>Ga0180439_100063_pt1 | contig 48700 bp, 40 predicted proteins | sample ChrtobMetaP5_0mM_FD_119744 | JGI IMG/M metagenome (GOLD analysis project Ga0180439, IMG submission 119744) | Chrysochromulina tobin associated microbial communities from unialgal haptophyte culture, Seattle, Washington, USA - P5_0mM MetaG | ecosystem: Host-associated > Algae > Haptophytes >...
AAAAAATTGACCGTCCGATTACGCGCAGCTATGACCGTCGCCGCTGCACCCATAGCTCAGCAGGATAGAGCATCAGATTCCTAATCTGGGGGCCACTGGTTCGAATCCAGTTGGGTGCACCATATATTTCAATGATTTAAGTAGTTTTTACGGTCCTGACATTGCCAGTATTTCCTAAAATGTAAGCACCATGTAAGCACCTAAAAGGAATGTGCTTACATCTCAGTCCATGTGAATCGTCGGTTAATCTTGTCATGGCCTAAGCCAAATCACCCCATTTAGTGGTGAAGCTAGGTGACAATTTTCTCGTATCATGCGCCATCCCCACTTTCCCTAAAGCTCACACACCCTAAGTTGGGCGGTCATGACCACCGATTCTGACCTACCCACTGCCGCTGCCAACCACGTCAGTTCCATGCTGACGTTGGCCAAGCAAAAGCATCAGGAAGCGATGGCTATGATCGGCGCACCTGATGCAAATGCCATTCCAAGACTGCGTCAGGTGTTGCAGCTTTTGGACGAGGTTGAGCTTCTTGCTGAAGACGCTGGTTCATATGTCAAAGATGATGCCATGTTGATCGCCCTTAAGGAACTTCACCAGCAACAGGCATCGATCAACCTAGCTATCGAACGGCTAGAGAAGTTGTCGAAACGTTCGCCATGGGCGTCGCCTTGGCCGTGGATTGTGGTGCTTGTGTTGGTAGTAGTGGGATTGGGTTTGGTGCGTTTGTAAATGTCAATGTCCGTCGTCACAACAGTCTACAAAAGCTCGTTGCCGACATCTACACTTAAGCGTTCAGGTGGACCGCGCCGCAAAGTTACCAACAACGAACGGAGAACCGAACGTGCGGCGCGATCCGCTTGAAACCCTTAAAGATTATCTAGCTGGGGCTGAATGAAAAACAAAGCACTAAGGGACGTACATGTCCCTAAATGACACGGCGAGGAGTAAGTGGCATACGCCCGATCGCATTCCAGGCTAAGGTGGCAGGATGCGTTAGTTCACCGGCGCAAAACATTTGCAACTCCATGAGGCCTTGAGCAGATTGATCGAACGCCTAACTCCAGAAACTCTGCTGGAGTAAAGCGGTCCAAAAACTGCCCGCTAATTGTTATCGGCGGCAGATGTTGAACGCGGTTCTGTCCTAATTCAAATGGCTTAATTGCCTTTTGACAAAATTCTTGATAAAAGAGATTGACACCCGCCGTTTCTTTCGACAAAATACTTGTCGAAAGGAGCGCTAATGCGGCTCAGTGATCTTATAGAACGAACGGGAACGGCACCGCGCCAGATCCGTTATCTTATCTCCGAGGGCTTCGTGCCACCTCCACGGGGTGGCCGTGCGAATGCGGATTATGGCGAAGACCACGTCGAAGCGGTAACCCGTTACTCGCTTCTCAAGGAACTTGGGTTCCCCCCGGCGGCTATTCGTATGTTGCTTGACGCTACCGCTGGCATTCCTTTTCCAATCGCCATGGGTATCACTCTCGTGATCGATCCAGTCCAGTTGGCATCAGGCGCAGACGTTGAGCCAATTATTCGGAGTGTGCGTGATGTGCTCTCCCGCGCTCTTAATAAATCCACACATTCGAAATCTTCAGGAGACACTGATGCTTGACCCTCTCGCCGTATTTCTTGGCAACACAATCAACGAGCGGGGCCTGACCCCGATCCCGCTAATCTCAACGGATCATGAGGTAGCATTGGCCTCTGGCCTTGCAGTGGTGACGACGCACCGGCTGTTCCGGAACTCAGAAAGTGCCAACATCGAAGCCGTCCTCACCTTTCCAGTACCCGTTCATGCAACGCTGTTCGATTTGACGGCCGAGACTGACGGCCGCGTGTTGCATGCAAAGGCGCATGCTCGCTCCAAGGCCCGCGAAGTATACGAAGATGCTGTAACACGCGGCAAATCGGCCGTGCTTCACGAGGAGTTGCTCAAAGGCATTCATATGATCTCCGTGGCTAACATTCAGCCTGGCGGAGAGATCAAGGTGACGACGAAATGGGCGATGCCTCTTTCCGTAGCGGCTGGGCGCTCGACCTTGCGCATCCCGCAGACGCTCGGTGATGTTTATGGACGCTCAGGTCTGTGCGATGCAGATGAGTTGCTGACGGGCGGACCAGCGCAGTCGGTCATGGTTTCAATTCAGTCTGAGAGCCAGGTCGAAGTTGTCGGCGCTCAGTTGGTTGAAGGGCGCGTAGCAGTTTCGAGCGCCGATCCAATCGATCTGGTTGCGTCGCTTTGGGAGGCTATCCCTATCATGGTACGCGACGCTGGTGGCCGTAATCTCAGTCTGATGCTGACCCCGCAATCTGGGGGCGAGATTGCACTAGATGTAGCAGTACTTGTCGACCATTCGGGCTCAATGGCGGACCAGGTTGGCGCGCGCGGTTCGTTTTCGGCGCATGATGCTGCTCGGAATGGCATCACCACGTTAGCCAAGGGGCTGGCTGCAGGGGACAATGTTGACCTGTGGGAATTTGATACTCAGTTCCGCCAAGTAGGCATGACAAAAAGCGAGGCTTCAGACTTGCCTGCTGCCCGTGAGCGCCTGGCTTATCTCGCAACACAGCTTTCGCCACCATCCGGGGGCACCGAAATTGGCGACGCTCTCGAGGCTGTCATTCGATCCTCAAGTGCCAAAGACATTCTGCTGCTAACCGACGGCTTGAGCCATCAGCTCAACATTGAAAAACTGGCTCGATGTGGCCGACGCATCAGCGTTATCCTGATCGGGGCCGGCAGCCTTGAGGCGCGGATCGGGCATCTTGCTGCACTTACAGGAGGCGATCTATTTATCGCGACAGCGGATGACCTATCTGATGTCATGACCGCCGCAATTGGTGCCCTGCGCCGCCCCACAATCGCATTGCCCACAGTGACAGATCTCCCCGACGAAATCATGCTTTTGCGCAACAACGTCGAGATCCGCGCAAATTGGGCACAGCCTTCAGGTAGTGAGGCATCTTCGGTGATTTCTAAAGCGGCCACCGCTGTAGCGGCTTCCCTGGTAGTCAACTGTGCGACCCCTGAATTCGCAGCACAGTACGCGGCATCAGAGGGGATCGTCTCTCATCTAACCAGCTTGGTATTAGTCGATGAGGTAGGCGATACACAGTCTGAGCTTCCGACCATGCGGAAGATCGCATTGCCTAAAACTTCGAGCAGAAACGCTATGCGTATGTCTGCGGTTCATGAATCTAGCGCCATGTTTGACTCAGCGTCTCCCAGAGAGGACAGCGTTAGCTATTCTGCTGTAAACGCTAGTATGGAATTTATACCGTCGAGCCAACCTATACGCGAACGTTCTGATCGTCGTGCGATAAAGTCTTCGTCGGTACCGGCATCATCCGTGTGGCTCGATCGACTTCAAATTGTTCGACTAATCGATTGGGGGGATAACCCCGAGCGTTTGACCCGTGGCGATTTCTCGGGTCTGCACCCCGAAGTTCAAAAGCTAATCAATGATCTCTCGTGTGAGGACCAATTGCGCCGTCTTTCGGACCTGTGCGGGATGCCTCTAAAAATTGTGGTGCTTGCGCTCTTGGCAATTTTTGCTTCCGACGAGGACCCACGAGCTGGACGCGTGTGGTCTTCAATTTTCAATCGTTTCTGCGAGGAAATCGCCCATGGACTTAGTCGCGACTTTATAAAACCGTTTGAATTTTTCTTCAGGGAGACTGACGATCGCTTAGGCCGCCTTGTCGCTGAACTGGCTCATGTCCAGGATAATAATCCGGGAAGGTTCGATGGCAACCCGAGAGAGGTTGTGCTGGAGATCGCATCGCAGACCCAATCAAAAATGCATGATCTGATGATTGAGGCGAATGACAGGCTGGAGGGCCTCGTTCAATATCGAATTGTGAAGGTCGAACGGGAGTTATTGGAGGCTAGCCGGACCCTTAAGGATTTATAGGATCTCTTCCTTTCACAATTTTTCGAGTTATTGCTTTTTATCAGAACTACATATTGGTTTACGGGAATTTGAACGATGAACGAGATTATTTGTCCCCACTGTCATAAGGCGTTCAAGGTTGACGATGCTGGATATGCTGCCATTTTGAAACAGGTCCGGGATACGGATTTTGAGCAGCAAATACATGATCGTCTTGAACTTGCGGAACAGCAGAAGGCAAGCGCCATCGAGTTGGCAACGGCCAATTTGAGAATGGCTCTGCAGGGAGACTCTGCCAAGAAGGACGGAGAGATCAGCGAACTAAAAGAAAAGCTGAAGGCCGGAGAAATTGCTCAGAAACTCGCGGTGAACGAAGCGACGTCTCCAAAAGACACTGAGATTGAGCAGCTAAAAGCGAAGCTCACGACCATTGAAATCGCCCAAAAACTCGCAATTACCGAAGCAGTCGACGTTGTCCGCCAGGAGCGTGATGCACTCAAAAACAGCTTAGAGAAGGCGGCGCTGGAGAAACAGCTTGCCGAAACGGCCTTAAAAGAACGGTATGATGCGCAGATCAAGGACCGGGACGACCACATTGAGCGCTTGCGAGACATGAAAGCTCGTCTCTCGACAAAAATGGTCGGGGAAACGCTTGAACAGCATTGTGACATCGAGTTCAACAAGATCAGAGCGACAGCATTTCCCAGAGCCTACTTCGAGAAGGACAACGACGCCCGAGGTGGAAGCAAGGGCGACTTTATCTTTCGTGACTTCGACGAAAGCGGCACAGAGTTCGTCTCGATCATGTTTGACATGAAGAACGAAAGTGACACTAGCGCCACGAAATGCAGAAATGAGGATTTCCTCGCTAAGCTAAACAAGGACCGAGAAGAAAAGGGTTGTGAATATGCAGTCCTAATTTCACTGCTTGAGCCGGAGAATGAACTCTACAACTCCGGTATCGTCGACGTATTTCACCGGTACCCGAAAATGTACGTGGTCCGGCCGCAGTTTTTTATCCCGATGATTACACTGCTTCGGAATGCGGCATTAAACACAGTCGCATACAAGTCGGAGTTGGCGCTGGTTAGAGCGCAGAGCATCGACATCACTAAGTTTGAGGATGAGCTTGATCAGTTCAAGGCCGGGTTTGGAAGGAACTTTGACCTGGCCTCACGGAAGTTTCAGACGGCTATAGATGAAATCGACAAATCCATCGACCACCTGCAAAAAACGAAAGAAGCCCTGCTCGGTTGCGACCGTAACCTGCGCCTCGCCAACGACAAGGCCCAGGATGTTACAATTAAAAAACTGACCCGAGGAAATCCGACCATGGCTGCCAAGTTTTCGGAATTGGCTCAAGTGCCAACGGTCGAATGAGCTTCATCAGGTCGATGTAACTAACTATATAACTGTAAACCCATCCACCCACGCAGAAACCGTTTGGCTAGCCGGGCCGATGTGGCATCTGCTGAACATTTGGCTATTTTGTGGCGCTTTGATATCAAACTGATGTGCCTCGGCGCCATTAGCCTTTGCGATTTCAACAAAACTTGCCGCGGGATAAACTGTGCCAGAAGTGCCAATTGCTATAAATAAGTCGCACTGTTCCAAGGCCGCTTCAATCTGGCGCATATGCCGAGGCGCTTCCCCAAATAGAACGATGTCTGGACGGAGTGCGTCGCGCTCGCAGGCTAGGCACTCTCTGTTACCTTCCAGTCTACCGTGCCTCGGGCCTTGCCAACCACACTCCACACAGAAAGCGGAATTTAGAAGGCCATGCATGTGGATTAGGCTCTTTGAACCTGCTCGCTCGTGCAGATCATCGACATTTTGCGTGATTAGTAAGAATTCACCCTTGCGCTCCTCCTGCCAATGCCGTTCAAGCTTCGCTAAAGCTATGTGCGCAGGGTTAGGCTCTGATAGCGCGGCCTCTGCCTTTCGCTCATCGTAGAAGGCACAGACTACATCAGGGTTGCGCTCCAGAGCATCTGGTATGCAAACATCCTCAATATGGTGGCCATTCCAAAGACCGTCAGCTCCTGTGAATGTTGCAAGCCCGCTTTCCGCCGATATGCCTGCCCCTGTGAGAATGACGATGTTCATTGTATGGGGCTACCAATTCAATATTGCGCTAGCAAGCAGCGCTTCTAAGCGTCATGAAATGTCTGCGTTTTAAAATCTTATGGCTAAGCTGGGAATGCTGGCTCCCGGGTCGACACGTACCCGGGGAAGAAAACCAAAGGTCTGAATGACATCATGGCGCCATTCGACAGATAACAATCCGACTGACGCAAAGCGCCATCCTAGCCAAGGAAGTATATTACCTTTACACGGCCGAGGGCCTACACAACCTCCGTTGATGTCGACTATGGTTCAGTTAAATTTTTTCAATGAAAATTCGCAATCCGTCGCTTGAGGTTCTTCAAAACTGTACCCCTGCCGGAAACGCGTGACGCCCGCCAACATAGGCTTTTGACCTGCATTCATCAGCGCGACGCCATCTTTATGCATTTTAGATTTGAAAACGCCTTTTATGGTAAATTTGTATTTTGTTTCACTTAGCGCCTCAACAGAAATACCCCCATCGACGGCATCGTTATTGCCCACGAAAATAAGAGCTGGGCAAATAGGCTCATCTGGGTTTTCAATTCTAAAATCGATTGTACATTTAGGGTGCCCGTAATCTTCGCAGATCCGCTCATTTTCTTTGCTTTTCCATTCATCTGAGGTCCAGCCCACTTCAGGAAGTTCGACTAGAATCTCACAATCCGCTTTGATAAATATATTTGGCATTAGTACTCTCCCTATGATTTCCATAAGCTGGAAACCCTGAAAATTGAATATAATATCTCATGATATCAATTATATATACAAGGCCGAGTTCGGTCTAGCGTGGAATTTTCATCGACCAAATTTTAGAGGGTGTTTATCCTTCACTAAATCAATTAATTTTTTCTCATAATCATGAGGATCAAAGCTGGCAGTTTTTACTTCAATGCCAAGGCTTGGTATAGGCTCTGTCGAGACCTTTGCCGGCAATGCCAAAACAAATAGGCCTGGAAGAGCGAACTCCTCAATAGCAGATCTTTGTTTCTGAGATGACTTGTCCCTACCGCGCTCGGCACAGGCAAGATAATCTGTATCAAATCGTCGATAACCGGTAAGCCGCCTGCGCAGCGAGGCACTGGATTTTCCTATCTTATAAATAGCCCCTTCGTGGTGCATCACATACACTCCCGGTGCCTCTTCATTTAGCTTGTCCAAATTTAAAATTTGCAGGCCTTTACCACTTTCCCAAGCAGCGAATCCCAAATCAATAAATCCTACCTTCTTCAGCGCGTCAAAAATATCCATACCAGATACCGCTCTCCTGCCATCCTAATTTCATTATAACGCTGTGCTAGGGCCGCCGCTCAGGCTGGAAAAGCGATATCCAAACGATTGCGGGTCTCATCGTAAATTGCGTAGCCGATAGACACCATTACGCATCGCCATCTGCAAATGTTTTTTTATCCAATTCCGACCTCCAAGCCTCGACAATCATCGTCATCGCAAGTGTGTCTAACTCACAATAGCGCAGCAGCTTGTCTTTGATAGAATCTATGGTGTCGGCGGGTAGCGCCTCGAATTGTAATCGGCCATATGCCATCGATGCTTCACCGCCATCGGCGATTTCAAGATTGTCACTATCTCTTGCAGCAGAAGATTGGTCAGTTACCTCATTATCTTTGAGCGCGTTATATGGGTCTTGCACGAAGCCCTGCGCGTCCTTTTGCCACCAAGTCATGTTGGAGAAATTCAGGCTCGTAATGCCATTGTCTGCGCCATAAATTGGTCGGGAGTAACGCTCTCTAAGAAACGTAGAACTCTCGAGAACTGCTGGCAGGACCTTTTTGATAGAATTGCTGCCGTTGGTCGAAGGATGAAAATATCCCTTTTGTGCGATGATTTTAAGATCGACCATCGCTCGATTGCCCTCTTTTACGAGCGTTTCAAGGAAGGCGATTAGCTCAGTCTTGTCTTCTGGCGCATCGCTCCGAGTGTTGAGTTGTTTGATGATGTGGGAGAGTATCGTGTTCTCGTGGCTCGACCACATGAAAACGGTTCCGTCATTTCCAGAAAGTGCGGCCTGCAAGGCGCGCGCAAATTCGTAGTTCGGAAACTGCCCAGCTTCTGCAAGAAGAAACTGATTGGCATGCTGCAACGAGCCATCCTTCTCCAACGTGTGATGCGAAAACTGGAAAGCCACGCTCTCATAAGGGTTCATGCCGATATGAAATGGTAGGGCGGAAGTAGACGTTTCAAAGTCAATGAAGTGTAATGGAAAGCGCCAACTATCCATCTCTTTTGCCATGTACTCATGATGAATGAAGAACCCAGCAGATTTAAGCTCTTCGGAGACATCATCAGTCGACCATTGCACTTGCATCCATTGCCGCTCGGAGTTGCTTAAACCGTCATCGCTGGGAGCATACTTCAAGTGTTCCTGCGTAACCTCAGAAAGTCGCCTGATCTTAGCGTCCATGAGCTTTTGTTTGCCGCGATAATTCCACAAATCCAGCAAGGTTGGCGCAGTAAAGTCATCGTCCGACCAATTATTTGCCTCCTTCCAACATTCGTGGAAGCCACTTCTCAGACTGTCATTTGGTGCAGCTTTGAATTCACAACTCGCGCATTGGGCGCCTATGGGTGCAGGGATTGCAATATCTTCGGCATAAGCCTTCGCCCAAGCAGCAGCCATTTCCTCCATACTACCTGTGCCATTTGGAAAATTTAACCCGTGTGCGTGGACCAAATCAACATAGTGATCGACATTAAGCTCGTGGAGCAGTGATTGATTGAAAGTCAGATCTTTGGCTGCGGTGTCAGTGACCACTTCACTTTCCGAACCGACTTTCTTAACCTTAAACAGCTGGTTCATTTTGTCGATGACGGCCGTTTGGGTTTTGTCAGGCATCAAAAGATAGCTTGTGATGTGGCATTCTGGATAAGCCAACCCTACAATATATTTTTGAAACGCAATGTCCTCAATATATGGCTTAAACGCCGATTTTAGACCTCCGCGCCCTTCTATCTGATGATCATCGGATTTGATGGACTTTGCCTTCACCTCAACCAACTTGATTGAGTTTCCAGTTTTTATGAGAACATCTACCCTTACTAAATAGGCACCATAAGCAATTGCGGGCTCAAAGAGTGTGACGCTCTCTCGCTTCAATAACTCAGCTGTTTCTGCCAGCGCGTCCGCGTTACCTTTGGGGTAAACCTCAGTGCCATTAGGATAAAGGCATTTAGCAAGCTCACCAACTTGGAAGCCGCCATCTGCTAACGCTTGGAGGAAAGTGTCTTCCTCCTTATTGTCACGATACACGTTCTTCTTACCCGCGTAATAGAGCTTACGGGGGCATTCAACCGCCATTTTAAAGCGTGATTTAGTGAGGTATCTCAAATCTATCCCCCTACTTCTGGCAAACCCAAATCAAGTATCGGTCAGCCACAAAAATGTTACTCTTGGAACAGCGAACTTCTAACAGCGATGCCATTTATGCCCTACATTTGATTCAATTGAGAGCCCTGCTTTGCTCAAGTAAAGTTTCTTCTGCATCAAGCCGGTGTTGTCGGTTGGCCTGAACGCTCTCTTGCTCGAACATCTTATCCTCATCCTCGGCTCGGAACAACGCCCGGCTCGAGATACCTATTACGATTGGCAAGTGGGGTTCGACCGTCACAATCAGCTCTCGAAATGCAGTGTCAGATGCCAGAGCTTCGAGACCTCATCTAAGGCGTCTCCATCGAAACCCGATGACATGCAGCACTCGCTGTCCCCTGATTCAGCCAAAAGCTCTGCGCCTTCGACTGAAAGCTGCAGCGCTCCATCATCTTCCGAAATCAGGGTCCAGACCTGCTGCATCAGAGAGTTGTAGATACCACCTACCCTTGGATCGTCAGCTTCAATTTCATCGATGTCGCTGTAATCCATGGCCCTGACGTCATCGTCTTCGTGGTTGATTACGAAGTATCCCCCTTCGTTCACTCCCCCTCCGCAGTAACCATAATAGGCGCCATGGACTATTACATTTTCGTCAGCATTTTCGACCACGGTGTAAACAATGACTGCACTGACGGACCCGTCGTCGTTGACCCGAATGTATTGTTCTACCTCTCCAGGTATGCGCGAGCTGTCATCATTATTTTCATCGATGTCAGCGTCATTGTCTTCGTCTAAAGTAAGTGCCTCATCGTCTGTAATAACCAGCTGTGTAACCTGACGCATGCGGAGAGTACCGAGGCTGAAATCCTCACTGCCGTGATCGACAAGAACTAGATTAAATTTAGGTAATGGAGCCTCGAAGCTCTGTGCCCCATCGCCTTCACCAATCGTTCCTACCAAGACGCGATCTGTCACGACCCGGAGAAAGTCATCTACCGCGTCGTCGTCAATGTTCTGAACGGCATCTAGGATCGCCGTATGCCCTTCTTCCACTTCGAGAAGCGGGGTCACATACTCCATCATGCTTTGACCTGGTTCGATGCCGATCAATCGAGCGCCATCGTCGACAAGGTCCTGGACGAGTTCTTTGCGCAGGCCCTGTCCAGCCTCCTCAGCAATAAAGATGGAAACCCCATCGCCGCTAGCTAGCTTGTCTCTTATCTGCCTAATTGCTTCCGCTTTGAAATCTGCGTCGCCGTCGGATGTACTATTATTTCTGTCGCTGTCGCCCCAGTCAGTCTCGGCCAATTCGCGGAACACAAAGTGCCCACCTTCATCGCCATTATATGACCAGTTTGCGCTGATGAATCCGGCTGCATATCCTCCATTTTCACTCAGCCAGTCATTTATTTCATCCTCATCTACGCCGGGATTGATCTGCATCGGGAATCTGATCGTGGCCGTTAAAATGAGCGTGTCATCGTCGTAATCCAATACAATGTCATGATCTGGATTGGCGTAATTCACTTCGAAATAGACTTGTTGATCGCTGGGCATAAATTCATCTGGCGAGCTATCCAGATTATCCATATTATACTCAAACCACAGTGCAGGTAGGGCTTGGAGAGCAGCCTCTTGCTCGCCTTCCTCAACTAAAACCACTGCTCTTTTAGCTGCGTCACGTTCGTCCTCATCTTCCATATCATCGATGTTCACGGATCCTCGGAACATGTGCCATTCGAAAAATGCTGTGACGCTTTCGCCATCCCCAGAAATATTACGGCTCGATCCCCTGCGGCCTGAATTGCCCATAATTGCAGTTTCACACTCAATACCGGCCAGATTGCTCCAATCGTATCCCTGGGACATGAGCTTTGTTTTTGTGTCATTCAGGTCGAAATAAGTGTCTACTGCCGATTGTATTTCTTGCAGCTCATTCTCATCGATCTCATCTTGCCGATCGGTGAGAGCTAAGTGTACTCCAAGAGAAAATTCGTCAGGCTCACCTGTCAGGAAAAGCATTAGCTTATCTACATGACCACCATTGGCGATGCTATCTTCAAACCAGTCCAATTCCAGCATGCGGTCTGCAGCTGCCTTCAGAATTGCGTCGACATCATCATTGCCAGAGGACGGAACATCGTCCGACCACGGGCTGGCACCATCTCCCCCTCCATCTTCGGCATTATCATATGCTCCTTCAGACGGCTTGGCGTCGCCGCTAAACGTAGCTTTAACGCCATCGACGAGGGGTTCAAATTCTCCGAATGTCAGATAAATCTTTTGGCCAGGCTTTACGTCCCAAAGCCAGCTCGTACCGGTCTGAGTGGGCTCCTCCTCATACCTACCCCAGACGTTAGCGTCGGCATCTGGCTTGTCGGATGAGAATTCAAAACAAACTATATGCCCCGGGTAGGCGCTCAGTTCGTAGTCACAACCGTAAGAGCCATCATCGTCCTTTCGTACACTAAGGCTTGAAATGCTGATCTTATTAGAACCCAGTTTGGGTATCTTTAGAGCACCTTCCTTCAGTTCAATTTCGTGGACTTCAACAGTTTTCAACACGAAAAAAGAAGCGTTTACCGAGGCTTCATACTGAGCTGAGGGCAGGCGTCCTACCCTACAGTAAGGGCTACTGATCGAAAACTCGTCATCACCGTTGAAGCACGCGCTATCGGTCTGCTCTTGGCGTTCGCCTTCTGAGATGATGGTGATATCGTGCTTTGAACACCAAGCCCGATAGTCGCTGGCAAAGTTCGGCTTGCCCCGCCTGATACGGAGAGACATGTCACCGTCGCTATCAATCCAGGCCTCTTGCTCCGCGTCAGACAACCATTGAGTTAGATCTGCACGGAGTGAAACTGGATCCGCCACTGGCTTCGATTGAGTTTGTTTAACGTCGGCGCTTTCACCACATTTCGGGCAAAACCTCGCTTTTGCCGGAAGTTTTGATTGGCATTGACCGCAGGTATCCTTTGGCGGGATTTGCAAACCACATTCGTGACAAAACTTGGCGTCGATTGGCAGCTGTGCGTCGCAATCAGGGCACTGAAGTGTGTCAACTTCGGATTGCGGACCTTTAACAGGCTCTTTCTTTGCTTTAGGTTGAGACTTGGGTTTCGTTTCAGCTACAGACAGTCGGCGCGCTTCCTCAACACAGGCGTTAAGCATATCTACTAAAATTTCATGATATGCTTTGTCGAAACCCGTTACTGTCACAAACGGCATATCGTCAATAAATAGCTCGATATTACCAAGCATGCGCTTTTCGTATGTGAACTTCTTTACGGTTGAAAGGTTGAGTAATTTGGGCCCCTCTCCGATTTGTTTGTAGTACAGTTGTCCATTAGAGATGGCCATCCCATCTTTGGCTGAGCCCCAAATTGTATCATCCAATAGAAAGTCGACCTGCACCCCAGAAAAGCAATAAGATTCAATGCAGTTCTGTAGTTTTTTGGCAGGGATATTGGGATGAATGTAGCAGTTTTTTGATATCTCAATCTGCTTAAAATTTTTGAAAACATCCGATACCGACATTTTAATCATCCCCGTCTTGGCCAAGTTTACCGTTCAAAGCGCATTGTATTAAGTAATATCATTCTAGCTGCAAAAAATAAGCCCGCGTTAACCTCTCTGATGTTGTGTTGGCTTGCCCCGCGGTGCATTCATAAACAACTCCAGTTCAATTGCCTCGGCACTCTTCTCGTCAGTCGAAAGGCTATGGGTGAGCTTTAGAAAGTCCCCATAAGTTCCAATCTGAAGTGTCCCAGGGTAGACTCTAAATTTGCCGTTGGGGTGACGGCACGAACCCAGCTTTGTTTTCAAAGCAGCCCATTGTAGCTCGCTACTTTCTGCGATTGATCGCATCACCATTTGATCATAAATCAGGCACTTGCCTTCGACTGCTACGATGTCTGCAAAATATAGCATTTTAGTATACGTTGAAGGCCCCAGCCCCTGGAAACCATTGAACTCAGAGCAAACAGCGTCAGCAGGGAGCGGGGTACCGGATTTAAGCTTTGTAAGTTTATCGGCTAGAATCTCTGCCCTGGCAAAAATACCCGCGAAGGATTTACCTCCTGGAAATCTGCCTTTGGGATATCCCCAAATCACCGAAGCTATCACGCCTTTGGTAACGGATTGTGAGAAAGCCCGGCGGACATACCCACGGGTTATCAGATGCTTACCTGAATGATGAATTTCTTCGCAGATTTCTGCTATCCGGCTGGCGGTGAGCCTATCTTCGGAAGCAACGTAGCGCGCCCAATTGGCGAGATTAACTGCAACGCCATGTATTTGGACGTCTTGCGAGCTCATGTATTTTCCCCAGGCCTTAAAGGGGGAGGTCACCTCCCCCCCCTCGGTTTAGTATCAATCGAGCGTTCGTTTTGCAGAAGCCCTAACACTGGAATCGGTATCAGAAAGGAGTTGCTTTACGAACTTCTTTGGCGCGCCCCAACTGCCAGCCAAAGCATTGCGGACATCAGGATCCGAATGTTTGCAGAGCTCAATGGCAATCTTGTTCACATCGGCATTGTTGTATTCGCCAACGCCACCAGCTATCGTTTTAGCACAATCGATGTCGGAGCTAACATACTCCAACAGAAGTTCGGTGCTTGCCCACTCTCTAAATGGTGTCTGGCCGCATAGTCTCCGACGAACATCCATAGAAGCATCTTGGGCTAGGAGCGCGACGGTGTCTTCATGAAGGTTATCTTTGTAGGCTATATCTGAGCGAACCTCCGATGAGGCACATTTTGCTAGAAACCCAAAGAGATCCTTGTTGTCCGCTATGTCTTGGAGCCGGCCAGCAACGCCGCTCACACACTCGGAGCCAAGTTCTTCATTAAAAACTTCAGCGTTGTCGACTTCAATTACTAGTTTAAATTTTACAGATGTCATTCTACAGTTCCTTACTTCAAAGCCCAAGTTGCGGGTGTTCCGTCCAATATAACCAACTATCCGACAAAAATGGTCGTTGTCCCAACTCTTCTAATGTTAGATATCCCCCATTAGTCCAAAATATGCTCACGCCCACAACGGGTTTCCCAGCCGGCGTTGATGTTTAAAATGGGGCCAGTAAATCTGCTGAAGTTGCCGCCAAGAGGATACTTTGCAGACTCCATTTTCCCTCGCATTTTTCCAATCTCGGAATACTTATTCTCTCAGAATCAGTTTAAAGATCAAGGCTTGTTTTAATTTCGGTTTTGGGGATAATAATTTTGCGCTTGAGTTGCATACGAGCAAAGGTTCTCAAGGATTTCCTTACATCTCGCTGTTCAGGGTCTGAAGAGGATCGACGCCAGTGATTAGGTCACATTCTCGCGAAAGAATGGAAGGCTTTCAGACAGTTTTTGTATGATTTCCTGAGTAGACATCTCCTCCACCGATCTATCTGAGCCTAAGTTAAAATTAGCTCATGCATTATTCAGAATTGGAAATTGAAGTGTATGCCCTGAAAAGTGAAGAATGCCGTGTATTTCCACGTAGATTATCAATGTAGGATTTCAGTTCATCAGCCATGAGCATATATGCTGCTAAACGAAACAAATCGCAGGTTTTGTTTCTGAATCTATTTCGTACCGCATCTTTCTGGGCCTTCAACACAATCTTGGACAGCTTTTTTGCTTCGGCTAGGTGACTAGGACATAGATTAACACATATTTCTCTTGGGTGATCCCATCCTATCGCCTGTAGAGTTTCAAGAAGCTCCTTCGAACCGACATCATAATCCATTACCTCACCCGCAACGATGCCACCAAAGTGGGATAACAAAAACGAAGATAAAGATTCTTGATCGCGAATTTTTCCGTTGTGTTCACGGTCGTCGTCCGCTTCTTTTATTTCACGCAAGCGCCGTGATTGTAATAGGCTCTCTATTATAATGTCACCCGTTCTGGTCAGTAAGCCAAGTGAGTTTATTGCGCCCATTTCAGCAGACGAGAGTGTTCCAGATTTTTCCTTATATTTGGTATCATGCTCGATTTCATTCCAGACATGAGCAAGCATACTCGTCACTTGAAGCTCACATTGATCAAACTTCAGGTTAGCAAGATCACCTTCCAAGTCGGAATTTTTGATCCCAATCATCATGTGAGTGGCTCGGTAGTGATTTTCGCTATCTTCCTTTATTCTCTCGTCTGATTCCTCTTTGACCTCGAGATCAAAATTAGAAACCCCTTCGGGGCTTTGAAAGAAGCTTTCGATTAAATCGACAACACGTACCCTGTCACTTTCTGTGTATGTCATTACCCGGACAGCGGCGAGGTCGCTTATCTGTCTCAAAGTGTCCTCTGCGCCGCCAATCCGATCCTGCTTTGAGGGATCTCTTTGCCATTTTTCAAGTTTCCCTCGCAAACTTTCGGGGGTTTTCACACGGGCAGAAACACGGGCAGGTATTTCACCCTTGGCCAACCCTGCCTCGATTTTAGTGGTAATGGCTCGGATAAGCTTCCCCAACCTATCGGGGAAATTCCTGCTATAATAACCGACTATATTCTCAATATCAGCCATACGCCCCCAATCAAAGATTAACCGTCAATTCTGATGTACTTATTGAGAGAACAAACTGGACTGGGCAAGGGACATTTCATAAACTGCTTCATGGAAAATTAGAATACCTTGAAGCGGCTACACGATCAGGGAAGTATGAGAACTTGCTTCACCAATTTGTCCGTCATCAGAACATTTGGCACTGATGGCTGCGTAAATTAACGGAGCATTGGCCTCATCAGTTGGGTTGATATTAAGCGGCGAGCTTGCGGTGTTGCAAGCGCCGATATTCGATGGTCTGTCGTTTTGTCCTTTCGCGTTGTTGGATGATGGCTTGCGCCTTGCCGAAGTAGGCATCGGCAGGTGTGACGTTGTTCAGGCTCTCGTGATAGCGCTGATGGTTGTAATGCTCGACGAACGCTTCGATCTGTTGCTCAAGGTCGCCTGGCAGGAAGTAGTTTTCGAGTAGGATGCGGTTCTTGAGTGTCTGGTGCCAGCGTTCGATTTTACCCTGTGTTTGCGGATGCATCGGTGCGCCGCGCACATGGCTCATCTTGTTGGCTTCGATATATTCCGTCAGTTCGCCTGCGATATAGCTGGGACCGTTGTCCGACAGCAACCGGGGCTTATGTTGAACAGTGGCATTATCGCACCCCGACGCTGCCAGGGCCATGTCCAGCGTGTCGGTGACATCCTCGGCGCGCATATTGCTGCACAGCTTCCATGCGATGATATAGCGCGAGAAGTCGTCGAGCACGGTGGACAGGTACATCCATCCCCAGCCAATGATCTTGAAGTAGGTGAAGTCTGTCTGCCACAGAGGGCCTCGTCTTTTTGCCACCGATGCCAGAGTTGGCCGGTTGGCAGGGCTGAGCCCTTCTTGACGATTTCGTACAAATACCAATCCGCAGACCATGCGCAATCAAAATTTGCTTTCCGAGATGTTAGCCCCTCTATCTCGGTCCCATTCTGACATTCATGGGCAGATATTCCCACTCAGTAGGGGATGGCTTCGGCAGTGAAAGCGTTCACGATCTGCCCCGGCAACATGACTGCTGAACGACCGCTTACAAGCCATGTAGCGAAGATAGCAGCGACCGTGTTTCCCTTGCCCTCCTGGCGATGAACCCCTCTCATGGCATAATCACGTCCGGCTATGGTTACCTTCTCAAAGGTAACCTCAAACTTGCCTGACTTACCGCCGACCGCTTTGCCGGTCTTCCAAGTAACGCTTGCGACGACCTGTGAACCGCGGGGGACTACCACCGCGCCACCATCGATGACATCGTTGACCACTGTAAACCCGACTTTTTGACCAACCTGAACCTGCTTGGATGTTATTTCTGCATTGGGCGTAACGGACATCAAAGTACTGGCGGGAAGTGCGCGTACGCCTACCTGACTAGGCGTAGACGATTGAGCAGAATAGAAGATTGCCTGCACTGGCGCTATCTGCTGTTGACTAATGATGGCCGCGATGATTGATGCGGTGGTGTAAGAAGCTTTCATGGAAAAATCCTCTGAGAAAGGGGGGCTCCCCAGCGCACCCGTTTGACGCACCGGGGAGAATTGCTATTAGAAGCGGTATCCAACCCCCAGGATGGCTTGGTTGCGATTTGCGTCGTCTTCCCCATATCGCGTGTAACGATACTCGCCTTTAATAAACCAACGGTCGCTAATCCGCTGCTCTAAGCCGATGCCTCCGCGAATTCCGTCACTCGTACCTTTTTCGTATTCGAAGAAACCATAGCCGGCTGCTGCGCCTTCGAAGCCAGCATTACTGTAGCCAGCCTTTAGGTAACCCAGCGTTCCTTCTCCCAGCTTAGCGCCAATGCGGGCCGACAGCTCGATGTCTCGCCGTGCAACCTGAGAATATGCAACGCCCAAATATGAGCCATCGTCCTTCACAGAAGAGTAATCTAGGTTCGCTTCGACGCCTAATACGATGCTTTCGCCGACAGGGATGTCGTAACCAATACCAATGCCACCCATGGTGCCATCAACTGTGTATTCACTAGAAACGCTATCGTAACCGCCGTGCAGATCTACGCGAAAACCTTGAAAACTCTGAGCGTGGGCAGCGGTGGACGCCAGGAGTGCGATAGGCAGGCATAAGGAAATGCCGAAAAAACGTTTTGTCATAAGAACCCTTTGAGGTGAATTTTAAACAGATAAACCCGAGCGATTCTCGTGGCCTGCGAGCGGCCTAGGCCATCAGCGTGCCAGTAAGGGGCACAACTAGAGACGGCAGCAACGGACATGTCCCCAAATGGCATTGAATTTAACGCACCACATGAAGAAGCCTTCAAATTCTGATCACTGATGGTAAGCTTCCACAATGTCTTCACTATATCCTGCCGGCCATGCGCTGAATCCCGTGTCCCTTAAGGACAAGCAACGCAGCATCCGCGATAAGTTTGCACCACCGCTTGCGCTGCGCGTCCACCGCGCGCTCAGTTGGGTGACCCGCGCAGAGCGGGAAGATGCTGACGATGACGTTAGGTTCATCCTACTCTGGATCGGCTTTAATGCTGCATACGCAACCGACGTGGATCGGGCAGTTGAGAATGAACGCGCGCTGTTCCAGTCGTTCTTTTCAACGTTAGTGCGGTTCGATAGCAAGCACAGAATATACGACGCGGTCTGGAAACGCTTCTCCCAAGAGATCCGGATTTTGCTAGATAATCAGTATGTTTTTCAGCCGTTTTGGGGCCACCATAACGGCATACCAGGGAACGAAGACTGGGAACATAAACTTGAGCGTAGTCGGCACTCTGTTGGCAACGCGCTTCGAGAGCATGACACTGCTAAGATCCTCGCAATTTTATTTGACCGGCTTTATGTCTTGAGGAACCAAATGGTGCATGGGGGAGCTACTTGGAACAGCGAAGTGAACCGTGGGCAGGTAGGCGTGGGCGCTGCTGTACTCAGTTGCCTGTTGCCGGTATTCATCGATCTCATGATGGATAATCCGGATGAAAACTGGCCGATGCCTCACTATCCCGTAATACAATAAATCTGCCAACTAATGCACATGGGTATACCTCGGGAGGCCCTATGGGGACGTCTGTAAAAGCATCATGTTCCTGCGGTTATCAAGCAGCCTTCCCGATTGGTGGGGGGATGCATTCACACGGCTCGCATAGCTATTTTCCATATTATTGCGCAGCATGTGGCAGCGGAATCGTTTCTGTTAACATCGCCAATGACACCCCAGCCTGTCCGTGGAGCCCGAACCATAAAATCAGTCGTATCGGCGGTAGCTATTCTGATCGTCTTGAAACACAGCGTACGCAGGAGGCCCGCAAGAAAAGTCAACCAATCGGCTTCCTAGGGCGCATTGGTCTGCGCACTAGAAATCCACAACCTGAGCAGGCAGAGCCCACAATCATATGTCAGTGGGACGATCATGAAATACTTGACCAAGCTTACCGCTGCCCCATGTGCAGAAAGACGACACTACGCTTCAACAATACCGGTGACAGGTTCGATTAAAGTGTCAGCAAGAGGTTTATTTTACCGATGTTTTTTGCTCTAGTTTTGTTCGCAACCATCGTTCCAGATGGCAAAGTGTTTAAATGCACGCCAACACGTGTGTGGGATGGAGATGGCCCCGTCTGGTGCGCCGAAGGGCCGCGCCTGCGCCTGTCCGGCATTGCTACTCGCGAGATGGATGGCACATGCCGAGATAACCAGCCATGCCCAGCCGCGGCAGCGGACAAGGCCCGCGATGCACTCGTAGCACTCCTTGGTGTGCGAACCGGGGTAAGTGCGCAAGGTCACGTTCTGCTAAGGGGCCCCACTATGACCTGTCTCTCAAAAGGTAATGGCGTCGGTTCGCGTACAGCCGCTTGGTGTGTTTCGCCAAAGGGCGGGGATATATCGTGCGCCATGGTCAAAGGCGGTTGGGCACTGAAGTGGAATAAGTACTGGCGCGGGCATCGCTGCGTATGACCGGTCTGCACTACACCGTCGCCCATAACTATCGCCGATGAGTTAGATGTGAACTGCCCTTGATGAGCGTTACTAACATCCTAAACCTAAAGATTAAATTTATGGCAGAGCTGGCCAGGAAAATAGCGTGTCAGGCATGAGTTCTTTAAGTTCTGCAGGCTCTAAAACCTCAACGTCATCACCCCACTTTAGCAGATGCCATGCCATCTCCAGCATCCCCCCGGCGCGGAACCGGACGATAAGTTCGCCGTTCTCGATGTCCTCGTATTTTTGGGTATGATGGAATAGGAATTGCCGGGCCGCTGGTGCTGCCTTTGCGGAAAAGCGCCAGACTACGTCTTGGGCCGGTTCATCGAACACACCAAATGATTGGGATACGAGATCTTTCAACGAAAAGTCGGGGTCTTGGTCAAAGGACTCTCTCAGTATCTTAATGTTGGAGATAGAGGGAAGACTGAAGAACTTCGGCTTGGAAACCCCCGCCTCTTTGCCCACAAGATAGTGGCGATGGCCATATAGAAATCCCAATGGCGCGACTGTGCGCTGGCTTGAAGAGGCCCCTGTTGAAGTTTTGTAATGGAATGAGACTTTTCGGCAGGATTTGATCGCAGTGCGAATAGATTCAAACAAAACAGGAGGAATAAATGAACGAGGCCCTGCCCGGTGCGCAATCCCTTCAGCTTCTGTGAGAGCCTCGAGATCAGGATCGATCTGCCGCAGAAGGTCGCCGGCTAGCAAATTGCGTACCTTGGCACTTAGGGTACGTAAGTTTTCGGCATGGCTGGGAAGGTGGGCATGTTTCATTGCCATCGCAGCGGTTTCTAAGACCGCCAAGTCTTCGGTCGTGAGTTCCGTAAAAGTCTGTGCCGATCCGTTAGGTATACGCCATCGTTTCGTCCGATCGTCTGTTGGTACTTCTTTAGCCTGTGGAAACGCCCGAATAACCGCATCACGCATTCGAACGGCGGTCCGCCTGCTGACCTCGAATTTCTCCTCGATTTCTCCTAGCGTTAGGCCCCCACGGGTAGACTGCATCTCCAGTGCCAACTGGATAATACGCTCTGCTCTGCTGTACCTCATGCCCCGTTTGCCCCTCTTAGATCACGTTACATATCAAAACCAATTAAACCAATATTTCCCAACGACCTTAGTTTATCCCCCAAGCACCGCATATTGTAACAACGAGGCAGCACTTGGGAGAGGCGGCGACGGGTATATATGCGCTGCTACTGGGCAGGAGGTAAGCAAATTAAGCCTCTATTTAGATAACATGATACTTAGTCACTTCGGGCACAGTCGCTCCACCTTAGACTTCGCGCTTCTGGTAAAGTCGTTTCAACATCTAGCGGACTAAGCGGGCCTACCCGGATCCAGCGGGTAAATGCTCCGCTACCTAAGCAGATTATGCGAATGCGCTTACCGCGAAAAACGGAGAGGTTGCCGCGTTTGTCCAAGGGGACATCGTAAATGAAGGACTGCCCAACTTGGTGAACTAGGTAAGCCCTCGGATCTACTCGCAGGCCGATATACCCGAAGTATGGACTCATTACTTCTAGGTCGCGCTGTAACTTTCTCTTTTCTGCCGTCCAGCTATCGATTGCCTGGAGCCGGTATATCTTTGCCCCGAGAATATCCTCACATAGGTCAGGCAAAACATGTTCTAGCCTAATCAGCGTTGAGCCTTGGTGCGGAAAATAGCTGGGAGTTAACATGGGTTAGCCTCCCTGTTGGCAGGCAGTTTAGACGTCGGGGCGCCCGTCGATGGCGCAAATGTCAAGTATGGTGTCATATTCACTTCCTTTGTTTGCCCCAGAGGGCCTCGTCGCTTTGCCACCGATGCCGAAGCTGGCCGGTTGGCAGGGTAAGAACCCTTCTTGACGATGTTCCTTCGGTAATGCCTCACTTGCCCAAGATAAAGCGATTAATGGAATTGGGAACATGAGCTATGTCGAATGGGGACATAAATAGTCGTTTTTGGTTCCGATGCTTAATAAATTAGGGCATTGATCGCCGCCGCCCGTTAGGTGCCTCTGCGTTCCTCTTAAGAAATCAATTTATGTGGGGCACTTGATATAGGGCTAAGATGCACTGGCTATTACGCCCTCGAAGCCAAAAGAGCCTTGAAGCTGCAGGGCGTGACAGCATTTAAATTATTGTTATTAAAACATAAAATTTAAAATTTACATTTTTTTATCATAAAAAAATAAAAAACTTTGCATTTATGTAAAATAGAAAATAAAAAATATGAGCATTAAATGTAAGACAAAATACAACAGCGAGTTTGGATTATGGTCGTCGTTATCACCAATTGCACAAACAGAAAGCGTAGGCCTGTAACTTCGGGGTTAAGCGCCGCTTCACTTGCGGTTGGTGATTTGGCATCAGTGGCCGAAGAGTGGGGTAGGCGCCTGCAATGCCCCGCGCCGCGTTTCCCCGTCTTGGATCTATACGGAGGCAGGTCTTTCCAAGAGGCGAAAGCTTCTGCGACAGCCATCCGCGCTAACTTGTTTATTGTTTCTGCAGGACTTGGCCTTATCGAAGCCGCCGGAGAGATACCTTCATACGCATGTACCGTCGCGACTGGAGCAGTTGACGGAATTGGGCCGAAGGTCCTGGGCGATTTTTCGAGTGCAGATTGGTGGGCCCAACTCAACCAAGTTTCCCCATTCACGATCAAGCTAGCTGATGTTTTTTCTGGCAATGGCTCTGAGCTTTTTCTGGCAGCCTTGTCTGACAGCTACATCCGCATGCTGTCTCCCGACTTGCTTGCATTGGCAGATAGTGATTTGCTCAAGCTCAGGCTGTTTACGCGGGCTCCTATAGAAGGAATTCCGGACAGATTGCGCCAATGTGTTATGCCGTATGATGATCGCCTGGATGGACCACAAAGTCTAGTAAGGGGCACTAGGAGCGATTTTGCTGGCCGATCCTTGCGTCATTTTACAGACTATGTCTTACCTGGCACTGAGGGCTTTACTGCGCAGCAACACAGAAAATCCGTTGAATTAGCAATGGCTGGATGGTCTTTCCCTGTTAGCGTGGAACGAGGTCGATTAAGCGACGACCAAATTCTGGACCTGTTGAATAAGCACTGGGAGGAAGCAAGGGGCAGCACCTCTGTCTTGCTCAGGCTTTTCAGAGATAAACTTAACGTCGCCTGTGAGCAGAGCCGCTTTGCGACCCTGGCGCGCCACGTGCGAATGGAGAGAGCAAATGGCTAAAGAACTTCTGTCAGTGAGGGCGGTCAGAACCGAGCAGGGTGACGGTACCCCTATTTATGCGTTCTTTATACATGGCGCGGATGTTATCCGCATCGCGGACATCGCTCGCCTTCGTAGGGATGAGCAGGAACTAAAAGGTTTCCAAAGAGGGGAGATTAAGGCGCATGTGAATTCGATTACTGAGTTTTTGGATAGTGGTAAGGTTCTGTTTCCAAATGCAATTATTTTGGCGCTATCTCCAGAGGTCGAGTTTGCATCCGCCCGCGGTCGAAAGCCTGGAAAAATTTGTGAGGTTGGCGATGCTGGAACGCTAACAATTCCCATACATCCAACCGGGCAAAGAGCAGCATGGATAGTCGATGGACAGCAGCGCTCACTTGCCCTTGCTAAAGCAAAAAACCAGTCAATCGCAGTACCAGTAATTGGTTTTGTATCTGATGACTTAGAGGCTCAGCGCGAGCAGTTCATTTTGGTCAATAAGGCGAGGCCTCTGCCCAAGAGATTAATCGACGAGCTACTCCCAGAAGTTAGCGCACTACTGCCTCGTGACCTTGCTGTGCGACAATTGCCAAGTGCACTTTGCGAAATGCTGAACAAGGATAGTGGATCGCCGTTTTTTGAGCTTATAAAACGGGAATCAAATGCCAAAGGTGGTCCGGGCATCGTTGCAGATTCGGCTCTTATTGAAGCCATGCGCCTAAGCCTCAAATCACCCAGTGGTGCTTTAGGGCAGTACAAACGGGGAGGCGATGGCACCGATGCAAACGGAATGTACGAGGCGCTTGTCCTTTATTGGCAAGCGGTGCGGATAGCCTTCCCCGATGCTTGGGGAAAGCCCCCAACACAAAGTCGCTTGATGCACAGTGCGGGTATTCGAGCGATGGGCGCGCTGATGGATCAAATTATGCTTAGAACAGATGGCGCTTCCGACCGATCGGCAGCGGTTACCGCAATCCTGAAACGTTTAGCGCCACATTGTCATTGGACGACGGGTCGGTGGGATCATATAAATCTTGTATGGAATGAGGTCCAGTCGACATCGCAACATATTTCAAAGCTTACAGAGCACCTCATGCACCTCGAGCGTGATTTAGCGAAGGGCGGCGCGTGAAGTTTATATTTGCAGATAGTTTGGACTACGTGGATCCATCTTTTGACTTTATTGCTGATAGGAGCCCTGCAGAACGGCAGCCTTACTGGGACGACGCCTATCCGCATGAAATTCTAGGATACGCACCCTACGACGGCGTGCTTGTTTCCAAAGGGATTGTTGGAGATCACCGAGTTAAGGGTAAATACAGCGCCAGTCAGGCAAGAAGATTTGAACTAGTGGGTGCGCGTAAATTTCTTCGCCTCGATAAACCCGAGTATGCTAAACTTGACATCTTCGGCGACTGCGGCGCTTTTACCTACGCGAACGAAGCAGTGCCGCCCTACTCGCCCGCAGAAATAGCCGAATTCTACGACGAGTGCGGTTTTACACATGGCTGCTCAGTCGATCATATCGTTTTCGACTTCAACGCCACTCAAGTTGGAGCGGAAGGTGGATCGGAGGCCGCAAGAGAGCGGTTTGATATTACCCTTGAAAACGCAAATGATTTCAGGCGTGAAACTCTATCAATCGGCGCTTCCTTTGTACCCGTCGGGGTTGTGCAAGGCTGGTCGCCAGGAAGTATGGCGCAGGCTGCAAGGCAACTGGTGGCTATGGGATATAATTACTTAGCTCTCGGTGGCATGGTTCCGTTAAAATCTCCGGATATAAAGTTATGCCTAGAGGCCATTCGAGAAGTTGTTCCCGCTTCCACTCGCCTTCATATTCTCGGTTTTGCTAAAGCAGATGATATTGATGGGTTTCACAAGTTCGACATTACAAGCTTTGATACCACCTCTCCGCTCATTCGCGCATTCAAAGATGCGAAGCAAAACTACTACCTGCCAGGTAAAGATGCTCGGCTTCGTTATTTTACATCGATCCGCGTTCCCCAGGCGATCGAGAACCCTAGACTACAACGCTCCATTAAACGTGGAATTTTCCGTGCAGAAGAACTCGTGACTATGGAGAGCGTCGCTCTCAATTCGTTAAGGGCTTATGACCGTGGCGAAGCTGGCCTGGAGGAGACGCTTCACAACGTGATGGTCTACAGTGCACCGCTAGCGGAAGAGAAACCATATGAGGATTGCCGTACATCGATTGGAATGATGCGGATAGCGGAGCGTTACAGGGATACCCTGGCTGCTAAACCGTGGCAGGAATGTAAATGTTCAATTTGTGAGCATGCTGCTGTGGATGTAATCATTTTTCGTGGGAGCAACCGGAACAAGCGCCGAGGCATCCATAACCTTGCAGTTTATAAAAAACATATTGAAAGATTGGATTTGAAGCGTGCCGTCCTCTAATACATTAAAATACTTAACTATAACGGCCCAGCAGAGCAACGAGCACAAGGTGCTGGTTTTCGCTGCCAAAGCATCAGACATTCTTAGATTCGCATCAATAGATCGGATTAGTCGAAGCGCTCAAGGGGAACTGAGTGGTTTTCAAAGGCCGCAGGTTGCCGGCCACATTCGAGAAATTCAGGATTATCTTGAGAAACCAAATTCTATTTTACCAAATCCAATTGTGGTGGCTTTCATCGATCATGTTAGCATAAACGAACTGACAGAAGGTTCGGCAGAGTTGATTATCGATTTGAGCGATGGGCCTCCGGGCTTAGTTGTTGATGGCCAACAGCGCCTCTCTGCACTGGCCGGAGTTGAGCGCGACTTTGATGTTTTTGTATCGGTGTTAATTTGTCAAGACGAAGCAGAATTGCGCCGACAATTCGTTCTCATCAACAATACGAAGCCACTTCCAAAGTCTCTGATTTTCGAGCTGTTGCCTACAGTTGATGATTTGCCGGCGCGGCTTGGTCGGCGTTCTGTTGCCGCTGATATTACCGCTCGGTTGAATTTTGAGAATACCTCACTCAAGGGGTATATTCGACAACACACTTGCCCTGACGGTATAATCGCAGACACCGTGATGCAAAAAATAATAATGGAATCCCTTAATAACGGGATAATGCGTGACCTGATCCGCAGGCCAAAAGGTGAGGATCATTGCATCCAAATCGTTTCCAACTTCTTTGAGGCAGTAAAGCGCGTGTTTCCGAATGCCTGGCATGGTCACAAACCCACAACATCAAGATTGCTTCACGGTGCAGGTATACAGGCGATGGGTGACGTTATGGAGGTACTTGCGCAAAGAAAGGATGCTCGGGATGCGGATGACTTTGTGAGTGGTCTTGCGTGCCTAAACAACAAAGTTGCTTGGACTGAGGGTGAGTGGGAACTTGGCGGCGAGGTCCGCCGGTGGAATTCGCTGCAAAACGTAAATCGAGATGTAGCCCTGCTGAAGCACTACCTTGTAGGACTTATCAAAGCTGACTTACGTCAGCAACGTCTCGCCGTGCCAACCCCTTTATTTGAAACATCAGAAGGTTAACAGATGAGCTACGCCATAAAAGAAATCTTCAAAACACTTCAAGGTGAAGGGGCTCACTCCGGGCGCGCAGCTGTTTTTTGTCGCTTCAGTGGCTGTAACTTGTGGTCGGGTCGTGAGCAGGATCGCGCAACGGCTCAATGTCAGTTTTGCGACACTGACTTCATTGGCGTGGATGGAACTAAAGGCGGTCGTTATGCAGATCCGGATTCATTGGCTCAGGCGATAGCTGCCGAGTGGGGTACTTCGGAAGAACATCGTTATGTGGTTCTGACGGGAGGAGAGCCTTTATTACAGGTAGATAAGCCTTTGGTAGATGCCTTACACGACGTTGGCTTTGAAATAGGTGTAGAAACTAACGGCACTCAGCCTGCACCCGATGGATTGGACTGGATATGCGTCAGTCCGAAGGCGGGAACAGAACTTGTTCTGAAATCAGGTCATGAACTCAAGCTGGTTTATCCACAAAAGAATGCGATGCCAAATCAGTTTGAGCATTTGCCATTTGAAAATTTTTTTCTTCAGCCCATGGATTGTGTTGATGCGGCATCGTGCACTGAAAAGGCGATTGAGTTCTGCATCAATAACCCTCGCTGGAGGCTATCGCTCCAGACGCATAAGACTGTGGGGATCCGATAATGTACGAACTGAGTAAACGGTTTCTCTTTGACGCGGCGCACACGCTACATCGCAAAATCGAATCTGAATCTAGCCTTCGCATCCACGGGCATAGCTACCAAGCGGACGTGACGTTGCGCGGCTTGCCAGACCCAGTGACTGGTATGATTATGGATGTCGGCGACCTTGAGCGTGAACTTGAAGCTGTGCGGGATGCTCTGGATCACCGCTTTTTAGATGAAATTGAAGATCTCGGTCCCGCAACGATGGAAAACCTTTGCCGCTGGATTTGGCTCAAGTTGGAAGCCGGGCTTCCCGCCTTGTGGAAGGTGAGCGTATCCCGCTCCAGCAACGGGGACGCATGCAGTTACTGGGGCGAGGGTGGTCAAGGATGAACACAGGCGAGAGGGCATTGGTGTTGTTTTCGGGCGGGCAAGATTCTGCAACATGCCTAGCCTGGGCGCTTGAACGCTTCAGTGTGGTTGAGACGGTGGCCTTCGACTACGGCCAGCGGCACAAAATCGAACTCGAATGTCGTGAAGAGTTTTTGAATAAGGTGGTCGAGATAAATCCTTTATGGAAGAAACGCCTGGGTCCCGACCACAAACTTGATCTTTCGCTTCTTGGTAAAATTAGTGAGACCAGCTTAACGCAAGAAGCTGAGATAGCCCTCCGGGAAGATGGACTTCCCAACACGTTTGTACCCGGAAGAAACCTTCTATTTTTCACGTTAGCGGCAGCGGTCGCTTATCGCCGTAAATTGCGCCACCTCGTGGGTGGCATGTGCGAAACTGACTACTCAGGCTATCCAGATTGTCGGGACGATACCCTCAAGTCGCTTCAGGTTACACTCAACCTCGGAATGGGATCAAACTGCGTTGTCGATACCCCATTGATGTGGATCGATAAGGCTGCGACGTGGCGAATGGCAGATGACCTAGGTGGTGACCAGCTAGTCGATTTGATCAAGACTTCCACGCATACATGTTATCTTGGCGACCGTGACCATAAGCATGATTGGGGCTTTGGATGCGGCGGATGTCCCGCATGCAAGTTGCGCAGTTCAGGTTACAAGAGTTTTTGTTCCTAAAACCTGAGAGCGCCATTAATTGATGTGCTCTACGACTGCGCGCAGAATACTTGCGGTACCCTTGCCGGGAACCCAAATCGGATCTCCGCTGCGAAGCGCATCCTTTATGCAATAAAAAGCCTGGTGGCTGCTACTCTTCCAAGCAAAAACGAAAAAATCGGAATTTTTCGCCAAACTCGATAGTTGAGCAGTGCAAACCAAATCTGAGTTTAGTGTTACCTTGCAACCTGGAAACAACTTTTCCAATGCAACCTTAGCTCTGCTACCTGCTGCTTCCGCAAGAGTGTAAAGACCAATTGTTTTTCCATCTAAAGATCGATTAACGCTGGTCTCCTCTGCAGAGATATGATCGCGCCTGAGAGTATCCATGGCCTCAAGGTCGATACCATAATCTCTAATAAGCGCTTCGATAGGCACAAGATCAAACTGGCTCAGTCTATGGGCATATGCTGAAGCCTGCCCAAGGACGCTAAGAAACAATCTAAGTCGGGCATCTAACGCTGCATTTGAAGGGCATGGCAGTAGTGCTAGAGTTTCACACAGGTCGAGGCTCCAAGGCAAATAGGTATAGGAATCCGCCCGCCTCTGAACGTCCTCTAGGTCTTTGATTAATGTCATATATTCGTCGGATGAAAGTCCCATCTCAATCAGGGTGCCAGTGAGTTGCAACAGCAAGTCAAGGTCGGCACGCGAAAACGTTTCGTCCATTGCAATCAAAAGAAACAATAGCGATGCAATTGGCTTTATTGAAGTTGGTGCTTGAGAGTCAGATGTGAAAAACCCGGAATAAATCTGAGGTACAGCAGCACGCGCGATGGCGCTCGGTTGATTATTAAGGTTTCCGATGATGTCGGCAAATTGCCTACACAACTGTGGGCTTTCATAGAAATCGGATGCATCCCAGTTGGTGGGTGCTAATTGGACTTCGTTCTCCAATGCTGCAAGGTTCTGTCCAAATCTTAGGTTTTCCGCCCAAGCCATCCACGGGTTTTTGCTTTTGTCAGCTGTGCCCTTATCCGCTTGGTTATATCCATCAATTTCGCTTACCTGATCTCCTCGAAGCGCGTCAACTTTAGCAATAATGTGAGATGAAAGGCCTTCTTTTGTGTCCTTACTGGCGGTGTCAAACAGCAGAATGAATTTGTCGCGTGCTTCACTTGTCCCAATAATACCAACACACGACAGAAGGCGGGCAATTGATTTTTTACTGACATCGGATCTCAGATAAAATTCAAAAGCGCGGTCAAATTGGCCGTCATCAAAGGCAGCATCTGCCTCCGATTGTTGCGGATGTGTGCTGCCCCTGGGTGGGTTATCCTTAGTTTCGGTGGTGTCAAAAGCGCCAAAGAGATCTGTTCTAGATCGAGATGGCAAAAGTGAAATGAGATCTAATATGATTCCGTTGTCTGGATTAGGCTGTAGTCGCTCAAAAAGCAGAAAGGCTTTAACTACTCGAGGATTACGGATGCCTCGTCGCGATGCAAAAAGTTTAGGATAAGGATTTGCAATATAATGATTAAATGCATCACGCATTGCACTGGCGTCACCCAAAACCTCTAACTCATCGACGTAAGTTCGATATAGCGCTTCAATCAGATCAGTTAGTATCTGAGGCGGTAGAGCCAAATCCCCCAGAGTTTTGATGAGCCAATGGTCACGAGCTATTTGTGGCCATAAGCCTAGGCCGGCACTTAGTCGGACATCAAGATAACGGATGTTTTCCTCGTTTAAGCGGCCCGTTTGCTTAAGCTCAGTAATCAGGACCTTGGCTTGCGCTTCGTCGCCAGCGAGGATAGCGCGATCAAAATCGCTGCGGATAGTTCCGACAGGTCTCGCTCTTTTATCGCTGGCTTGTGGTCTGTGCTCAAGCAGCGATGCAAAAATACGTAGGCGCTCGGTTATCGTTTCTGTGGCTAAACCATCGGTATTTTGGAAGCGATAGACTGTACCGCCAAATCTCTTATGTAGCGCAATTGCCATGGGATCATTAGTGTCCCGAGGAACAGTTTCAAATTGGTTCAGCCAAGTTGGACCAAGCCAAGCATTGATATCTTCACCAAGTTCATATCCACCTGCAGATCCACGCGTGGTGGCGTACCAACTTTCAATCAGCCCATTCCTGACGAGGGGAAGAATTACAGGTGTGTCATGTCGTTGATTGAACAACAACCTTAACCACATTTTTACCTGATCAACTTCGGTTCCCATGGCTCGTCCGTCACGAATTGCATCTAAGATCAATTCGTTAGGTGGTCCGAAAAAATCGGACAGCCATTCGAGTTCTTTAGCATCCAGGCCATCGATCATTGACTTGAATCCAAATAGGATTCGAAGTTTATACGCGCCTCTGCAAGTGCCCTAGGAGTTGTGTCATACACCACCATCTCATCGTTCAATTCGAGACCGTTGTAGGTCAGGTTCATAGATCCTGTCAGAAGGCCTCTTTTGAACAGCACGCCTTTGATGTGGAGATGCTGTCTTCTCACAAGGCACAATTTTTCAGATAGGCCCGCTTCTTCTGCTGCATCTGTGAGCGTATGGATTAGAGGATCGTTGTGGTCGTCGTAACTGGTTGCAATACCGAGCGACGTGCCTCGGGCCATCAGATGTGTCAGCACCTCGATAAGACGTACTTCGCGGTTCCCCCATTCAGGATTGATTATGCTGAAGCCACCCGCGCGATTATCGAACAAAACTATATTACTGATCCACGGACTCACCAACCAAACCCGATCGGTTTCTGGTGACAGCATCTCACCGAGAAACATCATCTGTAGCAGTTCCCGGATAAGGTTCTGGCTTGTGACAATACTTTTGAAGATACGCCTAGTCTCGAAACTCATTGCAGTGCCTCCGCGACATCCACATCTATATGTAAGATGTCCCCAACGCGCCTTACCGCTTGAACTCGAGCGTATACAGACAAGTAGGAGGATTGGACAGGGTTTGTAGCTAGGAAACTCAGTGCGTCAGCAAGTAATGACACTTGGGAGATTGGGCAGGTTAACGTAGCAGCACCAACATCGGAAAGGCGCGCAAGGCAAGTGTCCTCCCAATTAACTGAAATGATATCTATTAGGGCCTTATCCTCTTCTATATATGTCCTGAGCAACAACGGGTCAGCTAATGGAAGGTGCGTAAACGGAGAATATGCTTGAAGCCCAGATTGCCGGACATGGGCACCTCTTGGCCATAACAAGCCATATATTACACCAAATCGCCATTGGTCTGGGTTTACCGTCGGGACGTCCATCCCCTCCAGGCCGAGAGCTGCGTCGATGTCGTCTGATCGTGCTAATCTATATGCTAGAACTCGCGCATCTAGTTCGATCCCAAGGCGCATCTCTTCCGCATCCCATAGTTTCATGGCTTCGAGGAAAAATGCGTCGCTCTCTGAACTGGATCCTGGACGCAAAATTCGGTTTGCGAGTGAGACTAGGAATGAGTGGAACGTTAGAAAGCCCTCACTCGCGAGGGTGCTGCGAAGCAATGCGAAGGCGGCATGGCTCTCAGTTGCTCCATCTGCGCAACGGAATGCGGTCGTGGCGTGGGCCAATGGACCATCCACATCACCTTCGACAACGATCGTAAGGAAACGACGTAATTGAAAATCGCTTAAGTCGAAGTCATTGTCTCGAAGGGCCGCTGTCATCAAATTGAAAAAGCGCCTCGGATCATCAACAAATTGTCGTTGTACGTCTTCAATTTGTCCATTGCCTCCGGGGGACAATTCACTGATCCATATCTCGCCATCTTCCGAACCGCTGAAAATATCGCCAGTTTCCCGAGGGCCCGTGCTGATATCAAGAACAAGGCTATCACTGTCTATTTGAGGACAGAGGCTGGTAATGGCACTCATTGCCGCTGCGCCTACTGTAATCGCATATCGTTCCCGTAACCAAGGCTCCCAGGTGTCGTCGATCGACCCCCATAAGATTTTTGAAAGATCGAAAAGACCCGCCAAAATACTAGGATCATTGATAAAATCGGATAATTCTTGTCGAAGCTTATCTTGTAAATTCCCTTGGGCATTCGCATCATCGACAGTCGGTGACTGGAATAGGATGTCTAGGGTTTTCTCTAAACTTAGCTCGGCCTTTCCATTGCTTAGATGTGTTGCCGCTTGTTGTAGGGTTATGGCTTTAGTTATTCCTTCGTTCGAGAGTGCAGCAAGCATAAGGTGAGCAAGCCACTCACGAGCGAATGGGTTATCAACGGCGCCGAGATAAGTTCCGTGCACCGCTTGGTGGTAAAAGCGCGCTGTTCTCATGGCCCGGTAAGTCGCTGTTCCTTCGTCTTTTAGACTTCTCCAGAGGGCACTAGGGAAGCGCAAACGCAAACAAATTGCATCTACCGCAAGATTAAAACCAAGGGCGGCGGGTTGCCCTTCGAACTCAAAGTTCAATTTTTTTGTGAGTGATCCTCCGTTGCGAAAGCGTATCCCCGCATCGCTTCCAAGTGCCATGCGTCGGACCTCAACTGGGCATAACCCTTCATGAGTAAAAAAGCGGATTTCTCTGATCAAGGGATGCCAAGGTGACCCCAGTGGTGGATCGCAAACTAAGCCATCTTTTCGTGACACAATCTGGCTTGCCCAGCGAAGTCTCGCATTTGACGTGTCGACAATTGTTCCAGGAGGAGGTTGCACTTGGAGTTCGCGCGGTCGGCATACTAAGATTTTTTTAACTGAACCGCGATCGAAAATTTGCCAATCACCAATTTTGTCGACGGTAGAGAAATCCTCCAAGGGCAACGCTTGCGCGATATTGTCGTTTAAATCTGGACAAAGCCAATACCTCTCGAACGCATGGCTTACTCCATATCGACGAGAGACACGGCCTGGCGCGAATTCGCGCAGTGCTTGCGCGATAGGCATAGTCATTGTTTTGGGGGGGTAGCCTCCTTGTTGAGGTATGACGATGTTTACCTCAGGCAGGTTTAGGTCGCTGAACAAATTAGCGGGTGCAAATTCGGGCAGAGGAGAATTTTTGATCTGGTGGTCGTGTTCTTCGATGCCCCATGCATGCCAGTTGCTTTCCAGCCTGCGAAGCGCCGTTGGTAAAACTTGGGTCAACAAGGGCCGCGGGTTTTCCCACAGCAATGGAACCACGGAGACCTCACTTATCTTTAAAGCGGATGCAAGGTACGCGGTATATCGTTCCAATTCAGTCGGAACGGTTAGTATTCGTTGAATAAGCTTTGCCAACTCAAGTTGACGATCGCGTTCATACTTCGTCTTCCGACTTCCGGCCAAGTCCTTCCATACACTACCAAAACGCCGGGAGTTCATGTGCTGGCTTAAGAAGTCCATTGTCGCGTAGACAGATTGAATTCTCATAACATGGCGATTGCTAACAGGAAGCGTACGCATTGGGAGTTCGGGGTCGAAAAGTAGATCGTAACCCTGGTATGCTATGCGGTCGCGTCCATAGTCGGATAATACCGCTACTGTCCAAGGTCGCATAAGGCGCGATCTGCCTGCGCGCCCCTTGCGTTGAAGGAATTGCGCAACATCACGGGGAGCCTTATGCTGGATTACAGCGCCTACGCGGGGATCATTGAACCCTACTTCTAGTGAAGCCGTTGCGACAATTATGTCGTGGTTTTTGCCTACACCGGGATCCATTGACATGACACGACCCACGGACTTTCGATCTTGCGCCTGCAGGCTGTGCCCAATCTCAACCGCAGCTGTCCAATCCTGGCCATGCAGCTTACGTGACGCTGATGGGAGCGGCCGCCTTATTGATGCCAAACCTCCGTCAGGTTTGCTTGTGCGATCAAAAGATCCATCACTTTTACGTCCTTCGGCATCCAGCATGGCAAAGTACATACGATTTGTGACATCAATATCGTCTGTGAAGAGGAAAAGTCTCTCTCCGAAAACTCCGCGGCTTTTGAGAAAATCGGGGGCATCTAATAGGCGTGAAAGAAGCATCGCAGCTTGGATTGTGGTTGAAAGCAATGCTGTTCGGGAAACCGGGTCGCCGCGAAGTGCGAGAAGATATTCTGCGCCCTCTGCGATCATGTCTTTGCTGGAGGGAGATATTTCAACGGATGAATTTTCATATAGTCCGGTCAACTGAGCAAAAAATTGGGCGCCATCCTTTAGAGTTGCGGACAATCCAACGAAACAAACGTTACGCCTTATCATTCGCCTCCATCTTCGAAGAAGGTATGCAACCTGGGCCCCAGTTGCTCCTACGTACGTGTGTACTTCATCCAGAAGCATCATCTCCACAGGCCGATGGACGCGATCTCCAATGCCAAAGAGGTGCCTATAACGGTTATCGCTCATTCTCTGATTGAGCATTTCGGTTGTGGTGAACAGGATATCTGGCGCCTCGGTCTCCAATCGCTCGCGCGTTAGAATAATCTCATCACTCTCGATAGACCTGCTACATTCTATGCATTCGAGACGCTCTTGCTTGGCTTGACGATCAAAGTCACGCCAAACCATCTCTCCATCACAATTCTTTCCCGGGCACCGCAGGTATTCGCAAACAAGTCCAGCAGACGTCTGCCTCCAACCGGTACTTGTTTCATGCGCAGTTTTTGCTGAAATTGGGGTTGGCCCAAAAAATGTTCCGATGAGAATTTTGCGACTGCCACTCGTATCCATGTGACAATCAAGTTGACGACAGCGTTCATACACTTCAGAAAATTGATCTTTGAGCAGTTCGTTGCGTGGGTAAAGTGCGAGAACCTTAACCCAACGCTCATTGTCTGGCGCTCCTTTGATTATGGCAGCTACCCGCGACAATGCCGGAAGGTAAAAGGCCAGCGTTTTTCCACTGCCGGTGCCTGCGCTTACTAAAGTCGCTATAGAGTGTCGCGCTTCAAATCCGCCCAATATCCGTTCGGCAGCATCCACCTGAAATTTAGCTAGTTCAAATCCTTCGCCAAAACTTTCAATAAGAGCGGAAAGCGCAGCACGTGCGCTTTTATCAGATGTTGCAAGCGCTATTTGATCTAAGGCCGCTTGGGAATTGACGTCACGCTTCGGATAGCGTCGGCGCCTCCAGATAAAACGAAAATCCGCAACAAGAGTTGGAGCCGCGTGCCATCCAACTGGGCCAGCATGCTTAGGGAAGAGTTGACGCAGTCGAAACAAAAGGCGGACCCCTTCCGCCATGCGAGATCGATATTGCGTCTTGCCTTCTTCACCAACATTGAAAAGCAAAGCCCTATCAATCAGTGCCTTTATGACTTCTGATGCGGAAAAGAAAGTTGCATCATCTCCGAACTCAGGGTCATCAAGCAACTTATCTATGATGGAGTTCAACTCCATCGATGAAACATATCCATCAACTAACCCCCAGGTAAGCAGCCGCGCCTCGCGCTGCTCGACCTGGTCCAATACCTCCAGAAGTATCCTGTCCGTCATTGCCTTGGCACGATGTGGTAAGTGGGCAGGGCGTTGTTTGTTTCAAGCCAATCCCTAACATTCGAATTCAGCATTTCTAATGACGCACCTCCACCCTGGATAGCATCAAGAAATTTCTTCACGTCGGGCGGAACGTCAAAATCAAAATCTTTCACCACCTTGAGAAGCTTTGCTGCAATTGTGCGGGCATTCTCAATTGCCTGCCGGTCAGGTGGAAGATTTGAAAACGCTTCATTTAGCTGGCGGTGCAATGTCTCATAAACCTTAAAAGCCTCATTGTTCTGAGGGGTCCCCGCAATACGCCCCCTTATGACTACCGGGGTATCCCCGGTAAAGATCACGTTTCGATAGGATTTCCAGCTAGCTGTTGCGGACGCGTTAATAGCCGTTGCTGCATTTTTGAGGCTCTCAATTAGCCTCGGCCAACCATCCCTATGCGTTAATGTTGAGGCCTGACTATCGCTTGCAAATTTAGTTAGAAGTTTCCCCGCGTTACTTCTGGCGGTTTCCAAGTTGGCGGGCTCTGCAATGTTCAGTCCCGCATCAATCATAACCTTCTTGTGAGAAAGTGCACTTTGCAGGTTAGTCGCTGGAGGCTTGAGTTCCGACAAAAGTTTAATAAGGCGACCATTTTCATCTGCGTTCACTGCAATGTTTTCTAGCTCAAACAAGCGCTTGGCCAGCGACTGGACCCTGGTGTGGAGTGTGTTAGTCATTCTGAGACCTCTTTTTTCGAAGCAGAGGTTCCGCTAACCTCTTCAAGAAGGGCTATTAATTCAGCGACATTGTGCTCCGGATTGGACCCGCTTCGCATAATCAATTGCTGTTCAACCTTTGTCTCAGCTTGCGAAACAAGATCTTCCGCAATTCTAAGGAAGGACATCGTCCGATCGACCATACCTAGATCCATTGACCCTAAAGCATTTAACAACTTCGGTAAATTGTCCTCACCACTGTCATCGACAATGATGACGATTTTCTCGACCAGGCCTTTAAAAGCACTCTTTTGGAAGAGAGCAAGACGTGCCTGAAACTCCGAAGGCTTTTCAGCAAGGTTGGTTGGCCATGATTGTAGCCTCTGAAGCATCGGTATTATACCTCGCAGATCTTCAGCGAATGCATCCTTGTCGAAGGTGTTATCGATATACTCTGCTATTTCCTCTCGAAACTTCCGCAACTTCGCTATCGGTTTCTGGAGTAGTCGTGATAATCGGGCATCGCCCATAAGTGGGACGAATTCGCGAACCATACCAGGCCACCGATCAGGTGAACGAAAATCTGATGGGACAGAGGTCAGGGCGCCCAGTAAACGGGATACGTCTAATGCGTGGGGGGTTGTTCCCGTACCTTGGTAACACGCTATCCTCTCGAGCAAGCATTCTTGGAGTTGCTGCCGCAACTCAGGCGCGCTAGCGCGAACCAGCAACTGATCCCAGGCCTCTTCGAAAGGCTCAGGTTCCTTATGTGCGGGGTGAGTTAAAATAGCCCTAACTACCGCTTCGGGGTCCGTAGATCGAATCGGAGGCGCAAGGCCAAGGACCCGCGATTGATTTATTAGCGTTTGCCCCAGTACGGATATCTGCTCGTTGGCTTCCTCAATTAGTATAGGCGTCAGTTGACTTACAAGGCGGTCGATAATGATTGAACTTGCGACGTAGTCGTTGTGCGCCTCAGGATAATTCCAACTGCCGCCATTGTAACTGAACCGCAACGCACCCAAAAATCCTTCTCGGAGACTGGCGTCTTTATCCTCATGGCTTTCACAGACAATAAGCCGCCTGCCGAACGCGAGGTTGCCCTGGGCATTCGCAATTGTAAGCCACTGAGCACTTATCTCCTGCGCGGGGATACGAAGTGCCGGCCAGTTAATGGAATCCTTAAGCAGGAGCCTTAAAGCGTTACGAAGTTCTCGTGCGTCAGATTGCTCAAGCTTCTTTCCGCCCACCCAATCTTCTAGCTTCGTTGACCAGTTAGATACCTTAGTGTCATCCTTGGAACCGGGAACGGGAGTGGGGGGAGGTATAGGTGCAGGCTTTAGATGATTAGGTGTATCGACTGGGTCGTTAGTCTCATCGACAGGTGTATAACCTATATTTGCGAGGTCTTCGGGTGTTGGGAGTGAGAAGGTTTTGAAAATTAGCGGCGGTACTTGGCTTAACGCCGCTTCATCTGGCGCGTTTCCAGCCCATATCGTGAGCGTTGAATTCAGACGCTCTCTGACTTCAGGCGGGAGACGGGCCTCATCCACCAGCCTTGCAAGATAGGCATTTGGGCGCAATTCCTGGAAATTGGCTGGCGGAAAAGTGCTTGCTGCAAAGGAACTCCGCAAAAACAATGGCTCACGCAAAACATGGTTGATGATTTTCCGAGGATTGAAAATTAGATCACCGCCATCGTTCAGATGGAGTTTCGCGAGTTGTTCAATTCCAAGTCTATTGAACGGAAACAAAGCGTGCCCCCTTCGAGAAAAACCGAAGGCTTTTAGGACTTCATTGTCATCATCAGTTACCTGCCCATCCTCCCATGAGATCAGCCAGTCTGTGAGCCCCTCGCCAATAGCCTGACGCGCGAATTGCTTCTGGAGTTCTCTCTTTCCCCATCGAGCAGCGTTGAGATAGGAACCCACCATGTCAACTGTGGCATCCATCAATTTCTGCTCGTTCTGATGGCTGCCGCTAATAACCCACACTCTTTGAGCACGGGTAAGATAGGTGTCCCTGCCAGCAAGATAACCATCGGTAACAGCTAGCGCTGTGCGCATCGTAGCGCGCGCCTGCTCTCCCCCATCCACGCCTTGTTGAATGCAAACCTTAAGGAGTGTTTCTTGTATGCCGGAAAGTGCGGCAAAGTCCTCCACTAATAGAACTAGTTCTTTTTTTCCATTTTTGAAAAGTAGTTTTCTGACATTTGATATAATGTCCTGTAATGTTACCCCACTCGTGCTCTGTTCTAATTGGAACACATTAGAGATTGCATTATCTACGATACCATTGAGAAGTACTGCAGCAGTCTCCCTTGCGCTACCGTCGCGAGAAGACAGCGATGTATGATAATAGTTTTGAACAAGCGATGAAGCCTGATTAAGGTTGACGTTATCAGGAAGAATAAAGTCATCCGCAAAAAATTGAGACGCAGTTTCGCTTGATGCAAATTGCTTTTCTGTTTCCTCATCTCTTCCATACAGTGCTCTTGCTATAACCCTAGATAGAATATTTTTGTCAAAATGCTCAGATAAGGCGGCATCAGAAAACAATTTAGGCAATTTTTGGGCATGACCAATGCTTGAGAATAGGCTTTTGTTTTCTTTCGCTTCTGAAATCATTTCGGCAGATAAGCGGTTCAAAGCATTCTCGATTTCAGCACGAAATCTCACAACGGCAGCATTTTTATCAACCTGCGAAACTGCTTTTGTAAAATCTGAACGTGAACTCTCATATTCTGGGTCGCCAGCGAGAGGCTCCAGGATCAACTCTACGACTTTGCGAAGGCTGGCGCTCTTTGGGATACGAATAATGTGAAGGAGTTCTTTTTTGGCTGAACGCCGCAATTGAGCATCAAGCCAACGAATTACGTGTGACTTGCCGACGCCAGACGGCCCCGTGATTGGGAATAAAAGAAAACCCTCTGGGACGTTGTCGGAAATGAATGCGTCCAGGAGATCTTGTTCGGATTTTTGCGTTTCGATATTGCTGCCCGCGTTGCGTGCTATAAATGTCAGAGGTTGATGGGTCGCAAGGAGGACAGCAACATCTGCTGTTTCAGCCTCGTTTTTGATACAGTCGTTTACGTTAGACGCTTCGGGCCAGTAATTCTGCAGCATCAGTTGCCCCTTCCATTTGGTGCAAAAATCACGTGCGAAACATCGCGCCACACACTGCCATTAGTCCCGCTCAGGGTAACAACCCCAACTGCGTCGCTGCGTTTTTCCAATATGATTGTTCCCTCCCTCCCGAGGCGTTGTACTGCAAGAGACAACGACGTTGAGATGCGTCCCGCTGGGGTCCTTGGCCAAGCACTTTCTTTTAACGCCTGCTCGACTTGAGTTCGGTAGCTGCCGCCATCCAACACAGGTAAAATTTTAGCAGCGCTTTGAACGAAATCAGGCCCGCTCAATTCGCGACTTTGCGCAAATATTTCAGGCAAAAAATCGCGTATCGCCTTTGTGGGATCGACAGTCCATTGGCCGCTGTCTCGGGCGAATCCGAGGTAAAGCATCCAACTTTTGAGTCCATTCCAGCGGGTGTCATTTGCAACAATTTTTTGGTTCATATCGGCAATTTGTTTGAATTGCAGATCTTCTAATTTATCTCCCTTTGTATCTAGGGTATAAATATCTTGAGCTAGCATCCAGGCAATGCCCCTAGAAAGGTCCGCAGAACGAGACTTTTGTTGCTCCCAAAACAAGTCATTATTTTCTGGCAAAAATGCGACGGTGACGGCTAACTTTGGCAGTCGGCTTTCTGCGACATCTGGTGCCTTACCGAGCGCCTTTATATATTTTTCATTGATGGAAACCACACCATTAATCTCGAGAAGAAGGCCGAGTTCAGTCCAGCGATTTATAGTGTTCGAAATCATTTTTGCATCAATGGTGCCTAACCCTCCGCCACACGCAATAATTAGCTCGTCGCGATTGCGATGGCCAAAACGAACAAGCGCGCGGATGACAACTATTAACACGTTAAAAAGCCCGTCATTTGCTAAGTTCAGAACTGTCATAGTTGGGCTCCAGCTTTAAATTGAGATATTGAAATGACGTTGGTGCCCGTATCGCACAACCGACGATGCGGGTTATGTGGGTCTAAGGTAGAAGATGGAACTAGAATAACATGCAGAGGGCGCTTTAAATCGAGAAGATAAGCGGGAAATTTAACAGCTTGCTCTGCTCTCCATATAGACGCCCTTGGTAACTGGTATCGGTTGGGCCAGGGTGTCTCTTCCTCGACAGATTCAAGCAGGAGGAGTTGGTCCTCCGTCATAGTATGCAATAATGCAAAGGACGCTTGGTTTGTCGCCCTAAATTGATCCGATACTCCAATTTCGCGGATAGAAAATAGAGAGACAAGGTCCTTTAGCAGCGAGAAAATTTCTGCATCCGTGACAGCGCCTGGTAACGGTATCAGTGCGGGACGACTGATATCGATGTGTGGGAACTTATTTTTGAAGAAGCCAATATCCGTCGTTCCTACACGTTCAATGCCAATTGCGGGAGGTTGAGCGTAATGCATTTCCTCACCCAGGCCGCGGCGGTGGGTTGGACACCCACCGCATGTCCTAGATACAATTACAGTCCTACCTGGCGTATTACTTCGATACAATTGGTCCAGTAATGAGGATACCTCAACCGCCCCACTGAGAAGGCGCCCGAGTAGAAGTTGGTTCTCTTTCGCGGCCTCAACAGATCGTTGCCTCTCTTTTCCTAAGAGATATTCAAATTTTTCTTGGCCCAAATTTCCTTCTGCTTTCAATTTTACTAAACAGTGAGAGTAATAATGTTCCCATTCCTCATCGCTTCTTGTTTCAAATTCATCTTCATGCTCGTCGCTATTTCTACTAATTGCCGGAGGGGGGCGTGACTCGAGTTGCAGTAATCCAGCACGCGCCATCATGATTAGCGTTCTCATGTTCCAAGAACGATTATAGTCTGACTGCTGGGATAGCCAAGGAGGCAAAACATTTAGATCTACTTCTAGCAGTTCACCTATTGCATCGATCGGTTTGCTCGAACCGAGCATGGACATCCATCTGCCAAAGCCCAATTCATCACCAATTAAGTCGGGAGCTGATAATCGATATGCGGTTTCCCGATCTGCTTGTGAGTAGATTAGTAATGAAGACGATGGGCAGCCATCCCGTCCACCACGCCCGATTTCTTGATAAAAGCGATCTACGGTCTCTGGAACGGTAGCATGAATTACTGTCCTAACATCCTGTTTATCAATACCTACGCCAAATGCAGACGTGGCAACAATCCCATCAAGATCATTATTGGCCCATTGCTCGATTATGCGCATTCGATCATTGTTTGAGGTGGCGCCGTGAAAACAGTCTAAACGTGAATAACCCGTCTGACGGAGAAGTCGGGCCCATTCCTTTGCATCCTCACGTTTCGTGACGTAAAGAATGAACGGTCGCGGCGCGTGCCTTATGGCCTCCAGAATTTTTAGCTGCCTACCGCCGTGATCGTCTTCACGATGTATCCAGTATTGTGGCTCAGGCCTAAGGTGTATTGACGCCACCATTTGAACGGAGTTGATTGGTCCGAATAGGGCTTCCAATGTTGCAAACGTGTCGGGCGTCATCGTTGCTGACATCAGAATCGTTCTGAAAGCTATGTTTGGCGGGCATGCAGCTAGCAATCCTCGCCTTAGGCCCGCAAGCATCTGAAAGGCAGGCCTAAAGTCATCTCCCCATTGAGTAACCAAGTGAGCTTCATCTAAGACAAAGTAAGCTAGGTGCCCCTCCTGAGCCGCGGCATAAATGGAAGGCATTAAGGCTCCTGTCGCGGCCTCTGGCGAGCAATATACAATGCCCTGGCGTCCCTCCCGGATCGCTGATTTGATTTCATTTTTTTGATCAGGTTTGAGATCTGAATGCCAGGCTAATTCAGGTACAACGCGTCGAGGGAAGCGACGTTTAATCATCCCTCGCATTTGTCGCGCTTGATCGAGAACGAGAGCGGTCGTCGGTACGATGCAAATTGTCAATGCGCCATCATGGCCGTGAGCCAGGACTGGAGCTTGTGCCACTAGGCTTTTTCCTGATCCAGTTGGCAACGCAACAATGAGCGTCTCACCTTGTGGGAGTAAAAGTGCACTTCGAACGGCTTCGCGCTGTCCTGGAGATACATATGTATCAAAACCACTTACTTCCTTAAAACAGGGGTCAATTGGCTTTTTCCAATTTGGCCTTACGTTTCGCTGCTCAAATACGCCCTCGAATACCGGGGTGTCACTTTTCTCTAACCACGCAGGGTTCCAAGGGGTTGCTTCGATCAGTAGCGTGTCAGTTGTAGCATCATGAACGATAACACCAAAAGATGACCATGAAGAGGGTGCCGGCCAACCTCTGCGGCGAGGAACTCTAAGAAATGCTGGCGAACCCGAACGCAACGTTTCGCGGCGCAAAATGTGTCGGATCAACGCCATTGTGTCTGGGGCACTCTGAAGACGATCGATTTCGCGCTCAACCAACAGAATTTTTCCTATCCGGTCGAAAATTCCATCGCGATCAATAGGGCTATCAATCGCAGTGGTAGTATCTAGCAGGGCCTCTTGAAGTGCCCCAAAATCGAAGGCGGTCATCGTGGTTCTACTCTTATGCGAGCGGTGGCATTTGGATCACTTGACAAGAAAATTGCGCCCAAAGTGTCAAGACGTATGTGAGGGTTGTGAATACCATCCCTCAAGGCGGATGCGATTTGATCTTCGAAGGCTAATTCATCTGCAACTGACTTATCGTGATTTGTTTGGGCGCGTGCTTTAAGTTGACCAATGCGTCCGAAGTCGACACGTTTCGCAACTCTCTCTGCCTTGGCTATTCGCTCCAGTAGATCATCAGTTCCAAGTAAAACCAGCCCAGCCGCATTGCTGGCTTCTGCGCAAAAGTCCGACCAGTAGGTAACTTCGGGAATATTCAGTGTCTCCAAATTTTTCCAGCAACGTGGTCCAAGGTTTATATCAACGATGTCTTGCGAAGAAGGCTGCCCACTCCGCAACTGGCTTAGTATCTGTTCATCTGTCACACGTTCTAAATGCCTATCTAGCCAAATTGTGTGATATGATGGAGGGAAGGCCATATCTGCACGCCGACGGATTGCCGAAATTGTCGAGGGATCTCGGCGATTTAGTTGATCGAGAGCACCAAGAGCAATTGCTACGTCCGTTTCCACAATAAAATCGAACCTTAGATATATTCCTGGTTCATACTCTTGGCCCTGTGCTGCCAAATAACGCCAAATTGCGAATGATTGCCCGTAATCACCACGTTCAGTGAGTGCCGTTACACCTGACATAAGGGGATCGCCATATCTAAGAAGGCTCACCCCACTGCCAATAATGGCGCTGCTTTGTGCTAGCGACGTCTGGCGACTAAATGTGTATGGAAATGTTCGGATTGTTGTTTTGCCCGTTGCATCCCATTGGACGTCAAGCGCCTCCTTGCAGTTGGACCAAAAGGCTGTTCGCGGAAGCAGGGTTGCGGGTTCGTTGTCCGAATACACATATCTAAGGATACCTCCTTGCGCAGCCACTGAGGCGCGCTTTGGAGGGTTGTCAAGAAATAATGGCAGTGTCCTGGAGTGTTGATCCGTTGGTGTGCTTTGCAAATTTTGATCTTCGTCGATGCCAAAACGAAGAGATCTCTCGAGCCATCGTGTCGCATCATCGGCAAGAGACCGCCAGGCTTGATCAACACGGGCAAGGTCATCGACAACCCCCAAGGGAGGTGTGCCTAAGGCATCAAGAGCATCTTGTTGCTCAAGCGCCCTTAATTCTTGATCGATCGTCCCGGTATCATCGCTGCTGATGGAGATGAGATCTAAAAGCGCCTCGGCACCGTCGGTGAAGAGTGCAGAATAAAGATTTACTTCTGTCTTGGCTATGAGGTATTGAAGACTTGCAACAGAGCGATTGAACAATTTTAGAGCTTTGTTTAGATAGTTCACCCACTCCATTTCAATTGGATCTTTGTTACATACGAGAACCATCGAGCGAATTGGTTCTTTTGCACCATATCTATCGGCGCGCCCCAAGCGTTGCTCTACCCGGTTTGGGTTAAAAGGTAGGTCATAGTGAACAAGGATTTTTCTACCGCCTTGAAGGTTCAACCCCTCCTCTGCCTTCTGGTCACAGACGAGGACGTCATAACCAGCATTTTGCATTTTGTCTTTAGGATCGTGTCGAACTACTTGAAAAGTCAGCCGACGTTTCATCTTTGAAGTCAAAGAATCTGCTGTCTGCTTGTCCGAACAGAATATGATGCATTGTGTTTTGGAATCTAGGTGAGGAACTAACGCCTCTATCATTGCATCCGACCTTTTTTCGAAAAGATCGGCCTGTCCCAACAACCTAGCTACTAAACCAAACTTTTTAACATCTCCGACAATATCCGATCTCTGGGCGAAAAATCCAATCGCGCCAGGGAACGAGTTAGCGTATTGAGAGGCGCGGTTTAGAACTTGCTTGTAGGCCTTTGTCCTAGCGTCTTTGATAGCATCATCATTATTAGCATCGAGTTTCGTAACCTCCTCAAATCGCCAATTGTCTATCGCCGACATCAGTGCTGATCTGTCCATACATGTATAATGGACAACTTCTAAACCGCCACGGTCCGGGATGAGATCGATAAGATTTACTCTGCGGTGTCTAAGTATGCGCCTGTGCAAGCGGTACACTTCACTTAAATGCGAATGAAGTCGGCTGATCCCATCTATTAATTCAGGGTCATCCTCATCAGGTATCGTTTCAACAACCTCTTTGAGATCATAAGCATAGGTTCTGAGTAAATCGTCTTCGGCAAACCAAGGGGCAAGTTGATCGATTGTATCGCCGAGAAAAAATAGATTTTCAGGCGTGAGTCCCGCAACGATTTGAGCAAGTGACTGTCGCCCAGAAACTTTTTTATGAAACGCTTCTAGGCCATTTAAAGGATAGGCGGCGGGATCAAGCAAGTGAAGCATTTCTAGGAAGCGGACTTCATTATGTAACGCAGGCGTTGCGGACAGCAGAAGAACTCGCTCTATCTTCGGAGCGGTGCGAGCAATATCGGCATAAATACCCCCGCGTCCTCCAAATTCCATGTCGGTGAGGTGGTGTGCCTCATCGATCACTAGCATAGTTACCTTTGGTAAAATCTTTTTTATGTTTTCATCATCGCCGAGAGCGAGGACGTGAATAAGGGGGTCTTGCCGATATAAGAAACGGCCCAGGAAAAATTTACTGCATAACTCTCCGAGCCACTGATCAACGAGAGAATTGGGGACAATGATAAGGATTACGCAATTTTGATCGGTATCCAGGACGCATTGGCGGATCAAAACTCCGGCTTCAACGGTTTTGCCAAGGCCGACTTCGTCAGCAAGGAGATAGCGCTGCACAGGGTCCTGAAGAACCCGCCTGACGACTTCGATTTGGTGAGCTTCCAATTCAATTGCGCATGAGAGTAAAGCCGATATGCCATATGACGCTGCGCGTTGTTGTATCTGTGAACGCACAAAAGAACTGCGCGCATCACAGAATTCTAGGCTTTCGTTGACGCCGTATGACAAATACACTGAAGGGTCTTTAATCGCGGGTGACCATCGCACAAAGACGTCTTCTACATCGAGCAGCCTATGATCGATTTGCGAGAACACAATGAGATGTTTTGTTCCTTGATCCTCTAGCAATAAGCCAACCAACCATCGCCCAAGTTGATAGTCAAAATAATAGACACGGGTTTGCTTATTAACAGTCGCTTGGCGGAGGCATTCCTCATCGATGCGATGGACGATCCGTTCGGCTCCAGGCGCGTCAAAAAACTCGACTAAACAAGAATTTCCATCCTGGCCGATTAACTTTCCTATTCCTAACGCAGCGTAAACGCCGGTGGCCGCCTCTACGAACATCTAATTCGCACTATCCCTCTGCTTAGCTCGCCATCTCTCGTCGACACGTAGATTACTTCTTATCGATCGCAAAGAGCTTCTAGAAGCAATGCATTGCTTTTTAATTGACCCTCTGCTCGAGATTCTTTTGCTGCATTATGAAGGGCTAACTTGCAAGAAATACCGTCCATCGCTACCTCTGCATTGGTCCTGTATGTCCCCATTTGACCTAGGGAGGCCCGTTGCTGCGCAGAATGGGATGCTCAACATCTCTTAACTTCTTTGACCCCCGCAAGATATTTTTGCCAAACGCCTGTCGCAGCCCTAACTTTACCTTATTTCTCTAGCGGGCGACACAGGGGTGATAGCATTAGGCTTTGAAGTGCTTTGATAGGAGGCTATCTACTTTAAAACTAAGTGCCGCGAGAGGCATGCCAATGCTACATTGACGGAATTTAAGGTTCACTGTTGGTGCACATACAAGCACAATCGCAACGCCGATGAGGCCCGCTTCCAAAATATCCAGCAGCAGAATTGCTGCGGCAGGCGATTTTTTCACGAACCACCGAAGGAATAATAGCCAATATTTATTTTATAAAAACACTCCACTTTAACTAGTCTAACATTCATCAGATCATTCCGCCGCCTGGGATACATCGATCCAGTAGAGCTCCCCTTTCGGCAGCGTCACGTAATGATACTGTTTGAGAAATGGGTTGATTTCAGAAGCAGCTTGCAAGACGAAACTGACGTCAGTGTCACTTGGCAGGCTTTCCAGATATTGGAAAAGCTCTTCTAGAGTTCGAAAAGTAAGGTTGTTAACCGCAGCCACATGATAACCTGGGGTTGCTTTCGTCATCTCTGCGTCAGAACCTGGATATACGAAATCAATGATAGGTTGGGTCACATCGGGCAGCTCAGCGTTATCAAGCTTCCATTGATTAGAAATCACCAAACCTGAGATGAAAATGGAACGGGTATTGGTAACCTCCTGCATAGCCGTCGCTACCACGTTGACGTTCATTTCTTTTTGTTCGCGTTCGATTGTTACGTTGACGGCGCCTTCAATGCCTCTCAATCGCGCGGCAAGAACCGAGGTATTTCGGATATTGCGATATCCATTGACGGCAACAATTCGATCTCCGATTTTCAGTCCTGAGTTTCGGTCAAAGACTGCTGCAACGATCGGACGGTCGTCATCCTCAGCAGTTGCATAGGAGACAGGTAATTGCCGGAAGCGTGCATCACGACCGGACTTCAAAAGATTTAGTATTTCGCAGATTGGCGGCATCGGTTCCGATAGCGAAACAGCGACAGAATGCGTGTCTGTTGTGTCTCTGTAACTTGCCGCGGCAAGGCCAACAACACGCCCTGTTGAAAGGTCAATCAACGGGCCACCTGAGTTTCCACCATTAATTACTGCATCACTTTGGATCTGCTCGGTAGGAAAAATCCACGAGATACTCGAAATTATACCGCGAGTAGCCGTGTACGAGAAGTCACCAGGATGCCCAAAAACCGCAACAGCAGAACCCATTTTGGGTAGGTCCTTACATTCCAATTCAGCAGCAAGCGCATTCGCCGGAAGCTCGGACGGCTCGACCTCTAAAACCGCCACATCTAAAAGGCGATCAACAAAAATGCGGCGCGCTGAAATGTATTTTTCGCCTTTAAAGGAAACGGTGAGCGTAGCCGGCGAGCGACTGGCTACATGCGCGTTTGTGAGTATCCATCCGCGGGTTCTGTCTACTAGGAAGCCAGTGGCTTGGACCGATGTGCCATCATCCTCATTTAAGCCAACGGTGCTGCCTCTGCGTATTTTTACTGTGTATTGGTTAGCCTCCTCCAATATCACATCGGCGGGCGGGGTCTTGGCGGCAAGCGGGAGCGGAGAAAGCATTAAAATAACTAAAAATAGGTACTTCACATTTATCTCCACAGAACGCGCATTCTCACGCCCGAAGCCCTAACATGAATAAGCAATAAGAACAGTCGTCACATGCCACAATAGGACACACCGTCCGTGATCAGAACATTTGGTTCTGCTGTTCTTCAAATCAGCCACTCTGTAATTTATAGAGTACCTCCCAGACTTCGCCATATATGGCAGCTCGGGCATAGCCCTGTCGTGAAGCCGCTTCATTTTTGAAATTGTCATAGTCTATATCGGCAGTCAGCTTGGACATTGCCGCCATCACGGCTTCTCTATCGGCGGTAGCTCTGTAGCGGTAATCGCTATCCTCACTTGCTATAATTTCAGACATGTCGGGCAGGTAGGCTCTCAGATTTTCTAAGTCTGTACGGGCTCTTGCTCTGACGGTTAGGCTATCGTCTGGCTGGTTCCATGGCTTCTGAACAATGCTAAAAAACCCAATTTTCGTGATTATCCACATATGCTGATCCTTTTAGTGAACTGTTGAATCTGAAGCTGCATCAGATGAGGCTTCATCAGCATCATCGTCTGGGCATTCTGGTAATTCCTGCAAAATGCCGTCTGCAATTCCTTCGTGCAGTACATCTTCGAAGATTGATGAAAAA